>Ga0136652_1000013_pt1 | contig 103163 bp, 97 predicted proteins | sample ConPoolayeEmetaG_FD_94864 | JGI IMG/M metagenome (GOLD analysis project Ga0136652, IMG submission 94864) | Hot spring microbial mat communities from California, USA to study Microbial Dark Matter (Phase II) - Cone Pool mat layer E metaG... ...
AAGACGACAACAGCTGCGGCGGCGACAACGTAAACGTCCACGCCTACAGCAGCAGACTCAGGCTCAGGAACCACACTAGGCAAAACAGACGGAGACGGAACAACAGAAGGAACAACCGTAGGAGCAACAGTTGGAGCAACAGAAGGCGAAGCAACAGGAGCAGCTGGACCTACCAGGAAGTAAGTTGTCTGAGATGAACCCCAATAGGATTCAGTGCCTTCAAAGGTTGCAGTAACTTTGTATGTGCCTTCAACTGGAGGTGTCCATGCTATGGCGTAGTTTCCGTTTTCGTCAGTGGTTGCTGTGCCAATGTCTTGGAAGTTGCCGTTAGGGTCAATTGCCGTCAGCTTCACTTTGACACCGACAGCGTCGGTTGGCTTTGGCTTCTGCATGTAGAGGTACTCCATCCACTTGGCCATGCTTTCGTCGGCTACTGCGGGGACAACATTGAATTTGCCGTCTTCAACTAGTTTCTTTGCGCCTGATGATATGTCGGTGACGGTACCGCGGATTAGTAAGCTTTCGCCTTTACTGACAGCGGTAGCGGGGGCGTCAACTGTGGTTTTGCTTGGGCCTTTACCGATGCAGTAGATCTGCATATCGTAGGTGTTTAGGTATGCGAGGTAACCGTCTGCGATTGGGCTGGCCCATTGACCAAAGCCGCCGGCAGCATACCAGCTGAGTATTGTCCAGAGTTCTTTGCCTGTGTGGGCGTCAACGCATCGTACTCTGGCGCCTTTGTACATGGGTGTGTTGGGTGAGTGCTCGCTTGTGAAGAGGTATATCTTATTGTCTGTTATGGCGCTTATGTACAGTGGATAGTTGCCCCAAGGTGTCTCTTCGCCGCTGTTTGTGCTGTTTCCTGGGCCACCGTTACCGTAGGACCATTTGAGTCTGCCGGTTCTTGATTCAAAGCAGTAGAGTATACCACCGTAGCCAGTTACGTAGAGGTTGCCATAGGCTACGTAGCCAACTGCGGGCGGGTTAGAGACGATGCCGTAGTATTGGTAGGCTCGGAAGTCTCCAACTGGACCCCACAGAAGGTTACCGGTATCAAGGTCGTAGCCCCACCACTGCATAGTTTCTTTGTTGGTGAGGAACCACACCCGGTTCACTGCGTCAACTTGTACGTTAACTGTTCCTGAACTGGGGCAGCCCATGTATGCCATGGTTAAGTTGCCTGGTGGTGTTGTGTAATTTCGTATCCAAAGTATTTGTCCGCGCGTAGCTGGTTTGTCACTTATTGCCCAGAAGGTCATGGGGTCAGGAGTGCCAAAAGCGCTGAATGCGGGCATAGGTGTGGAGGTGCCGATTATTATGTCTCCTGGAACAACGCTCAGGATTGCTGGGTTACCTAAGCCGGTTAATGCGCCAACAGTTACGTTCCATGAATAGGCAGCGCTTGCGTTAATCACTTTGCCCACTGGTCTCCATTGATGGAAAGCGCTTCCTGTAGTTCCACCTAATTCGCCGATGGCTGCAGTGTTGTTCCAACAGGCAAGCCAACCAGATTTAGTTGCGGAGTTGTAGACTAGACGATATCTCAAGATTTCTCCGTTTGGACCCATCACAGGTGTACCGCTGGGTACATCAGTGAGGTTGAAGACGTTGGCGCCAGTTCGTGGGTCGTATGCCATCCATGTGGTGCCTGAAACTTGCCAGAGATAGCCGTCAGGTATGACACCGTGCTGGTTCATGGATTCGTAGCTGTAGAGTTGCCCGAAGGTGGGTGAAATGAGATCGTTTGTCCAAAGTGTTTGACCAGTCCGTAGATCTACACAAGTGTATGGTCCGCTTGCGGCGTTGTTGCTTAGTGGCGTATCATAGTACAGTCGTCCATAGATAGCGAGGGCATTGCCGAATCTGCCTTCGTAGGAGAGCCCCATGTAGTATGCTTGACCGTCAAAGCTGACTTTTCTGCCACCGACTATACCTCCGTCTTGGAGGGGTTTGACCCACATTACGTGTGGCGTGTTTGGTGCGATACCGTCAGGTTGAACGTATCCTCCGCCGAAACCGCCTCCTCCTTGCAGTTGACCGCTGTCTCTGCCTAGCCAGTTAGAGGCTATGACCCACCAGTTACTGTTTTGACCTTCAATAGGTCGTGTCCAGTAAGATGTGGGAAGAGGATAGTCAGGAATTTTTGTTGGTCCTGTTTGCTGCACAGTTAATGTTGTTCGTGCACTGCTTGGCAAAAAGTAGTCGCCTATGTAAGCACTGTTAGAACCTGGCAACCCATTTTCTGGGTTATACAGAGAGGCCACTTGACCTGGGAAAGTGAAGTCGAAGATGTAGGTTCCAACTTGTGTGGGTGTGTATAAGAAGAACGCAGCAGAGGTGGCTTCTGAAGTGAAAGGTCCTTTATTTTCTGTAGTGCCATCAGGTTTTGTGATTTTCACCATGTAGCCCTGCCAGCGGTCACCGCCACTACCTGCAGCTGATGGCGGAGGCCAGTTTAGCCACATAACAACGAAGACGGTGCCGCCAACGCCTGCAGGGTCAGGAGAAGCTACGATGTATGCGTATGTGGGGACATCCCATGGGGGGGTGTGAGCGTTTGCCAGCGGTAATGTAGCAATTGCAGTTGAGCTGAGAAGCACTATGAGCAATGCAAAAGTAGCAATTTTGGATTTATTGCCTGTTAACAAATTTTTTGAATAAATTCTCACTTTTATCTCTCCAATTGTTCCTAACCCCTATGGGTAGGGGATATAAAATTTAAGCTTTTTGCCAAATCCTAAAATTGCCAGACAGAACAGCCAAATCAACAATAAAAAGGAAACAATTTAAGTCAGCATACCAGACGGAGATAAAAAACATAGCATAGTAATTTGCTAACCGTTAACAGTACATGGTTAAATAGGAATTGGGTTAGACCCGTAATACCACATTTTCAGCGTACTTTTTAATGACCTCTGCGAATTCACGGATAGTTTCTAGTGGGTAGGGCTTCACTTCGCGGTATCGCTTGTCTAGAGTGTCTTCAGGCACAAACTGTTGCAACGCATACGTTAAAGCGCCTTTCACAAGTTTCCCTACGACTGTGACGTCTTCAGGCAAAAATAGGTCAGGAACCATTGTGGTTCGGAATTCATAAGGAACCTTGCCTGCTTTCAGAATTTCTATACTGCGCAGAAGCCCCGCGGTATCTTTTGCCCCAAGTTGTTTATATTTGGCAGGGGAAGTTTTCACATCCAGTGCCACATAGTCTACGCTGGGTAAGCATTTCTCAAGGACATCAGGGAAAAACCCGTTGGTATCCAGTTTTATGTGAAAACCGCGCTCTTTCAGTTTCAACAGAAACCTAGGCAGTTCACTGTGCATACAAGGTTCACCGCCAGTAATGACTACGGCGTCAACGTATCTTTTGCGTTTTTCCAATAACTCCAAAGCTATGCCTTCCTGCAGAAACGGGGGCTTGGGTTCTACGGCGATGCGCCAGTTGTGGCAAAAACCGCAACACAAATTGCACCCCGGCGTGAACAGCACTGATGCTACCTTGTTTGGGTAATCGATGAGGCTAATTTTTTGAAGACCGCTAAACTTCATTTGCAGGTTCACGCCTCTAGTTTACGACAGCCGTGCTTGCCACTATTAAAGAGTGATCAAAGGTTTTGCGTATAGCAAATTCGGCTTGTTTACCGTTGTTCCATTGGTCGACAGGTCTTAGGTAGCCGACAACACGACTGTAGACTTCGCTTTGGGCACCACACACAGGGCATTGTGTGTGTTCACCGCTGGTGTATCCATGGTTAGGGCAGATACTGAAAGTCGGTGTAAGAGTGAAATAGGGCAAACGTGAGTTGCTTGAAACTTTCTTTATGAGCTCAGCTGCGGACTTCCAAGAATATAGGCGCTCGCCTAGAAATATGTGGAAAACTGTTCCGCCCGTGTAGAGGGGTTGCAGTCGCTCTTGATGCTCTAAAGCATCAAAGAGGTCGCCTTCAAAATCTACAGGCAGCTGAGAACTGTTTGTGTAGAAGGGCTCAGCATGGTTATTTACGACTTGGCGCTGATTTGCCACGATAATCTCTGGGTACCGGCGTTTGTCGATTCTGGCAAGTCTGTAGGATGTACCTTCCGCAGGCGTAGCTTCAAGATTATAGATGTCACCGGTCTCATTCTGGAATTCTACAAGTTTCTCACGCATGAAAGTTAAAATTTTCACGGCGAAGTCAGTGCCTTCTTTGGATGAGATGTTAACTCCAAGTAAGTTCACAATAGCTTCATTGATACCAACTAAGCCAATAGTTGAGAAGTGGTTTTTCCAGTATTTGCCATACGCTTGCTTGATGTTGCGCAGGTACCTTCGGCTATAAGGATAGAGACCGTTTTCCGTGAACGCCTCGAGAGCTTTGCGCTTAATAACTAGGCTACTCTTGGCAACTTCCATTTTTTGCTCTAATCTCTGGAAGAAATCATCTTCGTCTTTGGCTAAGTAGCCCATGCGTGGCATATTTAAGGTGACCACACCTATGGAGCCTGTAAGCGGGTTGGCACCAAAGAAGCCGCCGCCCCGTTTGCGCAACTCTCGGTTATCGATGCGAAGTCTACAACACATGCTGCGGACGTCTTCAGGTTTCATGTCGCTGTTTACGAAGTTAGAGAAGTAGGGAACTCCATATTTAGCGGTCACTTCGAAGACTTTTTGGGAAACAGGAGAGTCCCAATTGAATTCTTTGGTTATATTATAGGTGGGGATAGGGAAAGTGAAGACTCTGCCCTTGGCATCGCCTTGCTGCAGAACCTCGGCAAACGCAGTGTTGAACATTTCCATCTCTTGAGTCATATCGCCGTAGGTGTCTTCGGTGATTTTTCCATTGAAAATGATGCCCTCGTTTTTCATAAAGTCAGGAACTGTCAAATCCAACGTTATGTTAGTAAATGGAGTTTGAAAACCAACACGGGTGGGCACGTTCATGTTGAAGAAAAACTCTTGCAAGCACTGTTCCACCTCCTTTTGGGTCAGGCGGTCGTAACGTATGAAGGGCGCCAAGTACGTGTCAAAGTTGCTGAACGCCTGTGCACCTGCAGCTTCCCCTTGAAGCGTGTAGAAAAAGTTCACTATTTGACCAAGGGCAGTGCGAAAGTGCTTGGCGGGTTTGCTCTCAATCTTTCCTGAAACTCCACCAAAACCTGACATAAGGAGGTCGCTTAAGTCCCAGCCTACACAGTAGGGTCCTAGCACGCCAAGGTCATGGATGTGAATATCACCTGAAAAGTGAGCCTCCGCTATGTTGGAGGGATAAATGCGGCTTATCCAGTACTTGGCGACAACCGTACTGGAGAGGTAGTTGTTTAACCCCTGCAGCGAGTAACTCATATTGCTGTTTTCTTTTACTCGCCAGTCCTCGATCTCCAGATATTGATCTACAAGGTCTGCGCTACTCAGGAGCGCGGCTAGTTCACGCATATCTGCGTGCTGTTTTCGGTACAGGATGTAGGCTTTGGCAGTTTGCGCATGACCGTTTTCTATAAGCATTTTTTCAACTAAGTCTTGGATCTCCTCAACTGTGGGGCAACCGTCCTCGCCAAAGCGATTTTTAAGCTCCGCTATGACTTGGTCACTGATGACCTTAGATTGTTCACGGTTTGTTCCGCCTACAGCTTTGGCGGCTTTCCAGATAGCGTTAGTGATACGTTCTTGATCGAAGGGTTCTAGTTTTCCATCACGTTTTCTAACATACTTCATTATTGTTCACCTCAAGGAGCACGCGGTGAAAATCTTCAGGTTCTTCAAATTTCTTGTAAACCGAAGCAAAGCGGATATACGCTACGCGGTCAAGACCTTTTAGATTCCTCATGACAAGATCACCAATTTCCTGCGAGTTAACTTCCCCTTTTCCGAGCAGCATCAACTCCTGCCTTACGCGATCGGCGAGTTGGTGGATTTGATCCATGGTTACAGGGCGCTTCTCACAGGCTTTCTGCAATCCGCCTATGATTTTGTTAACGTTGAACCGCTCCAGTCTGCCGTCCTTTTTGCGAACCATCATTTCCACGGTTTCAATGTACTCATAGGTTGTAAAGCGCTTGCCACATTTTATACATTCTTTGCGTCTGCGGGTTGTGTTTTCCAGCGAGTCGCGTGTTTCTAGCGTTTTGAATTCTTCTGATTCACAGTAAGGACATTTCATCTTTCACGACTTCCCGCGTGCTACTGTAGTGGTTGCCTACATCACCCATACACTAACCATAGTGCAGTATTTAATTACGATTGTAATCAAAAGATAAATCTTGGGCTACAGCCAAGCATGGAATGCACACAATCACGTTGGATATTCATAAACCGCTTCAAGCGAGTAGTTGTGCTTTTTGGTCGTTAAAACTTAATTTGTTTTATATATCTCAAAAGATTCTGTTTTGCTGATTGTTTCAGAAAAGAAACATAAGGAGAACTCGTTTGGCGACGAATTAGCAATAAAATCATAAATACAAACGGAGCGCAAATTACAGAAGAAGGCTTTTTGAGAAGCTCTTTTTGAGCAACAACAGGTAAGATATTTTCCTGAGGATGCAAAAAAAAGGGTTAGCAGTTGTTTTAGTTTTTGTCGCTTTCACTGCTCATTTCTTTCACGCGACTTTCAATAAACTCGGCAACCTTGGTTTCGTTGTAGGTTTTTTCCTCTTTCTGCTTCTCTAGTTGTTCTTTGATGACTTGAAGAACGGAATCTACGTTAAAAGGTTTCAGGACGTATGCATCGGCATTTCTGTTCACCGCGGCTATGGCGTTTTGCAGTGTAGGATAACCCGTCACTATTATTTTGCGTAGCTTGGGAGTGGTTTCTTTGAGTTTTGGTAGAACATCGACGCCCTCCATGTCGGGAAGACGGATATCAATTAACGCCAAGTTAAAGAAGGAACTGTGACTTTTCTCTACACCTTCCTGGGCGGTTTCAGCTGTATCCACGACGTAGCCTTCGTCTTCTAAAATCGTTTTCAGTACTTTCCTTATGTTTTCGTCGTCGTCGATAATGAGGATTCTGGGAGGGTTACCCAAACGCTCACGTCTCTTTCCTTACTTCTACTTTCGCATTCAGGGTTATAAAAACTGTGGTTCCGTTGTTTACTGTTTCTTCGACAAAAATTATCCGAATAAAAGAGAGATCCATCTACTGTCACATGTGAAAGTTGCCGAAGTAACCAGGCACGTCTGGCTCTCAATATGACTCTGAATTTTGAAGTTTATCTAAGGTCTCTTTTGCTGTTTCCACATATTCAATGAATTCAAGTAACTCATTTTCCTTTAAAGGAAAAGGACAACCAATTTTTTTGTAAAGGTTTTTCATGATTAAAATCTCTAAAAGTCTGGCGGCGACCCCAAAGATTTTTTCAAGACTCTCCTGAAAGCTTTTGAGGTTTTGGGGGATTTCATTTCGCGATACTTTAAATTTTGTTTCAAGGTTATAGTAAATGGATTTTCTGACGGATTCTCCCAAGGAAAGAAAAGCCTCATCTACAGAATCGAGTAACAGTTCATCGAAGCCTTTGGGCGCTGTCTTCATTTTCAACCACAGCATATTCGCTCTAAATGAATTCGCCTATTATGTAGCTGAGAGCATATTCTTCCCCTAGAGAACTCCTACATTTAAGGATAATGAATTGTTAAACCTTTTTTGTAGTATTCAGAATCATACTGACTATCAATTGCAGATTATGGACGATTGAAGGTTTCCGATACGGGCAAAACTTAAATTTGAATATTACCACAGTGGCAACCACTCTGGTTCGCATGCCAAAAAGTTATGTAGCACTGCTTTTTTCAATTGCTTTTTTATGCGCCACAATAGTTGCGAGCCCAGTTGATCTACACACTTTTGCGTGGAGCAACGGTGGCTACACGGGAGACATATCGCACCCGGCTTATGGCACACATGACTGGATAAGTGAACATGCACTAGACTGGTTACCAACCGAAGAGAAACAGTTGTTGACGGATAACCTTGTGTGGTATTTTTACGGCACAGAGTTGCCTGACAACAAAAACACTCCAAGCGGCGTGGGCGATACCACAAAACACCATGTCTACTTCGCTATAGATGGGACACTAATTGATGATGCAGCAGCTGTACGTGCAAGCGAAGAGTATGCTACGGCGCAACGAGCATTTAATGAAGGAAACTTGAGCGCGGCGGCGATGCATCTGGGAATGATGGCGCATTACGTGGCAGACGTAGCGGTTTTTGGGCATGTTATGGATTCGACTACACCATGGGGTGAAGAGGTGCATCACCAGGATTATGAAAACTACGTGTTGGGTAGGACAGAGAGGTACGGGGATGACTTTGACAGCTTCCTAGTTTATGATGGCGCTCTTACAGTGACTTCGGCATATGAAGCAACAGTCAAGTTGGCGCGGGATACCACATTTGATTTGAACCAACGCGGCTTGAACTGCACATGGATGAATCAGCACTATAATTGGGATGACGCCGTTTTTAGGAGACGTGTCGGTGAATCTTTGAACTTGGCGGTTAACACGGTGTCTGATGTTTTGCACACGTTCTACTCGGAGACTGTTATTCCAGAATTTCCGGCCTTCCACATTAATGCGATTTTGTTTACTGTAGTATTAGTCAGCGTGATTTTGTTTAGGATAAAGCAACGTAGGTAATACCCTCACCCCAAAGAGGTCGAGAATTTGTTAAAAAGTGAACAAAAATATTAAAAAATAGAGTCTACTCAGTCAACAGATGTTTGGCTAACAAGAGCTAATGTTGACTTTTGCTTGCAAAGTTGTTTTTGGTTGCTGTAAAGTTTACCTGTTTGCTACTTAGAAAACTAACCACAAACAAATATCTCCGCCGCTGAACTCAGACTCTTGCGGAGTCCCAGCAAATTCAACCATTTCCAAAATTTAGTTTTTACAAAGCTGGTTTATTTGTTTCCTTAGAAGTGGAGCTTTTTGGCAGTCAAATGTTGTATATGGTTACCTCTATGAATTAAATAAAGTAAACTGAAGATAAAAACATTGAAAAATATAATTTGAAACAAAAGAAAAAAGTGGAATTGTTGTTTATTTGCGTTTTCTGAGGATGAGTGCGGCTACTGCTATGGCGACTACGATAATGACGACTACGGTGGCTATTATGTAAATGTCCATGGTTGGCGCTGGCGCTTCAGGTTCAGGAACCACACTAGGTGAAGGCAGAGCAGTTGGAGTAGCTGTCACCGGCGGAGTTGTGGGAGCAGAGGTTGGAGCTGTTGTCGGTTGAGGAGAAGGCGCAGCGTCGACAGCAACGTAAGCTGTATCTTCAGAGCCCCAATATGAATTGGTGCCTTCGAATTTGGCTATTATCTGGAATTTGCCTGGAATTTGAGGTTTCCACATAACTCCGTATTTGCCATTGGTATCCGTGGTGGTTGTTCCTATGTCGATTAAGTTGCCGTTGGGGTCAATTGCTGTCAATTTCACAGTTACGCCGGTGGGGTTGCTTGGTTTAGGTTTCTGCATGTAGAGGTATTCCATCCAAGCGCTCATGTCTTTATCTGACATCGCTGGAACTAAAGTGAATTTGCCTTCATTCACTAAGCGTTTTGCACCTGCACTCTGGTCTGAGACTGTTCCTGAAATCATAACGCTCTGACCTAAAGTAACAGCAGTCAAAGGAGCTTCAACTGTAGTGGCGCTGGGTCCTTTGCCGATGCAGTAAATTTGCATGTCATAAACATTTAGGTAAACCAAATATCCGTCTGCAATTGGTGCGCCTGCCTGCCCAAAGGAGCCGATAGCGTACCAGCTTGTGAGGGTCCAAAGTTCTTCGCCTGTTCGAGCGTCAATACAACGTACTTTGGAACCCTTATAAAGGGGCACGTTAGGTGAGTGTTCGCTGGTGTAGCAGTAGATCTTTCCGTCAGCGATCGTTGAAACGAACAGTGGATACAATCCCCACGGGGTTTGGTCGCCGCTGAAAGTGTTGTTGTACTTCCACTTTAAAGCTCCGGTGCGTATGTCGAAGGCAACAAGTTCGCCACCATAACCGCCAACGTAGAGGTTACCGTAGCCTACAAAGCCTGGGGCTGGAGGATTGGAGACCCTTCCATAGTACTGGAAAGATCTGAAGTTTCCAACTGGACCCCACAGAAGGTTGCCGCTGTCGAGGTCAAAACCAAGCCACTGCATCGTTTCCTTGTCAGTCATGGTGAACACGCGGTTGACAGGATCCACAGGACCAAAGGATCGCGTCAGGTTTCCTGGTGGCGCAGAGTAGTTTTTGATCCAGAGAAGTTGACCCAAGTTGTTTTGCTTTAGGCTGATTGCCCAAACGGTGTAGGCTTGTGAGCCGAAGCCGAATGCTCCACCTACGGTAGGTGAAGTGCTACCAAGTATTAGGTCGCCGGGGATAACACGACGAATAGTAGAGCCTGCAGGTAATGTGGGTATTGTTACATTCCAAGTGTACGCTTGGCTCATGTTAGCATTTTTGCCGATGGGTCGATACTGGAAGGCATTTGTTGTGTTTCCAGCTGTCAGCACTAGTGGTGTGTTGGGACCAGCCGAGGAGTTCCATAGTGCTAGCCATTTGCCGTTTATGTTGAGCACATAGCGTAATATTTCGCCGGCTTTACCGCGCATTTCGGTGCCAGAGGGAACATCGGTCAGGTTGAATAACCATTTTCCTGTGCGTGAGTCATAGACAATTATTGTTGTGCCAGAAGTCTGCAGCAAATAGCCATCGCCGATGACGCCGTGCTGGTTAAACGACTCATATAGATACAATTGACCAGCCGTTGGGTTAATTGTGTCGTTTTCCCAGAGGGTTTTACCAGTCTGCAGATCCACACAAGTGTATGGTCCACCGGTTTGGCTGTTGCCAAAGGGTGCTTTGTAGTAGAGCCTACCGTAGATAATCAAAGGGTTGTTGAATTTGCCTTCATATGAAAGCCCAGTGTAGTATGCTGCACTGGGAACGGACCAGTCGCCGCCTACGATGCCGCCGTCTTGTAGGGGTTTTGTCCAAAGTATGTGCGAGCTCGCAGGCGCAAGGCCGTATGGTTGGAACGCATCGATTATTGAACTGCCACCTAGATAGTGGGATGCAATGCTGCTCCATTCGGTGTTTTGTCCTTCAATTGGGCGTGTCCAATAGCTCGTCGGCAGAGGATAAGTGGGAGGTGAAGGTACAGCCTCTTGCTGCACGGTAAGCGTTGTAGAAGCACTACTGGCAGTAAAGGTATCGTTGACGTAGTCGCTGGCAGTACCACGAACGCCGGTTTCAGGGTGAAATAGACTTGCTACTTGACCTGGAAAACTGAAGTCAAATCTGTATGTACCTAACTTTGTGGGTGTGTAGAGGAACCATGCGGCTGAGGTTGCATCAGAGGTGAAGGGTCCTTTGGTTTCAGTTGTTCCGTCAGGAGCAGTGATCCTAACGGTGAATCCTGTCCACCGGTCACCACCAATGCCGCCTGCAGTGGGAGGAACCTTGTCAAGCCAGAAAACCACGAAAACGGTTTGGCCAACGCCAACGGGGTCTGGTGAAGCAACTATATAGGCGTATGTCGGGATGGTCCATGGAGGTACGTGTGCCTCGGCGAGTGGTATGGCAAATAGTGGAACGGCGGTTAGCAGCATAATCAAAGCTATTGCCAAATTTTTGTTTTTAAAGTTCAATTTTTTTCTCTCCTATTTGGATATTATCCACATTCTCGTTTGAATAAAGGAGGTATATAAGATTTTACAGAATACGCTCTCCACCCACTGAAAAACAGCGGTTACAGAAGAGTTATCCACGTTTTGTTTGAAAGATCTTGTTTTTAAACGAAGTGAAACTCTCAATACAACGGGCTTAATGTTTCATGTTGGTCTTGCGCGCCTGTAGTTATTTATGGAGGATACCACACTTTTAAATTATGGAATGGTACCTCTTTGCTTTGCTGGCTCCAGCATTCTGGGCTATGAACAACGTTTTCATGAAGTTCCTCATAACAAACAAATTCAAAAGCTACTACTCCACCATCGCAACCATCTCTTCCATCGACGCCATTTATGCTTTGATAATCGCGCTGTTGGTACCTATCAAGTTTTCTTTTCCTTTCACTGTTATTGCGGTTTTAGCAGGACTGCTACCGTTTACGGCATTTTGGTTCTACTCCAAAGCTATCCTAACTGAAGAAGTCTCGCGGGTGACAACTTTGTTTCAACTCATACCACTGTTTGTGATGTTTTTATCAGTTGTTTTCCTAAACGAGGTACTTGAAGTACAGCAGTACATAGGCATTGGAGTGGTAGTTTTGGCAGCAACTTTGATTTCTTACAGGAAATCTTTTGGGAAAACTTTCTCTGGAGCGGTAAAGTTCATGCTGCCTTTCTCATTGCTGATTGCGACTTACACCATAGTTGACAAGTTCCTGCTGGAATCTATGCAGTTTTGGTCAGTGTTCTTCTGGAACATCTTGGGAACATTTTGCGGCACCTTGCTTTTGCTTTCTCGCCCGAGTCTGAGACGCAAATGGACTACCACTGTATTGTCAGCGGGGAAAAAGATTCTTTTTACGGCTTTTGTTGGAGAAGGCTTGTATATTACGGGTACTGTGTGCTCACTGGTAGCACTGTCTTTGATTGAGGCACCTTTGGCTTCATCGTTTTTTGCACTGCAACCATTTTACGTTTTCTTTTATGTCCTCTTTTTGAGTCTATTTTTACCTAGCATACTCAAAGAAGAAATCAGCAAAGCAACTTTTTCTCTGAAAATTTTTGCCATAGCCCTGATGCTTGTAGGAACATGGTTAATCATATAAATTGAAATTACTAATTCAGCGCTTCCATCATGCAACAAGGTTCCGAGTTTCCCTCAATTTCCTGCTGGCCTCTCAAGTTTGAGGCGGCGCACAGGTAATTTTTTGAAAAAGCTAGCAAAATTAGGTTTAACTGTTCCTGTGTGGGAACAGCGTGTTCTGCAGGGAGAACTAAAAAGAACCTTGACTAATACAGTATATGAGATACAATGAAGAGGGCAAGCGTGAAAGTAATAATCTTCTCAGGACTTTTAGCTTCACTAACAATTGGAGCGCAATACGGTGAAGGAGCAAAAGCTAACTGTATACCCCCTTCACCAAAAGTTCCTCCGCCTCTGCCACCTACAATTTCTATAGATTCCCCGCAGAGCAGAACATATCATGCAAAGGATATCACACGCAGCTCCCACATCCACGTCTCAATAAGAGATTACTTAGAATTTAGAGTTTGGAATAAAACAACCTCCACTACAACTAATCGTAAGTTGCAGGCGCCACAGGACAGAGCATGGATATCTTTCATCACTTACACTTTAGACGGGGCAGAGATCCTATTAAGAAATATTACAGTGCCCTCCTTGGGTTCAGCGGTCTACGACTTTTCTACAACTTTAACAGACCTCTCTGACGGAAAATATACTCTAAAAAGTAATGTGACAGGCAGGCAATCCGCCGCAAACCTTGTAAAAAGAGGGGTTTCTCCAGACAAAGAACCCATTCTTCTTTGTGAGGCACCCGAGTATAGCGAAGAGGTATGGAGTAGCTCTGAAGTAACCTTCTCAATAGACACTAAGGCGCCAACAATTTCTATACACACACTCAAAAACAGCGCCTATTTTACGAATACTGTTCCATTAGTGTTCACTACGGATGAGCTAGTTGACTTGACAGGGTACCGCTTTGATAAGGGTGATGTTGTTATATGCAACGAAAGAGTGCAAGTCACAGGTTTATCTGAAGGAGCCCACAAGCTATTAGTTTACTCAAACGATACCGCTTCAACGCTTGAAGCCTCAGAAAAAGTCTACTTTTCAGTTCACGCTACTCCTCTAGAGCCGATGTTTAGTATGCCCAAAGAATATATCAACTACACAATCATTACGCGTAATGGTGCCTTATGGGCTATAGTTGAAGGAAAATACCCCATCTTTTGTGATAATGCAGAAACTATAGGGAACATATTTATGGTTTATCCGACGCCGCCTGATACAACAAATCTCTCGGTTACACTTAATGGTACACCGCTTATTTGGGAAAACTATACTGAACAGTACTCTGAAGCACGCCACCACACCGCACTTGGCGACTGGGCGATCATTGCAACCACGTTCAAGCCGTCCGAGTTCTTTGTCTTAGGCATTCACTACGAACACCCAATCATGACAGTTAACGAGAGCTACCAGTTTCTATACGACCTGAACGTTAGCCCATATTTATCTGTTGCAAATCCAACCTCCACTGCTTATTTTACACTAAAAACCAAGATCGACCTAGTTGGACTTAGGGTTTTCACAGTTCCCTCCGATAACAAGAATATAAAAGAAGTAGAGTTTACGATTGAAAATGCGGAAGATTCTCAGATTATAAATTTTGCGATAACTTCGGAGTACGGTAAACCTCTCGGTGGCGACGTGTTGGTTACGTTTTCAAAGAGCAAAACTCAAGCTGATTTTTCTCCTGACCCAGTTGCGTTGTCCATCGTTGCTGCTATCATGTTAATAGCTGTAAGTGGGTTAGGATTGACGTTTTGGCACAGAAAACAAGAAACAGTTGACGGGAAAGGGAAAGTATGAGTAGAAAAATTGTTTACACCACTTTCTTTTTGTCTATAATACTTGTGTTTGTTATTTTTTCAGGCGTTGCAGAATCAAAAGTTGTTAATTCTCAAGAATGGGTTACTTACCAAGCTGATGCTCAAAGAACAGGATATACTCCTAGCCTTGCGCCAAATGGGAACCAGACATTTTGGAAGTTTCAAACATCAGGACCGATAAAAGCTTCTCCTGTAGCGACTGGCGGCAGAGTTTTTGTTGGTTCCACTGACGGTTACCTCTATGCAGTCAACGCAACAAACGGGGCAAAACTTTGGGAGTTCTGGGCAGGCTCCGCGGTTAATACGCCAACAATTGGTTTAGGCAAGGTTTTCATAACTTGCGACGCCGGGATAGCATATGCTCTTGACGTGGATTCAGGGACGCAAATTTGGAATAAGTCTCTTGGAGGAAAATCAAGCTCAGCGTCGCCACTGCTTGTGGGTTCGAGGATTTTTGTGGGGGGGAATCAGATTGTTTATGCCTTAAATGAAGCAGTGGGAGTTCGGCTTTTCGATGAGACTATTCGTAATGCATCTGACATTGAACGGTTAATATATGCTGATGGATTGGTGATTGCTGTTGCCAAATTAAACTCCAATGAAATTAGACTTACAGGGTTTGAGGCAAAAAATGATTATGCGCGCTTTGGCGTCACTTTGTTTTCAAGTGGCAGCGACCGCCTAACAAGTTTTCTAACGGATGAAGCGGCAAAAATTTTCTGCGTTGCTCCAACTTCGGAGGAAAAAAGTGCCGTGTTTGGTTTAAACAACATGGGTATGATAATGTGGGAACACCAAGTAAACGGCGTCACCAACGCCACGCCTGCTAACGCTTACGACGTGGCTTATGTTACAACTAGCAGGTTCATTTATGCCTTAAATATGACTAACGGTGCCTTGAAGTGGTGTCACCCGACGAGCGGCGCTTCGTCAGCGTCATCACCAGCCGTGGCAGACGGCAAAGTTTACTTTGGACTTGACGATGGCTACGTTTATTCTTTGGACGCCTACAGTGGCGATTTAATTTGGAGCTATAAAACTAATGGACCTGTTCAGTCGTCACCAGCAATTTCTGACGGATTACTTTTTGTTGGTTCTGACGATGGAAACTTGTACGCCATCGGCTACCCGACCACTCAAAGTTTTGATGTGAAAATCAGCGAGAATACATCTTACGAAGTGAAAATCCAAAGTAGCTTAGCGGTTTCTGATTTCAATTTTAACGGCTCACTTAAACAGTTTAGCTTTCAAGTGAACAACGAAGCAGGAAAGTCAGGATTCTGCAACGTCTCTTTTCCATATAGCTTACTGAAAGGATCATATACCATTTTGGCAAATGAAAATTCATCGTTACTGTTTGAAGAATACGAAAACGGGTCTCAAGTTTTTCTTTACTTCAATATCTTGTCCGACGTAGACATCATTAGAATTTTGGGCACAGAAGCAATTGCCGAGTTTCCATCAGGAACTTCTGCAGTTGCAATTTTAGTTATAACAGCAACGATTGCAGCAGTTTACAAAAGCACATCCAAAAAGACGAAAAACAAAAGGTGGTGAATAAATAAATGAGAAAGAGTAATCTATCGGAAAAATTCAGATACAACCGTTTTTTACACATAGCTTTAGTTTGCTTTCTGACGGTTATTTTTTTAGGACAGTTTGTAGAGAAGGTAGAAGCAAATTTCTTTCCAATTCCAATCCCTCAGCCTGCGTTTGTGATTAAAAGCGATGGCAGTGTTGATCCATCAAATGCTCCGATTCACCGACACGGAAATATCTACACGTTCACAGAGAATATTGTTGGCTACACGGTGGCTGTGGAGCGGGACAACATTGTGCTGGATGGAAATGGTTATACATTGAAAGGAAATGGCAGCTCTACAGGAGTTTTCTTAAAAAATATAAATGGTGTAACCGTGGAAAATATGCAGATTAGTGGTTTCCAGTATGGCATACGGCTATTTGCTGAAGACTTCATGAGTATGACTTCAAGCGGCAATTTTTTGCTTAACAATTTAGTCAACGACAACGTCTACGGCATTTACATTAGCTACTCTTCCAACAATACTCTCAGAAACAACCAGTTACGTAACAACACCTACAATTTTTGCATAACAGGTGGATACCTCTTTCAAACTGTAGAAGGCTACCTCAATGATGTGGATGCATCAAACATTGTTGACGGCAAACCTATCATTTATCTGATAAACAAGCAGGGTACAACAGTAACTTCGGATGCAGGCTATGTTGCACTTGTGAACTGCACAGACATAACGGCGCAAAATTTGAATCTTACCAACAATGCACAAGGAATACTCATAGTGAACACGGCAAACGTGCAGGTAAAACAGAACTACATTTCCAACAGCGACAGCGCCATTTACCTTTTCAATTCTACAGGCATAATCATGGTTAAGAACACTCTTACAAACAACAACGAAGGCATCAAAGGTTACATTACGTCATACAACCATATAGCCTCAAACAACATAACACGCAACAAAACAGGCATATCTTTCACAGGGGTCTCGACCAACAACACCATCATAGGCAACAGCATAACCGCAAACACGGTAGATGGACTGAATTTGTGGGGTTCTGCAAACACCAGTCTCTGCGGAAATACAATAGTATATAACAACGAAACTGGAATAAACTTCTTTGATTCCCACAACAACCAAATTACTGCAAACATCATAGCGAACAATACAGGAATAGGAATTAAGCTGTGGTTTGATGCAAGCGAAAACCTCATTGCTGAAAACAACATAACCAGCAACCGAATCGGAATCTTACTCAACGACGCCTTTGACAACACAATCATATACAACACAATAAAAGACAACTCTGAATGGGGTATACGTTTCGAAAACAGACAAAACAACAACGCCATTTACCAAAACAACTTCATAAACAACAGACCCGCAGGAGACGAGTTACAGGTTTCAGTTACAGGTGTGGGAATCCTAAATCCGAAGCCTGGTGGTGGAAACGTTTGGGACAACGGCACGGTGGGCAACTTTTGGAGCGACTATCTTACAAGGTACCCCAACGCAACTGGATTAGCAGGCCTTGGAATTGGAGATACACCGTTTGTGATTAACGAAAACAACATAGACCGTTACCCCGTTATGGAACCAATTATTATTGCAGAATTTCCACCGTGGGCAAGTTTACTATTCATTTCTTTGTCTACAATAACACTGCTGATGGCTTATCGAGCAAGGAGGAAAACGAACTACACATGAAAACAAAGCTAATTTGCTTGATACTTTTATTGTCTCTGTTGGCCACAGTATCTGCACGGCTTTTTGCTAACACAAGTTACGCTGAAGGTGCATTTACAGGAGTTATTGCTGAAGAAAATTCGTGGAAAACAATGCAGCCGCTACCTATTCAAGGCGTGAACGGCGTGGTGGCTTTTAATGGAAAAATATATGCGATAGGCTACAAAACCAACCCAGTTTATGAATACGACCCTAAGGCTAACAATTGGACATTTAAGACTCAGGTGCCAACATACCGCGAACTCTTCGCCATAGCCACTACCCAAAACAGAATCTACATAATTGGAGGCGGAATAGAAAGGGATTCACAGGGCGATTTAATAAGCTGTGGCACAAACCAAGCATACGATCCGCTAACTAACAGTTGGGAAAACAAAGAAGCTATGCCTACAAGGCGGATTCAAGCAAAAGCGGTTGCCGTAGACGGCAAAATATACGTCATAGGTGGAAGGACTGCAGGACCATACTCAACGGTAAACACAACAGAAATCTACGACCCAACCACCGATACGTGGAGGAGAGGTGCATCGATGATTTATCCTGTTACAAGTTTTGCTTTAGCAGCAGTTGACTCAAAAATCTACGTGATCGGAGGGCAAGATGAATTTGACATACGGATGAATATAAACGACGTGCAAGTATACGACACAACAACGGACACGTGGAGTTTAGGCACCCATGCCCCAGTCAAAATTGTGCAAGCAGCGGCAGGTGCCACCACAGGGATAGCAGCACCAAAACGCGTTTATGTTATGGGTGGCTCAAGCGGATTTGCAACTGCGCTAAATCAGAACTTGATGTACAACCCAGAAAGCGACTCGTGGACAACAGCCTCTTCCTTGCCGACTGCCCGCTATAATCCGCAAGTCGCTGTTGTAGATGACCTTTTGTATGTTATTGGTGGAGGAGAAAACTTGATGCCTTTAAGCGTGGTTGAGCGCTACACGCCCTTTGGATACAATAAACCAGCTGATGCTTCTGCGCCGTTGTCTTCTGATGGAGCGCCCTTGCCTATCGCGAGTCCAAGCACATATCCAACTGCTGCACCACCAGAAGAACCATGGAACACCACATCAACAGCATCATCCACCCCTTTGCCAGTTCAAAGTTCAACTCCAACTCCTGCATCAAGTTTAATTGAGTTGCCGTACGCCGCAGGCAACTTCACCCCAGCGCCTAACACTACAAACGTTCCAACGAACACAACAATAGCTATAACGTTCGCTCGACCTCCACAAATATGCAACCTAACCCTAATACCCAACGTTGCCATCAAAGAAAGAACCTTCCACGCAGAAGGTTTTGGCGGAACCTACGTGTTCCACCTAGCTGAACTGTTACAGCCTCAAACAACCTATACTGTAACAGTGACTTTTGGGCAAGAAACCGCTCCAGAAGGCTTTGCGCCAACAAGCACAAGAACATGGAGCTTCACAACTACGGACACAGCAGATAGTGAATCCAAAACAGAAAACTACAACATAGGTACCATAACCGCTTTTATTATAATAGTGATTGTCATCGTTTTAGCCACACTAGGTTATATCAGGAAAAGTAAAGAAATAGTAAAAACTAAGAAAAAGAGGAACCTTTAGCTGTTTGGTTCTTTTCTTGACGTCAACTGCGAACACTGCCACCACTAACCACGGAGGTAACCACTATCAACACCAAGACACCAATCATTGGCATTATACCGCATTTTTGCCACACCAAAAACAAAGGGTACAAATTGTACAGAGAGAAGAAAGAAAAAATTGCAGAAAATTGAGACAATTTTCGATTCGAAAAAGTTCTTATTGGTTCACACCAAAAAATAGGTTTGCCGATAGGACATATACACCAACTGAAAACATATTGAGTTGGTTGCGTACGATCTATCTACTAATTTAACAGTTCAAGGAGAACACAACTGCTTTTGCACTGTCACATCTTTAGGACAGCCGCGAGGAACAAAATGCAATAAAAACAACAATAGTTACAATATCCAGTAATTTGATACTTAACGATTAGAGTTTTCGATTGCTTTTCCGCTTTTTGATCAAGGAAACCTTTTTCGATATTACCGTTAGAGCCTTTAGCTACTCAAATGCACAGTTTCTTGAAACAAAAAATCGAAAATTCCTTCACCGCACGAGAATGCCAATTTTAGCACATATCAAGTTTTTGAATTATAAGCTTTTTATATGTTTGGTTTTAAAGTGTTTTTATAAATTTTAGTCCAGTTTATATCAAAATCTATGAACGTTCATCCAAAAAGTTTAAATATTTAGTTAGTGTGATTAGGACAAAAAAAGAGGCGAAAAAACATGGATGTTGGAACCTTAGTTGTTGTGGGTTTAGGCCTAGCCGCTGTACCCATAGCTTTTGTAGAATACGTTGTCGGCCGTGCAAAACGGGAAGCCGCTCGAAAACTTGAGCCAGAATAGAGCGTGATTAAAATGGGAAGAGTCAAGTTGGATGCTAATCATTAAACTGTGCCTTAAAGAAAGAAAAGGGAGATATTGTTAATTACCCCCTCCTCTTTTAACGCGAAATAGCTTTTTACGTTTTAATAGGATTTGCATAAAACACCAACCTCCATATGAAAGACAAACTTCATGTTATAATTTGCGTGCCCATATAAGGGGGAACCATTTAGCGAGGTTTGGGGTGTTTAATTGTTAGCAACGCAACGGCCTGGCTGTGGCTACATCGCCCCTTGCCTAAGAAGCCTTGACAGTTACAACTAAGTTTACCAGTAGCAGGATCTTGTGCAACTGTGTAGGTTCCATGCTCACCAACTACATTGTAGACGCCGTTGCCCAATGGCTCCACTCTACCAGATTGAACTAGGTAGCAAGCTTTTTCGTATAGGATATCGCGTCTGCGTTGGCGCATGAGTTTCACCTACATTTTGGGTATATTTTCTAGAGGAGTATAATTAAAAGGGTTTGCCACATTCCCCATAATAGACTAAACTAAGAATATATTTCTGAAAAAAGACTAAAGGGGGACTAGGCGCTCCGCTTGATTTCTAAGCTATTTTTTACCTGACGCGTTTGTAGCCTGGCTTATAGAGTTCCTCTAGCTCCTTGAGCATAGCCGGAACAGCGAAGATTATGTTTTCTGCGGTGAGTACACCAACGAGTTCTCCTTGAGCACCTGTTACGGGTAAATGTTTGACACCCCAGTACTTCATCATATCGACGGCTTCTTGCACGGTAGCGTTTTGGTCAATTGTGAATATGGGGTTGGTGTAGACCATACGAGCTATTACGGATTTTGGCGGGATGTCTTGGGTGACAAGTCGGACGATAACGTCGTGTTCAGTTATAATTCCTGTTGGTTTGCCTTGCATTTCAACCATAATGTAGCCAAGGTCTTTTTCTGCCATGAGTTTGACGACTTCGGCTACGGTGGTTTCGTTTCCCACTGTGGGAACGTCTTTGGTCATAATTTCGTTTACTTTGATAGTGCTTGCCATTGTCTAATTCCTCATTTGTTGTAGAGAGAAGATTAACCGTTATTTATCTATTTTTTGTTGTTACCTCTCTGTTTGGGCAGCAACAAACAGAGCCATAGAAAAAATAGCAGCGCTGTCTCGTGCAGCAATCTGTAAGTCGCAACTATAGTTGACATAGCAGAGAACAACCCCTTCCTTGAACGTAAACTTATATGAAGCATAGGTAACAAGCAACCCCTAGAACATGATAAAACAAGAGTCAACCTCCAACCTAGGCCTTTCCCCTTACGTCAGCGACAAATCAGAATAAACCGAACGGCAAAGATGCCCGAACTACCATCTGGCATGAAAAATATTAGAGCCTACCCGAAAAATCAATGCCTGAAAACACTGCTCATTAACACTAAATCCCTTCTTCAGCCGCAAAGAATTCATCATTAAAAAAAATGACGGCCTGAACGCTATGCGATATACAACTGTGATTAAACGTCCCACCTAAAGCCCACTTAGAACTTCTGTACTGAAGCGTCCCTACAGTTTACGGTGTCGCTGGGGACGGCAAAGTTGAATTCAACAGTACATCCGTCTCATTCAAAAGCGCTCTCTGCATATCACGCAGCCGCGCCAACTGTGGAATATTCTCTGTATTCAACGTCGCCTCTACAATATTGACGGCGTAATCCACAACTAAACAGGAGAACACTACTGCCGCAACAACTAAAATCAAAGCTGCAACTGAAGCCTCCATCCTTCTTCCTCCACAAACCCAAACGCACACCGCATAAAAACCATTATTACCAAACTCAACATATTATCAAACACAAACCTACCCCGAAATCTCCACTTTATGTAACTGCGGATAGAAAGAAATCCCAAAAACCAACGGTCTGTTGTTTCCACGACACGCTAAACCTTTTTATATACCCTAACCATGAAGAGTTTACGTCACGTTAACTCATGTAACAACGAAGCTTCCAAGCTTCTTTTAAAAAGAATTGCATGAATCAAAAAATTGTGGCAGGAAAACGAATACGTTACAGATCCAATCATTTAAAGACCTACCTTTAAGCAAGGAGGTCCAGAAAAGCCTAGATGAACTGGGCTTCAAAACTATATTTCCAATCCAAGCTCAGGCAATTACGCCGCTGCTGGAAGGTAAAGACGTCATCGGACAAGCTCAAACGGGCACAGGCAAAACTGCTGCGTTTGGAGTGCCAATGGTTGAACGGCTAGATCCTGAACTCAAAAAGGTGCAGGGGTTAGTTTTATGTCCCACACGCGAACTCGCTGTTCAAGTGGCTCACAATATCACCCACTTTGCCAAGCATCGGAAATTGAAAGTTTTGCCAATTTACGGTGGAACCTCCATCGAAAAACAAATTCGCGAGCTGCAGTACGGCACGCAGGTTGTTGTGGGCACACCAGGCAGAATAATCGACCTCCTAAAAAGGCAAGTTCTAAATTTATCCACTGTTAAAGTGGTTGTTTTGGATGAAGCTGACCGCATGTTGGACATGGGGTTCATAGACGACATAGAGTTCATCCTTCGCAAAGCACCGATCACACGGCAAACCAGTTTATTTAGCGCCACAATCGATGAGACTGTTATGAAAGTTTGCAACAGGTACATGAAAGACCCCATGAAGATTCTGGTAAGTAAAGATGAAATTGCATTGACAAAGATGAAGCAACTCTACACCGTCGTGAATCAGCACAGCAAGTTTGGAGCACTGTGTAACATTTTGCGGGGAAAACAAGTAAGCAAGGCAATAATTTTCTGCCGCACTCGCCGAGACACAAGCAGACTTGCAGAACAGTTAGCCAATAAGGGTTATCGTGTCCAAGCATTACATGCGGGTTTCACTCAGGCGCAACGAGATCGCGCCATTGCTGATTTTCGCAGTGGTCGACTGAATTTGCTTGTTGCGACAGATGTTGCTGCAAGAGGGTTAGATATTCAAGGTATAACACATATAATCAACTATGATGTGCCTGCTGATCCACCAGTGTATTTCCATCGCATCGGTAGAACAGCAAGAAAAGGAACTGACGGAACAGCTATCACATTAGTGAGTTATGGCGAACTTTCAGATTTCAACAATATCAAAGCTTTAACGAAAACAACTATAGAAGAAATTGCATCACAAAAAGACACAGATTCTCCCATCGTGAGCTTTTTTTAAACCATAACCATAATAGATGGAAACTGCATTATCTTTTGAGGTAAAGAACCGAAAAATGTTCAGAGACCCAGTTTGCGGCATGATGTTAGACGAAAACACGGCTAAGTTCAAAATAACCTACGAAGGCGAAACGTACCATTTTTGCAGTTTGCAATGTAAAAAGCGGTTTAAAAGACACGCAGCCAAATTTATAAAATAAAGTGGGACTCCACCTACAGTTTTTCTCCAAGTGCAATGTCCATCATAACTAGACCTGAAACAGGTTTCGGATAGAAATCTGTGGATTTTTCAGGCAATCTCTGACGTTTTTGAGCTATGCGCCAAATAACTTCAGGATCTATTGGGTTAAGCAGAAAGGCCACTTTTGCGTCTCCGCCAACAACTTTTTCCATAGCGACGCGCGTGGAACGCTCATAGAGTATGTCTTCATCAATTTTGAGTTCGCCTAATTTCATCAGCAACTTGAAAATCACATCTCGCAGAATAACCACGTCTAAAAGGCAAACTTCAGGCGAACTATCATATGAGTTGTTGGTTATTTGAAGTATTTTCTCTTCATTAATAAGCCTTAAACCTAAGGCCTTTGCTCCGGTATAAACACAGAAGGCGTGTTCTTTTTTATTGCTAATCAGATACCTTTCCACTGCTTCAGCATTTGGCTGGAGTTCAGAAATTTCAAAGTAGTTCTTCAATTCACCGAAAATTTTATCGGTTAATTCGAATTTTCTCAGAAGACGGTGAGCAGGCAGAATAACAAGACCTTCATCTTGAACAGGAACCATGTAACTCATGTGGAAATTGAAAGCGTCATCTTCAGTCCATTCCTCTTGGAGGCGCCTTTCATCCCTGTAGGATAGGGCACTTTCGTATCGGTGATGACCATCCGTAATAACCATTGCTTTCTTTTCAAGCGCCTTCTGTAAGGCGATGATTTTTTGAGGGTCAGTTACTTGCCATATTTTGTGTTTAACTTGAAACTGATCTTCAACCTCTATTGTGGGCAGCTCTTTGGTGATTTCAGTAAAAAACTCTACAGTTATCCTTTCAGGGTCAGAGTAAATTAAGAATACAGGTTCAAGGTCTTTTTGGATTGTTCTCAGCATATTGAGACGATCAGCTTTTGGCGCAGAATAAGTGGTTTCATGGGGAAAAACGACGCCCTCGCTGTACGCGTAAAGGCGTAAAGCAGCAATTAAACCTGTGCGAGTAAAGGTTTTACCGTTAAGTTTGAACTCTTGACAGCAAACAAAAACTGACGGCACTTCGTCTTTAGACAGGATTCGTTCACTCATCCACTCGTAGATACGTTGATGCACCGCTTGATACCTGTTTTCCTCCATGGGCAAAATCAAGCGACAGTAGTTGTAAGGAGACTTTTCGTAGTATTCGCGCTGCATATCTTGGTTTATCTTGTCGTAAGGCTGAGTAACCAGATTCTTGAGGTTACCCGCTTTCTCCGTGTACCTAATGGCCCTAAATGGTCGAATATCCACCGTTGTGTATCACCTCGCCGACATACCCCATGCTTCTTCTGCTACGCCTATTAACTATATTTATCAAATATTTTGCAGTCGAGTTTAAATCGTGGGTCAAAATTAAAGACCCCAAATTTCATCGATCGCTCCAAGAGCCTCTTTTATGCCTGCTACAGTCCACTCGCCCATGTGACCGATACGGAAGGTTTTCTCAGCTAGCGCACCATACCCATTGCTAATTTCTAAGCCTCGTTCAGCGAGCTTCTGATTCAACTCTTTGACACTCTTGCCTAGGGTGTTTTTGATGCAAGACACGGTTATGGACTCGTAGCCTTGTTCAGGAAACATTTCAAAGTGCCTTCTTGCCCAGCGCTGTGTAAGTTCTGCCATGTCCTTGTGACGCTGATAGACACGGGGGTAGGTCTCGGCGAGCAAAAGATCTAATCGTTTATCCAAAGCATAAAGCAGAGAAACGTTTGGCGTGTAGGGACTCTGATGTTTTTTTTCGAAGGCGAGAATCTCTACAATGTCAGTGTAGCCACCACGGTTAGGAACAGTTTTAGCGCGCTCTAAAGCACGTTCATTAACCATAGCAACAGCTAGACCAGGCGGTAGGGCGAAGCATTTCTGAGTTGAAGCGAAAAGTACGTCAACGTTCATTTCATGCGGTAGAGTCCTATCACCGGCCATGGAAGAAACACTGTCAACCGCAAAAATGACGTCTGGATAGTCACGCCGCAACATTTTGCCAACTTCTGCCACTGGACTGCGGGCGCCAGTCGAGGACTCATTGTGACACATAGTCAAAGTGTCGTATTCTCCTGTTTCAAGCTTCTCCGCTATTACGTCAGGCTTAACAACTTTCCCCCACTCTACTTCAATCCAATCAGCAGCTTTGCCACATTCGCGAACAATTTCGGCAAAACGTTTCGAGAAAGCACCGTTAACACAACACAAAGCCTTCTTCTTCACAATACTTCTACCTACGATGTCGAACCACAAAGTTCCTGAAGACGTCGTAGTTGTTGGCAAGTAATCAGATGGCAACTCGAAAAACTTCGTCAATTTTGCTGTTAATCCACCGTAGAATTCAGAAAAATCTTTGCTACGGTGACCCAGCATAGGGCGAGCTTGTTCAAGTAGTACGTCTTGACTGACTTCAGTTGGGCCAGGAATTAAGAGTTTTCTATGCATATTCAAATTCTCCATTACCATTCAAATAAGAAGGGTCAGAAGTAACTAAACGCTTAATCAACATTGCGTCCATTGTTTTCACACCCATTTTGTTCACATCCAAAACCAAACAGCAACCAAGAAGCAACTGGAAGCATATGAAAGGTTAACTGTTTAGTTTCCTTCACCGGCGCTATGACCGGTTCCAGCTCCGCTACTTAAGTCTGCGTTGTTGTTGCCTTTATTGGTTGCGAACTGCACGGTCATTACAATTGACCCTTCTGAAGCAGGAAGGGGAAAGAATTTTCAATATAAAGTTTATGCTATACAAAAACGCTGTTTCCAACATTTACAGAACTGAAAACGGAAAGTCAAAACTTAAGTCCTTCTATAAAGAAAGGAGTTTGCTGAGAATTTTGGTGTGGTCTACTTCTTTTCCCATGAAAATGCTCACTGCTGCTTCTCCAATTGTTGTACAAAGCACCTTGAGGTCTGCACAGTCAACCAGCATGGTTTCGTTTTCTCCGAAACGGCAGGTTTGCCTGAGCACTTCCGCAGACTCAAAAGCTTGCGAAGACAACATGGCGTAGGATGTAGTTTTCTCAGAATCTTCAAGATTTATAGTTGCGGTAGTGGAGTCTTTGAGTATGTAACCTTGCACGTCCACAAAAGTGCAGATTTCTTTAAGAACCGCAAATAACTCATCGCGGTTTTTGGTTTCTTCCGCCTTGCTTTCAACAGCTATGGCTTCTGCATCTTCAGTTGAGCTTTGCTTCTTTGTCACTTATGACACCTCGCTTCTTGATTATGGGTTTCACCAAAACTAAGGTGCCCCTCCTAGCTTGTAATACAGATTGAATTTTTTCCGGCAACATAATTATACCTGTGCCATCAAAAGCCGCGTCTTTTATGGGCTTAAGCTTGCAAAGAATTTTTTTGCCCGTCTGAGTTTCCTGCACCTCGACTTGAGCAATTCCCCTCTCTCCACAGATGGCTAACCATCGGTCTATTACGAGAGGGTCTAGCCGCGCGGTGTCTTGAGAGCCAAGTAAGCGGCCTATGCCATTGGTGTTCTCCACAATCATGTGGCTTACAATGGAGTCCAAAAAAGAATCAGAATCGGCAGTTACTTCCGCAGCAGCAGAACCCGCTGCAGCTTGCTCTACTTCACGTCCTTCAGAGTCCACCTGAACAGTTTCTACCTTGAAATCCTCCAAAAACTCAGTTGGAATAAATCCAAGTTCAGGTTGGATTAACTCGACTAGTTTAAGAACTGTAAGAACAACCCCCTGCGTTAAGCCATCGAGGATTTTTTCGTTCACCATCCCTGAGGCAACCGCAACAAAGTAAAAATTGTTTATCCGCCTAACGGTAGTTCGATAGTTGGCACCATTAACAGTAAAGGATTCTAAACCACCGCCGACCTTGGAGTATTTAACCAGTAAACTAAGGGCATCCACCGTTAGACCTATGGCGACTTCATCAGCGTCTCTGTCTTTTGCCACCACAGTTCTGTCAGGCTTAAAAATGAAGACATTTAAGACTTGGGGGCAAACGTTTCTTACTTCATTTAAAATGTTTTGAATTGCCAGCACACATTCTTCTGAACTCACACATATGCCCCTCGACGTACACTCCAGGTTAACATATTTTGAAGAGAATTCTTGCGGGGATACCATCGTCCTCCACAACAAGGTACTTGAGACCATCAGTATCCCCAAGTTGGTCGAGCCACTTGAGTGCTTCACGAGCTTTCTGCAAAACCAGCAGGCGCTCTTGGAAACTACGGACAACTTGTTCTATGGCAGTTAATTCGTGGAAAGGGTTTGCATCGGGAATAATATTGAGGATTCCTACGGTTATTTCGCCTAACGTGTCAGTTGTAACCTTTTTGCCCGCCAACTTTAGGACGACTTCACGGATTTTTTTGGATTTCTCCGCTAAAGTGCGGATTTCATCTAAACGGCGCAGGTACTCGCCGAGGGTGCTTTTGGCGTCGCCGATTTGTTTGTCAAGATTCTCGGCTAAGTCTACAGCTGAATCGTATTCTTTTAGTTGGACGACCATAATTTTCACTTCTCAGAGAGAGGAAACAAAGAGAAAGGGAAAACAGGGAAGTTGGAATTTTAACCCTGCCCTCCAGGTTGTACTTTTGCACGGATACTAAAGAGAGGGGTAATTATGCGCCAGGAGCATTCTGCTGCGTGGAACCGACCACTTGGTTGTTAGCATCGAACAAGTCAATCTTGTAGGTGTTTCCGTTAACCCATGCCCCAAGAGTATCAGAGATTGTCAATTCTAGCCCATCACCAGCGTTTACCGACGTGCCATTTACAGACGACCAAGAACTTTCTGCAACTAGCTGATTGTTAACTTTAACTGCGGCTATTGTGATAGTTTTTGTACCAGTATTTTTCAATTCCATTACAATTATCTTCTCTCCAGTGCCATCACCAACAGTATCGGTGAACTGAACATTTGTTATCGTAGCTGAAGATGTGCCCATGAAACTAATAGTCATTCCGCCCATCCAAGCCGCAACCGCGACGCTCACAGCAACAGTCACTGCAATCAGAATAATCGAAGCAACAACCGGACTTAAGGCACGTATATTCTTCTGAATATATTTCAGGTGTGTGTTCATACGTTAAACCTCCTTTTTTATAATTGTTATACGTAGGAAAAACAAACCAATTTAAATCTTGTTACTTACGATATGTTACTGACTAAATGTTGAACACAACTACACAAACAAGAAAAACCAAAAACGCAGACTACCCTAAAAAAAAGGCCTAAGAAAGGAAAACAGACCCTCAGAAGGGCACAATTGGGTTACTTGAGTCCGTCGAAGAAGGCTAGCAGAAGTTTAGCAATTTTTGTTCCGAGTTCTGTCTGCATATAATATTTTTTAAGCGGGTCGATGCGTTCGCTTTTTGCCAGACCCAACGATTCGATTTCAATCATGCGGGCTCGGAAAGTGCCATCGCTTAACGTCAGGTTGTTTTCACGCATAAAATCTTTTGCTTCTTTCCATTTGCCACGGTTAATGTATAGCAGCAAAAGGCAATCGATAGCATGATCTTTTTCAAGCATAGCTTTTATAGCAGACAGCTTGGGATCAGTCAAAATCTGTTTTACCTTCTCCTCTTCTCCACGCTTATTCATCTCACTCATCAACTCACACATGTTTAAATTTCTGATATTCTCTACAACCGAATACATTTAACCTATATTACGATTGATGATACATGTCAGGAGACGCCACGCTTAATAGTGTGGACTCACCTGTCTATAAACCACTATTCTGGATTATAAATAAGTTGCCATAGAAGAGTTCTTGTGTAAGATTTTGGCAACGTTTATTTTGAAAAGAATGCAGTTTTGAATATTAAATAAGAGGGTTGAAGTTAAGCAAAGCTTCGGGTTTCTTTGCGTTTTTCAGCTTCCTCATAGAAGCGCAAAACTTCATCGATGATTTCTACGTTTGAGAGAAGCATACGACGACAACAATAACGTTTGATGCCTAAGCTATCGAGAACGTCTTTGGCATTTTCACCCGTTCGTACTCTTCTTGCAAATTCTTCCCATTTGTCGCCGATAAGTTTACCGCATGTGAAGCATCTTACAGGTATTATCATGTGTGTTTTTGCCTCTATCGGTAGCTCTTTTGTTCCTTGGTCCTTGCGCCCGGTCCGCCAAACTTCTTTGGTTCTTTGCTACGTGAATCTCCTGCTACCATCGTTCGATCGTACTCGGTAAATACTGTACGTAAGTGTGTACTTTTGGTCCATTTCAGCAACGCGTTGGCTATAGCGGTGCGCGCAGCTTCTGCTTGTCCCATATACCCTCCGCCCTGAGTTTTGATGTCTATATCCAGTTGTTTCCATGTAGCGTCCCCGGCTTGAAGAAGAGGCTCCATAATTTTTTCCCGTGCAATGTCTGGCTCCACTATCTCTACAGGGACTTTGTTTATACGCACTTTGCCCACGCCTTGTTTCACAACGGCACGTGCTGTGGCGGTTTTGCGTTTACCACTAACAACAAGTACTTTTTTGCCTGGCATAACTATACACCCTTATTCCAGCCTACTTCAACGGCTAATTCTTCAAGGGTAAAGTGAGAACCTGAAAGTTTTGCTTTCGCCTGCTCAATGGTCTCCATTTTTGCGTCTTTAAACTCTTCAGGCACTCCCATGAAAACTTTTAGCCGTTTGTAAGCAAGTTTACCTTTTGGCTGTTTCCACGGCACCATACCTCTGATAGCCTTGCGGACTATACGATCAGGCCGACGTGAATGGAAAGGCCCTCTTTCTGGGGCGCCAACTTCAAGGAACTCTTTGGCTTCAGCCACTTTACTTTTCTTCTTTCCAGTCAGGATGGTTTTTTCTGCATTAACTATGATGATTTTCTCCCCCTTTAGAAGGCGCTTGGCGATTTTGCTACACATCCTACCAAGTACGAGACCTTCAGCGTTTATAACTGCCGTAGCTTTTGTTGTTTGCATTCTTCTTTTCACCCAATTATTTTCACATTGGAACCTTTCGGATTCTGTTCAATAAGTTCACTAATCGTGAGGTATTTCGCCTTAGCAGCTGACAACTTTTCTTTTGCTTTTTCAGAAATTGAAAAAGCCGCCACCGTCACTATGTGATCTAGCGCGCCTGAAGCTAAGACTTTTCCCGGCACTACCACGGTGGAGTTTTCGTCAGTGTACCTATTTATTTTGCTCAGGTTTACGGCTATACGTTGTCTACTGGGCTTAGCCAGACATTCCGCTACACGCAGCCAGATTTCGGCGCTTTTTTCGCTACTCTGCTTTTTTAGATATCTGATGAGTTTTACGACTTCAGGGTTTGTGGATTTGGTTTCTCTCATTTTTCAGCAACCTTCAGCTCTTTTTCAAACTCTTTTAGATGTTTATCAAGAATCTTTGTTGCTTCCTGCAGGATTTTTCCTGGTGGAAGCCCACCATTAGACTCAAGGTTCATTATAAACGTGTTCTTTTCCCACTCGACTTTTATGCCTTTTTCTTTTTGCGGACAAGTTTCTACACAATCCATACAAAGAGTGCAACTCAACAGGTCTCGGACTTCTATTTTGCCACCTTTCAAGGTAAGCACTTTCTTCGGGCATATGTCAACACATTTAGCGCAATTCCCGCATCCCTCAGCGGGAGTTTCAATTTTAGGGTAATACTTGTATGCACATACGCTAACAGGTTGCCATTTAGCGTGGGCCTTGCCTTTTCCAAGTCTAGCGTATGCTTCAAGCTTCAATTTCTGCCCTTTTGAGAGCTTTATAATAGGCACTTTCTCACTGACAGGAACTATATCAGGATTTTCCGACACTAATTCGCCAGAGTATACTGTCCGCGTTCCTTCATTTGCTTCAGCGTTTAAAGTTAAAGTGACGCGGCACTGTGGACAACCAAATTCACTTTGGCATTCGCATTCTTCTGGCAGGTTATAGTCGTCCAACTTTGTTTTTAGCGGAATGAGACCTAATCTGTGAGCTATCATTTCATCCTGCAAAATTGACGAGTTCTCTATCATGACCACTTCCTCAATGGCCATGCTAGGCACTTCAGCAAGGGCTATCCTGCGTAGGGCGTTCATCAAAGAGACATCGGCGCCTTTAACAACCACCCTAAGGTTTGTCTCGTCTTTTTCGAGGACTGCTATTTCCACTTATTTTAACACTCCACAAGTGACCATGATAAAGCTGTGCGTTCAATACATCAAGGGCATTATTTCAATTTTTCTGTTAATAAAGAGGTAAGCACAGCGATTTTAAACGCGTCTGCCTCTTCTACCACCTGGGCGACGTGTACCGTCGTGTGGGACCGGTGTGACTTCTTCGATACGTTCAATTCGAAAACCGAATCTGGCAAGAGCTCTAATGGCTGCTTGTGCACCCGGTCCAGGAGTTCTTGGACCTGAACCTCCTGGGGCGCGAACTTTGATGTGAATTGCTGTAATGCCTTTATCTCGAGCTATTTCAGCGGCACCTGTAGCTGCTCGCATTGCAGCGTATGGCGATGATTCCATGCGGTCAGCTTTAACGTACATCCCGCCGCTTGTGCGGGCTATGGTCTCTGCGCCTGATATATCAGTAATGTGAATTAGCGTATTGTTATAGGAACTGTATATGTGGACAACGCCCCATTTCTCGTTACGTTTGGTGTTACCACTCAAGGTCTACCGCCTCTTCTTCTGTCTCTGGATGGAGTAAACTCTCGCGGTTTAACCACAACAGTCATAGCTACACGTGTCGGGTGCGCCGCGTTGTTCAGTTTACTTTGAGGAGAATAATTAACTAGTTTTTCTTCTTCACGTGAAACAATGTAACCAGGCACGGTTACTCTGCGGTCGCCTATTGTGATGTGCCCGTGAGTAATCAGTTGCCTTGCTTGGTGTATGGTCTTTGTAAAGTTCTTGCGGAAAACTATTGTTTGTAGTCTCCGTTCGAGGATATCTTCAATGGATAAGTCTAAAATATCGTCTAGAACAGCGGTTTCCTGCAGAACACCAATTTTCTTGAGTTTTGTAAGGAGCTCATTTTCCATTTTCATGCGTTCATCAGGTGTTTTGCCTATGAGGGAGCGCGCGATGCTTCTAAATTTTGACAAGGTTGTTTCGTGGCGCCAAAGTTCATGTTTGTTCCGTAATCCGAACGTGCCAAGAAGCTTCAGTTCTTCTTGCAGAACATCTTTCCGCCATGGGAAACGGGGGGTATCAAATTTCCTTCTTTGCCTTTTTGGGTCACCCACGCTTATTTGCCTCCTTCAGCTGCTGGTGCACCGGGTTTCGCTTGTAGAGTCTTTTTCTTTACACCTAAAGCTTTACCGGCGCGCCCGGTAGTTTTGGTTCTCTGTCCACGCACTTTCAAACCGTAAGCGTGACGGTATCCTCGCCAAGACCTAATTTCTTTGGCTTGGTCAATATCAGTTTTTGTTCTCAAAACAAGGTCGGCAGTTATAAGGTGCAAATCTTTCCCTGTTTCCAAATCTTTTCTTCGATTAAAAAGCCACGCAGGCAGATTATATTTTACAGGATCTGTGATTACGTCTTCTATTCTTTGGATGTCAGTTTCGGTTAAGAAGCCGGCTCTCACATCAGGGTTAACGCCTGCTTTTTTGAGTACGGCGTTTGCCAGACTGAGGCTGACACCTTTAATTTCAGAAATAGCATAAGAAACCTTCAGCGTACCTGCTGAGTCTGAACCCAATATTCGGACTATATGACGAAATTCCTGAGCTGACATTATATTTTTTCTTCCGTTTAGAGCTTGAAGCATATACGAAATGAGTCAGTATTTATTTAAACCTTCCTTCTTTGGACTTTTGCAAACTCCATAAATAACTTGATACAGAAGTTTAGTTGAGCATAAATAATCATAAATCTAAAATTGTTGCGCGCCAACAAACAGCGGGAGAGTTGGTTTGAATGGAAACAACAACTGTGATTGGGTTAGTTGCGGCTACATTTCACCACAGTATCGCTTTTCCCCCAGTTGTTAAAGTCTTGGAAAAGCCGACACCGACCCGCAGGAAATAGCTCTTTGGTAATTTACTCAGTACTTTTTTGCACAGGTATATTCTTGTGGTTAGTTTATGGTTTGCTCCTTTTTGATTTACCAATTATTATTGCCAACTCACTGAGCCTTTTCCAAGGCTCCATTATACTCCTTCTACAGCTTCGGAGGTTACAAAAAACAAAGCAGTCGTTTTTTAAACATTGATGAACTCAAGGCAAAAAAGATAAAAACCGAGAACACAAAATCGCATCAAGTTTGCATTTTAAACCGCAACATTGCAGCTATTCCGCCAAACGCGTTTTTTAACATCTGCCCTTCTTCCGTCTCAGTTGAAATTACTTCAACCTCAGTGTTCGAGTACTCAGCCAGTTGCGCCAAATCGTCTACAATATCCACTTTCTCAGCTACCGTTAAAGATGGCGCTTGACATTTAGGGCAGGGTTTACTAGCTAAACTCTGCTCAAATGTAATCATGTTTTGATTTTTCACCGTTTCATGCTCAGAATAGCCGCAGGCGCTACACTTTACGGTTACGCGTTGAGTATCTAAACTTTCGGATAATAACAGAATGCGAACCGCGCCAGTTTGCAACGCTTGTCTTACCTCGGTTTCACCATAAGTTATGAAACCTGTGTCATGCCCAACGTCATAGAGAAACTTTTGCATGATCTGCTTCTCTTCTATGTAACGAACTTTCTTCATAATTTCAGGCGCTTTGTCCACTACTTCCTTTATGCCTTGCTCCTCCACATATGCGGTATCCACAACATCCAAAATTTTATTCTTTAGCTGATAGTTGAGATAGTCACCCTTCTGGAAATCATACTTTGTCGGTCCAGGACCAGCGAGAATTATGCCTTTCAAGTTTTCAATAGGTAAAAAAATTTCGTTTGCGTTTTGTCCTACACGGGTAAAATATTCGTTAAGTTGCATCTCACGCAACCGCTCGTAACGTCTAGCTGATTGCCCACCTGCCCTAGTCTTACCAGTAACGCCAGAGTACATCTGGCGAACAATTTCCAGTCGCTTGCCTTGCAACGTCGCAATGGTGGCGTCTGAGGCATCCACTAACAGGATACCATAGGTTTCTTTTTCACGTAACATTTCCTGCAAATGTTCTGTATGAAAACGGCTATCACAACGATAGAGGAAAAGTTTGATAGGTTCAGGGGGAACAATAACATAAGTTTCCATACGTTCTGTGCCAGGACCACCGCCTTCTTGTGGTAAGGCACCAGCAAAGATTACTAGGCCTTTTTCTCCAGAGTCTTTGAAAAGCTTGAGCTTCTGCTGTACCTTCACGATGGCATCCAAAACATTTTTGCGGGTGACGTTAGACTTGATGTTGCTGGCGGTGCCGTATTCATCTCGAAGTAAGTTTATGGCATCGCTGATTTGCTTGCCGGGAGGAATGTAGAGGGTGATAAGTTCTGTGTGACTACCTTCTTTCTTGGTTAGCGTATCCAGTGTCTTTTTCAACCTGAACAGTTCAAGAGAGGATTTTTTGGGGGTGCTCAACTATTTTCACGAGTGATAGAGGGTTGTCATAAACTACGCTATGTTATACCAGATAAAAGTTCCGTAGAATAAAAGGGGATAAGTTATGTTGCGCCGATGGCATCTTTCAAGAATGCCTTGAACGGCCCAAGTTTGCCGCCGTAGTTACCTGAAGAAATCTTAACTACACCTGGCATATTGGCGGCCACTGTTACACCTTGCTTCAGAGCGTTTTTGACAGCGTCAAGTGTCAAACCGTTAATGACTATTTCGTAGACGCTGGTCACACCTTCAGGAACAACGCTATCAGGTACGAGAGTCTTCAGGGTTGGGCAATAGGGGTGATTAGTTGAAGCTTTCAGTTTATATTTGAGTGAACCTGCTTTGCTGCCTGCACGGCAGACCCCACCTGGAAAAGGCATGATTACATCGGGCGCATTGGCACGTATTGCATCTGAAGCGGCTTCCGCAGCTTTGAGACCAGCCTCTTGGGTTTCAGCGAAAATCATAAAGTTGCCACCTGCAACTGCCTCCATAGCTCCAAAACCATCTTCTACAATGAAGTTGCCTTCCATAACAGGGATTTTCCAGCATTTCCTGCCTCCAACCATGGTTTTCTTCTGAAAGCCATCGCCAAAATACCGAAGACTACTACCAACATTGAGGGTGCGTTTGCCTTGGAGACCGTTAAAAGCAGCAGTAGTGGGACAAGTCATGGTGCACTGACCAATACGCTCCATAAGTTGATGTTTGAGTTCAAATCGGTCACGGTTATAAATCTGAATAAGCACTCCAGGCCGATTGTCAGGTGTTTGATCAGCAGGAACAGTTCGTTCAATCGCTGCTTCAGCAGAGGCAGCAATAACGCTGGTAGCAAAACCCGTGGTTATGCTTGCTGCAATCTGCGCCCATTTCTCGTTTTGAGCAGTTATAAGGACTCTACCAGCCCACAGGGGAAACATCTCAGCAAAGGTGTCGACTATTTTGACAGCTTGTCCCGCTTGAGCTTTTACATTAAAAACTTTCTCTTTGTCATCGTAGCCCAAGATTTCCAGTTTGGTATTGATGTTTGACATGAGTGAAACCTTGGATTCTGTTGTGTCTGGTATAATTTAAGAGTTTTCATGAAGGTATAGGCAGATCCCAAGTTATGCCTGCCTATTTGATATACAACCTTAAAACAGAGGAAGTTAAAAGGCGGATGAAAAGATAAACTAAAATTGTTCAGTACGAAACAAGACTTTATAGAAAAGGACTCGACGCATATTACATACATATTCTATGTTTTCCACCTACGCTACACATGATGAGAGGCACGGTGAACAGAGTACTAAGAAAATTTACTTAGCAATTAGTTTATGTTTGACAGAAAGTTATTTTTACATACAGATATACTTCTTGTTTGAAAAATGGTGCCACAAAAAATAGACGTTGCTATCGTGGGTCACTTCGCAATTGATACAATAAAGCTTCCTGGTAACAACATACCATTTGTGAGTTTAGGTGGATCAGTGGCGTATTCTTCCCTGATTGTGCAGTTTTTAGGCGGCACAGCAGCTGCTATCTCTAAGATCGGAGGGGACTTTCCTACGTCGTATTTGAAACTACTTGAGCAAAAAGGGGTAGACTTAGTTGGCTTAATCAAAATCGAGGACGCCATGACAACACAGTTTGAGCTTGAATACGGTCCAAATTTATCTACAAGGCTCCTGCGACTCAAAGCTAAAGCGCCTCCAATTGCATTGCCTGATTTGCCAAAGGGGCTTCAGGCTAAAATGATTCAGATTGCGCCCATTGCAGGGGAAATCTCGCGTGAAGTGGTTGAGCATTTAAGACCGTCTGGTGAAATTTTAGCCTTGGACCCTCAAGGTATGCTGCGCAGTTTTGACGTGGAAGGAAACATTATCCTCCACTCTAACATGGATAAGAGATTACTAGAACTTATCGACGTTTACAAGTCATCCCTAGAGGAAATCTTGGCTGTCACAGAATTGTCGGACGTAAAATCAGCGTTAAAGGCAGTTCATGATTTTGGGGTTAAGATAGTGTTTGTCACGATGGGCGCAAAAGGCGCATTGCTTTCAACAGAAAACACAGTTTTTCAGATTCCTGTGTATCCCTGCAAGAAGTATGTTGACCCCACTGGTGCGGGCGACGTTTTTATGGGCGCCTTCCTGACTGAGTTGAGCCGAAAAAAAGAACCAGTATGGTGTGCGTGTGTAGCTTCTGCTGCGGCGTCTCTGATTGTTGAGAATGTAGGGGCAACTATCTCGGCAACAAGAGAAGAAGTCTATCAAAGAGCGTATTCACTTTATGAAAAAGAAATAAAGCAAGGGTTTACATTGTAGTCCGTAAACATAAGACGCGAGGCGTATAACGTTGGGTCGTATAGATAAAGGTGAAAAATGCAGTGTGTCAGGTTGTAACAGGGAAGCGGAACGCTCCGTTCTGGCAGAAAAAGCACGTTGTGCAAGTTTAAATGTCGGTGGTAGCGAAAAACGCGCTTATCTTTGCAAAGAGCACTACAAGGAAATGAAAAAGAAGAACAAAAAAGAGAAAACTCTTGAAAAGTGGCGTTACGGCGCCTAAGAGCGTGAAAATTTATGCGAATACTTCAATTACACTCCGATTTTATTGTTTATCAACCCGTTGAAAAAGAAATAGAGATTGCAGAAGGAGCAGAGAAAAAAGAGAACCGTGTCGAAGAGGTTTTGGTACTCTTCACCGCCGTAGAATCAGGCGATAATCAGTCTGTGGTGAAGAAAGCTGTCGATGACACACGGGCATTTTTAGGAAAACTTAAAGTTAACCGCATCTTGATTTACCCCTTTGCTCACTTAAGCAGTAGTTTAGCTAGCCCCTCAGAAGCACTATCTCTCATCAAGGCAATGGAAGCATATGCTAAAAAGAAAGGCATTGAAACGTACCGTGCTCCTTTTGGGTGGAACAAACAATTCACCATATCAATCAAAGGACATCCTTTAGCAGAGCAAGCACGATCCTATACATTTACTCCAACTGAAGCCAAAGTGGAAAACGAAGAAAAGAAAGAAGAGTCGGTCTCTGCCGCCTTAAAAGCTGAGGACAAACTGCAATCCTTCTGGCATGTTATACTTCCTGATGGCTCCTTAGTGCCGGTAGAAGAGTTCAAGTTTAAAGGTCATGTAAATCTGCAAAAATTTGCTCAGTATGAAATCAAGAAGGCACGAGCGGTCACGCAGATGCCTCCTCATGTACCTTTGATGAAAAAGCTGGAAATTGCAGACTACGAAAGCGGCAGCGACCCTGGGAATCTACGGTGGTATCCGAAGGGGCGCCTAATAAAATCTCTGCTGGAACAGTATGTCACGTGGCGGATGAACAATTACGGTGCGATGGAAGTAGAAACGCCCATAATGTACGATTTTAACCATCCTAGCCTGAAAAGCTACCTGAACCGTTTTCCAGCCCGCCAGTACGTGCTTAAGTCGGAAGATAAAGAGCTCTTTTTGCGCTTTGCTGCATGTTTTGGGCAGTTCCTTATGGCCCATGACGCCCAGTTCAGTTACAAGCAGATGCCCATAAAACTGTACGAGTTGACGCGTTACAGCTTTCGACGGGAAAAAAGTGGCGAAGTTGTAGGGTTGAAGCGGCTACGCGCTTTCACAATGCCTGACTGCCACGCTTTGTGTAAAGATTTAGATCAGGCGAAGGAAGAATTTTTGACACGTTTTAGTATGTGCTTAGATGTTTTGAGCAACATAGGTTTGACAAAAGATGATTACGAGATAGCTATGCGTTTTACTAAAGGTTTCTATGACGACAATAAAGCATTCATCGCGAAGTTAGCGAAAATCTTCGGCAAGCCCATGTTGGCTGAAGTTTGGAATGAACGTTTCTTCTATTTCATACTTAAGTGGGACCTGAACTTTGTGGACAACCAAGACAAAGCAGCAGCCCTCTCCACTGACCAGATTGATGTTGAAAACGCCAAACGTTACGACATAACATATGTTGATGAAAAAGGTGAAAAACAGCATCCGCTTATTCTGCACTGTTCTCCCAGTGGGGCTATAGAGCGAGACATCTATGCATTACTTGAGAAGGCATACCGTGAACAATTGACTGGCAAAGCGCCTATGTTACCTCTATGGCTTTCACCAACCCAAGTTCGCTTAATACCGATCTCAGACAAGTACATGGATAAGGTGGAGGAGTTAGTAACTAAAATTGAAGCCAGCTGTATCCGGGTGGATATAGATGACACAGCCTCGACATTACAGAAGAAAATCCGGGAGGCTGAACAAGAATGGGTTCCCTACATTGTGGTCATAGGCGAAAAAGAAATTGAGTCGGGAAAACTCTCCGTGAGAGATCGAGAGTTGAGGGGTTCACAGCAAATTATGACTTTCGACGAACTATTAAATAAAATCACAACTAAAATTGCAGGAAAACCTTTCAAACCGTTACCGTTGCCGCGCAATCTGAGTAAGCGACCCCAATTCCACGGTTAACTAGAGAATCATATAATTCACTTGCAAAAGCTATATCAAACAATAATGCCAATATGAAAACAAACTTTAGGGGAAAACTATGGATAAAGAGCTCGAAATTTACATAGATGGGAAGTATTACCCCAAGTCCCAAGCTAAAATAAGTGTTTACGACCACGGCTTCTTATATGGCGACGGCGTTTTTGAAGGCATTCGCGCCTACAACGGATGTGTGTTCAAACTCAAAGAACATGTCGAACGATTGTACGCCTCAGCCCATGCAATGATGTTGAATATACCTCTCACTCAAGAGCAAATGGTAGAGGCGGTGGTGGGAACTTTAAGGAGAAACAACCTTAAAGACGCCTATATACGCCTCGTAGTCACCCGCGGAGTGGGCGACCTGGGGTTAGACCCAAGAAAATGCAGCGTTGCATCCGTAATTATAATCACTGATCGTATTTCTTTGCATGAAGGCGAAGCCAAAATAAAAGGAATCACCACGCTCATTTCATGGATACGTAGAGACCCCGTGGATGGGACTTCCCATGAAATAAAGTCGCTTAACTACCTCAATAGTGTAATGGCAAAAATTGAAGCAAACATGAGTGGTGCTGACGAAGCAATATGTCTCGACAAAAACGGTTGTGTGGCCGAAGGCGTAGGCGAAAACATTTTCGTAGTGAAAAATGGGAAAATCACTACGCCACCCACCTCCACAGGGGCACTTGAAGGAATCACAGCTAAAGCTGTAGTGAAGTTAGCAAAAAAGCTCGGTTACGAGATAACTGTGGCTAACGTTACTCCTTTTCAACTATTCAATGCAGACGAGTTGTTTTTTACAGGAACTGCCGCAGAAATTGTTCCCATCAGGCAGGTTAATTGGCGACAAATTGGTAGCGGAACCGCAGGCCCAGTAACCAAAAAACTGATGGATGAATTCAAAAAAATAGTTAACAACCCAAAAGAAGGGGTAACCATTTAAAGGCTTAAAGTTATCCCTGTTTTTCTTTTTTCATAAATTGCTCTATCAAGTTGAAAGCATGTTCTAGCTCGTTGATTGGTGGAAGGAAAACCAATCGTGCATGTCCATTACCGTAGACAGAATCGAATCCTGAACCTTGAACCAAAAGAACACCTGTTGCCTTAAGCAGTTTCACCACAAAGTCCAGATCTGTTTTCCAACGTGAACCGACTTCGCGGATTTTTGGGAAAGCATAAAATGCCCCATCAGGCTTTGTACAACTGATGCCGGTAATCTCGTTTAAGCGTTTCCAAGCATAGTCGCGCCTCTGCTTGAGCTTCTCCACCATAAGTTTGATGTGGTCTTCGGGACCTTCCAGTGCTGCGATTCCTGCTTTTTGAACAGGTGTGTTAGCGCACAATCGTATCCTGCACTCTTTAAGAATTGACTGTTTGACTTCCTCAAGTTGGGATCCTTCAGCTTTAAAGTAGACATACCCCAGTCGCCATCCCGTCATAGAGTATGTCTTAGAGAAACCGTTTAGCCCAACCACAGGAATGTCATTAGCTAAATGTGCAGTGCTGGCAAAATCCTCTGAGTAGGCAAGGCGGTCGTAGATTTCATCTGAGACCACTAAGAGGTTGTGTTCAGCCGCTACGTCAAGCATTTGCTTAACAATTTTCTTACCATAAAGGGCGCCTGTAGGGTTATTCGGGTTGGTTATGACTATTGCGCGTGTTTTTTTAGTGATTTTTTTTCGCAAATCATCCACGTCAGGTTGCCAGCGGTCTTCCTCCAAAGTTTTGTATGCCACTGGAATTCCATCAAAAAACTTGGTATAAGAAATATAAGGTGGATAAGTAGGACCTGGAAAAAGGATCTCATCTCCTTTTTCCACTATTGCTGCCAACAACATCTCGATACCTTCGGAAACGCCAGATGTGACCAAAACATCCTCAGCAGAAATTCTAACGCCGTTTACACGTTTCTCTTTTTTGGCAATAGCCTCCCTGAGTTCGGGCAATCCCTCAGAAGGCGAATAACTGTTATCGTTATTTTGAATCGCCCTGCAAAGCGCCTCTTTTATGTGTGGTGGGGTAGGAAAGTCAAAAGCTGCAGGGTCTCCGATGTTCATTGAATAGAGTTTTTTTCCACTTTTCATCAAATGTTCAGCATAACTTACTATGTCACGTATAGCGTATTCAACAGACTTCGCACGGTTGGTAACTTTGACGCGTACCAAATATTGAGCCCCTTAGACTCCACACTTACATCTTTCACAAGATAAAGGTTACTAAATAATTTTGGCGCTTATTGGTTATTTGTTATCGCCCAAATTTTTAACAGACACCTAGCCGGCTCAGCAACATTTTATTAGCTTTTCGCCTGCATACTCATTTCTATTGGTGAGTCAAAAAATGTTTGGTTGGAACGGATATTTTCTAAAAGTTAACCTCACAGAAAAAAAATCCAAAATCGGAGCCTACGACTTCACCTTTGCTTCAACTTTTTTGGGAGGAAGAGGTTTCGCGATCAAGATGCTTTGGGATACTCTCCCTGCTGGAATTGATCCTCTCTCACCTGAAAATAAACTCATATTCACATCAGGTCCACTTACAGGGTTCCCGTTACCTAGCAGTGGGAAACTTGTAGTTGCCTCGAAAAGCCCTCTTACGGGCGGCTATGGCGACGGAAACTTGGGAACTTTAGCTGCAGTGCATTTGCGTAAAGCAGGCTACGACATGGTAATTGTTGAAGGCAAAGCTGAAAGCCCAACAATTTTACACGTTAAGGATAAAGTGGTTGAATTTGTCGATGCTAAAGATTATTGGGGTACCAGTAGCTTTGAAACAGAATCACAATTGAGAAAAATGTTTGGGCGCACAGCGGGAATAATTAGTATAGGTCAAGGTGGAGAAAACCTAGTCAGGTTTGCTTGTGTAGTTGCGCAGGAAGGGCGAGCAGGGGGCAGACCTGGTATGGGTGCTGTTATGGGTTCCAAAAACCTGAAAGCTGTGGTTTTTGAAGGCACGGGGACTCTTGTTGCTGCTGAACCGCAGAGACTAAAGAAGTGGGGGTTGGAGGGTTACAGGGAAATTCTCGGAAAACGCAACTATGCTTTTTGGAGGCGGCAGGGAACTTTGAGTACTACAGAGTGGGCAAACCAGAACAGTGTTCTTCCTACATTCAATTATAGAGAAGGCGTGTTTGTTCAAGCTGAAAAAATTGGTGGATATGCTGCCGAAGAAATCAAAGTCGCTAATCGAGGGTGCCCAAACTGCAACATGAACTGTGGCAACGTGGTCAAAGACGCCGAAGGTAAAGACTCGGAATTAGACTACGAAAACGTAGCTATGCTTGGAAGCAATATAGGTTTAGGAAACCTTAAACAGGTTGCTGTTTTAAATCGTATGGCAGACGAATTTGGCTTAGACACAATATCGTTAGGTAGTACTCTGGGCTTTGCAATGGAAGCTTCAGAAAAAGGGCTAATTGAGGAGAAAATTGAGTGGGGCAACTTTTCAGATGCAAAAAAACTCATCGAAGACATAACGTTTCGACGTGGGTTAGGCAATGTCTTAGCGGAAGGCGTACGTATTGCAGCTGCCAAAATAGGTGGGGGCTCAGCGGATTGGGCGATGCACGTGAAAGGCTTAGAGATAAGCGCATACAACTGCCGTGTCGCACCTGCCATGGCGTTGGCCTATGGCACAAGCCCCATAGGTGCACACCATAAGGACGCTTTTGTTCTGGGGTGGGAGGTTACTCACCACGTGGAAGGTTACGGTGAAGAAAAAGCTGATAAAGTAATAGAGTACCAGCACACTAGGGGAATATTTGAGTGTATAGGGGTATGCCGTTTTCCCCTCGTGAACATCGGTTTGGAAAAAGAGTGGTATCCAAAGTACCTTTACGCTATAACAGGACAAAAGTTCTTGTGGGAAGACCTCACGGTAATTGCTGAACGGGTGTTTAATTTGGTTCGGGCGTTTTGGATTCGCGAAAATCAATGCAAATGGACACGAGAAATGGATGTTCCGCCTGCACGATGGTTCAGTGAGCCATTAACTGAAGGTGTAATGAAAGGAGCCAAACTGGACAAAGCAAAATATTATGAAATGCTACAGGCGTATTATAAAAAGCGGGGTTGGAACGAGGAAGGGTTACCGAAAAAGGTAACACTAGAAAAATTAGGGTTGGCGGACGTCGCAGCACAACTTGCAAAACAAGTGGAACTACCCTAATCTCTTCGTTCTCTCAGTAAGAGCGGGCGAAGAAAACTATCTCTTTCGCTTTTTGTCCACAGTAAATGCAGTTGGCATGTGGTTCTTCAGTTCCAAAAGGTCTGACTCGTATTGTGGCTCCTGTTTCATTTTTTATTTTTGTTTCGCAGTCTGCACTACCACACCAAGCTACCTTCAAAAAGCCGCCTTTTTCGGCTACAATCTTTTTGAATTCTTCATAATTCTTCACGCTCAAGATCCTTTCCGTTAAGGCCGCTTTAGCTTTCTCGAAAAGGTTGTTTTGTATATCTTCGAAAAGCTTTTCCACTACGACAAAAGTTTCTTCTTCTTTAATAGCAATTTTTTGTCCAGTATCACGACGGGCGATTGTGATTTGTTGCTGCTTAAGGTCACGAGGACCAATCTCGATGCGAACAGGGACACCTTTAAGTTCCCACTGATTGAATTTCCAACCAGGCGTATACTCTGCGCGGTCATCTAAAACCACAGAGATATCTCTGGCTTGAAGTTTCGCTGCTATTTCTTTGGCTTTGGCGGCAATAGCATCAGGCTCAGCGCCTTTATAAGGTATCGGCACTATAACCACTTGGATAGGCGCTACTTTCGGAGGCAAAACCAAGCCCTTATCATCACCATGAACCATAACCAAGGCGCCTATGAGTCGCGTGGTAACGCCCCATGAAGTTTGCCAAACTTGATGATCTTTTTCGTCCTCTCCGATAAATTTTATATCAAACACTTTGGCGAAGTTTTGTCCCAGATTATGTGAAGTACCCATCTGCAGGGCTTTGCCGTCAGGCATCATAGCTTCAAGTGCCGTAGTGTAGAGGGCACCTGCAAATTTTTCGCTGTCGCTTTTTACGCCCACCAAAACGGGGATAGCAAGGTAATTTTCCATAAGGTCCCGGTACTCACCGAGGATGTACAGGACTTCTTTTTCGGCTTCTTCGCTGGTGGTGTGAGCGGTGTGTCCTTCTTGCCACAGGAATTCACGGGTTCTCAAAAACAGTTTTGTGGCTTTGGTTTCCCAGCGAACGATGTTGCACCACTGGTTAATTTTTATTGGTAAATCGCGCCAGCTTCGAATCCACTTAGCAAAGGTGGCGTACATTATGGTTTCAGAGGTAGGGCGAACCGCCAGTTTCTCTTCTAGTGGAGAATCGCCGCCATGAGTTACCCATGCAACTTCAGGTATGAACCCTTCAAAGTGTTCGGCCTCTTTTTTGAGAAAGCCTTCAGGTATAAACATAGGAAAGTAAACGTTTCTGTGACCTGTAGCTTGTATTTTTTTGTTTATAATTTCCTGAATCTTCTCCCAGATGGCGTAAGCGTGTTCACGTATAATCATGCAGCCTTTGATTGGGGCGTAATCTGCCATCCCAGATTTCACTATAACTTCGGTGTACCACTCGGAGAAGTCCTCACTTTTCTTGACGGATACTCCAATGTCAGACATTGCTATCTCTCAAGCCTTTTGCAGTGCAAGAATATAACCATAACGCACCCTAAAAAGAAAGGTTGAGGGATAAAAATGAACTACTCTGGTTGTGATATTTACATCAATGTGATACATATGTCTGCCATGCATTATTATTAACTATAAAGCCAGCAAGCTTACAACGTTAAAGTGGGTATTCGGTATTCTTATATAGTGAAAAAACCGTTAGGGAACAAAGGTGCCCATATGAAAGCCCTTGTCCTAAGCGGAGGAAAAGGAACACGGCTAAGACCTTTGACGTCCACCTGTGCCAAGCAACTGATTCCGGTGGCAAACAAACCAATTCTTGGCTACGTTCTTGACCAGATAGCAGAAACAAAAATAAAAGAAGTTGGCATCATTATTGCTCCAGAAACTGGCGAATACGTCAAAGAATACGTGAAAGATGGTTCAGAATGGAAGTTTAAAGTCACTTACATCACACAAGAACCACTCGGTTTGGCACACGCTGTAAAAACTGCTCAAAACTTTCTAGGCAAAGACTCCTTTATTATGTGCCTTGGGGATAACGTCACAGGGCAAGGCGTAAAAGCACTAGTTGAAAAATTCGAAAAAGAGAAACTTGACTCGTTAATTCTGCTAAAAGAGGTAGATGACCCCTCACGCTTTGGCATCGCTCAGCTAGACAAAAGGGGCAACATCATCAAACTAGTGGAAAAACCTAAAGTCCCCATGAGCAACCTTGCAATAATCGGAACCTACCTCTTCTCCAACAAGGTCCACCAGGCCATAGAGCACATCAAACCTTCTTGGCGAGGAGAACTCGAAATAACCGACGCTATACAGGAAATGGTGAACATGGGGCTTCATGTTAAAGCAGACATACTCAACTCATGGTGGTTGGATACGGGCAAAAAAGACGACATACTATCCGCCAACGCAAAAATTCTAGACGAACACATCAAAACAAATGTACAAGGTAAAACAAAAGACAGCATTATAGAAGGCAGAGTACAAGTGGATTCCACAGCAAAAGTTGTAAACAGCACCATCAGAGGTCCCTGCGTCATAGGCAAAAATGTCTCAATCGAGAATGCGTTTATCGGACCCTACACGAGCATCGGCGACAACGCCCAAGTTATCAACTCCAACTTGGAGTATTGTGTTCTCATGGAAAATGTAGTGGTTAAAAACGTGGAACGTATGGAAGACAGTTTAATAGGAAAAAACGCAAAGGTAACAAAAAACTCGAAATGTAGAACCATTAAACTTCACATAGGAGACTTTTCAGAAGTGGAAGTCTGAGGATCACTGGATTTTATAAGCACCGGCAATAAATATGTTCTATACAAATAATGTATAAAACAGAAGCGGGGAAAAACATTGCTAACGGGCATCGTGGTTAAGCCGATAAAACGTACACCTGATGAGAGAGGTTTCTTTTCAGAAGTAATGCGTAAAGACTGGAAAGACCTCCTTGGGGAAGACGATATAACCCAAGCTAACGTCTCCACCACTTATCCAAACATTATCCGAGCTTGGCATAGACACCTCAAAGGACAAACAGACTACTTCATTGCTCTCCAAGGCGCAATAAAAATATGTGGATTTGACGAAAAAAGCAGAGAACTAAACGAAATAATCTCCACGGGTCAAATTCCACAGATAGTCCGCATGCCTGGGCAATATTGGCATGGTTTTAAGGTGCTTGGAAATGAACCTGCCATGTTGCTCTATTTTACAACCAAAATTTACGATTATCGCGATCCTGACGAAGAGCGAAGACCATGGAATGACATAACTTTTATTCCTACACTAATTAACGGTAACAAAGACGATCCAAGAGTTGGTAAACCGTGGGATTGGAACTATCCGCCACATAAGTGATGCATATGAAGGTACTTGTTACTGGCGGACTAGGCTTCATAGGGAGCAATTTCTGCAGATATATGCTTACAAAATATCCTAATTGCGAGCTAACGAACATAGATAAAATCGGGATAGGAGCCAACCCAGCAAATCTGCTTGACTTAGAAAATGATGACCGCTACACCTTCATTAAAGGCGACGTATGTAATCCACTCCTACTAAACAAGGTTGTTCACCAAGTTGATGCCGTTGTGAACATAGCTGCAGAAACCCATGTGGACCGCAGCATCGTCGATCCGAATACTTTTCTGCAAAACAACACCATTGGAACCTTCACGCTTTTGGAAGCCATAAGGAGACACAACCACAAAGTTAAACTTGTTCAAGTCTCAACAGACGAAGTTTATGGTCAAGCGTTAAAGGGGTCATTTACAGAAAACACCCCGCCAAACCCCTCAAACCCCTACTCTGCCTCAAAGGCAGCTGGCGACATGTTTGTGTTAGCTTACCACAAAACTTACGGCATAAAAGCAGCCATTACTAGATGTACAAACAACTTTGGTCCCTATCAACTTCCAGAAAAATTCATCCCAAAAACAATCATACGCGCCCTGAAAAATCTCCCAATACCTATCTACGGTAAGGGAACTAATATCCGTGACTGGATTTACGTGCAAGACCACTGTGCAGGTATAGCGGCAGTTCTGGAAAAAGGCAACCCTGGAGAGATCTACAACATATCGGCGGGTAACGAAGAAAAAAATGTCGAAGTCGCAAAAAAAATCCTCAACCTTCTTGGAAAACCTGAAAATTTGATTACGTTTGTGGAAGACCGCCCAGGACATGATTTACGCTACAGCCTCGACTCAACTAAGATTCAATCTCAGCTAGGATGGAAACCAGAATTCTCGTTCAATGAATCACTTGAGTTAACGGTAAAATGGTACGTTGAAAACGAGAATTGGTGGAAACCCTTCGCAACAGAAAGCATTCTTCACCCCACTCCGTGGAAACTCGGTGGCACACGTTGAAACTTCTCATTACTGGCGCATCTGGCCTTTTTGGTTCAAAATTGGCTGAAATCGCAACGTCAAAGAAGTTTGAGGTTTATTCAGGCTACAGCCAAGACAACCCAACCTACGGAACAAAGATTCGCTTTGACATCACAGATAAAACTAACGTGGAGAAAGCGTTCTCTAAGATAACCCCCGAAGTGATTGTACATGCAGCCACGTTGACAGACGTAGACAAATGTGAAATAAGCAAGGAGCTTGCATGGAAAATAAACGTAGAAGGCACAAAAAACATAGTAGAAACCGCAAAAAAAAGTCATAGCTTCTTAGTATATGTGTCCACTGACTATGTTTTCGACGGAGAAAAGGGAAACTACAGAGAAACTGACTCTCCCAACCCACAGAACTATTATGGGCTGACCAAGTTAAAAGCAGAAGAACTCGTGCAAAATACGCTAAAAGAGTATTGCGTTGTAAGAGCCAGCGTGATTTATGGAGCTCAACCTGCCGCAGGCAAAATTAACTTCGCTTTGTGGCTTATAAACAAACTCAAAAATAAAGAAGCACCAAAAGTGCTGGTTGATCAATGGAACTCACCTACTCTAAACACTAACATGGCAAACATGACACTGGAGATCATTGAGCGCAAATTAACGGGCACCTATCATATTTCAGGTGCTACGCGCATTAGCAGATACGAATTTGCCAAGGAGTTGGCACGAACATTCCACTTAAACGTAGACCTGATAGCACCTACTCTTATGACACAATTCTCTTGGTCAGCTAAACGACCAAAAGACTCTTCACTGGATACCACAAAAGCTCAACACACCCTAAAGAATAAGCCTTTGCAAACTCCACAGGCGCTGGAACAACTAAAAAAAGAACTCGCCCAGAAGGGAGATTAGGAGAGAGACAGCGGTGCATATTGCCCAAATTGGAACAGGACACGTAGGAAGACCAACAGCCTACGCAATAATTAACGCAAAACTCGTTGATACCCTCACAGTTTGCGACACGAAACCAGGTCTTGCCGTTGCGTTCGCCGAAGAACTCAAGCACGTCAACGCCAGCATCGGCGCTGATGTTGAAATAAACTCGTGTGAGAAAGATGAACAGGTTGCAGGAGCAGACATAATTCTCATCTCCGCAGGCAAAGCACGCACTTCAGGAGTTAAAATGAGCCGACGGGATTTAGCAGTTGAGAACGCAAAAATTGTTAGAACAATCGCCGAAGCCACTGCATCCAGAAATCCAGGCGCAAAATACATTGTGATAACAAACCCTGTTGACGCCATGGGTATGATTTGCAAAAAATACACCAAAGCCGAATACGTGATAAGTACAGGCACAAATTTGGAATCACTGCGGTTTAGAGCAAAAATCGCTCAGACTCTCCGTGTACCTGTAGCTCAAGTTCAAGGGTGGGTTGGAGGAGAACACGGTGACGCAGCAATCCCGTTATGGTCCACCACGAAAGTAGGCGATTTCCAAATCGAGGAGTATAAACAAAAAAACGGCTTGGTTTTCTCTAAAACAGAAATTGAATCTTACGTAAAATCTGTCTCCAAATTTATAGTGGATAATATCGGCGCCACAGAATTTGGCCCGGCAGTTTCCTTCAGAGATATAGTCTGTGCTATAATAGAGAACACTCGGCAAGTTTTGTCTGTGTCAGCGCCTTTTGAAGAAAACTCGGAAGCAACTTTTGTGGGTATACCTAGACCTGTGGGTGAAGTAATAGAACCGTCAATTTATCATGACTTAACCGTTGAGGAGCAGCGGAGAATCAAAGATGCTGCAAACGCAATTCGTCAAACTTACGAATTAGCCATAGAAAACTTGGAATAAACAGCGACTATCTACAGCGTAGGATTTATAATCTCACAGAGTCATTCACTTAAAGATGGCAACTGAGGCGGCATGATAAAACTTCGAATAGACGTGGATTACCCGTATCCTTCAAGGTTACAAAGCTTCCTTTTTACACTGTTAAGAACCAAAGTCAACAAAAACTACCTGAGAAATGCTAAGATAATTGCAAAAATGATTAATGAGTCGCGTCAAGAAGTGATGGCTTACTGGTTTTTCACTCCCCAAACAACGCCTGATAAAGAATTGCTGCGAATGTTACATCCAGAAAGGCATGAAGTTGCGCTTCACGTAGCCAACAATCCCTACGCTGAACTGGAAAAGCTGGAAAAGACAACCAAGCGAAAAATAAAATTTTACACAGTTCATGGCACAGCTCGGTTGCTGGCGCGGTTGATGTGGAGGAGAAAACTGTGGGAACCCAGAGCGCATATCCCAGAGGGGTTTCCTTTGAAATCGTTTTATGAGTTTCCTACCTTAGGGTTAGATATTCTCTGTTATGGTAACTCGACAAACCAAGCGGTTAAAATTGCCGAAGAAAGCATAAAAAAAGGGGAAGTTCTGCACGTTCATCCAGAATGGCTTTTTCAACGCGGCACGTTAAACCATCGCGGTCCCTATTATGAGACCCTCAAGTCGCTCCTTCAAACTGACGAAGACCTTGAGGGACTGGTAGTGCGTAAGAAGGGGCTAATTAGAATTGCAAGTTATGCAGGTACAAAAGAGTATGAAAAGGATTTTGTGCCAACAGAAAAATTTTTGCAGAAGCTTGCTGAACGTGATATAGACGTTTTCACATTTATCGAACGCAAATGGTGTTTCAGTCTACCTAATCCTCCAACCAGTTGGTTAAAGGTGGAAGATAACATAGCGATTTTTAACGTAACAACTTATGACGAATGGTGGCGTAATCTCAGCAAAAAGACACGAAACATGGTTCGTAAAGCCGAAAAAAGCGGTGTAACCACAAGAGTTGTTGAGCCAAGCGATAAACTGGTAGAGGGAATCTGGAGGATTTACAATGAGACACCAATCCGTCAAGGAAGAGCGTTTCCACATTTTGGGCAACAATTGTTAAGTGTAAGGTCTGCTGTTTTTTCAGCGCAGAACTCCACATTTATTGCGTCATTTTTAGAAGATGAAGTTGTAGGATTCATTCAGCTTGTGTATGGCGACAAGATCGCTATAATTTCGCAGATTCTCTCACTACAAAAGTTCTGGGATAAAGCAGTCAATAACGCGTTGGTCGCTAAGGCTATAAAGGTATGTGCAGATAACCAGATTCCGTGGGTTATGTATGGTCGTATGGGAAACCATCCGACTCTGGATAACTTTAAGCAAAGTAACAGTTTTGTTAAATTCACTTTTCCACGGTATTACATACCTTTAACAAGAAAAGGGTTCATAGCCACTTCACTTGGGATTCATCGAGAATTAAAAGATACTTTGCCTCAAAGCTTAAAGAAGCCACTGCTTCCATTATTTAACTGGGCAAGCAGAACCAAACTGAAAGTTAGGTCTTTTCTACGTTAAAGACAACAAAACTGGGCTAAATATGATAGTTATTGCTTAAAGCCAGCAAAGTGGCCAAAATTTCATTCAGTTCTTCGCGGTTCTTGATTCTCCTAAAAATGGCTTTTCCATTGGCGTATAACCTGAAGGATACGCCGTTGTAGGTTAACTCGTAAATTATGCCTGCAATGCTGTTTTTGAGCTGGGCCCTTTTGAGGATACGTGCTACAGCCTCCTCTTTCATTTCATACTTGAATATGACTATGACATCTTTTTCTGCGCCGCAAGTTCCTTCAACTCTTGCCACGAAGTCGTCAACTTTTAGCGTCAGAACTGCTCCAACTCCTTTAGAATCTCAACAAATTGGTCAACTTCTTCAGTATTGTTGTAAATGTAGAAGCTTGCACGCGCCGATGACTGAAGCTTGAAAACCTGATGCAGAGGCTGTGCACAATGGAAACCACTGCGAAGCATAATACCAAAGTTGTCGCAGAAAAGAGCTACATCATGAGAGGATAACCCTTCGACGCTGAATGGGATTATGCCACATTTAACTTTCACGTCAGTTGGCCCATAAATTGTAATTTTTTCAAGTTCACTTAACCGTTCAAAAGCGTAGGCGGTTAGAGCGAGTTCATGTTCTAAAACTTCATTCATACCTATGTTTTGGAGGTATTTGACGGCTTCTCCTAGAGCGATTCCTCCAGCGACGTTTGGAGTTCCTGCCTCAAACTTCCACGGCGGATCGTTCCACGAAATGGAGCATCGACCACTTTTTTGGCTGAAAGAAACGTCTTTTATCATCTCGCCTCCGCCTTGAAAAGGCTCCATAGTTTCAAAAAAAGACTTTTTGCCGTAAAGAACACCGATTCCCGTTGGCCCCAGCATTTTGTGCCCTGAAAACACCAGAAAATCAGCATCTAATTTTTGAACATCTATAGGCATATGGGGTACGGATTGAGCCCCATCCACCAAAACCAAGGCGCCATGGTCGTGAGCAACCTTTGCTACATGTCTAACGTCATTGACAACGCCACTGACGTTTGAAACGTGGGTGAGGGAGACAAGTTTGGTTCTACTGTTGATTTTTGCCTCTAAATCTGCGTAATCTAAGGTGCCATCGCTTTTGATCTGAGTATATTTGATGTTGAACTTTGAGATTTTGGAGATAATCTCCCATGGAACAATGTTGCTGTGGTGCTCCATTAGTGAAAGAAGAACTTCGTCACCTTGTTTCAGATTGTGAAGACCCCAAGAGTAAGCGACTAAATTAATGGCTTCGGTTGCGCCTCGCACAAAAATTATCTCAGAAGAATCTTTAGCGTTGACGAAACGAGCAATTTTTTCTCGTGCGCCTTCATACATCTCCGTGGCTTCTTGTGATAACGTGTGTACTGCGCGGTGAATGTTGCCATTGTGACTTGCGTAGAAGTTCTTTTCAGCTTCAATGACTTGCGTAGGTTTTTGAGTGGTTGCAGCGTTGTCGAAGTAGATTAGGGCGTGGCCGTTTATTTTCCGTTGTAATATAGGAAAATCTTCACGAATTTTACTTAAATCAAGAATTATTTTTCTTCCTCCGTCTTTAATCTCTTGGACAGACGTCTTGCTAGCTCTTCTTCTTCCAATGCTTGTTTCTCTTCAAACGTGTGGTCTTGGGGCAACCACTTGGGTAATGCACCTTTCTTTTCGTAGAACAGACGTATAGCGCGTTTCAAAGCGCCTACGGCGAGAACCCCACAGTGGAATTTTATAGTGGGTAAACCACCGACTTCTTCAGTTACTTTTTTCCAAGTTATGTCTTCCCATGCGCTCTTTAAAGTTAGACCTTTAATCATTTCGGTGACAATGCTGGAAGTAGCAATATTGGCGGCACAACCATAGCTTTCAAAGGTTGCCTTTTCTATGATTTCCTTATCATTAATTTTGAGGTAAAAAGTCACCATGTCGCCGCAAGCAGGATTTCCAGCTACGGCGGTTACTGTGGCGTCTTCCATTTTTCCGAGGTTTTTTGGATTTCTAAAAAGGTCAATAACCTTAGGGTTATAAGGCAGAGGTGTTCTAGACATGACTAATCAACTCCGGTTGAGCCTACTATTTTTCTTATGCGTTCCACAGCGGTAGGAAGCACCTCTAAGACGTGGGTAATATCTTCTTCTGTGTGGTGAGGTGTAACTTTCATGAGTATGCTACCGTGGGCTTCACTGTATTGGCGACCTATGGCAAGGAGCACATGGCTTGGCTGAAGCAGCCTTCGGCTACATGCGCTGCCACTAGAAACGTAGATGCCCGATAGGCTTAGCTCAATAGTTAACGCTTCACCTTCACATCGTAGAAAACTTATGTTGGCGTTGTCTGGTGCCCTTTTGTCGCTTTTTGGACCATTAAATTTGACATCGCTTATTTTAGCGAATATGCCGTCGACAAGTTTGTCACGCATGGTGCGCATATGTCCAACATTAGCTTCAAAATTGTCAAATGCTAGTTCGGATGCTTTTGTGAAACCGACAATTAGGGGTGTGTTTTCTATGCCTGGCCAAAGTTTTTGGGTACCAATTTGGCCCTCCAAAATTTTTTCTGTGTTCACACCTTCCCGAACGTAAAGTGCGCCAACACCGCGGGGACCTGATATTTTGTAGCTACTTATAGTTGCCATGTCAACTCTGAGGCTTTGCACATTAAAGGGAATTCTGCCGTAGGCGTCAGAAGCATCAGTGTGGAAAAGTGTTGAGGGATTTTTGTCTTTAACTATGTCTATTGCTTCTTTGAGGGGTTGGATGGTGCCGATTTCGTTGTTGACCGCGGCTATGCTTACAAGGACTGTTTCTTTGTCTATTGCAGACTTGAGTTTCTCTAGGTCAACTGTACCGTCAGGGTTTACTGGAACCTTCGTTGTTGTGTAGCCATATTTTTTCATCAAGTCAGTGGCGACGTTCATTACGTTTAAGGGTTCAATTTCGCTTAGGACGATTTTTTTGCCTTTATCTTTCGCCGCAAAAGCGGCACCCATCAAAGCCACATTATTGGCTTCGGTTTCTCCTGGAGTGAAGTTAATTTCTTCTAAGATTTTGGCGCCAATTGAGGCGCTGATTTTCTGGCTTGCTTCCATTATTGTGGTGAAAGCTTCCCAGCCTGGTTTATGCGTGAGTGTAGGGTTACCATACGCTTTTCTGTTATAGTAAGGTAGCATGGCATCAAGCACTTCTTGGGGGACAATGCTACAGTTTTCGTTGTCCAAGTAAACCTCGTGTTTTATGCCCTCGTGGAGTTTTAGTAGTTCTCTAACATTTTCAACCATGTAAACACGCCCTGTTTAAGAAAATAATAACAGGCTTATATATTAATATGGAATTGGGTAAACATCTCTTCTCAAAATAGAGGCAGTTTGACATTAACACTATAAATCTGCGCACGCCATATTTTTGCTGAAAAACAATCAACTTTGGAGCCTCAAAAGTGAAAATAACAGAACTTGCTATTCCACAGCAACTTAAAGATTTGATACTACAGAGTGGAATTACAGAATTGTATCCTCCACAAGAAGAAGCTGTACAAGCGGGAGCATTAGAGGGTAAGAACCTTGTTTTGGCAAGTCCGACGGCGTCAGGAAAAACGTTGGTGGCAGAACTCTGCTGTCTTAAACATGTGTTGGAAAGAGGCGGGAAAGTCATTTATCTTGCTCCCTTGAAGGCTTTGGCTAACGAAAAATTTGATGACTTCAAAAAATACGTCGCCCTCAAAAAAGCCGAGGGTGGCAACGTCAGCGTAGGAATAAGCACAGGAGACTACGACAGTAACGACCCATGGCTCGAAAAGTATGATATAATTATAACAACGAACGAGAAGGCAGATTCTCTTCTGAGGCACCGTGCGAGTTGGATGGACCGCGTTTCTTTGGTTGTTGCTGACGAAGTACACTTACTTAACGACGCGGAGCGTGGTCCAACACTTGAGGTTGTGTTGGCGAGGCTTATGCAAGTTAACCCTTCCATTCAAGTTTTAGCTTTGAGTGCCACTATGGGCAATGTAGATGAAGTTGCTAGATGGCTTAAAGCACAATTTGTCGTAACTGAGTGGCGGCCGGTTATACTTAAAGAAGGGGTACTGCTGCATGATGAAATTCAGTTCAAAGATGGCGATGCGAGAAAAATTGCTCGCAAAACAAGTAACGATGCTGTGAATTTAGTTTTGAATACGGTAAAAGCGGGTGGTCAAGCGTTAGTTTTTGCGTCGACGCGTAGAAACGCGGCTGCATTAGCTAAAAAAATTGCTGAGCAGACCTCCAAAGAGTTTTCGAAATTTGCCAAGAAAACGCTGGAAAGAGAAGCTGAAAAAGTGAGGAACGCAGATGAGCGCACAAAGATTAGTGATGCTCTAGCTGAGCTTGTACAGTGTGGTGTAGCGTTTCACCATGCAGGTTTAGGTGGAGCACACCGCAAAATAATTGAAGATTTGTTTAGGACGGGAAGAATTAAGGTGCTAACTGCAACTCCGACGTTGGCTTTTGGCATGAATCTTCCTGCGCGGGTTGTAATAATACAGGATTATCGGCGTTATGAAGTAGGTTACGGATACTATCCCATTAGTGTTTTGGAATACAAACAGATGGCTGGAAGAGCTGGTAGACCAAAATACGACAAAGTAGGCGAAGCAGTTCTTATAGCAAAAACAGCTGATGAAGCTGATTATTTGATGGATAACTTTATTCTGGCGCGTCCGGAGCGGATATGGTCAAGGCTGGCTGTGGAGAAAATCATTCGTGGACATGTTTTAGCGACGGTTGCTTCAGGGTTTGCCCACACTGAAAGTGGCATCTACGAGTTCTTTGGTAAAACGTTCTATTCTTACCAGTACGATGTCAGGGGGATAAAGTCTGTGATATCGAAAATTTTAAAGTATCTCTATGATGAGCAAATGCTCTATTTAGACGGTGACAATCTTTACGCAACACCTTTCGGTAAACGCGTAAGCGAACTTTACCTTGATCCCGTTTCAGGTGTAGTTATCCGTGATGCTCTCAAGCACAAACCTGGTTGCTTGACTGATTTCAGTATGCTGCATTTAATAGCCCACACCCCTGACATGGGGCCAGTTATGAGACCTTTGGGGCAAGAAATTGACCAACTGGAGGTTCTCCTAGAGGAGCATCGCAGGGAGTTTTTTATGCTTCCACCCGCTGAGTGGGAAGATCGCTTAGTCTTTGAAGAATTTCTTGGAGAAGTTAAAACCGCTTTAATTTTAAAGGCGTGGATTGAAGAAAGTAGTGAGGAGAAACTCCTTGAAAAGTATAATGTGCAGCCAGGAGATCTCTACAGGATAATTGAAAACGGCAAATGGCTCCTTCATGCAACTCATGAGTTGGCTACGCTTTTGTGTGAAAGGGAGTGCTTACCGTTAACTGCTGAGCTCGTAGAGAGAGTGTCTAAAGGCATAAAACGTGAATTGTTACCTATCGTGAAGCTGGAAGGCATAGGTCGGGTTCGGGGTCGCAAATTGTATAATTCAGGATATAAAACAGTGGATGATTTAAAACATGCAAAAATAGATGATTTAATTGCGCTTTTGGGACCTGTGCTAGCCAAAAGGTTGAAAGAACAAATTGGTGGACTTGTTAAAAAAGAAGCGTGGGATAGACTAAGCAAGAGTGAAGAGTGGAAACAGAAGTCGCTTGGAGACTACTAGGATTCCGCAAAGGCTTCTGCTTGTTTAACTGCGGTTCCCAAGTAGTTCTTTGGGTCTAATGCTTTATCTATTTCCGTTTCGGACAGTTTGCTGCTTATGAATTTGTCGGAAAGGAGAGTTTCTCGGAATGGACGTTGTTCCATTTCGCTTTTGAGAGTCAATTTTCTGAGGAGTTCGTGGGCTTCTTGCCTGTTTACGCCTTTTCGGGTCAGCGCTATCATGACGGATTCGGACATTGTCCTTTCTTGCGTCAGCTTGGTGTTCTGGAACATACGTTGTTCGTCAACTCGTAAATTAACCATCACATTAGTAAATAGGTAAAGGATGTAATCTGTGAGGATACATACTTCTGGGAGCACGAATCTTTCCGTCGAAGACTGCGTCAAGTCACGTTCATGCCAAGTTATCATATCTTCAAATGCTGGAACTGTAAGGCTCCTAACTATCCGGGCTAAACCGCATATGCGTTCGCAAATTTCAGGATTTCTTTTGTGGGGCATGGTTGAGCTGCCGACTTGTTTTTCAGCTTCGAATGATTCAAAAAGTTCTGCAATTTCGGGTCTTTGAAGTTCTCGGATTTCAGTGGCGAAGTTCTCCAGAGAGGTAGAGATCATAGCAAGAATACAGACAAATTCAGTGTAGCGGTCACGCTGCACAATTTGTGTTGAAATCTCGGCGGCGTTTATGCCCAGTCGTTTCATGACTAACTCCTGAATTTTAGGTGCATGTTCACCTAAGCCTGCTTGGGTTCCAACAGCACCGCTCATTTTGCCTACGATTACCCTTTGAGTACAATCGTTGAGCCTTTGGATGTGCCTGTTGATTTCGTGTCCCCACACAGCAAACTTGAAACCTAATGTTATGGGGAGGGCGTGCTGACCGTGTGTTCTGCCCATCATAACTGTTTCTTTATATTTGCCTGCTTTATCTTTTAAGATACATTTTAGGTTGGTTAGACGCTTCAGGATTATGTCCAAGGCATCTTTAAGTTGGAGGGCATTTGCTGTATCCACTATATCGTAGCTGGTTGCACCTAAGTGAACGTACGCTCCACTTGAACCGCATTGTTCTGAGAGTGCTCTGACAAGCGCTGCGAGGTCATGTTTTATTTCTTTCTCTATTGCTTTTATGCGTTCCACTTTGACGTATTTGGTTGAAGCCATCGTGGTAATTTTTTCGGCGTCTTTATGTGGTATGTTGCCGACTTCAGCGTGTGCCCAAGCTAATGCAGCTTCAACAGCAAGCAATTTTTGGACTCGGTTTTCTTCCTCGAAAACTTTCAGCATTTCTGGGGTTCCATAACGACCTGTATCTATAGGTAAGATGGGCAAGTGTTTTTCCTCGCTGAATGATATGCCGGCTTAAACATTAATGTTTTACCAAAGCATTTACAATAAACAACATAACGGATGTAAAAATGCCTATGAGTTTAGCAGTGGCTGTTTTGGATAAAAGCGGAGTAAATGCCGTACCAAAAATAATTGAAGCGTTGAAAACTTGCATAAAAACTTCAAATTTTGGTGTTGCCAGCGCTTCTGAGTTTGCGGTCACAAAAAAAGTTGAATTGCTTGCCAAAAAAGTAGCTTCACCCGCTGTCTTGGCTTTTGCAACTTCAAAAAGCAACAAAAAACCTGCAGTGATAAAAGCAGAAGAGAAAACTGCTATTTTTGAAGGGGTGGCCTACGCACCTAAATCAACCTCGATTTTGGAGATGATGAGGAAAGATCTAGGAGATGATACTGTTGACGCTGCTAAGGCAACGATAGAGACTGTGGAAGGCGACTATTCTTTACTTATTGCTGAAGCAAACAGGATAGTTGCTGCTAGAGACCCGCTTGGGATGGAACCTCTTTACTACGGGGAAAATAGCCAAGTTGCAGCATTGTCATCAAATCGGAAAACATTATGGTTACTAGGCATCGAGTCCCCTACGTCTTTTCCACCCGGAAACTTGGCAGTAGTTAACCGTGAAGGATTCCAGTTTCAAGCTGTTAAAGTTTTGAATTATTCTAAGTCAATACCGATCACGCTGGATGATGCAGTTAAGAAACTGCAGGAGCTTTTGGAGCAATCAGTGCGGTTACGTGTGGGAGGAGTGCGGAAGGTAGCGGTAGCGTTTTCTGGGGGTTTAGACAGCAGTATTGTTGCTTTTTTGGCTAAGAAATGTGGAGTGGAGGTTCAACTTATTCATGTAAGCTTGGAGAATCAACATGAAACGGAAGAGGCGTGGAAAGCTGCAGAAGAATTGGATTTACCATTACGGGTTCATTTGTTTAAAGAAGCGGATGTTGAAAGAGTCATCTACGAGGTGGTTGCGTTGATTGAGGAGCCCGATGCATTGAAGGCTAGTATTGGAATACCGTTTTATTGGGCTGCAGAAAAAGCAGCGGAATCAGGGTATCGCGTGTTGTTGGCTGGTCAGGGTGCAGATGAGCTTTTTGGTGGCTATCAACGTTATGTAAATGAGTATTTGATGAGGGGGGAAGAAAATGTTAGAAGAACAATGTATCGTGATATAGTTGGTGCTCATGAGAGCAACATTGAACGAGATAAGAAAATCTGCAGGTTCCATGATGTGGAACTACGTTTGCCTTTTGCGTCATACCAAATTGCAGAGTTCGCTTTAAGGTTACCCATAGAGTTGAAGTTTGAGAAGAGTACAGATTCTTCGCGGAAGGTTGTGCTGCGGAAAACTGCCGAGAGCCTAGGGCTTTCAGGAGAGATTTTTGGAAAACCTAAGAAGGCAATTCAGTATGGCACAGGCGTTACTGATGCACTCAAAAGAATTGCCAAAAGAAAGAGAAAGACTTTAGCAGAGTATATTGGAGGGCTCTTTCTAAAATGTTGAGGAATAGAGAAAAAGATAGTTTAACTGGCGTCGTTTGCAGCTGTTTATGCGCGCGGAGGGGAAATAAGTGCGGGTTAGGGATCTACTCGATTACTTGGATGGCACCTTGTGGACATTGCGACTCGCATGCGCGGCAAACTAGGCAGTCATCGACTTTGACTGGGACAGATTTGCCGTTTTTTATTTCATAAACGCCCACTGGGCAGGTGTTGACGCAGGTTTCACAGCCGTTGCACTTGTCATCAACTATAATTTTTACCATGGTTTATATACCTCTGTTGTTTTTTATCAAAAATCTAAAAGAAAGATAAAAGGGTTTAGGTTAATTATTTGGGTTCTTAATGGAGTCTAAGCAGAAGTCCGTTGATTATGGCTTCTGTTTTGGTTTTTCTGCGCTCAAGTTCTTCAATTTGTCTTCGGTATTCCTCCAATGAAAGCTCGCCTATGTCTTGTCTTGTTTGGAGTGCTTTGATTAGTTTTTTAATCTCTGCAAGTTCGATTTCTGCGGTTTCGAGTTGGCGGTTTATTTCGGCATAGTTGCCAGTTGTGTTTCGCAGGCGCTCTCTGATTTTATTTATGGTTTGGTTGAGGTTGTTGAGTCTAAGTTCTAGTTTTTTGCGTTTAGCTTTGTATTTTTGCCTTGGGATTCTTCCCCGTTGTGCTCTGTCGTCTAAAGAAGCAATCTCAGCTTTTATGCGGTTCTTTTCTTCGTATGCATCAGTGAACGTCTTGATTTGTTCGCGGTTGATTGAAGTTTCAGGTGTAGATGTGAGAGGAGCATTTTTAGGAAGAGGAGCAGATACAGCTTTGGTTGCTGTTGGAACAGTAGACACGGCTTTAGTTGAAACTTTTCTTGGACGTTTATAGATTGCAATTACAACGCTGCCCACTATCGCGAGAGCCCACATCCAAATGCTGGGGCGGAAAGATACCCAAAGGGGGTTGTAAGTGAAGGTTACTTGCACCAAGTCTTCTGCAGGGATTAAACTGTCCACATAGCTGATTCCTTCTCGGCTAATTGTCAAACTCTCTTGGAAGACATTGCGATTAAGGTCTGTGAAAGGGTCAACGTTTGTGATTTTTGGGTTTACTATTTGTGCGCCCTCTGGAGGCATAATGGTTACAGAAGCTTTTTCAACATAATAGTCAAAGTAAGGAAATAGATCCAGATTTAAGATAAATTGTCCTGCTTGTTGGGTGATGCTTGGGAGTTTGTATTCGAGGGTTATGATGGCAGATTCGCCTGTGTTCATTGGTAAGATAAGACTGACGTTTGCGGCTCGTGCAACGTTGCTGTCTTGGATTTCGATGTTCAGAGGTCTGCCAAGTTGGTCTTTGCCCACGACGTTTTTCGCGTCAAATGAGATGTTAAGTTTGAAGGAACTTATACTGCTGCTTGCGGTGCTGACTAATTTGTAGGTATCGACGCATAAAACTTCTCCTGAGGGTGTGATGCTGAGTTGTCTGTTTAGGGTGGGAATAGTAACTTTCTGAATGTAGCCTGAGGTGCTTGAGAAGGTAGCGGTTGCAGACATTATTGTGTATGCAGGCAGATTAGTTGTAGTGTAGCTACTGGTGTTGGTTACGCCATCGGGTTTTTCAATTTTTACGTTAGTTGAGCCAAATGGGAGGTCAAGGGTGGTTGTGACTTGGGGTACGGTTATTGTTAAAGTTGGGTAAGCTGGGAAATCTAGACTGTAGCCGTTTATGGTTGGGGTTAGCAGGTTGTTTGTTAAAGTGAAAATTGTGGTTATCGTTTGAGTTGTTTCTTGTGGGATTGTCAGACTTGCGCCGTAGAAGGTTGTTGAGCCTTGCCCTTGCATACCTAAAACTATGGGAATAGTGTGATTATTGCTGTCGTGTGCTGTGGCTTTGAGTACGTGTGAGGCGTATTTTGTTGCGAAGCCTATTTGTAGGGTTCTGGGTATTTGACCCATGAGTTGGATTGTGTCGGTTATGACCACGTGTCCTGAGTAGAGGACTTCTATTTTGTGGTCGATTTGGTTTATTGTGTAGGTTGTTTGTGCGTTAGTTAGTTCAATGTTAAAGGTGAATGGCAAAAATATACCCAGTGAGAGAGTGATTAGGGCAAAGACTACGGTGATTCTCTTCATTTTGAGTCCTCTGGACTTTAGGTTTCTTTATGTGTTAATGTGAGCTTGTTTATTTACTTTTAGAATGTCTGGCAGCGCTATCAGAGTAATTGGGGTCTGGGTTAATTTTATAATTCGTTTCAAGAGTGTAATTTCTGGAATTACAGGAGGTTTATTTTCGTCTTGCAAGTTTCAAGGTTTTTTCTGCGGTAGATACGCTCTCAAGGAGGTCGTCTATTGTAGAAAGAAAGGTGGCGATTTTACCGTCAAGTTTTATGCTGGTTATGACTTGACATCTGCTGACTGATGTTTCCACTTTTAATCCTGGTGTGGCTGTGGCGTTATCTGGAGTGACTGCTTTGGCAATGGTGACAGCGGTTTTTGTGTTGCTGTATTTAAGAACTATTGTTGCTTCCAATTTTTTCGCCTCTTAACTGTTTACCAACTAAATTGTTTACATGTTGCACAAAAATTTCGACTTTGTCTAATGATGTTTGGGCGCCTGCGGCTATGTTGTGACCTCCTCCTTTGCCTTCAACTTTCTCTGAGGCAACCTGCATGACTTCGCCTAGGTTTATTCCCTTATTGACGCCTACGTGGGTAGTTCGGGCTGAAAATTTGGCTACGCCTTCGCCTGCAACTTGGGCGTATGCTATGAGTGGTTTGTCAACTTTTGGCAGATTTGAAACAATAATAGAAGATATAGTACCTATGATTTTTTCGTTCACGAAGTTTTCGCCGTTGACAACGTAGATGTTCTCCATCTCTTTGAGGCGTTCAGGCTTCTCCATGACCCATAGTAGGTATTTGTTGATGTCTTTGCGGTAGTCTTCAAGAACTTTATTGGCCTCGTCTAGGGCTGCGCCGCGTTCGCCCATGCAGATGGCTATGCCGAGGCTGGGTCGGTTTAAACGTCCTGTAGAGTTTAAGACAACTGCGAATTCGCGACCGTCCCGAAGTGGTGTTCCCGGTTCCTCGTTGTTTAGAATGTAATTGTAACCTATCAGGTTAGTTACTTCGTAGTGTAGTCCTCTTGAGAGAAGGTATTCAGCTAAAGCTGAGCAGAGACATTTTTTTTCTTCTTCTGTTAGGTCGCGTAGGGCGCGCCATTTGTCTCCGTTTTTTAATGGTATATCTAAGCTAGAGAGAAATGTAAGGCTTTTGTCTTCTTCACCGCTCAATCCAGGCAGGAATGGGTTGGTGGTGGAAGCTAAAGTTCTGTGGATGGGTCGGGTTTCTCTGCCAAAGAATGTTAAGTCTTTTTCTACGGTGACAAGTTTTGCGTTTACTGCGTCTTCAACAATTATATCGTTAAGGCCGCTGAGTTTATGTTGGTCGTATCTGTCTTGCATGTCGCCTAATGCTCCAACTAATGCTATCGGAGCCAGATCCACATTTTTTGGGTCGATTGCGCGGGCAGTGAAATAAGCCACGCCTGAGCCGCTGACGTCAGTTGCGCCGTCGATGCCGTATATGTGGGGGTTAACTTGGGTAAAATTTTGGTTCTGCGCGGTTCCTGTGACTTGGTGGTGGTCGAGGATTACAATTTTTGTTTGTGGAATTTTTTCGTTGAGTAAATCTAGATAGCCGCTGCCGAAGTCTGTGAGTATAACCAGTTCAGGTTTGTCTGTGATTATTTCGCTGATTATTTTTTCGTCGACCCATTGAGTGATTCTTATTCGGAATCTTGCGTCGAGCCTGAAGAGCGCTTTTCCTATTATGCCTGCTGCGGAAATGCCGTCGGCGTCCAGATGGGAAAAGACATGAATAAAGTCGTCTTTTTCAGTTGTTTCCCGTATGATTTGCGCTGCTTTGGTTGCTGATGCTATGAAAGTTTCAATTTTGGTTTTTTCCACTGTCATGGCGTCCACTCTGCTGGAGTTAAAAGATGGGTGGCGTCAGCAATATGTGTTGGGTACGCCTGAAAAGAGTATTAGGATAAGGTAATTTATGTTATAGATGCGATTTTTGGTTCGTATTTCCAGTTATTCTGCAGAACGCCTTTTCGCTTATAGTAGCGGGAGAGTTTGTGGATTTTTGCTTCGAGGTTTTGCATGTTGCGTTTGTTGTGTTGGTCTTTCTTGTATTTTTCTAGGTGAACAGCCATGCCTTGCGCTTTCTTCACCAAATTTGCTAGGTCTTCAGGCATTGTTGGTGATAGCCCTGCTACTTTGAGGGTTGAGCTTATGCTTTTTCCTGTGATGGGCTTTACTAGTGGTATTGCATATTGGTCTCTGAGTATTGTTCCTATGGCGCTCAGGGAGTGCCCTTCTTTTGCGAGTTTAATTATGAAGGCTTCGACTTCTTCAGGTTCATATTTGCACCATGTTGGGGGGCGTCTGCTTACTGGGCGAATTGAATGTGACTTTCCTTTTTCTTTCTTTGGCATCTGTACACCTTGACTATGCACTTATCCCCACGGTATACAAATATTTAAAAATAGCGCACGCGGGGTGATAAAAATTGTCTATCACGCTTAACTTTGTTGTTTTGGAGGAAACCTATGTCTCAAAGAGTTAAGAGAGCTAAATCTACAAGTTAAAAAAAGAAGAGGGGGAGGGTTTACTTGCGTTTACGCAGCAACACAGCTGCGACGGCAACGACCACCAAGATGACGACGACCACAGCGGCAATAACGTAGACGTCCAAGACTGGCGCAGGAGCCTCAGGCTCAGGAACCACACTAGGCGAAACAGACGGAGACGGAGTAACAGAAGGAGCAACAGATGGAGCAGCAGTCTCAGTTGGTTGAGGCGCAGCAGCGGCAGCTGGACAGACTAGGAAGTATGTGGTTGCGTATGAGCCGCCGTAGGATTTGGAGCCTTCGAAGGTTGCGGTGACTTGGTAGGTGCCTTCTACTGGTGGGGTCCATGCGATAGCAAAGTTGCCTGCTGCGTCGCTTGTAACGGTGCCTATGTCTTGGAAGTTGCCGTTGGGGTCAATTGCTGTTACGTGTACCTGCACGCCTTTGATGTTGTCTGGGCAGACTTTCTGCATAAACATGTATTCCATCCAGGCGCTCATGTTTTCGTCTGATATTGCAGGGGTATCTTTCAATGCGGGAGTTTGGTCAGTGACGGTGCCTGTGATCATGACGGTGGTGCCCTTGGGGATGGCAGTTTGTGGTGCGGAGACTGTGGTTTTGCTTGGTCCCTTACCGAAAGCGTATACTTGACCGTCGTAGGTGTTGAGTGCAATGAGGACGCCGTCAGCGATGACTGGGTGGCGGTACATGCCGTTGACTTTCCAGAGTAGTTGCCCTGTGTTTATGTCGATTGCCCACAGTTGAGCTCCTCGCCACAGGATACCATCTGAGGAGTGTTCGTCAGAGGTTGTGTAAACGACGCCGTCTGCAATTGTGAAGCCTGCGTATTCTGGGTAGCCGCCGTATGCGTTTTCGAAGCCTGAGCTGCCTTTGTCGTAAACCCATAGTAGGTTGCCGGTGTTCATGTCATAGCAGCGTACGTAACTGTCGAAGCCTGTGGTTACAAGTTTGTTGTATGCGATTTCGTAGTTTCTGGAAAACAGTGCCCACGCGTTGTTTATTGGTTGTGTCTTCCAGAGTTGTTGCCCTGTGCGCATGTCAAAGCAGTAGTAGACTTCTTCGCCTTCATCATAGCGGATGTATTTGCCTTCACGAATGTGGTTGCTGATGCGGTCGTGAATGTCATGGATCATGGTGCGGTTTGCAGCCCACAGGTGGCTAAGGGTGCTGGGGTATCTTCCGTCGGCGCCGCGTTTCATTGAACCGATGTCATAGCCAGCGTCCATGTATACGTTTGGCACTTTGCTGTAGTCTCTTTGGGTTGCTAGCAAAAGTCCCTCGGCAAAGTTTACTTCTCGTACGCTAAGCTGACCGTTGGGCATAGTTGATATTGGCGAGAGGGATACGTTCCATTCAATGCCCACGAATGGTGAGTGAGTAACGGATTCCCAATATGCCACTTCAGCTGCAGTTGCGGGGTTGGGTGCTTCGTTGTGTCTGCGTGAAGCGTTTATGGTGCCGCTGGGGCTCCAGACGTCGATTCCTGCGTAGCGTACACCAAGGACAGCGCGGCTCATGTTGAACAGGGTCATGTATCGGTTGTTGGCTGGTCCAGCTATGTTGTAGATTAAGATTTCTCCGTTTGAGCCAAAAGTGACGTAGCCGCTTGTGAGACCAGTCATGTCAACTCTGAATTGCAGTCTTGGGTTCTGCTGCATGTCTGGGAGCATTTCGTAGAAGTCCCAATAGGTTCGACCTCCCTCGGATCTGGAGACAACAAGGTATGGCAGTACACCGTGCTCGTTGGGCGAATCGTAATTCAGCGTCTGGGCAAAATAGATGTTGGTGTTGTTCATGTACATCAACGGGTAATCTTTGCCAGTGTAGAGATCCATAAAGCGAGTGCCGTAGGTTTGTGCGGTGCCAGTTAAGCCGTGTTCAGTGAAGAAAACTGTGCCCTGCAGAACCATAGCCTCGAAGAACTGCTCATATGAGATACCGTGGTAGTAAACAGTGTCGCCAAATTTACCGCCCACCATACCGCCGGGCACTATGGGTTTTGTCCAGAGTATGTGGGCGCTGTCAGGAGCGGAAGTGTAGGGCGCAAACGCAGGTGTACCCGCAAAGCCTCTGCCGACTTTGTCGTAGCCACGCATAAGCCAGTTGTCTGCAACTTGCCACCAGTTCTTGTTTTCAGCGTTGATTGGCCGAGTCCAATAACCAGTAGGCAACGGTGGAGACCTGTCATAGGGCAAAATAGGGTCTGCTTGAACAGTTAAAGGAACTTTTGCGCTCTGAGAAGCCAGATATGTGTATATGCCAGGAGGTAGCCCGAAGCCTCCTCCGTCAACTGTGCTCACGTAGGGTCCTTGCTGCGGGAAGAACATCTGGAAGTAGTAGGTTCCAGTCTGGGTTGGGGTGTATAAGAACCAGCCTGAACTGGTTGAGTCCATGAACAAGTTCTGTTTAGTTTCTGTTGTGCCGTCGGGTCTAGTGATAGTAACTGAGGTACCATTAGGTAGCCCTGACCTAACAGTTGCCCCCGCTAAAGGTTGATCAATACGGAAGGTTACAATTGCCTGTTGACCAACACCAATAGGGTTTGGTACGACACTGAGGTAGGCGAAAGTTTGGAGTTGACCACGGTCAACGTATTGAGCGGCAGCGAACTGTAGAAAGCCGGCTAAAAGGGGTGTCAGAATCAAAAGAAGCCCAATTAGAGTTAACACTTGTTTTAAATGAGGTTTCATATGTGTTTTCTCTCCGATTTTCGGTAATGAATCAACAAGGCGATTCATCATATAAGCTTTTGCCTAATCCAGCCTAAAAGCAAAAACGACACAAAGAAAACCTAGCTAGAAGTTTTTTAAAAAAAGCCGTGGCATCAGTTACTTGGCTTAACTGTAAAAGATATTAAAGTGGTAGCAACCAACTACTGGTCCCGAGGGATCTCATCCATCTCTCTAAATTTCCCACGTTAGCCTTTTATCAGATTTCATATATAACATTTTGCATTTTTCAGAGGAGAAAACCCACTAAATACGATTACTGATTTGAAGTGTACCACCGAGCAAACTTACTGATTGCTTGGGAGCGATGAGAGAAGCTGTTCTTTTCATCTATGCTCATCTCAGCAAAAGTCTTGCCGCTGCCACATGGCCTAAATACTGGGTCAAACCCAAAACTTGAGCAACTACCAGCACGTTCCTCACTGGTTACCTCACCTAACGATTCACCCTCAAAACACAAAGGCTCACTCTTCAGCCCGTCGCAGTAAGCTATTGAAGATCGAAACACTGCACCTCGACTTTTCACCTCTTCCATCAACTTCAGCAACCCCTTGTTTCCAACAGTCTTGTAAACATAGGCAGTATAGGGACCCGGAAAACCCTTCAGCGCATCAACAAAAAGCCCTGCATCCTCCACTATAACGGGCAATTTACATCTTTCAAAGGCATCCTTCGCGCTTACTCGAGCTATTTCGGTCAAACAGTCGCTTTGAATTTCAAGAGCCTTAACCCGCAACATACCTACCGCGATACCGCGATTCGCCAATATGCTACGAACTTCATTGAATTTGTGGATATTATTGGTGGCGAAAAAAACAACTCGCCCCCTCAACTTAAAACTACTTTTAGGAGTCTTTTCTTTCGGCAACATATCGCCCTCTCCTTTCAATTTCTTTCATTTTCTCTGAAAGCTCCTCCGTCGCCACGGCGCCAAAAACATCACAGTAACCGTGTAAAATCGAGCTGAAGCATTCATCTGCGACCTTAAAATGTGTGCTCTGTAACGCACGCTTCAGCAAGTGTAAATCAACACCTCGCGCCTCAAGCTCAGATGACTTTCCACCCAAACCGAAATCAACTAGAAAAACTTTGCCGCCGCTGGTTAGTATCATATTTGAAGTGGTTAAATCTCCATGAATCAAATCATGCAGATGAAGTTTACCAACTAAAACCCCAATTTCAACACACAATTTATGCCTCTCCAACTGTGAAAAACCATCCAGCACCTCCTTCACTTGCGAACCTTCAATAAACTCCATAATTATGGTGGAGTTCGGCACATCCACCATAAAAATGGCAGGTGTTGGAACACCTGCCACCTTGGCTTCATGCATCAACTGAGGCTCATGAACAGTACGGTAGGTTCTAATGGCTGAATCTAGTTTTTCTGGTCTGTACTTTTTTGGTAAACGGCTCTTAATTACTACACGTCTACCGTGCCAGTTATCAAGAAAAAGGCTGGCCTCGGCACCCTTCTTCAACAAAATCTTAGAATTCACTTCACCCATGGTACATCTACCTTGTCTACTCGCCACCGTAACCGCACAAAACTCTTCTCCAGAGGAGTAACTAAACCATTTGTAAAAGCTAAAATACCTGTCCAAGCAATCATAGCTCCGTTATCTGTAGCAAATTTGAGAGGAACCACACTAAAAGTGGCATCATGCTCATTCGCAATGAAGTTAAGCATGGTCTGAAGCCTCTTGTTGGCGGCAACACCACCTGTTAATAGGAGTTCCTGCTTTTCAGTGTGCGCCAGTGCCCGCTCAGTGATCTCGGTAACCATAGAAAATGCCGTTTCCTGCAGACTGTAACATAAATCCTCTAGCGCGCAGTTCCCCTTTCGGAAAATTGTAATGGCAGCTGTAAGCAAACCGCTTAAAGACAAGTCCATACCTTTCACAACGTAAGGCAACAAAACTAACTCTTTCCCACGCTGAGCCAACTGCTCTACTGCAGCTCCAAGGGGTACACCCTTTTTTGGCTTAAGCCCGACCTCTCGAGCAAAAACATCCAAACAATTCCCCAGCGCAATGTCCAAAGTTTCCCCAAAAACACGATACCGCCCCAACGCAAAAGCTGTAACCATGGTGTTCCCACCTGAAACATACAGCGTCAAAGGATCTTTCGCACCAGTTTGAAGCTTGCCAATTTCGATGTGCCCAACAGAGTGGTTCACACCTACCAGCGGAACCTCAAGAAAGGAAGCCAACGCACGGGCAACAGTTGCACCTGTACGAAGACAAGGCCCCAAACCTGGACCCTGAGAAAAAGCAATCAAAGATAAATCTTTAGGCTTCACCCCTGCCTTGGCAAACGCTTCAGTTAAAACAGCGTCAGCCACCGCAGCATGATGGCGGGCTGCCTCACGTGGATGTATTCCACCTTCCACAGGCACGTAACAATCAGATACATTGGCAAGAATTTGCCCACTGAACGTGGAAATACCTACACTGAAATCATCAGCTGTTGACTCTATGCCTAAACAGTAACGCTCTTGGGACTTTTGAATAGACATTTCGTGGTCTTTTCCTTACATGGCTAATTAATCAATTTAAGGTACATATTTTTATCTCGCGCATACCGCATATAATAGTGCGAAATGTGGAACTGATGCAACATGCCTAAACGTAACGATCTGGAACAGAGGGCACTCCATTTTGTGGTCAACACAGGCAGTAAAGGTGTACTACAATCAGAACTGTGGCGAGAACTAGGTGCCAGCAGTAGAGAAGGCTCACGGGTAGCCATCAAACTTGAAGAAAAAGGCTTAATTCGCAGAGAAAAAGAATTGGAAGGAGGACGATGGACATACAGACTCTACCCAAAAAGGACACCTGCCAGTATAGAAACAATCGTTGACTGCCCCTGCCTAATGTGCCAAGACAACCCTCGATGTGACCCCACAACAACAATTTCACCTAAAAGTTGCGAAAAACTCACCAACTGGATCATGTCATTAGACAAGGAATCCGCTAAGCCAGATCCATAAACTCACAGGTGACTGAGTGAGTGCCAAAATCCAAAGCGTGGATCAAAGAAAGAAAAAACGAATACTACTACAAAAAAGCTAAAGCCGAAAATTACCGTTCTCGGGCAACCTACAAATTATCTCAAACCATAAACAAGTACCACTTCATAAAACACGGCGACATCGTCGTAGACCTAGGAGCTGCACCAGGCGGTTGGATTCAAGCAGCCAGAAAAGTTGCTGGAAAAAAAGGCTTCGTTTTAGGCGTCGACCTCAAACCGATAGAACCATTTGTGCAACCTTACATCAGAACAATCGTCGCAGACATGACAGAACCTGAAACAATAACTCAAATCCAAAGTTTTCTACCTCGAAAAGCCGATGTTGTACTGTCGGATATGTCACCCAACATATCTGGTGTCTGGGAAGTTGACCACGCAAAACAAATAGACTTAGCAACCAAAGCATTGGAAACAGCACAGAAAATTCTGCGACCAGACGGAACATTCTTTGTGAAGGTCTTTGAAGGAGCCCTCATGAACCAGTTCATTAAAAAAATTAAGCAAAACTTCGCCGAAGCGAAATTAATCAAACCAAAAGCAAGCCGCGCCCAAAGCTCCGAAATGTATATTTTAGCATTGGGATTCAAGGCGCCTGAAAGCGAAATCAATTTACCAAAAACTCCCCAGCCACAATAATTAAGTGAACTACAAAGTTAAAAACAGTAATCTACGAGACACCACAAGCTTTTTATCTGTTTCCTGAGCTATCCATAAGGAAAGCTCTATAACTTGGGGGAAAGAACGTGAGGGATCGCCACCTCAATCCAGTACTCGTTCGCTGTTTTGTTCAGGCCACCCTCTAATAAACTACCAAGAGAACTACTTACGTCCCCCAACAAAAATTTTCTGCAGAACCAAAACTTATGTTATAAATCACAGAAGGTGCTGAAAAATGACCAAAATGAATGGAGCAAACGCCCTAATAAAAGCCCTTGAAAACCAAAAAGTAGAAGTAATATTCGGCATACTCGGCGGAGCAGTACTTCCGATATACGATGCTCTTTGCGGCAACAAAAATATCCGCCACATACTCAGCCGACACGAGCAAGGTGCAGCACACGCAGCCGAAGGCTACGCACGAGCCAGCGGCAGACCCGGAGTGTGCATGGCAACTTCAGGACCAGGCGCAACTAACCTAGTGACGGGCATCGCAAACGCCTACATGGACTCTTCTCCACTTATTGCTTTGACAGGACAAGTACCATCTAGAGGCGTAAACACCTCATACATGATTGGCAGAGATGCCTTCCAAGAAGCTGACATAATTGGCATAACCACACCAATCACCAAACAAAACTATCAAGTACGGAACGCAGCAGACATACCAAAAATTGTCAACACCGCGTTTTACATAGCCACCACCGGTAGACCTGGGCCTGTGCTGGTTGACCTACCAAAAAACATACAAACAGAAAACGCGGAGATGGATTTCACAAACCGCATAGACGCCAGAGGATACAATTTAGTAACAGACCCAGATTTAGCTCAAATTAGTAGAGCAGCAGAACTACTAACAAAAGCTGAGCAACCCCTAATATTGGCAGGAGGAGGAGTAATAACAGCCAACGCCTCTGACGAACTGATGCAAATATCAGACTTGCTCATGGCACCTGTAGCAACAACATTCATGGGTAAAGGCGCCTTCCCCGAAGGGCACCCTATGTCAGTGGGAAGCATCGGAATGCACGGAAACCCAGCTGCCAACAGATTAATTTCAGAAACAGATGTACTGTTGGCCGTAGGAACCAGATTCTCCGACCGAGCAACCGCAAATTTGGACACTTTCTGCCCAAACGCCAAGAAGATCCATATAGACATCGACGCAGCCGAAATTGGGAAAAACGTTGACGTTGATGTACCCATAGTAGGCGACGCAAAGAAGACTCTACACATCCTACACGAAACGCTATCTAAGACTCTACCAAAAAAGAATGGGGCACAATGGGTCAAACGAGTTAAGGAAGTAAAAGAAAAACTTAGCCCTCTGATAAAGGATCTACCAAAAGATTTAGTGCCCAAAACGCTGCTATTTGAACTCAGGAAACTACTGCCTAATGATTCTATAGTCACCACAGAAGTAGGACAAAACCAAATGTGGTCTGCACTTTACTTCCAAGCCCTCAAACCGCGCACCTTCATCAGTTCAGGCGGACTAGGAACTATGGGTTTTGGTTTCCCCGCGGCGTTAGGAGCCAAAGTTGCCTTCCCGAACAGAACAGTCGTAGACATCGCAGGAGACGGCAGCTTCATAATGACCGAACAAGAGCTGGCTTGCTCAGTCATGGAAAAAATACCTGTCATAGTAATCGTACTTAATAATTCTGTGCTTGGCATGGTGGCCCAATGGCAAAGAGCACTTTACAATAAACGCTACATGGCAGTCCACCTAGGTAAAACACCTGACTTCGTTAAACTCGCGGAGGCATACGGCGCCCAAGGCTTCCGAGTAAGCTCCATTCCAGAATTCCAAAAAGCAATAAAAGAAGGACTTAAAAGCAAAATCACAACAGTAATCGATGTACCCATAGGCTCAGAAGAAGATGTGGTACCCTTTGTACCGCCAGGTTGCGGTCTACCACAGCAAAGAGGGGATTACTAATGGAAACAGGAAAAACCAGAGTGGTTTCAGCCATAGTTGAAAACAAACCAGGTGTTCTTCACAGCGTCGCTAACCTGTTCCGCAGAAGAAACTTTAACATCGAAAGCATAACCGTAGGTCCCACAGAAGAGAGAGATCTCGCACGTATAACCATAACTGTTTCAGCGGACGAAAAGACCCTAGACCAAGTTGTTAAGCAATTAGATAAGCTAGTGGATGTGGTAGGAGTAGCAGAGTTGGATCCCGATAGCATCGTTACCCGCGAATTGGCGCTTGTAAAAATTAATGCGCCAACCGCAAAGGAGAGATCAGACATAATTAGTTGTGTTCACGTCTTCAGAGGACGCGTAGTTGACGTATCTCCTGTGAGCTTGATGGTAGAAATAACAGGCACTTCAGACAAAATTGACGCGTTCCTAAACCTTATGAAAACTTTTGGCATCATAGAACTCGCCAGAACAGGTATCACAGCACTTTCACGTGGGAGCCAAGCGGGAAACGTAGATGAGTAGCCATAAAAACGCAACCTCTCTCATTAACTAATCTTGTGAACCACTAAAAGGTTCCAAAGTTCATAACTCGCAGTTATAACATTAGAAAAGACTGCGCACGTATAGAAACCCTTAACTTCGCGGCTTAGAAAACAGAAAACAGAAAAACAAACACGTGTATTTCAACTAATTTAGAGGAAAAAAGGATGAACATTACAGAAAAAATCTTAGCTAAAGCCTCAGGAAAATCCACCGTTCAACCTGGCGACATCGTGGAGGCAAACGTGAACGTAGTAATGGTTCACGACCTAACAGGTCCTTTAGCTATAGAAGCCTTTAAGAAAATAGGCGTAAACAAAGTTTGGGACAACAAAAAAGCAGTGATAATTTTAGACCACCAAATTCCAGCCGAATCCGTGAAAATGGCGGAACTACACAAGATGCTCCGCAAATTTGCAAAAGAACAAAACATACGCTTATACGATGTAGGCGAAGGCGGGATATGCCATCAAGTTATGCCTGAGAAAGGTTATGTCGAACCAGGAGCAGTTATTGTAGGCGCTGATTCCCACACATGCACCTACGGCGCATTTGGCGCTTTCGCTACAGGCATAGGTTCAACTGAGGCAGCAGCCGTGTTTGCTACAGGAAAAATTTGGCTCAAGGTTCCTGCATCCATAAAATTCAATGTTGAAGGGAAATTCCAAAAATATGTTACTCCAAAAGATCTGATTCTGAACATAATTGGTAAAGTTAGTGTGGACGGCGCGACCTACAAAAGCGCAGAGTTCACGGGAGCAACAATTCGAAAGATGAGCATAGCTGGTAGAATGACACTTTGCAACATGGCTGTTGAGATGGGAGCCAAGAACGGCATAGTGGAACCTGACGAAAAAACAGCGGAGTATCTGAGTAGCAAGATATCCAAAACTTCTGATTACGGGTGGCTGAAAAGTGATGCGGAAGCAAAATACGAGAAAAACATAGATGTCAACGTGAACGATTTAGAGCCTCAAGTAGCTTGTCCAAATTCAGTGGACAACGTGAAATCTATCTCTGAAGTGGGGAACGTAGAGATCAACCAAGCTTTTATCGGTTCATGCACTAACGGCAGAATAGAAGATCTGCGTGTCGCAGCCCAAATTCTAAAAGGCAAAAAGGTCAAGCAAGGCATCCGGCTACTGATAATTCCTGCATCCCAAGAGGTGTACTCTCAAGCAATAAAAGAAGGGTTAATTGAAGTTTTCACTGACGCGGGAGCTCTCGTTTGCGGCGCAACTTGCGGTCCATGTTTAGGTGGGCACATTGGGCTGTTAGCTTCAGGCGAAGTCTGTGTCAGCACATCTAACAGAAACTTCATCGGAAGAATGGGCAGCCCAGAAGCAGAGGTTTACTTAGCGTCGCCAGCAACTGTAGCAGCCTCAGCGTTGACGGGCAAGTTAACGGATCCACGAAAACTGGAGGCTTAACCAAATGAAGGCCAAAGGGAAAATTATTAAATTCGGGAAAAACATTGACACAGACGTTATTTTACCAGGTAAATGGCTATCGCTGATCGACCCGAAAGATTTAGCTAAACACGCAATGGAAGGTTTAGACCCCGCCTTCCCTGAAAAAGCCAAAAAAGGCGTCTTGGTTGTAGGAGACAGAAACTTTGGATGCGGCTCCAGCAGAGAACAAGCACCGTTAGCGTTGAAACACGCTGGCGTCCAATGCGTTATAGCAGAGTCGTTTGCACGCATCTTCTTCCGCAACAGCATAAACATCGGTTTACCCGTCATCGAATGCAAAGGCATAGCAAACGCAGTAAAAGACGGGGATGAAGTAACCGTAGATTTAGAAACGGGAAAAATAACCAATATAACCACAAATCAGAGTCTCCAAGGAACCAAACTCCCTCCATTCATTATGGAGATACTTATGGATGGGGGGTTAATTGAAAACTTACGAAAGAAGATGAACAAAAAATGAGCGAATATAAAATATCTTTAATCCCAGGTGATGGGATTGGCCCTGAATTAACCGAAGCTACCCTAAAAATCTTAGAAACCACTCAAAAGAAATACGGCTTAAAACTCAACATACTCTACGCTGAGGCAGGGGACACTTGCCTAGCAAAAAGAGGTGTTCCTCTACCTGAGGACAGCGTAAAGAAAATCAAAGAGTCTCACGCTTGCCTGAAAGGCCCTGTCGGAGAAAGCGCCGCCGACGTCATAGTTAAACTGAGGTTAATGTTCGATCTCTACGCTAACTTGCGTCCCATAAAAACTTATCCTGCAGCAGCCGCGGCAAGACCTGACATTAACATGATTTTTGTTAGGGAAAACACTGAAGACGTATACAAGGGCTTAGAACACGCATTGGGCGACACAACTATATGCATACGAGTTATCAGCCGAAAAGCCTGTGAACGCATAGCTAAAAAAGCCTTTGAAATCGCACGGCTACGCAATGGCAAAAAGAAAGTCACCGCTATCCACAAAGCAAATGTTATGCGCATAACTGATGGATTATTTGCTAATGTATGCAGAGAAGTTTCCAAACAATACCCTGACATAGCCTTCAACGAACTGTATGTGGATGCGGCTTCTATGAGGCTTATAAAGGAGCCCCAAGAGTTCGATGTACTTTGCACCTGCAACATGTTCGGCGACATACTTAGTGACGAAGCCGCACAACTCGTCGGAGGTTTAGGCATGGCTCCAGGCGCAAACATAGGAGACAACTTTGCACTGTTTGAGCCAATTCATGGTTCAGCACCAAACAGAGCAGGGAAACAAACTGCAAACCCCCTATCCATGATTCTCGCTGCTAAAATGATGCTTGATTGGCTTGGTGAAAAATACACTGATGGAAAATGCACAAAAGCAGCTGCGGCTATAGAGGACGCTGTAGTCCAAACGCTACGTAGCCACAATACTGTTCCCGACTTAGGCGGAAACAAAACAACTTTGGGCATGGCAGAAGCCATTGCTACCGCTTTGGCGGGAACCACTGGTTGATGGAAACGATGAAAACTGAAAGCGCCAGATCCAATTATATCCGCATTTTTGACACAACTCTTAGAGACGGCGAGCAAACACCTGGAGTTTCGCTTACTATAGAAGATAAAATTGAAATAGCACGCCAGCTAAGCCGCTTAGGTGTAGATACAATCGAAGCAGGCTTTCCAAGTTCTTCTGAAGGCGAAAAAAAAGTTATCAAAGAAATTGTCAAGGCAGATTTGGAGACGGAGATTTGTGGTCTTTCTCGGGCTAACCGCAAAGATATAGATACAGCTATTGAATGTGATGTTGATACTGTTCACGTCTTTATACCCACATCGCCTGTGCAGATGAAGTATGCAGTCAACATGACTCCAGATCAAGTTATCTCAGCAGCGGTGGATTCGATAGAGTATATTAAAAAACACGGTATAACTTGTGAATTCTCACCTATGGACGCAACAAGGTCTGAACTAGCTTTTTTGAAAAAAGTCTGTAAAGCCGCAGAAAACGCAGGCATGGACCGCTTAAACGTGCCTGACACGGTAGGAATTATGATCCCGAAAACCATGAGTTCACTTGTATGCGAGCTAAAAAAAGTCGTCAAAGTTCCCATCAGTGTTCACTGTCATGATGATTTTGGCATGGCAGTTGCCAACTCTCTAGCGGCAGTTGAAGCAGGCGCAACGCAAGTTCACTGCACCGTCAACGGTTTAGGTGAAAGGGCAGGAAACGCCTCTTTGGAAGAAACCGTAATGGCGTTACATATAATTTACAAGATGAAGACAAGAGTAAACACGCGTTTGCTCTACAGCACTTCGCGCATGGTATCTACATTAACAGGAATTCCCGTTCAAGCCAACAAAGCTATTGTGGGTGAAAACGCATTTGCCCACGAATCAGGCATTCATACACGAGGAGTCACCGTTAAACCTCTAACGTTTGAACCAATAGATCCAGAGTTAGTTGGTCGCACAAGAAAACTGGTGGCAGGAAAACTGGCTGGAACACGAGGCATTAAAGTAGAACTTGAAGAAATCGGAATCCACCCAACCGAAGACCAGTTGAAGGAAATTGTGAAACGAATAAAAGAATTAGGCGACAAAGGCAAAATGGTCACCGACGCCGACTTGATTGCATTAGCTTCCGCGGTTATGGGGGAAGTAATAAAGGAAGAAAAAATTGTGGAACTTTGCGACTTAGCTGTAATGACAGGAGTCAAAGTTATCCCAACCGCCTCCGTTCGTTTAAGCTTAGATGGGAAAGAGTACGTAGCAGCCGAAACAGGAGTTGGCCCTGTAGACGCTGTTTTGAAGGCAATAACCAAGCTCACCCATAGTTTGGAGAAGATTAGGCTAAATGAGTACCGCTTAGAAGCCATAACAGGCGGCTCAAATGCTGTCGCTGAAGTCGTGATTAAAGTAGAAGATGAAAAAGGACACATTGTATCAGCAAGAGCAGCCCGAGAAGACATAGTCATGGCAAGCGTTGAAGCCATGATAAACGGTATAAACAAGTGTCTACTTAAGAACAGAAAGCAGGTAAACAAAAATTGAAAAGGGTAGCTTTCCAAGGAGAACGCGGCGCATACAGCGAAAGCGCAGTTTACAAGTTCTTCGGCACAGGTAGAGAAGTTAAGCCGTGCAAAGACTTTCGAAGCGTTTTTGAAAGTGTAGCCAAAAATGAAACTCCTTATGGTGTGGTGCCTGTTGAAAATTCATTGGAAGGCAGTGTTAACCAAAACTATGACCTCTTTCTGGAGTATGATCTAAAAGTTTGCGGCGAAGTAATTGTGAAAATTGAGCACTGCCTAATAGCTAACCCTAGTACTAAACTAGAAGAAGTGAAGGCAGTTTATTCTCATCCGCAAGCGCTAGCGCAATGCCGGAATTTTCTGGAAAGATTAGGACGTGAAATGATTCCAACATATGACACTGCAGGCAGTGTGAAAATGCTTAAAGAGAAAGGGTTAAAAAACGCCGCGGCAGTCGCCAGCGAACGTGCAGCGGAAATTTATGACATGAAAATTCTTGCCCGCGACATAGCCGATAACAAAGAGAACTACACAAGATTTTTTGTTTTATCTAAAGAGGATTCGCCGCCAACAGGCAAAGACAAAACCTCCATAATTTTTGCTGCGGTTCATGAACCAGGATCTCTATATAATGCACTGGGTGAATTTGCTAAAAGAAACATCAACTTGACTAAAATCGAGTCTAGACCCACAAAGCATACACCGTGGGAATACAATTTTTATCTGGATTTTGAGGGGCATCGAAACGAAGCACCTTGTAGTGAAGCACTTCAAGCCTTGGGTAAGTATTCGGTGTTCATTAAAATTTTAGGTTCTTACCCGAAAGCAGCTTAGCCCTCTCACCAGAGGTTTAGGTGGACTCCAGCATTTTATACATAATTTCGTACGACTGGGAGTAGTCACCACTTATCTGCATCAACTTTGCTTTAAGTGATTCGATCTTTTTTATAAGAGTCTCTTGATCTTTTTGTTTTATCAATTTAAGCCATTCTTGTGCCTTTTGTATATACAATTTTTCGATGCCTTCGATGTCAGGTAAACTGGTCTGCAAAGTAGCAAACAGTTCAGGGGTTTCCAACGCCGCTGCCTCCGCTAAAGTGAACAGCATACGGTAGGTTGTGCCTGCAACTTTTTTCGTTTCAGAGTAGTTGACTTGTTCAAGCAAGGTATCACATGCAACTACGCCCAGAAAATGGGGGAACCCCAGTACGATGGACATTAGTTCATCGTGGTGCTGAGGCGTTGTAATAAAAACATGAGCTCCCTCTTTTTCAAGCCAAGATTTGAAGTTTTCCGCTAACTTTTGTTCTTCGCTTGTGGTGGGGGTCAAAATGAAAGCTTTGTGTTTTAAGGTACTGCTTCCTGGACCAAAAGCTGGGTGGGTACCCAAAATTAGGGCGTTTTTCAGATGTTTATGCATGATGTTGACTGGAGATTCTTTGATTGAGCAAATGTCCATTATGACTTGGCCTTTCCGGATGGCAGGGCTGATTTTTTTTACAATCTCCTCAAAAGAATTTATAGAGACACATATTAGAACGCGATCAGCTCCTCTTACAGCATCAACAAAGTCAGCGGTTTCAATTTCCAGTTCTTTTTTGAGTTTTGCCAGTTTCTCAGCGTTTCTATCGGCAATTATTACAGTATCTCCTTTTTCTTTGCAGAATTTAGCGAACCATACGCCCATTTTTCCTGCGCCAAGAATGGCTGTTTTCATTTAAGTTGCTGCCTCACAGATTTTGTCTAGACCAACCTCTATTTGGTCGTTTGGTGCAGTTAAAGATATGCGGAAATGTTCGCGGTAGTCACCGAAAGATGTGCCTGGCGCCACAGCTACGCCTTTGTCGAGCAAGTCTAAAGTGAACCTTTCAGAGTCTAAATTGTCAAGTTTGGGGAATACATAGAAAGGTGCATCAGGTTTAGTGAACTTGAAACCTGCGGCTGACAACTTGGTGGTTGCCATATCGGCACGCTCTTTGTATTTGGCTTTGATCGCAGAAGCAATTTTCTGGTGTAACTCTAAACCTTTAAGGGCAGCATCCTGAATAAATACGGGAACATTGTTAAAAGTTATCTGATTCAGTTTAGTTATGTTATCAATAAACATTTTGCTCCCTATCAAATAGCCAATGCGCCAACCGGTCATAGTGAAGGTTTTAGAGAAGCCGTTGGAGACTATGTGTTTATATTCGTTGTCATAGTCAAGTATGCTCTTGGTTTTATTGAAGCTTATTGCAGCGTAAACCTCGTCTGATAGAATTGTAATTTTTTTTCTGTCAGCTAATTCTATGATGCATTCGAGAGTTTCGGTGTCCATGGCTTTGCTTGTTGGGTTATTTGGGTTATTGAGAACAATCATTTTGGTATTTTCATCAACTAACTTCTCAAGGGTTTCTATGTTTATTTTCCAACAATCTTCCATTTCAGTACGCAGCAGCTTGGTCTTAGCACCAACACTTTTAGCAATTAAATCATAAGCAGTCCAGTAGGGAGTGGGTATGATCACGTTTCCCCCACTCTTAAGCATCAGGAACATAGTAGCGAACACGGCGTACTTTGAACCTGGCGTAATGACAACGTTTTCGGCTTTGACGCCGTGAACCTCAGCAATTTTTTCTCTGAGCTTTTTCTCGCCATACGACGATGAATACTTGGTTTTACCTGCCTTCATAGAAGCATACGCTGCTTCCACGATTTCAGGCGGCGTATCCATATCTGGATCGCCAAGGTTTAGTCGAATTATTTTTTTTCCTTCACTTTCAAGTTTCAGAGCTTTCTCGTTTATTTCATACAACATATTTTTTGAACTCTCCGTAAAGAGTTACCATTTTTCGCTATTCTCTTGATTCTTGAACGGCACTGCACATATTAACTATTTCTCGGTACACCGCCTCAATTTGGTCTGGATCAAGAGCTAGCTTTTGGGCTGTTTCTCTGACGCGTTTAATGACCTCGTTTTCCCGCTTGATATCTTTGATTGGTTTTTGCTGCTCTTTTTTTGCAATGCCGATGGCTTTGCAGATCTGGACGCGTTTGCTTAGAGCCAAAAGGATTTGCTCATCTATTTCATCCACTTGACAACGCAGTTGTTTGAGGTCAACCATCATTTGTGCCTCTTCAACGTTCTTGGTATGAACCCACCACGTAACATGTGATCAGCCAAAGTTACTGCGACAGCTGCTTCTACCACGGGCACCGCTTTGGGAACCACACAGGGGTCATGTCTGCCTTCCACTGTCACAGTGGCATCTTCCATTTTGACCAGGTTCACAGTTTTCTGTTCTTTCGCGATCGATGGGGTCGGCTTTACCGCAACCCTCACCAGAATTGGCATACCTGAAGATATCCCGCCTAGGATGCCGCCTGCCATATTGGTTTCAGTGACCACTTTCCCGTTTTGGATGCGGAAAGCATCGTTGTTTTCGGAACCTTTTAACTGCGCAGCTGCAAAACCTGTGCCGAACTCTACTGCTTTTACGGCGGGAACAGTAAACAGAACTTTGGCCAATTCAGCGTCCAATGCATCAAACAACGGTTCGCCGACGCCTGCAGGTACATTTAAGGCAACACATTCTATTATACCGCCCAAGCTTTCACCTTCTTTTTTAGCCTCAACAATGACATCTTCCATCCTTTTGGCGGCTACCAAATCAGGACATCTCACTGAGGATTCAAATTTCCGTTTCTGGATTTCAGTGAAGGTGAAGTTTTTGTCCTCCATTTTCACTTTACCTATAGAAGTTGTATATGCCAAGACATCAACGCCAAAGGCATGTAGGAGCTTTTTGGCAATTGATCCCGCCATTATGAGAGCCACGGTGACTCTGCCTGAAAAACGACCTCCCCCGCGGTAATCGTTAAAGCCGCTATACTTCACGTGCGCAGTGTAGTCGGCGTGAGCGGGTCTGGGCAAGTCTTTGATGGCGTCGTAGTCGCTGGATTTCGTTTCCTTATTTTTCACCATCATACATATGGGTGCACCTGTGGTGAAGCCATTGAAAACGCCAGAGAAAATTTCTACTACGTCTTTTTCGACTCGGCTTGAAACAATCTCGCGTTTTTCAAGTGGGATTCTTTGGTTCAGTTCCGCTTGCACTTCAGCTTCTGAAAAGGGGAGCCCCGCTGGGCAACCGTCCACGATGACTCCCACAAGTTTGCCGTGGCTTTCTCCAAACGAGGTTACCACAAATTCTTTACCTATTGAATTCCCCGCCAACCACATCAGCCCCTAACTTACGTAAATCAGTAAAGAAGCGCGGATAAGATTTTCGAATACATTCCGCGTCTTGGATCACCGTTTCGCCTTCTGCACGCAACGCCGCCACTGCACAAGACATTGCTATCCTGTGATCATTAAAAGGGTCAATGGGAACACCGAAAAGGGAGCTTGGACCTTTAATGGTTAAACTACTGTAATCGATGTCTATTTGTGCACCCAGGTTCCTCAACTCCACGTAAATTGACTCTAACCTGTCAGATTCTTTGAGCCTGAGCCGCTTAGCATCGTGAATTTTTGAAGTGCCATTGGCGAAGCAAGCAAGCACTGAGCAAATTGGCACTAAATCAGGTATATCTCTCGCGTCGAGATCCACGGCTTCAAGGTAGTCACCGCTCCCCGTGATTTTCACGTTGCCATTGCAAACTTTGCCGCGCACACCCATCTGTTTTAGAATATCCAATATGACTTTGTCACCCTGAACTGCTTTAAAATCAAGGTTTTTAATTGTAACATCTGATTTGGTGATAGCCGCGGCAGCCAAAAGAAATGCGGCAGAAGAGAAATCTCCAGGCACCTTGTCGTCGTGGGGAGAATATTTCTGGTTTGCGGGTATATGAAAGTGCATGAAGTCGGGGGAAATTTCAACTTTTATGCCATGTTTAGCAAGCACCGACTGGGTCATTCGTACGTAACTTTTGGATTCCAGCGGCGTTGTAAGCTGCAAGTCCGTAGCCTTTTGTGCCATGGGACAAGCAAACATGAGTCCTGAAACAAATTGGCTACTCACATCGCCAGGCAGGTCAGTTTTGCCTCCTCGTATGCCGCCGCCTTCTACATGTACGGCGAGGTTACCATCGACTTTTTGTAGACAAGTGTCAACACCAAGTCTTTTTAGGCTTTGCAGCAAGGGCTCGATGGGTCGTTTTGCCAGAGATTCACGCATTACAAAAATGGTCGGTTGCACCGCCAAAGCAGCGATGGGAATCATAAAGCGTAAGGTGGCGCCTGACTCTCCGCAGTCAACAGTTTGCTTTGAACCTTGAATTGGAGTGACTCCCTGTACGATCCAACAGTCATCTGTCACAGAGACTTTTGCCCCTAAAGCTCTAACTGCACGCAGCGTAGCCTCTGTGTCGTCAGAAAACAAAGGATTCACAACTTTTGAGTTACCCTCTGAAAGCGCTGCGGCAACGAGTAACCTCTGGGTGTAAGCTTTAGAAGCAGGCGCATAGACTTCTCCGTTTAACTCCAATGTTTTTCTTACTGAAACATTTGTCATTATTAAGACACAACCCTTGCTTTCTCCTCATTTAGTCGCGCTTGTAAAACATCACCGTTGTGTTTTTGCAAAACGGCTTTCACTTGGTCAATCTTGTCTTCGGTAACTACTGCGGTTACGGCTGGACCTTTTCCGCATAAACCAGCAGCTACGGCGCCCGCGTTCAAGGCATCCAATGCCACGGAAGAGTCAAAACCCAAAGCTGCTGAGTAAACGATGCCATTAAGCGATAGAGCTACCCAGAAGTTACCTTTGGAAGCTTCTTCATAAGCAATTCGAACGAGGGGAGCGACTGTTTTGAGACGCATCACATCCGAGTTTGCTGTGTAGGCTTTTTTTGGGGGAACGTAAAAAAGTACTGAGAAGCCCTCCGTGAATTTGTCGTGTTTAACTATTTTTCTTTGCAGGTTATCAGTGATCACAACTCCTCCGAAATAAGAGGCACATGCGTCATCAAAAGCGCCTGTCACTGTAACTTTCGCATCAAAAGCCGCGTTCACTGCAAGATTAATTGCGGTTAAGTCATCAAGTTCTTTGTTCACAGCTGCGGCGGTTGCCAGCACCACAGCGTTTGCTGCTACACTGCTGCTTTTTAATCCTCTGGCGATTGGAATATTGGATGTAGTTTTCACTACGGCACCGAATTGCTTTTCCACTTTAAAATGTTTAAACACACATCTAACGGCTGCTTCTATTAGACGTATACTTTCTGATGAGTCTGAGGCAATTTCGCCTTTAATCACTAGAGGTTCATTTGTTAACTTGACGTCAGCTTTAGTCCACAAGTTCACGCCAAAAGCTGCACCTTTCCCAAGGGCAATGGCATTCACAATTGTGGCGGCGCCGTGAGCTATTGCAGAGGCTTGACCATTCAAGTTTGTGCACCTTCCAGTTTATTTAGCGCGGCTTTCCTCATAACTTCTATGGGAGCTGCTTTTCCCGTCCATATTTTAAAGGATGCTGCGCCTTGGTGTACGAGCATTTCAACGCCATTGACAACTTTGGCACCTGCAGCTTTAGCGTTTTTTATCAGTTGGGTCTCTACAGGATTATAAACAATGTCCATCACCGTCATGTCAGATTTTAACAGGTTGAATTCGACCAGACTGTAAGCCTCTTCTGGGTGCATCCCCACTGATGTGGCGTTTATCAAGACATCTGTATCCTTGATGTTTTCTTGAATAGTGTTTGGTTCAAGTAACCCGTCAGTTACGCGTGCTTTACATTGTCGGTTGAGCCTTTCAGTTAAGTGTCTAATTTTTTCAGGGGATCTGTTGAGTACTACCAATTCCGCTACTTCTCCTGCAAGCATGTAGGCTATGGCTTTAGCTGCTCCACCACCTCCAAGCAAAAGCACTTTTTTGCCTTTGAGCTCCACTCCGTTATGTTTGAGGGCGTCTAAGGCACCTATGCCATCGGTGCTGAAACCTGAAAGTTTGCCGTTATTTTGGCGGATGGTGTTAACAGAGTCCAAAAACCGTGCCGACTGTTCTACTTCGTCAAGAAAAGGAATCACCGTGCTCTTATGAGGCATTGTAACGTTTAAACCCGCGATAGCTAAACCCCGCATACCACGGACGGCGTTTTCCACTTCGCCCACCTTGACTTGGAAGGCTAAAAAAACGCAATCCATTTTTAATGCGTCAAATGCGGCGTTTTGTATAGTAGGACTTAGACTATGTTCTATGGGGTCACCTATGACTCCGTAGACGCGGGTTTTTCCTGACAGCTTCATTTTACATGAGCCCCAAGAGATTGTATGCAGTTTTCATCTCTGTTATTGTCATCTGCCCTGGAGCCGTTTTGTTTCCCCCTCCAAGTGAGGCAAAAGTGAAGAAACCACCAAAGAAGGGTGAGAGGAGTCTACTAGTTTTCCCCTGCTCGCCCATAGCGAAACAAACAATTTTTGCCTTGGCAGATGCTACAAAAGTGAAATTTAGTAATGTAAGGTTATCTTCGATTCTGGTTGCAGTAGTTACGATTTTACACACGTCTGCACCCTTTGCAAGTTCTACTTTTAACACGCTTTCCAATTTTTTGGGAGTGGGCGTGCCTTTATTATCATGAAAAGAGACGATGCACTTTGCGCCTAGTGCTTTCACCTCTTTGATCGCAACAGATGCGTTTGGATCCAAGAAGTCAACATCAATATATTCGAAACCACTTCGCGCCGCATTATTCAAGATGCTTTGACGTTCGGTTTTAGTTCGGACTGCTTTATCTGTCGCAATTAGGGATATGGGTGTTTTTGCTCTTAAAACTGACAAATCAACGAGTGCATCCAACAAGTCTAGTCTAACTTCGATAAGGTCTGCGTGTGATCCCTCCGCCCTTGAAATAAGTTTCAGTGCCTCAGCTAAGGTTTTGGGGAGAATCGACACGCAGATTCTAGGGATCATCGTTCAATCACTGTTTCATCGGGTACAGATACACCGAAGTGTCTTCCACCTTTGGCGGCTATGTGAACTAACACTTCGTCGCCCATTTTGAGTTCAGTCACGGGTGTGGAGCTTTTGGAGGTGACAAGACGAATAGTTTCAGCGTTTTGAAGAATCGTTTTAATTTTTTTACTTTCAGCCTCAGCTTCTACGAGCACAAGTGGGCGAAATTCAATTTTTATTCTACCTACATTTGTTTTTCTAATTTTCCCCTCGCGGTTAACTATGATTACTTCTTCGCCTGCCTTAAGTTCAGAGAGGTACCGTGTAGTCTGCAATGACCCCAAAGTGTACATTGAAATGGAGCCAGCGTTGACTCTAAAGGGTCGCGGCGCCACATAGGGATTTTCGTTAACTTCAGCTTCTACCAGAAACAGACCTGCAGATTGTGAGCCGACAAGTATACCTTCGCCTTGGGTCATGAGGTCGCATGTGTCCACGCAGACGCGGGCACCAGTTCCAATTGCTTTAATAGCAACAATTTTTGCAGGTGCCAAATCCAACTTCAGCATCTGCTGCTTGACTATGGCGGCAGTTTTAGCGAGCTCATTAACGCTATGGGTCTTAAGAACCACGCCATCGGCTCCCAACTCCAGCGTCCCCAGAACTAGACGGGCGTCTTCAGCGTTAGAAACTTCAGCAAATAGTTTGCTTTTGCCGCAGTTTCGAGCAATTATGTTTTCAAGTGGGATAACCCGCCAGTCAACACAGTTAATAATTATGTAGTCTACGCCTTGTTCTGCAGCTTTAACAGCTGTATCTTCATCTGCTTTGCCTTTTACAGTAATTTTAAGAGCAACTTTTTTTCTGTCTTGCTTCAAGTTGGCGATTTCCTCAAGATCAAAGCAGGTTAGAACGGCAAGGTCGCTTTTGTTGGCCGTGAAGCCGTTTTTTGATTCCTCCAAAACAACTTCGCACACTCCTGCGGCATGCTTCAAAATGTGGGTTTTTTCTGGAATTTTTGCATCTATTTCAAGCCAGAGTTCCTTCAATATTATACACCCAAGATTTTTGCTGCTGACTCAATTGAGGCTCCACCGTGAACGATGGCGGAAAGTGCCTTGACCATCAATGTAGGGTTGTCATGCTGGAATATATTGCGTCCAATGGAAATGCCGGCGCCACCAGCTTGCATGGATTCGTTTGTTATCTGCAGTATGTCAGTTGCAGTTTTGGCTTTGGCTCCTCCTGCTATTACTACTGGAACGGGGCAGCTTTCAATAACCGTCTTGAAAGACTCCACTGTACCTGTGTAGTTAGTTTTAATTATGTCTGCGCCCAGCTCTGCGCCTAATCTTGCTGCATGTGCTACCACTTCTACGGCATGTTCATTTTGAATTTTAGGTCCACGAGGATACATCATTGCAAGAAGTGGCAAGCCATATGTGTCGCATTCATCTGCAACTTTCCCCAGTTTTGTGAGCATCTGAGCTTCATCTTGGGCTCCCACGTTGATGTGTACAGAAACGGCGTCTGCGCCTAGTCTTATGGCTTCGTGGACGCTACAAACCTGCACTTTATTGTTAAAGTTTGGGCTAAGGTTAGAAGCACCCGAAAGCATAACAATTAAGGCGGCACCATCTACATCAACGTGTTTGGCTATACCTTTATGAACCAAAACAGCGTCGGCTCCACCTTTGAGAAGCTTATTGACAATATCCTGCATGTTTTCTATTCCTTGTACGGGTCCTATGGTAACGCCGTGGTCCATTGGAACGATGACAGCGTGGTTATCTTTTTGGAAGATACGAGATAATCGACGCTTTTTACCTTGATCCATTTATCTAAATCTCCTTTTTGTTTCTTTTTGGATTTTTGTTTTGGTCATCTTAATGACTCCTTAACGCGGTTCTGATTAATTCTAACGCTCTTTCACGTTCACTCCAATCTACAAAGAGGAGTATACTTGACGTGATTGTGAGGATACCTGCTATATTTATGCCGTTTATGCTGAGAGTTTCTGAAATTTTGCCGATGATGCCATGGGTTTCCTCTAAACCAACACCACGAATTTTCAGAAAAACAAGATCCTTTTTGACCGCCATGGCTTTTGTTTCTTGGTTCTGCACAACAGTTTGGTGTATTTCGTTGAAAAGTCCATCTAAAGGTTTCTCGGCGGAAACATAAAGTATACCTGAGTTAGTGTTAATGGACATACCCAATAAATCAGTGTGCGCCCGAGCTTTCGTAACCACCTCTTCGATAAGCTTGGGGTTCTCTGAGAGCTTTTCTCCAACAATTGTTATCTCCGCCACAGGTGAAGACTGAGCAACTTCAACATCTAACTCTGTAGCTAAAGCGCCCGTGATTACGGTACCTTCTTTGGTTAAGTCACCATGTGAACTATTAATGACACGTACATCAACTGATTTTGGCTTGTATTTTAAAGCCTTGCTATGGATGAATTTTGCACCTGAATCTGCCAAACCTACTAAGATGTTAACATCAATTTGAGATAACCTTTTAACGTTACTGACCATTTTAGGATCAGCTGACATGATACCGTCAGCGTCTGTTACCAAAACCACTTCGTCAGCATTTAGTGCATCGGCTATAATGAAAGCTGTGGTGTCGCTGCCACCGCGTCCTAAAGTAGTGATTTTGCCTGTGGGTGTTCTACCTACGAAACCTGCAATAACTGGAACCACTCCTCTCTCAATGAGAGGTAACACATATTGGCGAACCCTTTTTTCACATTCCTCTCTAAGAGGATTAGCGTTAGAGAAGGATGCATCTGTTATAATTGGCCAGTCGTTGTCCAGAGGATCGAAGTAACGTGAGTCTACACCGTTAGTTTTGAGAGCAGCGGAGAAGATTCGTACACTTGTTCGCTCCCCCATCGAAAGAATGTCATCCAAATCGTGTTTTGCCATTTTGCCGTTAGAGGTGCCTTTAGCCGCATTTAACAGTAAATCAGTTGTCTTGCCCATGGCTGAAACAACGACTACTAGCTGTGTGCCTTTTTTTGCTTCATTTGCAACCGCTAAGACAGCTCTACACAGTCGCTCAGGTTCTGAAAGGCTAGAACCACCGTATTTGACCACAATTTTTTTGCAAGAATTTTTGCTTTTCATCTTACAACCATCCTGCGCCCAGAACTCCTCAAAACTTTTTCGGTTCTGGGCTTTAGTTAAAGTAATAATAAAAGCTGTACTCGAAGCTATACATTTGTGTAAAAACAAATTTTGCTTGAAGATCTATGTTCATCGGTATAGCCTCGAACCTGTTCAAAGAGACATTGAATTCACCGATAAAAGCGTTTCGGCGAAACTAAATTTGATGCCTCGTATAGAAGTTCTATGAATTGTTGCTATAGTGAGTTTTTGGAATTTCACGGTGGTGGCGGTAGAGGTGACCAGCATATTTGTGCAACTTTTGTGGAGTGCGATTTTGATACTACCAATAGTAACGTGAGCAGGATGACTGCTATGATCAAGATAATTACAATCAACTCGTTTAAGGGCAACTGTTGAGCAGATTCTGTAATGGGTTCGATGTTACCAAGTGGGTAGGCTATCCATTCTCCGTTTTGATAGTCAGGAGGCGTCCACCCTAACGGGTTGACACTTCCTGTAGCTTCAACCCATATCCACCCTGCGCCACGGTTATCATTAGGTATGTTCCAGTAGTTATCAGCATTGGCAAATTCAGGCAACCAAATCAGCAACGCCACATGACCCGGAGCATCAACTACGGCAACGTCAAAACAGGCGCCCTTATAGATAGTGGCACAGAGGAAAGCTAAATCCTCGCAGTCACCGGTTGCCACTATGCCTTTCGTTTCGTTGAAAAAATGCGCCATTTCGTCGGCGTTCCATGCCCACTCGTCTTGAGCGACACCATCGCGAAAGACATTTTCTTCGTCGTAGCCATATTCAGTCCATTTTTGGACGTATCTTAAGATAGCAATTGCTCTGCTGGTTTTTGATGGGTAGTTTTCTTTGAAAGATTCTCCAATGCTGAAGGCTAACTCTTTGTTTTCATCTAATGTTTCGTATGCCATGTTCGGCAAGTAGCCGCTACGCCCTGCATAGTAGTTGCGGTTTATTTTCCAGTCGTCAAACCAGTAATTGCCTGACTTGGTAAAGTTTGAGCTGGGAAATGCTGAGACGAAACATATCTGCAGAGCTAAAAAATTTAGGAGCAAGAAGAGTAGGAGCAAACGCCTAATGGAAAACATTGAATTTCCTCAGCTCATCCTATGGGCAGAGTTAAGCTTGCAAACACAAGTAACCCTAAGAAAACTTCGTAGCAGAAAAGGAAAACTCCTACAGCAGTGGGATTTTTGTTTATGTCATCTAAATCCACTCCTAAGGGAGCTGCTTTAGCGAAAACAAGATAGAATAACCAACCGAAAAAGAGACTTACAAAAAAACTCAAGAGCATAACCATCAGTCGCTGCAAGTTAAAATAAGGGCCAATCATGACGGCTTGGGACAGAAAGAATGGGTTAACCATTGAACCGTAAACCACCAATCCAGCGTAGACTAAGAAACCACCCACGAACAGGCTGGTTGCTAATGCATTGCCTTTAATTGTTTCGAACTCGTTGATTTTGGTAGTTATATAAGTTAGAGCATTGATGCCGATGTAGCCTATGAGTAGGCAAATCAAACTTGAGAAAAGGGCACGGACAAACCAGAGACCCAGAGATGTAAAGAATTCTTCTCCAGCCAACAAATTCTCCTCAATTGTTAGTTTAAGGGATGAGGTATAATTCATTTACGGTTCGACACAATACACAAATCTGATGATAGGAATTATCTAAAAATAGAGCAAAACGGAAAACAGACAGGAAATGGAAAATAAAAACATACCAAAGAGACTATACAAAAACAAGGAACCATTTGTGTAATTCAACGTGGGCTCCGACAGCAATGGAAACGAAAAGGTGAAAAAGGACAGGCCCACGAATATTACTATGTATCACTGGAAGGATGATGACAAAATGAGCGATGTGGATATGGCAACGATCCAATTAGGTGGAGAAAAGCAAAATTTTATCCTCAACAAAAAAGACTTCAAGACAGGAAGCAAAGGCTATCATGCACAGGGAAAAATGGAGGCAAACGGCAAGCGCTTCCAAGTTAACATTCTTGTTGTGGAAATTGGTTCTAAACCAAAAGAGAAGTAAACACACTTCTCGATAACTTTAACAGATACTCCTATTTTTTTGGTTAAAAGATTGTGGAATTAGGGGATAAGTTCAGCCTTAATTATAGTAACGTCCTGCAGTGGGCGATCATTGGCGTCTGTAGCAACTCTGGAGATAGCATCCACTACGTCCATACCTGTGATCACTGTACCGAAAACAGGGTGTTTATCGTCGAGGTAGTTATTGTTGACAACGTTTATGAAAAATTGGCTACTTCCTGTGTTTGGACCTGCGTTTGCCATTGCTATTGTACCGCGGTTATTTTGGTTGATGCTGGTGAATTCGTCAGGGATAGGGGGTATTGAAGGGTCGCCGTATCCTGTACCTGTGGGGTCACCGCCTTGAATCATAAAATTGGCGATGACACGGTGGAATATTGTGCCGTCGTAAACTCCCTCTTGAACTAAATTTTTGAAGTTACCTGTCGTGATGGGCATGTCGTTTCGCAATTGAATTGTTATGTTGCCCATTGTGGTGACTAACAAAACTTTGTTGCAAGTGGAAATGTTTGGACTTGGAGAAAGCGACAGAGATGGGAATGTGTCTGAGCTTGTTTGAGAAGAACCAGTAGCATTACTTTGGCTAAAAATGACGTACACTCCGATTACTATAGCAATCAATGCAAAAACCCCTGTTACAGCAAGCTTAATTTTGCGGCTTCGGGCTTTAACGTTGGAAGGTTTTACTCTATGTGCTTTGGGAGTCATGCCTAAAAATATCACAATTTTTTTTATTTAAATTTACCTAGCTTTTTCTACACTACAGTGAAGGCAAAATTTTGGAAACAGTCGTCGCCTTTTTGAGCTGTGCACTCCTGAATCGTTTTAAGATAAAAGCACCAATGGCAACCGCAAACAGAATATTGAAAGTTATTCTGATTATGGGGTTTTCAAAATCGGTACCTATAAGATTGCCATGAGCTATAGCAAAAAACAAAACCACGTACATCAAAGCATGAAAAACCCGCCAGTAACGGATAATCTTTCTGCGCACCAAAACAGATGCTAAGGCAACTAAAAAGATGATGAATGCTTGCCTACCACCCAACGCCCAAAAAAGATACCATGAACTAAAATTGGGTAAAAAGACACCAAAATTGGAGGCGCCAATTGCAAGCAAAAGAGGATGCAGAGTTACAAAAACGAGACCTACAGCAGCAAATGAATGGTGAACCTTAATGAAAGGTCTCCCAAAGATTACTTTAATTTCTTTGAGAAACGGCGTAAGTATTGTAGCTACACTGAGGGCTATGAAGCCGTTTAAAGCAAATAACCTAACGAATAGAAGAAAAGGGTCTTGATTATCTATTGTGAAAGAAATGACTGAAACTATAGCAGCTAACAAGATGACCGAACATAGAAAGCCTGTGCCTTCTCGCTTGATTCCCATGAAGACATGTCTCCTACCCAAGTATAAGGAGATGTTTTGATTTTAAGTCTTCGCGTTTTTTGCACGGTATACAATAGCGGTAATCGTGTCAGCGCCTAAAAAACCAATTTAAACACTGGAGAATTATTGATAAGATGATTTTTAAGTACCCCAATCCCTAAACAACGCCAGCTTTATTTTGGATATTAAAGCTTGCTTCAAAAAACAAAAAATAAAAGATGGGTTACTCTGTAGGGGTAGGCACATAGCGAGAAAGGTAACCTTTGGTTATCTTCTTCGGTCTAGGCTTCCAAGCCTTTAACCGCTTCTGAAGCTCCTGTTCTGACAACTCTATCCTCAAAACACGTTCAGGAATATCGATGCTGATTATGTCCCCATTTTCTACAACGGCTATGGGCCCACCCTCAAAAGCCTCAGGGGCTACATGCCCAATGCAAGGTCCACGTGTAGCCCCAGAAAAACGCCCATCAGTAATCAGCGCAACACTTTCACTCAAACCCATGCCTGAGATTGTAGCTGTCGGTATAAGCATCTCAGGCATACCAGGCCCACCCCTTGGTCCCTCATAACGTATAACTACAACGTCACCTGCCTTGATTTCATGACGTTTCATGGCTTCTTCGGCTTCTTTTTCAGAGTCATAAACTTTTGCTGGTCCACAGTGCCTAAGCATTTTAGGTGAAACCGCTACTGTCTTCACGACTGAGCCTTTTGGTGCAAGGTTTCCTTTGAGTATTGCTATTCCACCTTCTTTGTGCACCGGATTCGTTAAAGGTCTAATTACTTCCGTGTCGGTGACTTTGGCAGTTTTTATGTTTTCAGCAACTGATTTACCTGTGACGGTGAGGGCATCTAAATGTAAGAATTGCTGGAGTTCCTTCATGAGCGCGGGTAGACTACCTGCGTTGCCTAACTCCTCCATGTCATGGGGACCGCTGGGGACCATGTTACTCAAGTGGGGCACACGTCTGCTGGTTTCATCAAACAAATCTATCGGAAGGGGTATGCCGGCTTCTCTGGCGATGGCGGAGAGGTGTAGTACCGTGTTTGTAGAACCACCAAGTGCCGTATCTACGACAACTGCGTTTTCAAAAGCTGCTCTAGTCAATATTCTTGAGGGTTTCACATTTTTTTGCACGAGCTCAACAATTTTTTCCCCGGTCTCTTTGGCTAAACGAAGCTTGAGGGCTCCTGTTGCCAATGCAGTAGCACAATACGGCAAAGACATGCCCAAAGCTTCAGTCATACAAGCCATAGTGTTAGCGGTAAACAAGCCATTACAAGAACCACAACCTGGGCAAGCGGCATTCTCAAGGGCTGAAAGTTGCTCGTTATCGATTTTGCCTGAAAACGCTTGACCTACAGCTTCGAAGACGTTATTTACACCTACTTTCTTGTCGTTGATTCTACCAGAAGCCATGGGACCTCCTGTAATGCAGATGGCTGGCACATCGAGACGGGCAGCGGCTATGAGCATACCTGGCGTGATTTTGTCACAGTTTGAAATAAGAACCATACCGTCTAGGCGATGAGCTTGCATCATGATCTCAACAGAGTCTGCAATCAACTCCCGAGAAGGTAACGAGTAGCGCATGCCTTCATGGCCCATCGCTATACCGTCACAGACGGCGATTGTGTTAAATTCGAAGGGTGTTCCTCCTGCGGCTATAATTCCCTCCTTGACGGCTTCTCCTATGCCGCGTAGATGAATGTGACCTGGGACTATGTTGGTGTAACTGTTAACTACACCTATGAAGGGTTTTGATAGGTCTTTGTCGGTGAGTCCTAAAGCTTTTAATAGTGATCTATGAGCTGCTCGTTCAACTCCACATTTAACTTCGTCACTTCTCAAGTTTCAGACCTCTGATTTAGATAGCGTACGTAGCAAACTATTAAAATATGCAACTGTTAAGTCTTTTGCGACGTAAGCCTCCTTTTCGAACTGATGAATAAACAAGAACCCGTAGAACAAAGGTTTTCTTGGTAGCGCCTCTTCCACAGCGTGCCAGAGCCTGTTCAGATATTGCTGAGGCGCAGCAGAAAAATCCAGATCAAAAAATGAAAAGAAAGTATACTTGCATATTCTTTGCACACCATTACCCTTTCAAGGGGTTTGTTTGTAGCTTTTTCACTTTTTTTGAAGTTGGCAGTAACAGTGAACCATAAATTATATATCTACGGGTGTTTCTTTGGAGAGAGCAACGTGAGAGATGTAAAATGGGGTATCGCTTTATCCAGCCCTAATTATTTCCAGAAAAAAATAAAAATTTTAGACACCACCCTTCGTGATGGTGAACAGACTCCCGGAGTCTCTTTGACTCCTGAAAGTAAACTGAGAATTGCTCAACGCCTCGACGAGCTTGGGGTAGACATAATAGAAGCAGGGTTCGCAGCGGTTTCTGAAGGCGAAATGAACGCCGTCAAACTTATTGCTGAGGCAGGGTTAAAGGCGGAAATTTGCAGTTGCTCCCGAGGAACCAAAGGCGACATAGATTCGGTAGTTAAGTCTGGAGCTGATAGTATACACCTAGTTATTCCTACAAGTGACATTCATATAGATTGGAAATTGAAGAAAACACGTGAGCAAGTGCTCAAGATAACAGAAGACTGCGTTAAACACGCCAAAAATTGTGGCTTAATAGTGGAGCTTTCAGCTGAAGACGCAAGCCGAAGCGACAGGAATTACCTAAAGAAGGTTTTTACAACCGGAATAGAAGCAGGAGCAGATCGCGTTGTTGCATGCGACACCGTTGGCATTTTGACACCTGAGAAATCTTACGAGTTTTACCACGATCTTGTTTCCAGCTTATCGGTTCCCGTGAGCGTACATTGCCACAATGATTTTGGCATGGCCGTTGCTAATTCCATTGCAGCTTTGAGAGCAGGATGTAGTGAAGTACACTGCACAATCAACGGTTTAGGTGAACGCGCAGGTAATGCTTCGTTAGAGGAAATTGTGGTTTCGCTCAAAGCACTCTACAACATTGACACGACCATCAAAACGGAATTGCTGTACAGCACGTCGCAGTTAGTTTCTAGACTCACAGGCGTACCAGTCCAGCCAAACAAAGCAATCGTTGGTGAAAACGCTTTCACACATGAGTCAGGTATACACACCCAGGGTTTACTAGAGAATCCCATAACCTATGAGCCCTACGATCCCAGTATGGTCGGTCTGTCAAGGCGTATAGCACCTGGTAAACATTCAGGTTCCCATGCCATCAAAGCAACCGTAGAAGCCATGGGATTGCACCCAACAGATGAACAATTAAAAGAAATTTGGCTTCGAGTCAAAAGTGTAGGCGACAAAGGCAAAACAGTCAGCGACGCAGATTTATTAGCCATAGCAGAAGCAGTCACAGGAATAGGAAAGCCAAAAGCGATACAGTTACAAGAAGTCACGGTTGTTTCGGGGAACAACGTTACGCCCACAGCCTCTGTGAAGCTTAAACTGAAAGATAAAGAAGTGCGGGGCGCAGCCGTGGGAGTGGGACCTGTTGATGCAGCAATAAACGCAGTAAAAATTGCAGTGATTGAAGTGGAACCCATAGTGCTGGAGCAGTATCATGTGAAGTCAATTACAGGCGGAACCGACGCTATGGTTGAAGTTGTTGTGCGCATGCGTAAGGGTAGCAAAACAGCTACTGCCACGGGCGTTAGGGAAGACATCGTGATGGCAAGCATGGATGCAGTAATAGGCGGCATGAATGTACTAACTGCTCTCAATGGTAATGCTGAAGAGAAAAAAAATAGTTAACAAAAAACTATTTTCTTATTTATTCAACATTGGCAACAAAAATCTCCGCGAGAATTCAACAGAGATGTTATTCTATGCAGCTAGGCGCCTAGGTAGAAAGCCAAAATTAGTGTATTCTTAATCTTTTTTAGGAAGGAGGAGCGTTTTTGTTAATTTCTTGAACAAAAAAGAAAAAGACCACACATATTTAGCACAACTCTTTTAGAGGTTAGTAACAAAAGTTTGAATGTTTGGCGAGATAAAATTGGAAAGCCATCAGTCTAACCTCTTTCAGCTACCCCAAAAATCTGATGAAGTTCCAATATTGGAGGTAGTATTGGTCATAACTGCGACGTTTCTGCTCACCGCCGTTTTAGGGGCGTTTGTTCTTTTGACTTTGGGAACAGCAGTTGCTTTGATCCTCGGCGAGCTCATGATTCTATTTGTCCCTTTAGGTTACCTTCTGGTCAAGCGTATAAACATAAAAGGCTACATGGGTATAAACCCAAATTCGAGAAGCATTACAGTTGGGCTTGCCTTTGGAGTTATCTTGCTATTTCTCAACGTGGTCATTTCTGAAGTTCTCACAGCGGTATTCGGCGTAAGCCAAGCCGTAGAGGAATCAAATGCTCTACTCGCTAACCTTAGCACTTCTACGACGGGTCTTATAGCAGTGGCATTATCATTGTTGTTAGCTGGTTTCTGCGAAGAATTCGCCTTCAGAGGTTTCCTACAGAATGCCCTAACCCGCAAATACTCATTCATGCCTGCGCTGATTTTGTCATCTTTGGTTTTCGGGCTCTTCCACTTTGACCCCCAACTAGTATATATCCTCGCAGCGATGTCAAGCGGCTTAGTGTTGGGGTACATTAATTACAGATGGAATTATTTAGCTGCTGCCACTGCTCACTCTACGATGAATCTCATAGTCCTGTGGATTCTTGTGATGGGCATATAAAGAACAGTCAGTAATCCCTAATCATCATTCTCCTGTAATTTCTAGGCTAATATCCAATGCTTTCACACTATTAGTTAGCTCACCTAAACTTATCACGTCAACACCGGTTGAGGCGAATTCTAAGAGATTCTGGGGGGTAATTCCACCGCTTGCTTCTAAAAGAACACGACCAAAGAACCCGCCTTTTTTTAGTAAGCGTACTGCTTCTTTAGCTTGTTGAGGAGAAAAGTTATCCAACATTACCATGTCAGCCCCTAATTCTGCTGCTCTCAAGGCATCTTCTGGATTTTCCACTTCTACTTCGATTTTCTTGCTGAATGAAACATGTTGTTTTGCACGTTTGACAGCAGTCTCCAAACTCCCGGCTAATGCAATATGGTTATCTTTTATCAAAACCATATCGTCCAAATGTAGTCTATGAACGTCACCACCGCCAATTGAAACTGCTTTCTTGTCAAAAAAGAGCAAACCAGGCGCAGTTTTGCGAGTTGCAGCAATTTTGGAGGGTAAATTGGCTTTCCTAAGTTTCTCTGTTAAGGCTCTTGTAGCAGTGGCAATACCGCTCATACGGGATAACAAATTAAGCAAAGTGCGTTCCACCACAAGTATAGTTTTTGAATCGCCTTGAATTCGCATAAATACCTGACCGCTTTTAACTACTAAGCCGTCTACTGCTGTAGCGTCCACTTTTAGACCTAAAGCCTCTGCTAAAATTGTAGCTTCCTCGATACCGGCTACAACGCCGCCAGTTTTAGCTATAATCTTAGCGGTAGTCTTCAACCCGCAGGGCACCACTGCCTCACTGGTTATATCACCTTGACCTACATCTTCTGCAAGTAATCTGAGCAGCTTCTCTTCCAGAATTTTTCGAGGAACAAACATATCACTTACTCTTTACGTTTTAGGCTTAAAACGCTTACTTTTAAAAACTAATCCAACCTCGTCTACGTCGATAGGTAAGTAAAATAAACCCATACATATAATGTTTGAACATGCAATTGTTGTACGCTTGCTCCGAATTAGGTTTGGGACATGCTTCAAGAACCAATGCTCTAGGCAAAAGGTTAGAGCAGCAGGGACATGAAGTATTTTTCTTTTCAGGCGGCAAAGCATACCAATTGCTCAAAAAAGAGTTCAAAAATGTTTATCCCACAACCCCTGTCTCTTGGTATGAAAACAGCAGCGGTATAATCATGTCAGCATCCCTCCTCAACATATTTTTTCCTTTGCCCTACTTTAACAGCGATTTAGAAAAATTTGAAATAAAAAACTCTAGCGCCATGGAGACCATCCATCGCTATTACGATCTAAGACAGCACATCTATAAAATCAAACCCGACATAATCATAGCAGACGGCGATATTCACGCGTTAAGACTTGCCCACAGATGGAAAATTCCAGCCGTCTACATAACAAACGTCGTAAGACCCAGCCAAAACTTCTCGCCGTTCCTGAGCCCAGGCGAAAGATTCACCGAACGTTACGTAAAATCCTGCAGAAAAATCATAATACCCGACAATCCACCACCAAACACAATATGCCAATACAACATAGGCGATCTACAAAATGTCGGAATTGTCGATAAAACCGAGTTCACAGGCAGTTTTTTCGATGTAACTCCGACGTTTGGTGAACAAGAACATATATTTGCGCCTGTTAGTGGACCTTTAGGCACCAGAGCTAAACTGCTACAAATTTTGATTCCGACGCTTCAAGAACTCAGAGGCGAAAGCATAGTAAGTTTGGGTGTGCCAAACGATAAAAAGACTGGCAGAATTGGCAACTGTAAAATGTACAGTTGGCTTTCACCTCAACAGCGTGAGGAACTAATGCGAAATGCGTCTATGGTGGTTTTTAGTGGTGGACATATAACATGTTTTGAAACCGTAAAGTATGGTAAACCAAGTGTTTTGATTCCTACACAGCCTGAGCAGATGGCGAATGCGATTAAGCTACAAAACATGGGTTGCTCTTTAATTGCAACAAGCAGGGCTAAATTGAAATTGGCTATTCAGAGAATGGAAGAAAATTATGAGAGGTTCAAAATCAGAGTTGAAATGTTAAACAGGGTTTCAAACAAGTATGATGGATTGAAACGTGCGGTGGAGATAATCGAAGAAACCCACACAACATAATGTCTTACTTTTTGCTTAGACTTTTACGCTTTACTTCACCGTTTGGCTTTATCTCTTCAAACACTATCGCCGTGAACTTGTAGAGTTTAGTTCCTTTTGTTAACCAACTGTCAGGCGGCAAACCTGCTTTCAGGCAGCATTGACACAAGAATTCTTCTTCGCTCCAACCCCATTCCACAGGTACTTGCGGCAGAAGTAGTCCTTTGTAGAATCCTTTCTCGACGATTAAGCCATCTTGACCAACCTTGATTTTTTTCACGCAGTCTCGTGGATTGTCAACTTGCACAGGTTCAGGGGGCGTAAGTACGCTAACCTCAAAAACAACATCATTCAATTCAGATGTTTGTAAAGGATAAAAGCGTGGATCCTTAGTTGCAGCGTTTATGGCGGCGTCGATTACAGCCTCAACCAAGGGATTCGTCGGATAAGGATAACCTATGCAACCACGCAGCTGAGACTCGCCATGTTTTATAGTGTTTATGGTGACGAAGGCGCCGCAGTTTACGAATAGCTTTTTTGGTGTATCTTTAGGTGGTGTAGCTGTTTCTCCTGATTCTAAGTATTCTCGCACGGCTTGACGTGACAGATTTACCAAAAATTTGCCTTCTTCATCGCTCATTTCAAATGGCAAGGTGCTACATCGCCACAGATAGTTATCTCAATTCATTGTCGGGGTTCAATTCATTTTGATGGTGTTAAAATAAGTTAAAATTTTACAGATTCTTCAGTTATGCCGTCTTTGGTTATTATGAGGAAGTCGATGCCGTCTCCGCTCATGGCGTCTCGGCTGATGGCTGATTTTATGGCTCTGGTTACAAGTTCTTTGGCTTCGGCAACTTTGATTTTTTTGTTGTAACTTTCTTCGAGAACTCCTATAGCTACTTCAGCACCTGAGCCTACAACCGCATAGTCGTCGGGTAAAACTGAGCCAAGAACGTCTAGCACCCAAAGTGATGGCCCTTCGTCGTCCAACCCAGCAACAATTGTCTGGGTTATCAGCGGCGCCAAGCGTCTGTTGAAAAGGATGTTAGACATGAGTTTTGCTGCTGCGCGAACGCTGATACGTCTGCCGACATCCATGCTAAACAGATTCGCGTTGGCTTCCACATCGCGAACAAGAACTTGCATATCGCTCACTAATCCAGCACAAGCAGCACCGATTCGATCGGCTATCCTGAAGACTTTTTTGCCGCCTTTGCTTGAGATAAAGTAACCGTATGAAACACGTTTTTCAGAAGCAAGAATTACCCCGTCTTGGCAAACTACGCCCACTGTTGTGGCGCCTGGAACCCAAGCCATGCCGTTAGGTGCTTGTGATTCAGATTGCAATTGTGGTCCGTACCCTTCCATAGTTTTTCACCTTTTTCTGTTTGATATACTCAAGACGAACTATTAAGGTTAATCTCAAGGTTGAGTAGAAACAAAAGATGGATGCTGCATAAGACTAAAATTGTGTCGGATACAAAGTGTTATCTTGCTCTCAGGAGCCTTGTGAATGATAAAAGTCTGCACAAAAAACCTTGACGGTGTCTGGTTCGGAGTAGCTTATGAAGGAAGGCAGGTTTTCGCTACATCATTCGCTTTTTCTGAACAAAAAGCGTTACAGTGTCTGCTGAACCATCTGCCTCCAAAGGTTCCCTTTGAAGTAACTTTTACAGGTTCAAGCTTAGCCGAAAAAACCCTTGCTATCATGAAAAGTTTGTATGACGGAAAAAACGTTGTGCCTGAAGTCTGTTTCTCTACTGAACATTTGCCGGCATATACCCTAAAAGTTCTGCAAGCAGTGTCTTTGATTCCAGTTGGCTATGTGACGTCTTATGGGGCAATTGCCAGAGCTATAGGCGGCGGAGCACGTGCAGTTGGAAATGTCATGGCAGCAAATCCGTTTGCGCCCCTTGTCCCGTGCCATCGAGTCGTAAGTTCAGATTTCAAGCTTGGGGGCTACGGCGGAGGATTGGATGTAAAATTGGAAATGCTTGAACGCGAAAGAAAGGGGTACACTGAACCACAGAAAATTTCAGTTGGAGAAAAATTATTGCAGATTTTTCCTGTAGAGTTTGTTTTGGACAAAAAATTCTAATGCTCGCCACGTGTAGCATGAATAAGGTACGAGAAGGTTAATAACCTCTTGGATCGCTTTCTACAACTGAGTCGAAGCTGCAGAAGAGGAATATTTAGTTGACGGAAAAACCCTTGGTTTCGGTTATTATCCCAACTCACAATTATGGTTATCTGATCCGGGAAACCATAGAAAGCGTTCTTAGCCAAACATATAGTAACATAGAAATCATCGTTGTTGATGATGGCTCTAAGGATGATACACGAGATGTTGTGACTGCTTACCCCCAAGTTAGATATGTGTACCAAGAGCACAAGGGTAACCACACGCCTGCGCGAGCTATGAATAAAGGCATAGTTCTTTCTCGTGGGGAATACATTGTTTGTTTGGGTGCTGATGACAAGTTAACTTCGAGTTATGTTGAAAAATGTGTAAACGTAATGCAACAGTCTTGTCGGGTTGGTGTAGTGTATACTGGAACTCAAGAGTTTGGTTGTTCCTTTGAGACGCGTTTTCCTAGAAAACCTAGGCACAGGTACAGTGTTCTCAGGCACCCTCATGGTCAAGTTGGGGCCATGATGGTTCGACGCGAAGTCTATCTTTCTGCATCTCAAAGATTGCAATCCAAAGGTGCAAAGACCGTTGGATTATACGATGAAAAGCTGCATGGATTAGAAGACTGGGATTTTGTCATACGTGCTTCTCTGGGAGGTTGGAAGATTGAATCTATACCTGAACTTTTACATCAAACTAGGGTTCACAGAGGTGGAAGAGTCACTTATCACGCAAATGAAACAGAAATTTACCAGAAATATCCTTTCATTAGAGGATACATACTTGTGAGTCGCATTTTTGATGTTACAACTTTAATCCTTACCAAACCCAGAGTTTTCCTTAACCGACTTTGGAACAAAGGAGTTTACAGGATGTTTCCGGTACAAAAAATACCTGAGCCTCCTATGAGGAATCAGCATGAGTATGTGAATGAAAGGTCAATTTTGAATAAGGTTAACGGTTCAAATATTCTTGACTGCGGATGCGGCGTAGGCAGATGGGGGTACTTGTTGAAAAAGAAGGGAATAGACGGTGTAGTGGGCGTTGATATATACAGACCCTATATTAGCCAAGCAAAAAAATACGAGAGTGTTGTTCTTGCATCCATAGTTTTTTTACCTTTTAAGTCAGGCTCTTTTGAGGTAGGGTTAGCCGTGGAAGTAATTGAGCATTTACCCAAGGATCAAGGGTTTGTGTTTTTGCAGGAACTAAAGCGTGTATCAAAAAAAGTAGTCTTGACTACTCCCAAAAATTTTGAACCTGTATTTTTTGGTGATGACCACCCCGAAACTCACAGGTCCGTTTGGAAAGCCTCGGAAATTCGTTCGGTTTTAGATACTACTCACAACATGTAGAACTGTAATCGTACAAAGTACTTCATCAACTATTCTTTATAAACAAAGTTGGAAAGTATTTTTGAAAATATATCATTTTATTAGTCTCATTTAACAACCTAAATTGAGGGTAAGTCTATTGATTGAAAAAGTAGACTTGGTGATGTGGACCAAGAACGGCACGGAAACTTTGCCACAGGTTTTAAAGCGTATAAGCGAAGTTGTACCCGAGGCGTACGTGAATAAACGGTTAATTGTGGATGACAAAAGCACCGACGATACCTGTAGTGTCGCGGAGAAATTTGGTTGGACGGTGGTTCCTAACACAGGGACTGGAATAAGTG
>Ga0136652_1000015_pt1 | contig 99561 bp, 98 predicted proteins | sample ConPoolayeEmetaG_FD_94864 | JGI IMG/M metagenome (GOLD analysis project Ga0136652, IMG submission 94864) | Hot spring microbial mat communities from California, USA to study Microbial Dark Matter (Phase II) - Cone Pool mat layer E metaG... ...
CTACCTTAAACAGCTAATCGAGGCAATACAAAACGTTAACAGCAAAAGCAACCTTGAAGAATCAAAAGAAAACAGTTTGAAGCCTCGGGCGGGATTTGGACCCGCGACCATTACCTTACCAAGGTAACGCCCCACCGGGCTAGGCTACCGAGGCACGCAAAATCTGCGTCTTCTCTGAAGAGAACACGCCTATAGACATAAAACGCTTACGGTCTTTTGACACCAAAAAGTCTTAAGCAGAATTCGACTTAGTCTTGGTCTTGTGCCCACATGTTAATTTTTTCAAGATGGTGACTTCTGCTTATTAGCCAGAGTCGCAGAACTTCATGAATAATGAGATGAGACAGCTTTGGCCCAGACTCTACAAGTACCCTCACTGCTCACCATGCATGCACCCACAGGCTTTTGCGGCGTACAAGCCTTCATGAACATAGGACATTTATCAGGCTTGATTTTCCCAATGATCACCAAGTGACACTCGCAACCCAACAGAACATCTTTGCCCTGCTCCACTTTGACGTTAAATTTTGCATGCGCATCGTAGGCGGCAAATTCATCACGAAGTTTGTATGCAGAATTAGGCAGTCTGCCAATACCTCGCCAGTTACCCGACGTCACAGTGAAGGCCCGATTCATTATCTCTAACGCTTTCGGGTTGCCTTCCCATTTAACCACCCTCGCATACTCGTTTTCCAACCGTGCAGTCTTCTCCTTCAACTGTTTCATAAGCAGGTAAATTCCCATCAAAACATCAACAGGCTCAAACCCAGCCACTACCGTAGGCATACGGTAAACTTTGGGGAAAAGCTCGTAGGGTTTCATACCAATTATGGCACTCACGTGACCAGGCGCAATAAAGCCGTCAATTTGCAGGTCACCCACACCCAACAAAAGCTCCATGGCAGGCGGAATCAGACGGTGAGCAATCAAAAAACTAAAATTCACAGACGGCTTACTTAGCGCTTCTAAAGCGGTGGCAGGAGCAGTGGTTTCAAAACCCACCGCAAAGAACACAAACTCTTTTTCAGGCTCTTTTCTAGCCATGTTAACTGCGTCAGTTAAGCTGTAAACAATTCGCACATCGGCACCCTGAGCTTTAGCATCCAACAGGGATCCATCGCTACCAGGCACACGGAGTAAGTCGCCAAAACACGTCACCACAACGCCTTTTTTTGCTAGCAACACCGCTTCATCAATTTCTGCTGCGGGTACAATACAAACGGGGCAACCTGGACCAGCTATAACTTCAACATTTTCTGGCAGAAGGCTTCGTATGCCGTAATGTGTAATCGTCCACTCATGAGTGCCACAGACATGGCAAAACTTAAAAATACCCCTTTTAGGCGTGATCTCTTGGATTTTTGTGGCTATTTGCCGCGCCAACTTTGAGTCACGATAATTCCGCACTGCCACGATAGGTTCAACTTGCCCTTTTAAACTACTGGTTTTCTGCTTCAAGAATTTCTCTCCACAAACTGAGCGTTTCTAAAGCATCTTTCTCATCTAGTTTCTGTATCGCGTAGCCTGCATGAACCAAAACGTAGTCGCCGACTTTAACGTCTACAAGAGATATGTTTACCTGCCGCAGAACGTTTTGCCCAAAATCCACTTCCGCCTTATCACCAGAAACGCTCAAAACGTGGGCTGGAATTGCTAAACACATTCTTGATCACAATAAATCGAGTTGTCCCAACAATAAAAACCGTGTGGTTAAAAACTGGAAAACCCACCAACCACTGACTGACCAAAACTTACACCGCCATCGCCCGCCGGAAGCGATTCATGCACCAGAAAACGCAACCTAGCTGCTTCCACCACCTCACGCATAATCGACACAAGTAAGGCATTAACGGCTGCTCCTCCTGTGAACCCAACGGTTTGGATACCGTGCTCCTTTGCCTTTTCCACTGCCAAGGTTGCCAAGCTTTTAGCTAAGTAAGCATGCACAGAATAGGCAAGATCAGCTTTTGAACATACAGCGCGGTTTTCGTAAACTGCAAGCAATAATTGAGAGGTATTTACAACGTTATTGCAAACATTCACCTCTAAACCTAATACATCTTTGCCTTTGGTGGCCACTGCTTCAAGTTTCATAGCAGCCTCGCCCTCATAGGTTCGCTCATAGCATACACCTAAAACTGCGGAAGCCGCATCTAGAATTCTGCCGAGGCTGGTGGTTTCAGGCACACTGGCTTTTTTGAGTTGACTCAGTATAAGTTGTGCCTCAGTTTCACCATGCGGCAGATGTGAACTATGCTGTAGCAACCAAGGCGAGACATCAATTATTTTGTTCAATATACCCGCAGCTATACGTAACGGGTACTTAGTTGCCAAATCTCCACCGACTAGTGGTTGCTTCTCCAAATGCCCAACCCGACGAAAACTTGCAGGTCCATTGTCGCAGAGAAGTACTTCACCACCCCATGCAGAGCCGTCAGAGCCGTACCCGTAACCATCACAAGCTACACCAACAATATCTTCTACGCCATGCTCGGCCATCAACGCAGCCACATGTGCGTGGTGATGTTGCACCTGCACCAGACGCCAACTATTCTTTTCAGAGAGTTCACGCGCAAGATTTGTGGTTGTAAATTTCGGATGCAAATCACATGTAATAGTGTCAACTTTACTGTTGGTTAGGTTAATGAGGTGACCTATAGTTTCTTGCAGAAAACCTCTGGTCTCGAGGTTTTCCACGTCACCTATGTGTTGACTGATGAAAGCTTTGTCCCCGTTTAAGATGCACGAGGTGTTGTTGAGTTCACCGCCCACCGCAACTACACAGTTTTTTGCCACTTTGCGGAGTATTATAGGGGCCGGAGCGTAACCGCGACTACGCCTGAGGAATACATGGCGTTTGCCATGTATTCGCATAACCGAGTCATCGCAACGCTGAGCGATTTGCCTGTTGTGGAATAGAAAATAATCCACAGTGCCGCTTAGAATCTGGAGAGCTGCATCATTGTCGTTTATTATGGGTTGATTTGGCGGGTTAGCGCTAGTCATAACAAACGCCAAATCATCAACTTGGTCGAATAGCATATAATGCATTGCAGAGTAGGGTAGCATGACACCTACATTGTGCAGGTTAGGCGCCACCAGCGGCGAAAGGTTGTACTCGCTGTTTTTATTGAGTAAAACAATAGGTCGCGCCGAAGAAGCCAACAGCTCCTTTTCTTTGGAGTTTACTTCGGCAAAGACCTCTACTGCTTCCAAATCTTTAGCCATTATTGCAAAAGGTTTTTCGCGTCGACTTTTTGATCGACGAAGCCTCACCAAAGGGCCCTCAAGGACAGTGGATGCAGCAAGATGGAAGCCACCGTAACCTTTTACGGCAACTATTTGGCCTTCGCTTAGGAGTTTACCTGCTTCCCGCACAGCATCTACACATGTTACGGTCTCACCGGTGTTTGTGGCAAGGTAAGTTTGTGGTCCACAGGTGGGGCAAGCAACGGTTTGGGCGTGGAATCTGCGATTTGAAGGGTCAGTGTACTCTTTTAAGCAGAAACTGCAAAGTGGAAAATTGCGCATGGTAGTGTTCTCTCGATCGTATGGCAGTTTTTCGATCACAGTAAATCGAGGACCGCAGTTAACGCAGGTTATGAAGAAGTAGTCAAAACGTGGATTCTGAGTTGCACGGAGTTCTTTTAAGCAATCGTCGCAAATGGAGCTGTCAGGCGGAATCACTGAACCTGAAAGCTCGGTCTCCATCGAGCTTTCGACTATGGCGAATTGGTTGTACTTATTTTCCCCTTGTAGTGGAGTTTGTATAATGCGGTATATTTGGGCTTGCAACGGCTTTTGCCTATGCATATCCCTCAAAAAACTTTCTATCCCGATTTGGGAGCCTTCTAGAAGTATTTCTACGCCAGCGTCCCCTCGGTTACGAACATAACCCATTAAACCGTTTTTGACGGCAATACGATAGATAAAAGGGCGGAAACCGACACCTTGTACTATACCTGTAACGTTAATTTTAACCCTCAAATCGAGACACTCTGGCCTAGTTTAGGAAAAGAGAACTCATATAGCTTGTGACCACTACATTTAAGAACGCAGAATACGCCTTAAGACTTTCCCCGCCGAACCAAGGGGAAGCTCTTTTCGGATTTCGATTTCCCGTATGGCTTTGTAGGGCGCTACTTTCCCATTTACAAACTCCACAATCTCCCTTGCTGATATCTCTGCCCCCTCTTTGAGCACCACGAAGGCTTTAGGAATCTCCCCCACGTCAGGTACAGTTTTACCTACTACTGCACACAATTTCACAGCAGGATGCTCATATAACACATCTTCAAGTTCACGTGGGTAAACACTGTAGTCTTTGTATTTAATGAGGTCTTTTTTGCGGTCTGTGATGTAGAAGTAACCTTCTTCATCCATTTTAGCTATATCACCTGTGAGGAGCCAACCATCACGCAGAACCGAGGCGGTTTCGTCGGGTTTAAGCCAGTAACCCTTCATAATCTGTGGACCTTTAACTGCAAGCTCACCTATCTCGTTGGGCTTGAGCAATTTGATGCCTGTTTCTAAATCCACAATTTTGGCGTCGGTGCCAAGAATTGGTAAGCCAATGGAGCCAACCTTGACGGTTCGCATTGTTTTGTCCACGGGGTTGCAGTGGGTTACAGGCGAGGCTTCAGTTAAGCCATAGCCTTCCAACAGTAAACCTCCTGTTACAGCCATGAATTTTTTCTGCACTTGCGGTGGAAGCGGCGAAGCACCTGAGATGCAAACACGGATAGAGGTTAAGTCATATTTGTTAAGCTCAGGGTTAGCCAAAAGAATAGAGTACATTGTTGGAGAACCGCAGTAAACTGTGACTCGGTGCCGTTCAATAGCTTGCAAAACTTTTACGGGATCAAACTTTGGAAGCAACACCATTTTGGCTGCTAAACTAACGGGCACGTTTAAACTGGTTGTCATACCGTAGATGTGGAACAACGGCAAGGCAACCAAAAAAACATCGTTTACAGTTCCTTTTATCCACGATGCGAAAGCGGTAGCGTTGGCGACAAGGTTGCTGTGGGTAAGCATAGCAGCTTTAGCTGTACCCGTGGTACCCCCTGTATACTGCAGCGCCGCTAAATCTTCATCTGGATCTATGGCTATAGATGGCGGTTTTACATCTAAGTTTCGTCTGATGAGTTCTTGGAAGGAATAAACATCAGATTTATGTTCCGCCCCACCAGCCATTGATGTTTGAATGGCATGCTCCTCCAATCCTGCGACTATAATATTCTGGATTTTTGTTTTATGCCGAACTAACTCAACCATGGGGTATAAAGAGTCTAAAACAACTATAGTCTGGGCTTCAGAATCTGCCAGCTGATGTTCCACTTCGCGTTCTTTGTGAAGTGGACTGAGGGCGGTCAGAACAGCACCAGCTTTTAACGCACCATAATAGGCAATTACGAACTGAGGAATGTTGGGCAAAAAAACTGCAACACAATCGCCTTTCTTAACCTCTAACCCTTTGAGAGCAACAGCAAAACTGTCTGACAGCGATTCTAACTGAACATAACTCAACTCGCTGTCTTGAAAGGCAATAGCAGTCTGGTTCGGATATTTCTTTGCAGCCTCTGACAGAAGAGTATGTAGAGGAACCTGGGGGTAAGCTAGGCTTTTTGGTACGTCAGCTGGCCAGTTATTAAACCATGGTCTCTCTTGCATAACATAACTCACCTTTCAGTAAAAATGGAGCGGTAGGAAGTACAAACTTTCAGAAAGGTTCTCTGTTTCAGAAGCAGATATATGAAAAAAGAAAACAAGAAAGGTTACTTCTTGCTCATGAGATATTCATGCATAGCTTTAGCTGCACGTTTACCTGCACCCATGGCGCTGATTACTGTGGCTGCACCTGTGGCAACATCTCCACCCGCATAGACACCCTCAAGACTGGTTTTGCCAACTTCGTTCACATTAATGGTTCCATGCTTGGGGTTACTTTCTAATCCTTCTGTTGTACGCTGTATAATCGGGTTTGGTGTCTGCCCAATGGCAATTATTACCGTGTCGACATCCATGGTAAATTCTGATCCAGGAATTGGTTTGACGCTGCGTCTGCCTTTTTCGTCTGGCGCGCCAAGCTCCATGCAGATACACTTCATACTTTTAACCCAGCCTTTTTCGTCGCCGTAGAACTCCACAGGAGCAGCGAGAAACTTGCAGACTAAGCCTTCTTCTTCAGCGTTTTCGATTTCTTCGTGGCGGGCTGGTAATTCGTCGCGCGACCGTCTGTAGAGCAAACATACTTCTGCGCCTAAACGCATAGAGCAACGTGCACAGTCCATAGCTACGTTACCGCCACCTATGACAACTACATGCTTGCCAATGCGTATTGGAGTATCGTACTCTGGGAAAGCATAAGATTTCATAAGATTAACACGTATGAGAAACTCATTGGCAGAGTAAATGCCACCTAGGTTTTCACCGGGGCAACCTGTAAACTGTGGCAAGCCTGCACCGCTACCAATGAACACAGCGTCGTAACCGTTCTTCATCAACTCAGGGATTGTGTGAGTTCTGCCGATCAAGTTTCCTAACCTTAATTCAACACCTAATTTCTGGACGTACTCAACTTCATTTTGGACGATAGCTTTGGGTAAACGGAACTCAGGAATACCGTAAGAAAGTACTCCACCCCCAACATGGAGTGCTTCAAATATTGTGACTTCGTGACCAAGCTTTACTAAGTCAGCTGCCGCGGTTAATCCTGCAGGACCTGCACCTACTATGGCCACTTTCTTGCCTGTAGGCTTAGCTTTAGGTGGAAGCTGGAATCCGTGATCGCGTTCCCAGTCTGCCAGGAAACGTTCGAGGCGCCCAATGCTAACTGGATCACCCATTTTGCCTATAACACATTTGCTTTGGCACTGAGTCTCTTGTGGACAAACACGACCGCAGACCGCAGGCAAAGCATTTTTAGACTTGATTACAGCTATGCCCTCAGCATACTTCTTTTCGCGTATACATTTAATGAATTGAGGAATCGGAACCTCCACAGGACACCCAGTTACACACTGAGGTTTAGGACACTGTAAACAACGACTGGCTTCTTCTTGAGCTTGCTCTTCGGTGTAGCCTAAAGCAACTTCGTTAAAGTTTTTAGCACGGACTTTAGGCTCTTGTTTATTCATCTCTACAGCTTTTTTGTTTAACTTAGGTTTAGGCTTTGTTTCTGCCACATTTGCAACCTCCACTTGTTTCCCACAATAAAGAACCTACTCTTTCTTCAGGGAGCATCGTGCGTTGCCGCCGAATTAACTCCTCAAAGTCTGTTTGATGACCATCAAACTCTGGACCATCGACACAACCGAACTGCATTTTGCCACCAACAGTAACACGGCAGACACCACACATACCCATACCGTCAATCATGATGGGCGTCAAAGTGACAATTGTAGGAATCTTGTAAGGTTTAGTTATTTCACTAACATCTCGCATCATCACAACAGGACCTAAGACAACACAACGGTCAAACTTTTCCTTCTTCAGCAAATCCTTCAAGAAATCAAGACCTTTGTAACCTATGGTGCCATCATCAGAAGCTATGTAAACTATGTCGCTGAGGGCTTCAGCTTCTTTCTGCATAAACAAGAACTCTTTGGAGCGGCAACCTAAAACCGTGGTCACCTTGTTGCCTGCTTCTTTGAGAGCTTTTACCTGCAACAACATTGGAGCAATCATGATGCTTCCACCGACGCATAGAACCTTGCCGAACTTCTTGATTTCGGAAGGATTACCCAAAGGACCCGTTACGTTAAGCAGACAGTCTCCCTCGTTAAAGCAGGCTAACTCTTTGGTTGTTTTTCCGACCTCGTGAAAAGCAAAAGAAACCGTGCCCTTCTTGCGGTCATAACCGCATATCGTCAAAGGGATACGCTCACCCTTAGAGTGAGGAACCACGATTAAGAATTGACCAGGTTGAGCTTTAGCAGCAATATCAGGAGCTTCAACTTCAAACAGGGTTTCTTTGTGGGCAAGTTTTTTCTTAGAGATTATTTTGTACGTTTTCCTTTCGCCTCCACTTTGAGAATTGGGGTACATTGTGGCATAACCGCAATTTTATTGTAGAAAGCTTCGAATTTTGGTGCAAGTTCACCCTCACATCTTGGCGACAACTCCACCATTTCGAAGCGATCAATCAGATTCAGCTTCTTCAACACGTCTTTCAATACGCCTAAGTTGCGTTCAGCTGTGTCTCGTCCTTGCTGGAGCTTGCAGTCATCAGCTGAGCATACAATGCCCATAACGCCGTCGAAGCCACATTTCAAAGCGTTAACCACATGTACAGGATCCAGCCCCTTAAAACAGGGAACCTCAATGACCATTGCGTTCTTACCTTTGAGGACACTGTCAGGGTTATCTAGACCTGAATACTCAGCCCACTGACAACTAAACAGCAAAATAGCAGGGGCTTTCTTTTGAGCTTTAAGTTTTGTTGCTGCTTCGCCGTAGCGTTTCAAAATTTCTTCGAATTCGTAGCCTTTCACCATTATGGCATTATGTGGACAAACGAGTTGACAGGCACCACAGCCCACACATTTTTCTTCAACCACCATAGGTGAAGAGAAAGAGCCAACCTTGATTGCGTCGTAGGGACAGATAAAAACACATTTGTCACAGCCAACGCATTCTTCATTGTACCACACCGCTTTTCTGGAGAATTTTACAACTTTCAGGGCGTCTTCGTCATAACCCAACTGTTTGAGAACGTTTTTGCTCAAGAGAAAACGTCGTGTGTTAATTTTGGTGCCCTCTTTCATGCGACAGAAGGCATCTTCACATTGCACCGACACAATATTTTTCACGCCTGAATTGAGGACACTAAAAATGAAGTCGGTGGAGACTCTACCCGCACAGGGTAACCTCATTGGGATATACTTGTCAACTTTCAACCCTTGTTCGGCAAGGATGTCTTCGATTTCATAGTTAGATGGCGAGTTTCCTCTACACATCATAACTAATGTGTCAGCTTTTGAAGTTTTCCTCGCGGAAGTCACATACTCCAACAAATTATCGTCTTTGTAGTAGGATATTTCTATCGCGGAAGCTGGACAAGCACTGTAGCAAATGCCACAGACCTGACACTTCTGAATGTCAATCTCAACTTTGCATTCAGCGTCACGAGTTATGGCTTCAAAAGGGCAGATAGAATAACAAATTGAACAACGGCTACACAGGTCTTGATTAATTTTTACTGCTGTGAGACACTTTTCACCCATTTAAGTGACCTCGCTTATTTTCCGGTTTTAACGCCGTAAGCAAGCCAAGCTATTCTTATGGAAGCATGAAAAGGCATTTTGGGTGATATAACGTTTTCCCTTTATTTCCTATAATATGGGCGTTTGATATACGCATAGGCTTCCAGCGCCGCAGTTATACCTTGACCCACCGCTACTCCTATCTGCTTTACAGGATGATTTGTCACGTCACCAGCTGCATAGACACCAGCCACGTTTGTACGTTGGCGAATGTCAATTTTTATTCGAGCCTCCTCATCCAATTCAACCCCGGCTTCTTTAGCGAGTTTACTGTTGGCGTATTCGCCTATCTGAACAAAAACGCCGTCAACGGCCACCTCACGAGTCTCAGCCGTTTGGACATGACGGAGGAGGACGTTTTTGACGGTTTTATCGCCTTTTATTTCCTGAATTTCCAAGTTCCAAAAAATCTTTACATTACCCTTAGAAGCTAAATCTCTCACAAGCGCCTCTTCAGCCCGGAAAGCGTCTCTACGATGGACAACGAACACTTCATCAGCTAGATTCGAAAGATACAAAGTTGTTGCACAAGCAGTATTTCCGCCGCCGACCACCATAACTTTTTTACCTTTAAAAAATGGACCATCACAGACACCACAATAACTAACGCCTCTGCCACGGAACTCTTTTTCACCTTTCACACCTATCTCGCGGTAATGCGCTCCTGTTGCAATTATAACTGCGGTTGCTTCATATTCGGTCAGTGAAGTTTTCACTTTTTTCAGTTCACCGTTGAGAACTAGAGCTGTCACCGCCTCCAAATCACGGATGACTACGCCTGTTTTTTTGCAGTGAGAAAGCATCTTCTCAGCAAGCTCAGCTCCACTTATCTGCATAAAACCAGGGTAATTCTCCACTATGGGAGCGTCAGCGGTTGCCCCCCCAGCTAACTTCTCTTCTAGAAGCAAAGTTTTCAACCCGCTTCTAGAACCATAAATTCCAGCAGCTAAACCCGCAGCGCCTGCCCCAATTATTATGAGATCCCATTTTTCCATGCTGGTTCACTTGCGACAAGCTAAATTAAGTTTTGGGAATTTATGAACAATTCGGAGAAAAAGCAACTGCGCTAAAGGCAGCTTGTACACAAAGTTCTTATTTCTTTGAAGTTATTAGTTTTTCAGTTGTGGTTAAGGTAATTTGTATGACCAAGATTCTGGTTCTCTATTACAGTCGAACAGGGAATACAGAAAAGATGGCGAAAGCAGTTGTTGAAGGGGCCAAGAGCGTAGGCAGGGTAGACGTAGAACTGAGCTATTTTGTCGAAGCCACAGATTTGAACCAGTTTGACGCTATTTTAGTGGGAGCACCAACGTATCACCATGATATGCCCGTTGATATAAAAATGCTTTTTGAGGAAGCTGCAGCTCGAGGAATCAGTCTAAAAGGTAAACTAGGAGCCGCCTTCGGATCGTACGGATGGAGCGGAGAAGCACCAAAGTTAATCATTGAAATCATGAAAAACAAGTTTGAAATGAAAATCTCCGAACCTGCACTACTGGTTAAGTATACACCTGACCAAAAAACTTTGGAGCAGTGCAGAGCATTGGGAAAGCAAATATCCGAAAATCTTATTCAACATAGTTAAGTGCTAAGTGAGGAAAGAAAATGAGTACTCCAAATGAGAAAAAGTTACTTGAATTCATAAAAAAACAGATCTTAACAGAAAAAGAAATTGTGAAATCAGTTAACAATGGAATAAAAAACATCAAGAACCCACCTGTTAAAGGCGTTTTAAAGGGAATATCACTAGACTCCATGAAACACGCTGAACTCTACGCTTCAGCCGCTACCCTTTTAACCACTGTGTCTCAAGCTCTGACACAAGAGAATCTAGACGAACAGCGTGCATTAGTTGAAAAACACATAAAAATTGAAGCGGAACTCATCAAAAAACTTGAAGATGAACTGCCAAAAATAGAAAACAAAAAAGTCGCGTTCCTCCTCAAAGCCATCCTTGCTGACGAACACAGGCATCACGCGCTACTGAAAAAGGTTTTGGAAACAATTGTTCACTCGGAAACCATAACTGAAGAAGACTGGTGGAAAATCCTCTGGGAAGAGGTACCGTTCCATGGAGCCCCAGGCGGGTAAACAGACCTCTAAATTAATAAACAACTATTATATCTTCCAACAAAAAAGAGATTTTAACAATTTTCGTATTTTATATTAACGCCTAAACTGAACAGAATCTCTTCAAATTTTTGGAGTCACACAAGTAACAAGCAACTTGCCACCCTCCTGAGATATTCGCTACATGAATTTTCTGGTAAAACAAGTTTTTACCCTTTGAACGTCGCGCATATTTTTAGGCATCCCATAAAAGGATATTGATAAACAAATTTTTACAGATAATTCGAGAGAGGTTAAATGACTCACTTGAATAAAATATAGTAGAACAAAGTTGGCTACGTCTTGTAATTGTCAACTAAAGTTGGTTTTAGTTACTAGAAAAGATTTACTGGTAATATCTATTTGGACAAATATGAGAAAAAGACATACAAATATGCTGCGCTAAAAGTTGCTTTTTAGGCAAAGCCACCTAACAACAGAGAAGCAACTGTAGCTATAGCGACGATGGCCAGCGTCTCAGCCAATGTTACTTTCCAGTGAACGCGAGTTTTTTTAGAGCGATAGCGAACCAAAAAGATACCGGTGATTGCAGTAACTATGCTTAGAGATGAAATTATGTCCAGCGGTGTAGGAAGTGAAAGGTATACAATTATGGGTATACTTCCAGCGAGGAAAGTTGTTATGCTACAGATTATGGCGGCATAGAGATTTGAACGGCGAATTTCTTTACCCAAAACGAGAAAAAGCTTCTCAACCAGCAACAATGATTTATCTCGCTCTTTTTTGTCAGGTATATCGCTTAAACTGTAATTCATTAGTGTACGAAGAGTCATTATGTCAGCAAGATCCTCGGTTATTCCTCCTAGAAAAAAGCTGGAAAAGTTTGTTATGGCAACTGCTGTCAACGTTAGGAAAGCGGCAAAAATCACTGTCTTTGTGGATAAAAATACGCCACTCCCCGTCAGTAATGATATGAATGCAGATAAAATGACTACAAGCCCAGTTATGGAACCGTCAACAAGTCCAGCCACAACCTCAAAGATCGGGTCTTTTTTTAAAAGCAAACTTTTCCATTCTTTCCCAAGTTTTAGACCCTGATCGGTTAACTGCACGGTGTCTCCATTATCAAGTATCAATTTCTCAGAGGTCATTTCTGCCAAGGTTTTATCCAGTTCACTTATGCTAATGCAGCTCAGACTGGCACAGACTTTGTCAATATTACGTTTAAGGGTAACTTTAGGTACGACTTTGCCTTTGCTGAGATTCAAAAAGATAATTACGCGTATAACGTCAGGTAACTCTTGGATTTCAAAGGCCACTCAACAACTCACCGATTCAGCGTTATAGAGATTTGTGTAACTGAAATAATAAATTTATGTGCAAATTCCAGAAAAAGCAGATTTTTCACAGAGAGTAGCACGAATTTATAACTTTTTGAGCTAAACATTTTTATATTTAAGTAATACGCTTTTTAATAAAAGTAATACTGGAGAAATAATCATGCACATCCCCGATGGCTTTCTAAGCCCCCCCATAATCATAATCACTTTTGCAATTACCTTCATCTTCTGGGCCATCGCCTTCAAAAGAGTCGGGGGGAAACTTGATGAACACAAAGTTCCTCTCATGGGGTTGTTGACGGCACTCTTTTTTGCAGCTCAAATGGTAAATTACCCCATTATCGGCGGCACCACAGCGCACCTTCTTGGCGGGGCAGCCTTGGGAATAATCCTAGGTCCCTTCGCAGGCGGTATCTCGATGACTATAATTCTCGTTCTGCAAGCCTTCCTGTTTGGAGACGGGGGACTGACCGCTCTGGGTGCTAATGTACTAAACATGGGTATAATAGGCGTTGTCATTCCTGCTCTCTTAGTATTAACATTAAATAAAATCACAAAGGGCAAAGGACTCTTAATCTGGGTATTCATCGCAGCTTTCGTCGGCGACGTATTAGCCGCGATCTTTGCAGGTGTAGAACTAGGACTTTCGCAACCAGTTTTTCAGTACGGCCTTAACATCGCAGTACCTGCAATGGCGATAAATCACTCTGTAATCGGGGTAATTGAGGGGGTTGTGACAGCGGTTCTTATTGGGACGTTATTGAAGTTGCGCCCAGACGTGCTGAATAAAAGCTCTATTCTGAAAGATCTCCCCACAGTTAAAGCCTCTCAGGAGAAAAAGGAGTTATGAAATTATGTTGAACCTATCTAAAAAAGATAAACAAATGCTCGCAATTGGACTGACTCTAGCGACCATTTTTGTAATCTTGGGTGTCTTGGTCTTCTCTTATTCTATGGAAACGCTTGAGGTACAAGCCGAAGAACTTGGCGCCCAAGAGTCAAACTTGTACCAAGCACCATTTCCTGACTATATGATTCCTGGCTTTGAAAACGAAGCAGGCAGCATCCTCTTAGGAATTCTCTCAACGTTGGCAATATTCGGAGTTGCGTTAGGTGTAGGAGCGCTGTTAAAAAAATCAAAATTCAGCGAGTGATCCGCCGTTGAAAACCTCTTTTCGCGATTTAGCCGAAGGGGCGGAATCTCTACTTTATGTTGAAAACTTGAGCAGCAAAAGAGGCTTACTCCAATCTATTAATCCTCTGGTAAAGTTTGCAATTACCTTATTCATAATAAGCGCGTCTCTCTTCGTTTCTTCGCTATATTGTTTGATGTTAATGTGCGCTATACCTGTAGGTCTATCGTTGGCCTCAAAAATTCCTCTGAAAACCTTCATAACCAGAACCACCTTAATTCCCTTCTTCGCTGTTGTAATTTCACTACCTATACTGTTCATAACTTCTGGTACACCAGCCTTGAACGCCAATCGGGGTTTGTTCAACTTTACAGTAACCTTTGAAGGCATACAGCGGTTTCTGATATTTACAGCCCGTGTGTGGTTCTGCGTTGCCTCGCTCACCTTGCTCATACTTTCTATGGGCTTTGACTCCTTCCTAAAAATGCTTGCTTCAATTCGGGTCCCTTCAATAGTAATTCAACTATTCAGCTTGACCTACCGATACCTATTTGTCTCTATCCATGAAATCCAAAAAGTCCTCATAGCCAAAGAAGCCCGAACCTACATCAGAAAGCACACAGTTAACCTTGAAAACCTGAGACATTCAGGAACCCTCCTAGCCACTGTCTTCATGCGAACCTACGAGCGGTCTGAAAGAGTCTACATGGCCATGAAATCCCGAGGGTTTGACATGGACAACGCCAACAGACCCGCTGTTCAGTCACTGCACATAAAAGACTTGTTATTCACAATTTCAACAACTGTTATTTTTGGGCTCCTCGTAGTATTGTAGAGGTACATCTAAACATGAATGATTCAATTGTTAAAGTGAAAGAGGTACAATTCAGCTATCCAGGAGGAGTCAATGCCATCCGCGATATTTCTTTTGAAATCCGCAGAGGCGAAAAAGTTGCGGTTTTAGGTCCAAACGGTTCTGGGAAATCCACGCTTATACTCTTAATGGCTGGTCTGATGACCCCTAAAAAAGGGGAAATCACAGTTTTTGGCGAAAAAACCACATCAGAGAATTTTCAGAAACTGAGACAAAGGGTGGGAATAGTCTTCCAAGACCCAGATGATCAGTTGTTCACACAAAGTGTAATAGAAGACATCGAGTACGGTCCCAGAAACCTCAAAATCCCAGAAGCCGATATTAAGAAAAGAAGTACAGCCGTTCTCCTCAAAATAGGCATACAACATCTGGAGAATCGCCCGCCACACAGGTTGAGCTTCGGAGAGAAAAAGAAGGTTTCCTTGGCCACTGCACTGGTTCTAAAGCCCGACTTGCTAATTCTTGATGAGCCAACGGCGAACTTAGATCTTGTATCTAGACGAAGTCTTATCAACACCCTGAACGAGCTGAACCGCGAAGGTACAACCTTGTTTATTTCCACACATGATGTGGAAGCGTTACCTGAACTTGCCAACCGAGTTATCGTGATGAGTAATGGGTCTTTGCTAGGCGAGGGAGCAACTGCTGACGTCCTCCAAGATACAAAACTTCTTAATACTGCGGGGCTGGAGCCGCCCTCTATTGTCAAACTCTTCCTCCAGTTGAAAGAAGAAGGTTTGATCCAAGATTTACCCACTACAGTAAAAGACGCAGAACAAAAACTGGCCACACTAATGAAAAAAATCATTAAAATCCCCCATCAGCAGGCGTAACTTGAATATTTCTCGAGTTTAAACTACGCTAATTTTTCTAAACAAAAACCTATGGCGTTGATGGGAATCTATGAGGTCTTCCGAAGTGTTAGAAGCGAATAACATTAGCCGTAAGATACGTCGATGAGTAACCAGTACAGCAGATATTGTAAAAACCACTGAAAAAGTTGAAACAGTAGTTTAAACAGATTTTCACACGCAAAGTCGTCTTTTTTCTGCAACCTTCTCGCTTTACAACTAACGTTGAAAACCTTAAATCTCCACAAAACAACATTTAACAGTAGATTCTTTATGTTTTCAGGGAAGATAAAAAAGAGAGATGGCAGAATCATCGATTTTGATGTCAAGCGGATAAAGAGTGCGGTGCACAAAGCCTTTCTCGCGGTTGATCTTGGTAACGGGAAAAAAGCAGAAAGGGTAACCGAGGAAGTAGTACTCCGATTAGAGGAGAAATTCCGAGACCAGATTTTGACTGTTGAAAACGTACAAGACATGATTGTTGACGTTCTTAGAAGAAAAGGCTACGAAAAAGTAGCGGTGGCCTACGAAGAATTTAGAGATAAAAAGAAAGAGTTACGAGCACTCAGAAGTTTACTGGAAACGCAGCCGAAGTTAACAGTTAACGCCATAGAAGTGCTAAAAGCACGTTATCTTCTTCGTGATGAACAAGAGAACATAATTGAAACACCGGCTGAACTTTTTAGACGGGTAGCAAAAACCATCTCTAAAGTAGACGAAACATATGGTGACAAGGCAGATGAAAGCGAGAAAACATTCTATGATATGATGGCAAAAATGGAGTTTCTCCCTAACACACCCACACTCTTCAACGCAGGAACTAAAATAGGGCAACTCTCTGCTTGTTTTGTTTTACCCATTGAAGATTCTTTGGAAAGCATTTTTGACGCCGTAAAAAACATGGCGCTGATTGAACAGACTGGTGGCGGAGTGGGGTTTGATTTTTCCCCGCTTCGCCCAAAAGGAGACATTGTGCGCTCAACCAAAGGCGTGGCTTCTGGACCGGTTAGTTTTATGCGCGTCTTTGATGTGGCAACAGAAGTCATAAAGGCAGGCGGAAAACGTCGTGGAGCCATGATGGGCATTCTTCGTGCAGATCACCCCGACATCTTGGAGTTCATAACGGCTAAACAGAACCCCATTGCCCTTTCAAACTTTAACATCTCTGTAGCCGCGACAGATGAGTTTCTGAAAGCAGTAGATGAAGATGAAGTATACTGGCTAGTTAACCCACGAAACAAGGAAAAAGTGAAGCAGTTGAAGGCAAGAAAAGTATGGAATTTGATAGCTCAGTCGGCATGGTCAAGCGGTGATCCCGGTGTAGTATTCATCGATGAGATTAACAGACACAACCCCACCCCAAAAATAGGTAAAATAGAGTCAACTAATCCTTGTGGTGAGCAACCGCTACTTCCATACGAGAGTTGTAATCTCGGCTCGATTAACCTTTCACGTATGGTTAAAGCTGGCACCATAGACTGGGAAAAGCTGAAGCGAACAGTACAGGAAGCGGTTCATTTTCTTGACAACGTTGTAGATGCCAATGTTTACCCTTTGAAGAAGATAAGGGAGATCACGCTGGCTAACCGCAAAATTGGCTTAGGCGTAATGGGGTTTGCTGATATGCTCATCATGCTAGGTGTGCCCTATAATTCTGAAGAAGCTGTGAAGTTGGCAGAGAAGTTGATGCAGTTTATTCAGGAGACAGCTCATGAAAAATCAAAGGATATCGCTGAAGTACGTGGTTCTTTTCCAAATTTTGGGGGGAGTATATGGGAAACCAAATACTCGGCAATGAGGAATGCAACTGTAACTACTGTTGCTCCGACAGGCACCATAAGCATAATTGCGGGTTGCTCTTCAGGCATTGAGCCGTTATTTGCGATTTCTTTCATGCGCAATGTCTTAAATGGAGCTAGACTATTTGAGACAAACCCCCTGTTTGAGAATATAGCGAAGACAAAAGGCTTCTACAGCGCAATGTTGCTTGAAGAGATTGCTCGAACTGGATCGTTACAGAAAATTGCCGGCGTCCCTGATGAAGTTAAGCGCGTGTTTGTCACAGCTTTGGATATTGACCCAGTGTGGCATGTTAAGATGCAGGCAGCTTTCCAGAAGTATGTAGACAACGCAGTTTCTAAAACAGTTAACTTGCCAAACAACGCCAAAGTGGAGGATGTACGCGACATTTACAACCTGGCTTGGAAGTTAAAATGTAAAGGTGTCACAGTTTTCCGCTATGGTAGTAAACCTGAACAGGTGCTTTACATTGGCGAAGTGAAAGCTAAAGAGGGAAAATTTGTTTCCGCCTCGTCAGAATACGCAGGTGGTTGCCCCAACCGGAATTGCCCGTTTCCTTCTTGACGTAAAAAGTGCTTACATGTTTATTCATACAGCTAATACGGCGCCACATGAAATCGTCAACTTCTTGAAGTACTGCTTTACACCGTAGAGGTGACCTCAAAAAGCTACAATCACACAATTCCTCGATTAGATCAAAATTTGGGCTAAGAACTCATCAAAGAAAAAGGGGCACTTTACAAAAACGCCAAAAGATGCAAAACCCTAAAAAAGTAAAGCGAGGGAAGCTAACACTTAATTCGCTTGGCTATTTCGCGACCCAATTCGAAGCATTTCGTTAGATCTTCTCGGTCGGGGATATATTTCACCTCGACTCCTGGCTCATGCACTTTGAAACTTGCCTTTTTTGCAATTTCAGTCATACTTCTAACAGCACCTCCCCCCCATCCAAACGAACCAAAGAAGCACCATAGCTTGTCTTTAGGCTTCAGACCCGTAACGTAGGTGAGGAAAGACCCTAAAGTGGGAAAAATTCCGTTATTAATAGTAGGAGAACCCACAACAACTGCTTTGGCATCCAAAATCTCTGTTAAGGCCTCGGTATTGTCGGAAGCACGTAATTTTAACACTTTAACTTCTACACCCTGACTTGTTACACCCTCAGCTATAGCACGCGCCATTTTATCGGTGCTACCCCACATTGTGTCGTAGACTATGACAACTTTATTTTCGCTGATGCCAGCACTCCAATCTGAGTAAGTTTTTATTATTTTCGCCGGTTTTGAACGCCAGATAACACCGTGACTAGGAGCGATGATAGCTGGTGATATACCCATCTGCACAACTTCCTGGATTTTTCTAGCTATCAAAGGCCCCAACGCCATAAGGATGTTAGCATAGTAGGTTGAAGCTTCTTCCATGAGAATATGCTCGTCGACTTCGTCGTCGAATCGTTTTGAAGATGCCAGATGTTGCCCGAAAGCATCGTTGGACATAAGAATTTTGTCTTCTACCAGATAGGTAAACATGCTGTCAGGCCAGTGCAACATCGGCGCTTCTATGAATTTGAGAGTGCGCTTGCCAATTTTGAGTTCATCTCCTGTTTTTACAGTCTGAATATTAGAGATAGAACCATAGTGCTCCATAATTGCATCCTTGCCCCGTTCAGACGAGATTACAGTGGCTTTTTTGGCTTGATGGAAGACCATGGGCAAGCTACTTGAGTGATCCATTTCAACGTGGTTGACTATAATGTAGTCAATTTTTTCAGGATCCACCACTTTAGCTATGTTGGAAAGCAATTCTTCACAGAACATGTGTTTAACGGTATCAACGAGAACGATTTTCTCATCTTTGATTAGATATGCATTGTAGGTGGTTCCCCGTTTGGTGGTGTAGCCGTGGAAGTCTCGGATGTTCCAGTCAACCGCCCCTACCCAATGGACACCTTCTGTTAACGTTTTATTCAATTGTTCACCTTCACCTTTAGTCTTTTTGAGTTTTTATAGTATATGTTACTTTTGCTCCTGCCTTTTCAAACAAAATTCCCACAGGACAGTTTTTCAAAGTCAGTTCGTGTAATCTTTGGACACGATCTGCTGGGGCGTCAATCTTAAAGGTAATCTCGAAGGTTTCTTCCGTTATAGTTCCCACCTCAGAGTTTTTTATAGCTTCAACTTTAACATCACAGCCCTTCAAATCTAGCCGCATTTTCTTGGCAGTCAAAGCAGCAATTGTGGCGTAGCAACCTGCGTGGCTCATGACGCAAAGCTCAAGCGGTGTGGGCCCCAGCCCCGCCGATGTTTCTGTAGGCTGATCGGCTATTGTGGAGTGAGACCTACCGTTGTCAAGGACAAGTTCACAATTTTGTATTACTCGCGCTCTTGCAACAATTTTACCCATTTTTTCAACTCCTACAATCACAACAATACACGCTAAAGATTTTTTCTTTCATAATACAACAACATTTTCTCGTTAAAAACCTAAAAATCTTTGGGCTCACAAAGTTATATTGGTTTCGACTGCCCACCAAACCATAATTTTATGTTTAAATCGGTTTTTTATTAAGCCCCAACTCAGAGCAATTCTTCATGCTGCACCCCGACTTCCCATGATTTTGAGCTGAAGATGTCCTAAAAATTCATAAACATCCTATATCTTCACTGTAGCCCCTACATAAAAGGGGAATCCATATAGGCTGCGGTGTCTTTGGCGCCATAAATTTCGATAAAGAAGCTGTTTTTTCATATGTCTATTGGGGTCTTCGTGCACAAAACCACCGTGGACATCAATCGCATGGCTTTCTTACATATAGTGAAGGCAAGTTTTACACTTACAAAAATCTGGATTTAGTGCCTAAGCTGAAGGCAAGTGCCATACAAGAGTGGCTTACCCGTTTACCTGGAAATATAGGCATCGGCAACGTCAGGTATACGACGTCGGGAAAATGCGACGAGAAATCCATAGTTGATGGAACACAACCAATGACTGCGGAGGCAAACGGCATCAAAGTCGCTGCTTCATTCAACGGAAACATTGTCAACACACAACAGGTGACAGCGGAAATCAAAAGGCATATACCGAATTTTATGTGTACTTGCGATTCGGATTTGGTTTGTAACAAGTTACTTATTGAGTTAAAAAGTGGAAAAGATTTGGCAACTGCTGTCAAGTCTACGATGTTAAGTTTAGACGGCGCTTTCTCAGTCATAGGTATAACTGGAGATGGAGTTTTTTTTGCTTTCAAGGATCCCCATGGGATTAAACCCCTTTGTGCAGGCCACAGCATTGATGGAAAAAACTTTGCTTTCTCGTCCGAAACCGTAAGTTTAGACATAAATGGTTTTGTAAGAGATTTTGAGTTGGAAGCAGGCGAACTGGTAGTGGTCGATAAAGATGGTTTTAAACGGAAACAACTCATAGAGAACCCACGAAAGGCTTTCTGTGCTTTCGAGTTTGCTTATTTTGCTCGACCTGACTCACGATTTGACGGCAAATACGTTTACGAAATTCGTGAAGAGTTCGGGAGAAACCTTGTGAAGGAATTTTCTGAAGTTGTTAAGGATGCCGATATAATTATGTCGGTACCTGAAACTGGCGATGATCCTGCGATGGGGGTCCATGAAGCCTCAGGGTTGAGGTGGGAACGTGCTTCACGTAGGCACCGCTATGTAACTGAGCGTGCCTTCATCCTTTTGAACAACGAGCGATATTCCACCATTGACCGCAAAGTCAACATACTTGGGTCAGAGATTGCTGGAAAACGGGTAATAATAACAGAGGACAGCATTGTCAGAGGGGACACAACTAAGGTAATCATCGAAAAGCTACGTAGAGCGGGCGCCAAAAAGGTGTACATGTTTGTGACTTTCCCCCGAATAATAGGACCATGCTTCTATGGCATAGACATGTCTACCTACGGGCAACTTATTGGCTCTAATCATAACGACGAAGAAATTGCCAAACTCATAGGTGCAGACGCTGTATGCTACCAATCTATTGAAGGATTAGTTCGCGCTACCAACTGTAAACACAACGAATTATGCCTCGGATGCGTCACAGGCAAGTATCCTACTCCGATGGCACAGGAACTTGCAGATAAAATGAAACATAAATTTCTTCAAGGATACAAAGAGAAAGGCAGAATATATGAAGCAACAGAACATTGAAATAACGTGAAGTAGTAAAACAATTTAAACGGCTCTTTTGTTAATTTTGTACATTACGGTGTACCTATGGAAAAAATTGGCGTATTAGTCGTGGCTTATGGCGCAAGAGAAACTGCCATGGTGGATGTTTTTGCACGTAGTAGAAAGTATAAAGTTCAAATTTTTATTGCTGATAAACAGAAAAATCCCTTCAATGTAGAAAAAGCCACTAAACACGTGGTTATCCCTGATTTAGATGTGGAAAAAATCTGCCAGTTCGCAGAATCCAACAAATCAGACATAGATTTTGCAATTGTGGGTCCCGAGAAACCCATCATAGAAGGCATCCGTGACCTCATAGAAAAACGCACAGCTATACCTGTCATCTGTCCAAAAAAGCAATACGCAATAGAAGCCAGTAAAGTTGAACAGCGGTTGTTGTTCGAAGAAATTGCACCTGAAGCTAATCCACGCTTCAAAGTTTTTAACCCAAAAGACTACAAGAACGTTGCCTCTGTCAAGCAAGCAGTTTATGAATGGGTAGACGAGCTGCAAAACCAAGCAGTTGTAAAGCCTGATAAGCCAACTGCCGGTAAAGGTGTAGGTGTCTGGGGAGACCACTTCTCAACAAAAGAGCAAATGTTTGAGCATTTCATGTCTAATTTTCAGTATGGAACAGTCATAATTGAAGAGAAAATCGACGGAGAAGAATCAAGCTTCATGGCCTTCTGCGATGGAAAACATCTTGTTCCACTACCTGATACGCGGGATCACAAACGTGCCTTTGACGACGACAAAGGACCAAACACAGGCGGTATGGGCAGCTACAAAGATGAAAAAGAATACTTGCCTTTTATGACCGAAAATGACCATCAAAACGAGCTGAATATTGCCCAAAAAATTTTTGATAAATGGTCAGCAAAAATCCAAGATAAAACCGCACTACGAGGAGTACCACTTTATTTGGCGTTTATGCACAACCGTGGCAACCCAAAAATTTTGGAAAACAACAGCCGCCCAGGCGACCCTGAAATCATCAACATACTGCCTGTGCTGAAAGATGACTTTGTTGATGTATGTTATAAAATGATAGAAGGCAACTTAACAACCGTGGATGTAGAAAAAGTGGCAACCGTTTTGACCTACAAAGTTCCCCCCAGTTACGGCGGCTACGCAGAGGCTTTCCCAAGTAGAGTCAACAAAGAAGAAATTGATACTCCTGTCGACCTCTCAGAAGCACATTCATTGTCGCAGAAGTATGGTGAACGTATCCGAATTTATCCAGGATCAATAGAGCTTAAAGGCGACAGAACTTTCGCTTTGAAGTCCAGAGTCGTAGGCGTTTTAGGAGTCGGTGAAAATATAGAAGAGGCGCGGCAGATCAGCTTAGAAGGTATAAATGTCATTAGAGGCGCGGCTCTTTGGAGTCGAACCGACATAGCATCTAAACACCACATACAAAAATGTGTTGATCATATGAAGCAGTTGAGGAAACAGTCTTGAAGCGCCTGTTTGTCTCCGACTGTGAAGGCCCCATAAGTAAAAATGATAACGCCTTTGAGTTAACAGAGTGTTTTGTTCCTAACGGAGACAAACTTTTCTCTTTGGTAAGTAAATACGACGATTTCCTTGCTGATGTGGCGAAAAAAAAGGGTTACAGGGCAGGCAGCACCTTAAAGTTGATTTTACCTTTCCTGAAAGCTTACGATGTAACTGACAGGATGATGGAGGAGTTCTCCGCAACTAACCTCAGTCTAATCTCGGGTATCCAAACTACATTGAAACATATCAGAAGTATCACTGAGGCTTTTATAGTCAGTACCAGCTACGAACATTACATTAGAGCGCTGTGTAACGCCTTGAAATTTCCTTTTGAAAACACCTGTTGCACTCGACTCAGAATGGAAAACTGCTCTCTGAGCTCTGATGAAAAAAATCATCTGAAAAACATAGCAAAAGAGATTGCCAGCATGCCAGACATGAGCATTCCTCCATCCGCTAAATCCTTAAGAGATCTATCCCAGCAAGACAAACAAACAATTCAAAGGCTAGATGAAATATTCTGGACAGAAATCCCGCTGATGATTTGTGGAAAAATTTTTTATAAAGTAAACACAATCGGCGGTGAACAAAAAGCCAGAGCAATCCGTGTTGCTGCAAAAAGATCAGATGTACCGCTTTCGGCTGTAATGTACGTCGGCGATAGCATAACTGATGTGGAAGCTTTCCAGTTAGTTCGAAAGAAAGGGGGATTAGCGGTGTCTTTTAACGGTAATAACTACGCCGTGAGAAACGCGGACGTGGTGGTGCTGGCGGAACACAGTGTGGTTACTGCAGTTATATCGGACGTTTTTGTTAAGGAGGGAAGAGAAAAAGCCCTCCAGTTAGCTGCAAACTGGAACCTTAAGTACCTCAAAGGTTCTACTGTGGATCCATCTTTATTAGATTGGCTTGTTGAGTTGTATCCTACGTCTTTGCCCAAGGTTCAAATAGTAACAGCGGAGAATATGGAATCGCTGGCTAAAGAGAGTAGTCTGTTTAGGAAAAAGGTGAGAGGCGAAGTTGTTGGCAAACTCGGATAAAACCTTAAAAGTTGAAGATACCTACGCCGAGGCTTTTGAAGGTATTTTCTGTCGACTAATAGTTACAGCTGATGATGAACAAACTGTCCGCGCTGCCGCGGAGGACTCAACGGCCACACCTTCCGTAGTCATAGGCAGAATAGAGGGGGGTGTAGAAAGATATCTGAGTGAAAAAGAAACACCAGACAAACGCAAAGGTGCCTTGCTGCAGTTTTGGGCAGAAATAAACACTAAAAAACCTTTTTCTGAGACTCTACAGAAGTTTGAGAAGGAGTTGTCTTACAGAATTCGGCAGGACATTTTGGTGAAGCCATTCACTATGGTTCTTGATGCTTTACCTGAATCTGAAGCTAAGCTGGATATGATGGAAAGAGTAGGGCACTGCGGCGACGGATACGAGCGCGTGGAGAAAAGATATGGAAGAGAAGTTATTGTTGTTCCACTCATGGTACCTGACTTTGCTATTGAAAAACAAATCGGTTACGCTCATGGGATAACAGGAGCCAATTTTTGGTTTATGTGCCAAACTAAAGAAGCCCTCAACGAGGCAGGTGAAAGAGCCTTAAAAGCCATTCATAAAATTGAAGGCGTCATTACGCCGTTTGATATTTGTGCTGCTGGTTCCAAGCCTGAAACGCGTTACCCCCTTATTGGGCCAACTACAAATCACCTGTATTGCCCGTCTCTTAAGAAGCGGTTGGGCGCTACCTCGAAGGTCCCCCGAGGTGTCAAATATATCCCCGAAATTGTGATTAACGGCATGAACATGGACGCGGTGAAAGCCGCCATGAAAGCTGGAATACAAGCGGTATTAGATATAGATGAAGTGCTAGGTGTTTCAGCAGGGAACTATGGCGGAGAATTGGGCAAATACAGAATTTACTTACGTGAGTTGTTTTCATGACAAGATTAGATGTCATCGGCTTTGGCGCACTAAACGTTGATAAGCTCTTCAAAGTGAATCGTATTGCCCACGCTGAACAAGAAAGCTTCATCCACGCCTCCAACATAGCTTGCGGTGGTTCTGCAGCAAACACAATTGTTGGGTTGGCGCGACTTGGTTGCAAGGTAGGGTTTATAGGTAAAACGGGATTAGATGGAGAAGGTGAGTTGCTTGTTGAAGATTTTCTCACCGAAGGCGTCGACACCCTAGGAGTGATTCGAACAAAAGACGGCGAAAGCGGCACCGTTATGGGCTTTGTTGATCAGAAAGGGCAAAGAGCACTCTACATCAATTCAGGCGTCAACGACACAATAACTCTTCAGGAGATACGTGAAGAATACGTTTCGCAGACAAAGTTTCTGCATTTGACGTCTTTTGTAGGAGAACAAAGCTTTCAAACCCAAAAGAAACTTCTCGAAACTATCAAAAAATGCATCAAAATTAGCTTTGACCCGGGTGCTATTTACGCTCAGAGAGGGTATAACCAATTGGCGCCTCTCATAGAAAGAGCCCATGTTGTCTTGCCCAACATTCACGAATTGAAGCAGATCACGGGGCACAACAACCCTGAGAAGGGAGCAGCTTTTCTAAACAGCAAAGGAGTGGAGGTTGTCGCAGTAAAGTTGGGCAGCGAAGGTTGCTATGTGACCAATGGCTACGAACAACATTACATTGAAGCGTTAGAGGTGCCTGTTGTAGACACAACAGGTGCAGGTGATGCTTTCAACGCGGGTTTTCTGTATGGTTTATTACACAAGAAGAGTCTTCTTGAATGTGGGAAATTGGGCAACTTTGTCGCATCATGTTGCGTCAGAAAAATGGGTGCACGCACAGGGTTACCATACAAGAGGGAGCTAGAGCTTCTGAACTAAGTAGTCCAACAGTCCGTCAAATAAGAGTTTTCCGTCGGCGTATTGAATCTTCTGGTATTGGCGTGTCCAGTCAGGTTGTTGCCACCAATATAAAGCACGTTCAGGGTGAGGCATTAAACCAAATATGGTGCCCTGGCTGTTGCAGATGCCGGCTATGTCGTGGAAGCTACCGTTGGGATTCGTTGGGTACTGGCCATCGGCATAGTTGCCAAACTTGTCGCAGTAACGTAAAACCAGCATATCTTCTTCGTAGAGGCGTTCTAGAAACTGGTCTTCTTTTTCTTTAGGAAAGAGAAATCTGCCTTCGGAGTGGGCAACAGGTACATGTAATAATTTGCCTTGGGGGATACGACGGGTGAATATGCAGTTTCCTTTACTTTCATGTTTTAGGTAGACCCATCGGCAATTGTAGCCCTGTGGAATATTCGCTGCTAATGAAGCTTCAGGATAAGTGCTAAAAGTCTCGAATCCTGGCAACAGACCTTCTTCGACGAGAACTTGGAAGCCGTTACATATACCCAAGATGGGACGGTTGTCTTCCACGAAAACTTTTAGATCCTTACCGAGCTTAGCGTAAAGTCGTCGAGCAAAAATGACGCCTGCCCGCACGTAGTCTCCGTAGGAGAAACCGCCTGGAAAAACCAAAACGTGATAGTCTAGAAGGTCGCGGTTTTTCACCAATTCATTTAGATGGCGTATTTCTGCTTTCAAACCCAATTCTTTAAAAGCACGCGCTGTTTCTGTGTCACAATTGGTTCCACCTACACGTATAACGCAGACTCGCGCTTCTTCCAGTTTCACTTTGTTACATCCCTCTGCTTAATGGTTGTTTCCAGCTTTCACGCAACTTTTCCAGTGGCGCCTCCACAACAATGGAACCGCCTAAGCCGTTAATGACAAGTTTGGGGTTACGGCTAACTTTGCCTATCAAGCTGCAACCCTTCCATTTGGTTAAAATTTCGAATGCTTGGCGATCTTTCTCAGCCACTTCAACAAGAAAGCGGCTGTTGGATTCGGAGAACAAAACAAAATCGTCTCGTTTCAGTCCTTCTCCAACAACTTTTTTTAGATTTAACTCTGCACCATAGCCTCCTGCCAACGCCATCTCTGCAACAGTAACTGCCAAGCCGCCTTCTGAAAGATCATGGCAAGCTTTGATTAATCCTGCTTCGATGGCTTGTGTGATTACTTTAAAGTTTTTCTTGGCTTCTACCTTGCGAACTTGCGGTACAGATTTGCCAAGGTAGCCTTGGAGTTTGTAGTATTCAGAGCCACCTAGTTCAGGATAGGTGTTGCCGACAAGGTAAAGCAGATTGTTTGGAGATTTCAAGTCCATGGAAACGACGGAGCGTATGTCAGGGACAATCCCGATTGCTGTTATGAGCAAGGTAGGAGTAACTGGACCCATCGGTGACTCGTTATAGAGGCTGTCTTTTCCCGAAATAAAGGGTGTCTTAAATGCGGCAGCAAAGTCATAGCATGCTTCGCATGCCCTTACTAAGGAGCCCAAGCGCTCAGGTTTCTCTGGGTTACCCCAGACAAAATTGTCGAGGAGAGCGATACGGCGCCCACCAACTGCAAGGTTGTTTCTTATAGCTTCATCTATGGCTGAGGCAGCCATCCAGTAAGGGTCAATTTTGCCGTATTTTGGGTTCATGCCACATGATATGACTATACCCTTCCAACAGCTGTCAAGTGGTTTAATGACTGCAGCATCGTTAGGTCCCGCGTACTCGCCGTGTAGAGGTTTAAGAGCGGTATTTCCTTTAACTTCATGGTCATAAGTACGAATAACACTTTCTTTGCTTGCAATATTGGGGGCAGAAAGCATTCGGAGCAGAGTTTCTGTAAAGTCTTTGGGTACAGAAAAAGTTGGTTCTACAATGTCGGGAGCAATCCACGTGGCGGTTTTGGTGCTGGTTGTCGAACTAAAAAGTAATTCCATGTCCAAGTCTACAACTGTGACACCTGCGAAGCGGAGTTGAAGACGTCGCTCTTTGGTTAGTTTTCCTACTGCGGTTGCTTCGATTTCTTCTTTTTCAAATATAGCTAAAACTTTTTCGAGGTTTTCTGGCGGTACCGTTATGAGCATGCGCTCTTGAGATTCAGATATATAGATTTCCCACGGAGCTAAGCCTGCGTATTTAAGAGGAACTTTGTCTAGATCTACTATAGCCCCGCAGCCATATCTTTCTGCAGTCTCGCCCACAGCGCTCGACATGCCACCCCCACCCAGGTCGGTGACTGCAGATGAAAGTTCTTGGTCTCTAATTTCTATGAGGGCCCGTTTCACTTTTTCTTCTTCAATTGGATCGGCTATTTGCACAGCTGGACGACTTACTTCTTCAGATTTCTCGGTAAGTTCTGCTGAAGCAAAGGTGACGCCGTGTATTCCGTCGCGTCCCGTTTTTCCACCGGCCACGACTATAATATGGCCTGGTTTGGCTTCTTTTTTGAATTTTTTGAGCGGTAAAAGCCCTATACAACCACAGAAAACGACGACGTTACCTGTATAGGACTCATCAAAGTAGATGGCTCCATTAACTGTTGGGATGCCCATATTGTTGCCGTAGGCACCTATACCCGCAGTGACGCCCATGTAAACGTATTTGGGATGTTTTACTCCTGCGGGGAGTTTAGTGTAATCGTAGTCTAGAGGACCAAAACCGAGTACATCAGTGCACGCTACTGGGTCTGCCCAGACACCTAGGATATCTCTGATAACGCCGCCAACGCCTGTTGCGGCTCCACCAAAGGGTTCAACTGCTGAGGGGTGGTTGTGGGTTTCCACTTTGGCAGCTATGGCGTAGTCTTTGTAGAAGCTTATGATACCTGCGTTATCTTCGAAGACGCTGATACACCATTTTGGGTTTAGTTCTTTAGTAACTTTGGCTATGTAGGTTTTGAAAAGGCTATTGATTTCTTTGTTGCCCATTTTGATTTTGCCTTTGAAGGTTTTGTGGCAACAGTGTTCACTCCAAGTTTGCCCTAAAATCTGCAGTTCTACATCGGTAGGGTTACGTTTTTGGTTTTTAAAGTAATCTTGGATTTGCTTCATTTCTTGCAGATTCAGACCTAAGCCGAGGTCATTGCTTAGTTGTTGGAGTTGCTGATCGGTGGCGTTGTGAATGTCGATTTGGTGCATATTGAAGACAGTGTTGGCCCGTATGTAGAGGTGGCTAAGGGTCATTTTTGCTCCTCGATTTTGATTGTGTAGTTGTCTTTAGTTGGATTCGCTAGAAGCCGCTTTGCCATTTCTTCAGCTTTACTTTTAGCTTCTCTTGGATTTGAAGACTCTATGTGTACATTGTATATTTTGCTTACGCTGACAGTTGCTACGTTGTAGCCTAGTTCTTTCAGAAGCCTTTGGGCAGTGTCACCTTCAGGGTCAGTGTGTCCTGGTTTGAGGCTGACTTCGATTTTGACGCAGTATTTCATGGGTTAAGTGTTTAATTGTGGAGATTTAAACGCTTTCGCCATTTACTTGGCAAGTTTATGCTAGCTGCAGGTTTTTATTTTTGTAGTTGATCGTAACTTGTGGTTTCGCTGTGACTTTGCCTATTTGTTCAGGCATCTCCTGAGCCTTCTCTAAAACGTCTAGAGCTTTGTCTTTGTCATCTTTGTCAACTATTATAGCAAAGCCCCAACCCATATTGAAGGTTTGGAACATTTCCTCGTCCGTGATTGTGTAGCCAAGGTTAAGCGCAGTTCTTTGAATCAAGCCGAAAATGGGGTGAGGTTTAAAATTGTCGAACATAAAACCGATACCTTGTGAGAACTTAGAGAGATTGTTAAATTTGAGGTAAGCATCTCCTGTTATATGCACTGCCGCTTTGATTTGTACGGCATCGGCAACTTTGAGTAAAGGTTGGACATAAATTCTGGTAGGTTCCAGCATCTCACTGATTAAGTCACGGTTTAATCCGTCGGGTTTGTCGTTTGGGTCATACTTCCCGCCCCATTTTTTGAGGAGAATTTTCCTTGCGAGAGTAATTCCGTTGCTGTGTAAACCACTACTACGTAAGGCAATTATCGGATCTTCAGCTTTAATGTTACATCCCGTAATGATTTTATCTTTTGAGACATGCCCAATTGCAGCAACTATCATGTCAAATCCAGCACCTTCAGATACGCCATTTATAATCTCGGCAACATCACCGATCTCGCCACTGACAACAGGACATAGGGACTGCTTTGCGCCTTCGGTTATACCTTCTAACCAGTCCCTTACCAGTTTGGGGTTACTAGCTTGCGCATGAATGTTATCTGAAATCGCTAGTGGCGTTGCGCCTGACCTTATGACGTCGTTCACGGCCATGGCAACCGCGTCCACACCTATAGTGTCATATTTTCCTGCAAGTTGCGCAAGGAGAACCTTGGTTCCGACTCCTTCGATTGTTAAATCCAAAAATTTGTCGGTGGAAAACTGGAATATGTTGCTGTAGGGCAGATGCATAACATGACCAAAATGATTGAGTCTATATGTTTCCTTTAAAATTTCAAGAGCTTTTTTGGATTCGTGGCGTTGTTTGCGGTTTACACCTGCATCATTGTATGTAAACTCTTTGGGCATAAGTTTGGAGTTTCTCCTGACTTATGTTATGTGAGATATGTGCGAGATAACAATTACTGTTATTTTTCCGAATTAAAGAAAGACCGCAATTGAAAATAGCAAAGTTCTTGTTGGTAAATACTCATATTGACCACGTAATGGTAGGTCAAAAGTGAATCAGCCCAAGTACCATGTCTATATAGAATATACCGACAGCAAAGAGAAGACAGAAATAAAATTCAATCTCACCAAGGAAGAACTTGTACGGATAATTGTAACACCATACAATACTGGAAATCCATTCTGGTTCTGCGGAAAACTAGTCCGCCCTACAAATGTATCACAAGTTGTAATTTTTTGGTCACATGAAGACTGTGATAAAATAGTCTTACCAAACCGTGAAGAAATTGCTAATCATCAGGACAAAAAATTTGTTATTAACTATATTCTTAGAGGAAAAGTCAAAACAGCTTATGTCTGCACAGATAAATTCCTCAAACAAGGGTATTTAAAAAAATAAACTTAAGCCCTGAGGTAAAAGTTTAAGTTAGATTTCCTATGATATGTGTACCCAAACGCGGTCTTAGTCCAGCTTGGTTAGGACACCAGGTTCCCAACCTGACAACCCGGGTTCAAATCCCGGAGACCGCATCATGTATAAAAACGGAAAGGACATAAAATCGGCAAATAGATTCTGCGTTAGCTCACTGTAAAATTTTACATAACAGAAGAAGGTCTTATGGAAAAAGGAGCAAAGGGAAAAATTATTCTCGACTTGAAAGCACCACTATATAGTCCGCGGTGTCTGCACACATATCTGCAGCGTGCTCAATGAACTCGATTAAATCGTCATAAATAACCAATGCACCAGCGTTAATTTTTTCGCCGTATTTCACAAATAAAGCCTTAGCCTTAAGGTACTCCGCATCCAACTCATGCTCGCTACTTTCAACTTTGCGTGCTTCAACTATCGCTTCTGTTGGGCTTGAAGAAATCTTTTCTATACCGCCACGCAGAGCTTGAGCGGTATCTACAAGTTTTGATGTCATGAAAACGGTTTTCTTGCACAGTTCATCTGGAATTTTGGCATCTCCAAGCATTTCTAAACAGCGGGCAGCATCTTTGGTGTGATCCGCTAAAGTATCTAACCTCTTCACCAAATGCAGAAGGTCTTCCCGGTAATCAGCTACTAGTGCTGAACCTTTGCTTAACTCCGTGAAAACCGCTGTTCGCAGTTTATCTACTTCTTCTTCTGCCTTGTAGAGGTTTTCCACATATTTCTTTGTATCAGCATGTTTTCCCTCAGCAAAACTTTGCGTTGCCTTATAGAGTAAAGTTACAGTGTCAAAGGCCTTGGTTATCTGTTCATGAGCGAGTTCTAGACCTTTGGTTTTACGGCGTTTTTCAAACCAGTTGTAACTTCTTTTCTCCACAGTTGAGTCCCCAGTTACATTATTAGATTGTCCAGATATAACCCTTCTTCTCAAGAGATTCACAACAACGACCTCATAGTTCACGCCAAACAAGCATCAATCGCTAAAAACCAATCAATTGCATCAGATAATTGAAGCGACTCTTTTTTTCTATTAATTTTTTCTTCCACTACAAACATTTCCCCCTATTATTGGGTTAAAGACAACAAGGCGACGTTATATGTGTGGAAAATACCATATAGCATCGCTTCTTTTGCTATTACTTTCTTTGTTGCCTCTCTCTTTTTGCATCAACTAACCCTCAAAAATTACTTGACGACCTAGTAGGATATTTAGAGTACGCAAATAAAATATAGATAACAACATCTTCTATATATTAGAATGTTTTATCATAAAAAAGCTAAGACATATTTTGCCAATTGAATTTTATTGTCTAAGCTCCGCATTATGGTGTTTGTCACCTTAACATTTAGACCCAGTTGCTCTATACGGTTTTTTTCCAACCCATCAGCCAAATCGATAACGAAGCAATCAAGAAAATCGGCATAGAGTTTGGCAATTGAAAACGCTGAAACTTCAAAACCTAAGCCACGCAGTAATTTATCTGCTGGACCTTTCACTGGTACACCAGCTATGATGGGACTGATAGCAACTTTTTGTGCGTTACTACGTTTTAGAGTATCTTTAATTCCCTTAACCTGAAGAATTGTACCTATGCTCACAATAGGGTTACTTGGGCAAATCACTATTAACTCTGAGCTTTCTATAGCGTCCAATACCTCAGACGCAGGTTGCGCAACAGAAGCGCCAACAAATTCCACACCCACCACTTCATCTTTGGCGCCTCGTTTCACCAAGTATTCCTGAAAATGCATGGTTTTTTCTGGCGTTACAATATGGGTAACAAATTTATCATCGGTCATCGGCAAAATTTTCGTCTCAAGCCCCAGTGACCTGCTAATTTCGGCTGTAACTTGGGACAGCTTTACTCCTTGGTTCAACCGTGCAGTTCTATACACGTGAGTGGCGAGGTCTTTGTCGCCAATTTTAAACCATGTCTCAAAACCCAACCTTTGAATGGCATCAAGAAAATGGAAGGTGTCACCTCTGATGCCCCACCCTTTTGTCTCATCAACTATTTCAGCTAAAGTGTAACAAACAATATCTAAGTCAGGAGACACATGCAAACCATACATTTCAATGTCATCGCCAGTGTTGACAATCACTGTAAGATTTTTTGGATCAACAATTTTTACCAGCCCATTAAGGAATTTAGCCGCGCCTACTCCACCCGCCAAAGCTGTAATCACGATTGCTTACCTCGCAAATGCTCTAACAATATTGTTTGTCGGCTCTCTTTTAAATAGTCGACAAAAAAATAAAGTTGTCAGTCATAGATCCTTGTTATATCCTGACTCTGAAACCCAAGTTTCTTTCATGGATCCTTGCTTATCTATGATGCACTCTTTTTTGAAAACGGGCACTTGATGTTTGTACCGCTCAACTGCTTCTCGCAATACTGGAAAAACATCGGTTCGGTGAGAACCTGCGACAGCTACGTAAACCATGTCTTCCCCAACTCTAAAGTCGCCTATCAGATGATGAATTTGAACGTCGACGATACCAGGTTTCTTTTTTAAGTCGTCGCAGATGTGTTCTAACACCTCATTTGCTTTTTCCTCATAAGCCTCCAAAGTGATTTTCTTTACTTTTTCACCTTCAGCGCTTTCCCCGCGAACAACACCTATAAACAGGGTTATTGCACCTGCTTTTTCTAACGCAGCATTTTTCCTTATGCTTTCCATCAGATCCTCAAGAGTGAAGCTACCTTTTTGATGAACACCTGCATGATGGGTCATTGTCACACTCCCTATGAATACCTTAATTTACAAAGTTCACTCTAAAGTTGCTTTCGTAGAGAATAAAAAAGAAAAAGCAACAGTTACGCTTCAGGTTTAGCTTCGACTACTTCCGGTTTAACTTCTGCTGGAGGTGCCTCTGTCAACTGACTGGGTTGTGCAACAAGTTTAGATTTACGGATGCCCACATGTCGTAAGGGCGCAACAAGCTTTGCTTCGTTGTATACGTCTGAGGCAATTTTTCCGAGAACCATTTCCTGCACGAATTGATCCAACGAGAGAAGTGTAGCCTTTTCTTTAATTATCTTTGACATTATCTGACGAATTTGGTGCTCTTGGGAAGTTTTAATTCGCGAAAGCGACATAGCTGAAATGGCAACCCGCAACTTGTAGCCGTCTTTAGTGGTTAAATTAAAAAGGCCGTCTACTTTGGTGGTCCGCCTTCGCACCAAACTTCGCAAATAATCACGGCTGTACTCGTGACCTTTAAAGACGGTACGTGCCGTTTTGCCATCTAACTGGTTAACTTGGAAAAACAACTTTAAATACTGATGAGAAAAATCACCTGTTATATCGTAGAGGGTAGCTTCGGCGACCCTGCCTATTAGTTGCTGTGGTTCAGCAGCAGGAACAGATCCCAACTCGACGCTACCAAAGTATGGCGGCGCTACTATCATATACCACACTTTGCTTCGCCATTTGTCACGAACATGTTTTGATTTTGAAGACAAGTTTATCCTCCGAATGCGCCTTCAACATTCTCAGGGCAATATTAAAAGCTTTACCGTTTGAATGTTATCTTCTCGATGTCGCCCATATATTTTCGCAGCACTTTAGGCACCACAATTGAACCGTCCTCTTGTTGATTGTTTTCCATTATGGCAACAATTGTTCTGCCTGTAGCTATGGCAGTTGAGTTTAAAGTGTGTACAAAACCTTTTGGCGCGGAGCCTTCTTTTTCTCTGTATCTGATTCCTAAACTTCTAGCTTGGTAGTCGGTGCAATTACTGCAGGAGATGACTTCTCGGTAGGCACCTTGTGCAGGCATCCAAGCTTCGAAGTCGTATTTCTTTGATGCAACTGTTCCTATGTCGCCTGTGCAGACGTTAACTATGCGATAGGGAATTTCGAGTTTCTGGAAGAGTTCCTCAGCGTTGGCTGCCAACTCTTCGTGCAGTTTCCAGGACTCCTCAGGGGTGCAGAAAATGAATTGTTCAATTTTGTTGAATTGGTGAGTTCTGAAAATGCCTCTCGTGTCTTTACCGTGGGCTCCTGCTTCTTTTCGGAAACATGCGCTTATACCTGCAAGCTTCAGGGGCAAGTTTTCTTGTTTGAAAACTTCATTCATGTACATAGCGGCCATGGGGTGTTCGCTGGTGGCTATTAGATAGAGGTCTTCATTTTCGATCTTGTAGAGAACGTCAGCGAAGTCAGCAAGTGCAGTGACGCCTTCGTAGGGTTCACGTTTCATTAGGTAGGGTGGTTCAATGAGGGTGTAACCTTTTTTACTGAGAGTTTCTAGGGCAAACTGCATGAGAGCCATGTCAAGAAGTACACCTGCCCCTTTGAAAAAAAAGAAGCGGGCACCTGCGACTTTACCTGCTCTTTCTAGATCAACTATGTCGAGATTTATTCCGAGGTCTATGTGGTTTTTGATTGGAAAATTGAATTTGGGGATGTTGCCCCATCTTTTGATTTCCACGTTATCTGAGTCGCTTTGACCTATGGGGACGGTTTCGTGGAGCAGGTTGGGAAGCCGCATTAGTAAATCGCGTGTTTTTTTTTCTTGTTGAACAACTTCTTTTTCAAGGCAGCTTATTTCAACGTCGATTGCTTTGGCTTTTTGCACTTCTGTATCTGCATTTTTGTGTGACTTTTTGAGTTTGGCAATTTCGATAGTACAGACTTTTCGGTCGTGTCTGAGATCATTGAGTTTGGCGAGGCTTTGACGCCAAGACTTGTCCGTCTCTATGAGTTCCTCGAACATTTTGAGGCTTTCAGGGTTTCCTCTGAGGGCTATGTTTTTCCTCACTAATTCTTGGTTTTCACGAATAAGTTTAATGTCTAACATGACAGTCACAGAGCTAACTTCATTGTATAGTTGTCTGTTATTTAAAAACTTGCAAAATTAAATTCCAATAACCGCTTATTAAAAGTACCTGTTTTGGTCAGATAAGTATCAGTTTTTAGTAGAGACCACACGCTTTCGACTTGGTGGCGTCTACTCTAGTGGCTCCTTACTTTCCAATCACTGTAAAGTATTTTTATACCCTGTAAATACCCCACTCGATAGAAATAACACAGGAAAAATCAAAGTTTACGTTACAAAAGAGTTATTAGGTGTAAATTTACACTAGCAACTATGCCAGACAAAGTCCGATGTGCCCATATACTAGTCAAAACATTAACCGAAGCCAACAATGTCAAAGCCCGACTTGACAAAGGCGAAAAATTCGCTACAATCGCTCAAGCGGTTTCTCTTTGCCCTTCAGGAAAAAGAGGAGGAGAACTAGGAACTTTCACCAGAGGCAAAATGGTAAAAGAATTTGAGGCGATAGCTTTTGCACTACAAAAAGGCGAAATCTCGACTCCAGTTAAGACCCAGTTTGGATACCACATCATTAAACGAATAGAGTAATATCTCCAAGTCAAGCAAGCTTTTGATTATAAAACATTACAAAAGAGCAAAAACATGACAACAACTCTGAATATTCTCTAATTTTTTCTTTTTGCTCCTCGTAGACTTAGTCGCAGCGAACACAACTCTTTGAAAGATATGATTCCAACGGAATATATTAATCAAATCAGAAGAACGTTTGAAAAGTTTTTACAAACAATGCCCGACCCTTCGACGTAATTTCGAAATTTTTTCTTTTTTAAACCCAAATAGGCTTCAACAGCTCTTAACTAATTTCTTTACGTAGGCTACATCAGAAAGTATACACTAAACTGGACTCACGACCTTTCAGGCAGCTTTCACAGTTGTAAGGTTTTATACTTAATAGAACAATTTGACTGAATAGGAAGTATTAATTTATGGCAACGGCGAGAGATCCAGTCTGTGGAATGACTGTTGACAAAGAAACAGCTATAAAACGGAAAATAGGTGATCGATGGTACTACTTCTGTAGTCAACAGTGTGCAGATGTCTATGAAGCACCCGAACGTGAATTGAAAGCTATGAAGCGACGAGTAACCTTAACCCTTGTTGGTGTTGTAGCAACCTTGGGGTTACGGGTGTTAGCTACGTTTGGATTGGTTGCTGCCATAATGGCCTTAGAAGTCATCGGTAGCTTATCCGTTTATTCTTTGGCAATCTTCCTTGTGTCTACACCTATAGTTTGGGTTGCAGGATTAAGTATAATAAAAGGAGCATATTTCTCACTCCGCAATTGCAAGGTTAACATGGATGTGTTGGTGGCTACAGGGGTTTTGGCGGGTTGGATGTACGGTGCCTTGAACGCGTTTTTACCAAACATTGCAACAGAATCAGGATACTTAGAAGTGGCCATAGGAATCTTGGCATTTGTTCTCCTTGGCAAATACATTGAAGAGGTAATCCGCCGCAGGTCCGCTGCGTCAATACGTAAACTATTGGAACTTAAACCCACTGTTGCTACGGTTATCCGTAACGGGCAAGAAGTTGAAGTTTCAGTAGATGAACTTCAAGTGAACGACATTATCGTGGTGAAGCCCGGAGAGAAAATTCCCACAGACGGCGTGGTAATAGCGGGTTACTCTGCCGTTGACGAAAAACTCATCACAGGAGAAAGCATACCCGTAGAGAAAAATGTGGGCAGCGAGGTTATTGGTGCCACAGTTAACAAAACGGGACTTTTGAAAATTAAAGCCACAAAAGTGGGAGAAGATACAGCACTATCCCAAATAATCCATCTAGTTGAGGAAGCACAAGCATCAAATGCGCCTGTTCAAAAATTTGCAGATCGCATAGTTTCTTGGTTTGTACCTATAGTTTTCACAGTAGCAGCGATTTCATTCACATTTTGGTTTCTCACAAGCGGTTTCCCAAAAGCATTTTTCGCTCTACTTGCGGTACTTCTGATAGCATGTCCCTGCGCTTTAGGAATCGCTACCCCAACTGCTATACTGGCGGGTGTTGGTAAAGGGGCTGAGTACGGCGTTTTGCTGAGAAGCGGCGAATATGTTGAAAAAGCCCGTAAACTGAGCACTATAGTTTTTGACAAAACTGGAACCTTAACAAAAGGGGAACCTGTTATAACTGATATCAAGACTTACAATGGCTTCAAAGAAAAGGATGTATTGATGTTTGCGGCCTCAGCGGAAAAAAGTTCTGAGCACCCCCTAGCAGAAGCTGTTGTTAAGAAGGCTAGAGTAAATAAAGTGAAACTTGCTGAAGCAGAAGCGTTTGAGGTTGCTCCTGGAAGGGGAGTTAAATGCAAAGTGAACGGCAAAAAAGTGCTACTTGGAAACCGCAAACTGATACAGGAAGAAAACATCCCAACAGTTAGCTTAGAAAGTGAGCTACTAACCTTAGAAGATCAGGGAAAAACCGTCATGATACTATCAGTTGAAGGAAAAATAGCAGGTTTAATTGCAGTCATGGATACTCCCAAAGATAGCGCTACCAAAGCGATAGAGCAACTGAAAAGTATGAACCTTGAAGTGGTCATGCTGACAGGAGACAACGAAAAAACAGCCCATGCAGTGGCAAAACAGTTAGGAATAACTAAGGTTATAGCTAACGTGCTACCATGGCAGAAAGTAGACGTCATCAAAAAACTGCAAAACGAAGGCAAAGTGGTTGCCATGGTTGGTGATGGCATAAACGACGCACCCGCATTAGCACAGGCAGACATAGGCATCGCCATAGGAAGCGGAACCGACATAGCCAAAGAGGCAGGCGGTATAGTGCTCATAAAAGACGATTTACGCGATGTTGCACTTGGCGTAGAGTTGAGTAAACGAACCATGCGGAAAATCAACACAAATCTGTTCTGGGCTTTCGCCTATAACGTTGTCATGATTCCCATCGCCGCTGCGGGCCTACTAAATCCGATGTATGCCGCTGGCGCCATGGCTGTGAGCTCCTTAACAGTGGTCAGCAATTCGGCTTTGCTGAAGTTAGCAAAATTAAAATTCGAAAAGTTTAACGCTTAAGAAAGCATGTGATACAAGAGAGGTGAAAAATATGCCTAAAGACCCAGTTTGTGGTATGACGGTTGACGAGAAAACCGCCAAGTACAAAAGCGACTATCAAGGCAAAACCTATTACTTCTGCGCTACCTCCTGTAAATCAACGTTCGACAAGAACCCATCAAAGTTTGTTAAAAGTTCAGGCTCTGGCGGTTGCTGTTGTTGCGGAGGGCACTGAAGAGGTGCAGAGGGCTATTTAAACCTCTACCATTTTATTTTGGTCCTTGTTAGGTTTGATATGCGCCCAGCAAAGCGTGTTCTGCAAAAAGATCTTCGTTGAATGAACCTACAAACTCAACTTTTCCGTTAATGACCACTTTGGGGACGCCCATAACAGAATACCTTTGAGCTAGATGTGGGAACTCTGCAGCGTCGATAACGTCAGCACGAATCATATCGCTTTCAACCGCAAGTTTATGCGCTATGGAAGCGGCTACCGAACAGTGTGGACAGGTTAAAGTAACGAAAACTTGGATGTGTACAGGCGAGTTTATATCCGCAATTATGTCTTTAGTTTTGTCAGAAAGATCAGTTTTGCCCCTTGAGACATTAATAACCGCGTCGATAAGTGTCTGCAACTCATAGCCGTAGGGCATACCATAGATCCTCACGCCATAATCTTTTTTGCCAATTATTGCTAAAGCAGGAATCTTGTCTACACCATACTGCTTTGCCTTGTCAGCATTTATCAAAAAATCATAAACTTCAATTGCAATCTTGTCTGTCAGCTTTGTCAGCTCCTGTATCAGTTGCCTTGTATCCGAGCAAAAGCGGCATTCAATCTCCTGTGTAAACAGGACAATCTTCACAGCATCTACCATTTTTTCTTTAAATTCACTTTGGAGAGAGACTTTTTTCTCATCCGGTATTAAACTCATATCAACAAAGCCTCCGTAACTTACACATATCGCGTTAAGAGCAACACGTAGGGTGTAAACCAATTGGTTTCCTTGAATATTATCTTTGCTAATACATAGACACAGTGTGAGGAAAAAGATTGGGCGCAGGAAAAGTTAGAAGAAAGCCTATAGTCTTTTTATAAATAAGTTTTACACCAACCTAACACAAAGTGCTATACCTTATGCGAAACAGTGTATTACGCATCAAAAATCACTCAGACATACTGCTAAAATTGTCGCCATTGGCTGCCTTTACAGGAGCTTTACTGTTGTTGTACATGTTGGATGCAACTTCCTTTGAACTCATGTGGAAAGGAAGAACATTCCAATTATTTTTCGTATGGCTTGTTATTTTGGAGTTGATTCTAAGTCATGAAAACCTTTCCCCCACTAAAGGTTTAAAGTTAACTTCAGCGAGAATGCTCGGGTTCTTTATGGCATTGATCTTACCTACAGTTTATGTTGCTGTCTCCTTCTACGGTGGTTTGAATGACGCCATTACAAAGTGGGCAACACAAAGTCACATTCAATGGGCAGGCTCTATGCCTCTATCAAGTGAGTACCTAATCTTTGCTTGTTTATTTTGCCTCATAGTTTACCTGTCGTTTGGTATTAAAGGCTTAAAATTCTATGCCCTCCCCATTTTTTTCCTCACACTCGTCGGGCTACTTTACACGGTAGACAACGTTTTTCCCTATGGGCAGTTCACGCCGTTTCAGATTCTGGTTCCCACAACAACGTTTCTCTCAGCATCCATCCTCAACTTGATGGGCTACCCCACCAGCATCACCTATGGACAAAACAGTCTCGGGGGTAACATGCCGTTCCTAACAGCTATCAATCCAAACATGGCAGGAACGCCATCCACCACCTTTGCTATAGCCTGGCCGTGTGCAGGCATCGAAAGTTTTCTCATCTTTACCGTCGTTGCATTGTTATTCCTTAAACGTATGAACTTTTCATTGAAGGCGAAAATAGGATTTTTCATGTTTGGCGCAGCTGTCACCTATTTGATTAATGCTTTTCGGATAGTGAACATTTTCCTATTAGGCATGAAGTATGGTGTGAACTCATTAGAAGTTAACTTGTTTCATTTTTATTATGGACCGCTGTATGCCATCACATGGATAGTTACGTATCCGCTTATCATAATTTTGATTCAAAAATACTGTAGACGTAAAAAGCCCAGATCACAAAACGCTACTGCTACAACTCCACCTGTTTAGCCAAACCTTGCTTCACCAAAATTCTTGCATTTTCAATTGGAACTGAAGCTACATCTTCAGCCAGAAATGGACCATAACTTTTCATGTCAGCGCCTATAATTTGTGGCACTTGCTTCAAAAAACGTAATGTCACCCGCTGGTACACCGCCGGCTTCACTTCAACTTTGGAGGCGTGACCACCAAGAAGAATCTGCATAAAATTATTGTAGGCTAAAGTAGAGGGCAATATGCCGTTGTAAAGACTGGTTTCTTCTGCCGTCAAAGACTCCAAAGGAACTCTATGCCCGGCAATCAGTCTCTTCAAGATTTTCTGATAACGCATCTGCAACAAGTTTTCAATCATATGTTGAACATTCGACAGTTCATGCTCCATTAGTTTTGTTTCAACAGTTTTCTTTTCCAACATCTGGTCTTCTCTGAGTTTTTTTAGGTATTTAGCTGCCCTTTCGTAAAAATCCGAAGATAAACTTCCCAGTTGCTCGTACTCAATTTCTACTCGCCATGCCGTATACAATTCATCATACATCTCTAAGTCACCACTTCCGCTCGGTCTTTACAGATTAGCATTATAGCTGCTGCAGTCGGCAATTCCATGACTTTGTTTTGGAAGGGCCCAAACGTTTGACCGGCTAACCTGAATTCAGGCGCATCCGAGACCAAAACTCTTACTTTACCCTCTTTAAAAGCTACTGCCTCTAAAAAGGGATCAAACTCATCTAACTGCGAAACAGGAAACTCTACCTTCAATAGGCCGGTTTTACCATGTAAGGTATTTTCCGCTCGGATTAAGCGATGTATATCGCTAGTGACCACCGTGTCAATTTTCGCCGCTTCCATTTCACGTACATACTCAGCAATTTTCATCCATGTTTCAAAACCAACGCCCTTTATCGCATCCCAGCGGTTCTCTTCGATGCATTGTCTCAAAATTCGATCCCGATTCTGGAGTATAACGTCAATTCTGCCCTTTAGCCCAATTTCCTTTAAATCATCTTTAGTCGCGTTCAAAATAAATCTGCGCATACCGTTTTTGAGACGGCGGTTCCATCCATAATTATTTAAACTAAAAAACTTTACACTGGTCTTCTGCTTGGGCTGCGAGTTTTTTTTCTGAAAAAGAGCCAGACCTGTACCTGAGACGTAATCTATGATTTCTCGGCGCCCCATAGCTCCTAAATCTCGAATCGAGTTATTTTCAATCTGAACGTGAAAACCGCGGTGACCTGAAAAAAAAGTGCGGATTTCAGATGCCTCAAATCCAAAATCTTTCTCCAATATATCCACAAGTTTTCGTACCTCCGTCCGCGCCGTGTCGATGCAGACATCACAAGGCCAACTTTTAACATCAAATTTTACTCCTCCACATATAGGACAGGTTTCTGGGGTGATGCCTTTGCCACTAAAACCGCAGGATTTATTGCTGCAAGTCCATGCATCATGAATTTTTTTACATCTTGTAGGTATGTGATCCGCATCTATGTCGAAAACTAAATCTGCACCTGCCCACCCCTTCTTATCCATCTCAGCCTCAGGAGTCTCGTAATATGCACATGAATAGTAGACGTCTGAAGGTACGTGCTCCCGTAGAAAATTACTCAGTGCGTGGGTATTAGCAAAACCTTTGTGCCTCGCCATGATTCTTTCCCTGAACAGGAGAAAAGCAAATTCACGTTGAGCAAAACCTACAGGTGTGGGAAGTTTAAAGGAGGGGTTACTGTAAAATTCACGAAATTTCTCATATACAAAGTCCCTAGTAGACACAACTAACCCCTCTTTCTCTGTGAGAGCTTATTTGTATGAATGAGATACACTCCGTCGATTTAACAATTAAGCATTTTGAAACATATAACACATAAAAATCAGATGCCAATCACTCGCCGTATGTTCTCAAGCAATGTTAAAGGGTTGTAAACAAAACCCCCAAATGACAACACAATCACAATAAATACCACCCAGATCACGGTAATTTCCAGTGCACGTTCTTCTTTTGGGAAAAGCAAATAGACAAAAAAGTACGGTAAATACCAAACCTGAAAGTAAGGCATAGCTAAACATGGGAAGAGCGAGAAAAACATGAACGACGAAACCAATCTGCTACGGTTCAGTAGATAAACCGCGCAAACCAAGGTCACCAACATAGTCAACAAAACCGCAGAAGCCTGCAGAGCCCAAGGTATCTGAGTATGCAAATTGAAAGCGTTCACGCCGTTCATTATAAATTCAGGTTTTACAGATACCAAAAAAGGTAAACTCAGGTAAGCAGTGAAAGCACTAAAACTCGCCAGAATAACAGCAAACAATACCGCCTTATTTCTGAGCAAAATCTGAGGTTTAACTTGCTGCAAAAGTTGAACTAGACTAGTCAACACTATCGGAAACAAGAAAATCCCTGCCTGATACTTGAAAAATAGTGAAACAGCACCAAACAATAAGAACAGGTCGAAACGTTTTTCAAAAAACTTTCTTACAGCGATTAACGTAAAAAGAAATGCAACTGTGTCGAACATGCCGTTTGCAGAGTAAACAACAAGCGCAATATACAATAAATAGACGCACACAACCTTGAGGGTTAAACTGAAATTTTGTTTCCAAGGATTTTTGATAAAACTGAAGCTTACTTCGTGGGTCCAATAGCTCTTCAAAAAAAGATACATACAAATATGCGAAATAACCAAGAAAAGACTAATCTCTAACTTGAAAACTATCGTTTGCAACACGCCACTCTCAAGCAACCATCCAAATGATAAAAACAGGAAGACACTACCCAGCGGGTAGAGATGAGGCATCTCAGCCCAAGTCACAAACTTGAAAAAAGAGTTATCACAACTCGATAGTTCTCCAAGTGGTGTGTCAAAAAGGGAGAAGCCAAACTTGGTGAACAAATTTGCGGAATAAGAGTTTCGTACGTGGTCGGTGTACCAGTTTTCAAAAGTCGCCAATGGATAGTTGTTAATAACTAAAAGTGACAGCCAGAACAGCAATGAAAACAGCAGAAAAAGTTGAAGTTTTCGGTAGTCTCTTTGGCTCAAAGTATACAAGCGCTGAATAGATTGTTCAACCTTGACGTTTTTAGATTCTAATGCCAAAATAGATAGTAAGAGCACTCCACTTGCGAAAAACAAAGTTTTAGCAATAGGCGCAAGCCAAGAAAACGGAGAATGCACCAAGGTCTTCTGAACAGAAATCTCCAGTTGAACGTCTCTTAAAGTTGTTGGGTTTGCCGAGAAAGAAACCTCGTAATAGTCGGATCCAGCCGTAAAAGTGTAGGTGAACCCAGTAATTGAATCGTTTTTGTAACGTGATCCACCGTAGGTTAACAACGTGAAATTAAAGTTTCCTGAACCTTGACTCTTTACGGTGATTGATATGTTTTCTCCGCCATGAAAGGAACCTAAACCTTGGCGGTAGGTTTCATTGGGAGTCAACTTGAACAACTCGCTAATGATAAGGTTACTCTGCGATTCAGAGGTTTCAACCGTAAAAAAACTAACAACCGCAATAAAGATGCTTGACATAAATAACACTATGACCACCGCCAAGAGCAACTTGCGCCCTGAAAAACCTCTGAATCTTGCCCATGGCGTATTCTTAAATTGCAAAGTTTTTGCCTTCACCTGTTTCTCTCGAAGGTCAGCTTTTTAAGGATTAATAAAGATTTTACAAAAATTGTTATTCACGCTCAGCAGTTAGTTGAGCAGGTAGTGTCTTCTGTTTTCGCTTATAATACGCCAAAGGATGCCTGATTCTTCTGCATAGTTCGTCCCTGTTCACGCAAACACCATGCGTCTGAAGAGTGAAGCAACTGGGGGGCGTGTAATGTGTCCCAGAACCTTTTTCACCAGCTATGTGTTCCACTTGATAACGAGTTAACCGGGCATTGTAGTCAGAAAAAGTTTTGAAAACTTCGGTTACTTTTTCTGGAGACAACCCTACAGTTAATAAAAAAGAAGTCAACGCAAATCGACCCACATGTGAAAGATGCCTACCTTTGGTTGCAGCTTCATAGAGAGCCATAATGCAAGGGGGAAAGGCAGACTGCGAGACAGTCTTGGGAAAACCCTCAGTTTCAACTTCGCCAATTTTCTCTTTAGCTAAAAGGTTTAGTTGCTCCGCTATTTCCATGATTCTCTGAGGGAAAGGTGGCAACTCTTTAGTGTCTAGGCGTTTTTCGATACGACGCTGCACTTCTTCCTGCAATAATCTTGAAATATCATGGTGGTTGAGGTAAACGCTGCCATTAACCAAAAGTCGGTTTAACAATTTCCATTTTTCATCCCGAAGGTTGGTAATATTACGCAGGTAATCAGCAAAATTTAAAACAAATTCTAAAGGAGGTTGAGAAGCCGTATTTAGTTCGATGTTCCACCCAAAATCCCGTGCTATAGCCAGCAAACGTTCATTGGGTTCCATTTGAAAATAACTGAAAGCTTGTTTTGCTTCTGCTAGGGCATAACGTTTTTTGATGAAACTATTTTTGGTGGCGAGAGCTATTATTATAGCAACTGGAAAAGAGGGAATTTCCACGTCACTGCTGCATCTTTGACCTACAGAGACATAAAGAACAGCGTTTTTAACTCTTTCTTCAGCCCTCTCTATGACGCTGTTCAGCTCCGGGTTGTTTAACTCTTCGATGTCTAAGCCTATTTTTTGTATATATTCTGTGGTTTCTTTTAGAAACGGGTATTTCGCCAAATCGTTGGGGGTGAACTTCACCGTTTCAAGTTGCATACCACACAGTTCTCATCAATCTGTTTCGATGCGGGGCGCTAAGAAGAAGGTCAGTTTGCCCTCTTTTGCTTGCTGGAAATCAATGCGTATAGGCATGTCTGTGGAAAATTCGAGTGTCGCTATATCGGATGTTGCGGATGCAGCTTTTATTATCTCAGTTAAATAACTCAAGCTGAAAGTTGCCTTTGAAACTTCTTTGGCTTCTAATTCCAGCAAAGCATCATTTCCTTTTTGCAGCATGATTGTTGCACCCATAAGGTCACCTGAAGCGTTAAGAACCAGTTTATCAGAGTCAGCTTCCATTCTAACATGATCACTCACTAATTGGGCATCCTCTATTGCTTGGCTCAAGCCCTGAGTTGTGGTTTTGGCTTTAACGTTAAAAGTAATCTTTGGCGTTGGTACCTCTTCTTCTGAAACCTCTAAAGTGGGCATTGTGAAGTTACGAACATACTTCCCAGTAATTTTAACTTGTAAGCGTCCTGTTTTCTCGTCAAGAGACAACTCTACAGCCTCATCTTTTCCGGCACGTTTTAGAAGTTTAAGCAACTCGCTTATGTTAATACAAATCTTAGTGGGTTCGTTGCAGATATATTCTTCAAAAACAGTTTTTGGCCACTCAAAATCAATCATGGCAACACGTGAAGGATCCATCGCCCTCAGTTTTAACCCATCAAGGTCAATTTTGAAAGTAGCTTCATCAACTAGAATAGAAATTGCGGTTGCCATATCTCTTAGGAGTTTGGCATCTGTAACTTTGAGCTTAAACATCTCGGCTTCCTCTATTAATGCATATTACAGCTAATGCTTTAAAGACTTACGCACTTAAGCATTGCCCATAAATAAATAATGTTCTCAGTAAACTCCGTATAACGTATTGAAAATAAAAAAAAGGAAGAGATCTATCAGAAATCAGACATACTTCTTGCAGCTGTAGCAATACCATCTTTGATACTGCTGGATATAGCTTAGCGGGTTTCTGCATGTTGGACACACAGGTTGTTGGGCATGTGAGGTTTGTTGTACTTGTTGAGCAGCTTGCATCACAGGTACGGATTCCGCTGCTCGAGTTGCTGCAGGTTTTAAAACCACAAAATCAGCTGCGCCTTGAATGTTTTCCCATGGTATGTCTTGAATTTCGCCCTCTTCGTCTTCGACGTTTAAAAAGATTCCTACTTTACCGACTGTAAAGCCAACATCCTTGACTGTCCCTACGAGCTTTCCGTCAGCATTAATAACTTTCATGCCTATGAGTTTGTCTTTGGTCAGGCTCTTATCTTTCTGTGATTTAGACAATGAAACCACCTTTGAAACAATATCTCTCAAAACTAAGCTAATAAGCTTTCACCATTGAACAAAAGTAATAATGCCGAAATTCATTAAGGAAATATGAGAAGTCCTAGTGCAAGTAGTTTTTCAAAAAGTTTACATTTGGTTTTAGAATTTTTTCTTAAACTGGGAAAATTTTGGGGTTCCAGAACCTAAAACTCCGAGTAAATCGAAAATTTAGCAAGCAGTGAACAGCTTTGAAACCATTGCGAAAGTCTTAAATTGAATATTTACTGAATAGAAATTATGACAACCCCCAATTATGACCCGAGTAAACTCGCAACCATAAAATCATACATAACAATCGCCTTTATCTTCAACATAATTGCCCTCGTAGCTTGGATACTCGCTGCCCTATCTCAAATAATAACCTATTTTACATTCCAATCATACGTCTATTACTACTATACCGTCAGCGCTCCCATCAGCATATTGATAACAGGAATAGTCTTTCTGGTATTCTTTGTACTGTCATTGCTGGTTTTCATGAGAGTACGCACAATGTATTCAGCAGTTAACCGCGGAGATATAGCTACAGTCAAACAACTCAATAACATGACGTGGTCAATCTTAGCATTAATCTTTGCAGGCGTAATTCCAGGCATACTACTGATTATGGCAACAAGCCCCATTAACGAAATAGGTCAACCAACCGCAGCTTATCCCCCACCTCCTCCACCCACCTAAAAGTAGCTGATCTTGAACATCTTTCATTTTTCTTTTTTTGACTTGTATAGAAATGTAATTTTAAATAATTATAAAAATAGCCTAATTATTTGGGAATTACCCAAGAGAACAGAGTAAGGGGGATAATGGATGTTTTCAGCTGTATTCTCTGAATGTATAGTTGCATTTTGTGCAACGCAAAAACTGCGTTGAGGATTCGTCCGCGCCGCGTGTCTGAACTTGCCACACGTATGCGGTGTTGTTTCCGCATTTGGGGCATTCTATTCGCACTGTGGGTAGAGTGTTCAGTTTCTGTTCTTCCTTCCCGATTACGGCTACAAATTGTTGAGGATTATGCTGGATAACTTTGGCTAGTTTTGGTTCAATTGTTTTTCCTGATTCAGCTTTTTTGTAGCCACATTTTGTGCATACCAGCGCTAAAGAAGCTTCTTTGCCGCTTTTAGCCTTCTTGGGTTCAAGGCGTGAACCACATTTTGGGCAGAATTCCATAGCTTAAGTTACTCCGTTTCGCTTTTCCCTTTGCAAGGGTGTCTCTTAAACTTTTTCATAAACTAAACAGTTAAAGCCTATATAGGTTTATGCCTGAAGCAATCAAGTGGGCAACTCTGAGAGCTTCAGGTATATTGCTTCGTTGCGAGGTAACGAATAGAATTTTTTGGGCGGTCTCTTTGCTTATACCTGCAATTTCGACATATACGGTTTGATTACCGCTACGCGCTTTCATAGGATAGATTCCGCCTGCGTTAAGCACAGCATTCCAGCGTTCTTTGGAGTTAGGTAAGTTCTGCAGGGCTTGTTTTACCTTATCAAGGTTAGGTTTTCTGGTAGTTACAGCTATAACAGGAAGAGAGGTCTCAACGTGAAGAGCTTTGATATCCACTATATTAAAACCTGCAAGAGTTATGCCATTGAGTAAAATCACTCTGAGTTGTTTGTAGTGAGGTGAAGCAGTTATCATCTGAGCCAGTTTTGCTGTAGCATCGAAATCATCTACCCTGATTATTGTACTCATTATGCCGTCAACGCAATCTCTGCCTCTGAACACTACCCCGACAACTAGCACTAGATCTTTTGAATGGGCAGTAAATCTGCCATCATCAATTCCAACTACGCGGATTTCAGGTTTAATTATGCGTAAAGGTCTGCGACCCAAGACCCACCCTTCATAAATATTAATGAAAGATAAGCGTTTTTAAGGCTTAGCTGACTTGTGCTCCAAGCAAACAATACTTAGCTCTGCCCAAAACTGCTTCTGCTGAGTTAGTGATGATGTCCTCCTCTTTAGAAAAAATGTTAATCACTAAATTAAATGGGCGCGGTTTGTATCCAAAAAATGTAAAGAAACTGGAAAGAGAAGATTTTAGTAATTTTTTGTTTTGCTTATTTCTTCAGGGTTATTTCCATCGTGGAAACCATTCTGGACTTGCTCTCGCCCTCACGTGGTGGCATCTCAGCTGTTCCAATGGCTATTTTGGTGACTTTGAGGTCTTTTACGAAGCGGTTTCGGGCTATTTCAGCCACATCAACTGCGGTGGTTATTGCTTGGCCACGAGCTTTCAACGTGATTTCTTTGGAAGCACCTGAGGAGAGAGCCGTTATTATCGCCAGAACATAACTCATTGGTGGTTTGTTCCCGATGAAGATAACATCCGCGTTTTCTGTCATTTCCTTTTACTCCTTTGTTTTTGTGTAACGTTGTCGTTTATGTGTGCGTCTGTTACGACGGTACGTTACTAGTTCATAGTAGTCTCTTATCTCCTTTATAAGTTATATGTGTAAAGATTTTGTAATTAAATTTAAAGTAATATTTTTAATTGAATTCTTTTTTAACATGTTTTCCCTAATCAAACAAGTAACGGGCGAAAAGGCACTTTAGCAGGTTGAGCCAAGCAAATCTCGAGATCCAACTTTAATAACAAGAACAACCATACAAAGCTAAGAATCTACATATGCTGACCAAACTTAAAAAGAGAGTTCAAGATGCACTGTCTTCGGAAGCAAGATTTGCGCATAAAATAGGTTTGACACCTAATGTCGTGTCCACCATCGGCTTTGTGTTGGCCTTTCTCTCCGCAGTAGCCTATGCGGTATACGAAAATCAACCATTCAGACTTATTTTAGGGTTAATTTTTCTTGCGGCGTCAGGGTTCTGTGACACTTTAGACGGAGTGTTGGCTCGAACTTTTAATCAGGCAAGTGTGTTCGGCGGTTTTCTTGATTCGATGTTAGACAGGTACGCTGATGCGGTAGTCTATATTGGAATTATTATAGGTGGACTCTGTGAACCAATTGTAGGATTGATTGCCCTAGTAGGCTCTCTTATGGTGAGTTACAGTCGTGCAAGAGCTGAAGCCACAGGCATAAAAATGGAGACCGTGGGCTTAGCTGAACGCCCTGAACGCATCATAATTTTGGCTGCATCAACTTTAGGCGCAGTTTTTTGGTTACCCGCGTTAAACATTGGAATGACTGTGCTGGCGGTGTTATCGAATTTCACAGTAGCAGAAAGAGGACTACATGTCTGTAGGAAATGTAAAAATCAGAAATAAGCTGAAAATTAATATCGGCGTCTTCCACGCGAATGCCTTTCGTTTTCTGCCCTAACCTTCACGATGCCTCTATGGACAGCACACGAAACACAGTACCACTTTGTATCCACCCATGAAGCGATATAAGTACCTTTTTGTCTCAATTCCTTTGCCAGTTGCGGTTCAACGAAAGATACACGACGAGTTGACCTTTTAGCCTTATCTCGCGGTACTTGTTGCCCACAGTTGGCACATTGAACTAGACTGCTACTGCCTTTGCTTCCTTTTGATCTTCCTCTGCTTTTTCTCTTGAATGGCAATTTTTAGAACCTCTTTCTGGTTCATTACCAAATAGTCAATCTACTAACTTATATATCTGCTCGTGAACCCAAAAGAAAAACAACGTCATCAAGTTTAACTGTAAAAATTTTCAGCTTGCAAACAAAATTGGAGCTTTTTAAATAGTCGACATAATGACTTTAGCAAACTCTTAAATTCCGCGTTCCTCATTGTTTTGACCAAGTACAAAAAGAGGTTGGCTAAAAAGAGCGTGTTGCAACCATGTCAGAAATAGGTTTAAGGGCAAAAATGCTCGTCAAAGACGCCATGAGCAGCCCGGTCATAACCACTGATGAAGATGCCACCGCGGACAAAATTGCTAAAATCATGGATGAAAACAATTTGGGTTGCGTTGTAGTCACCAACAGAGACGGAAAACCCCTCGGCATAATAACTGAACGTGACCTTGTTATCCGAGTACTTGCTAAAAATCTTCAACCCGCTATGGTTAAAGCCAAAGACATTATGACCTCCCCCCTAGCCACAATAGAGCCTGACGCGCCCATAACCGAAGCAGCAAGACGTATGAGTAGGTTAGATATCAGAAGACTAGGGGTGATCTATAAAGGTGACCTCGTTGGCTTAGTTTCTAACAGAGATATCTTAGGCATAATGCCCGAGTTGATAGAAATAATACAGGAAAAATCACGCATAGAAAACTCAACTACAACCGAAGATGCAGAAGGAGAGACACCGCTCTCAGGTTACTGCGACCGATGTGGAGTCTACTCTGAAAACCTCAAAGATAGAAACGGACAATTTCTATGCGAAGACTGCCAAATAGAAGTAGAAAACGAAAAATAGCAAAAGCTAAAAAGCCCATTCTTAAATATAAGCAAATAAGCTACTTCTCACCTCATCAATCAAAAGAGAGAAGCTAAATTGACTGTTGATTCCGTACTAAACAACACTAAAGCTTATCTAAAACAGGGTATCGTGGAATGTAGCATCGCCATTGAAGAAGGAAAGATTTTCAAAATCGGCAAAGAGGTAAACATGCCAAAAGCTGATGAAAAACTGAATCTCCACAACCTTCTGGTTTTACCAGGCGTCATTGACTCGCACGTACATCTCCGTGACGAAGCGAAAGCCTATAAAGAAACGTTTCTAACTGGAACCGCTGCTGCAGCAGCAGGCGGCGTCACCACAGTTTTGGATATGCCTAACAACACCCCTGTGACTATGAGCGCACAGGCACTACATAACCGTATACGCCTTGCCAAATCCAATATATTAGTCAATGTTGGCTTTTACTCTGAATTTCCCTCCAAACTTTCTGAAGTTGACAACATAGTTGCCTTAGGAGCCACAGGTTTCAAGCTTTTTATGGCTGAACAAGTCGGCGGACTAAACATCGATGACGAATCAGCTTTGAAGGAAGCGTTCAGAAAAATAGCAGATTTAGATATCCCTCTTGCAGTCCATGCTGAGGATCATATGCTCCTCAAAAAAAATGTGGAAAGGCTCAAACTCAACAAGCAGGACAAAATTCGAGATTTCCTAAAAGCCCATACAGAAGAAGTGGAATACGTAGCCATTAAACACTTGCTTAATATAAACATGCAAGTTCACAATCACCTACATTTCTGCCACTTGAGCACAGGAGAAGGCTTACGTGCTGTAGCTGAAGCAAAACAAACCGACCAAAAAGTTACCTGCGAAGTGACACCCCATCACCTGCTTTTGACAAAAGACAGCTACGAAGAACTAGGTCCAAAAGCATTGACAGCGCCACCGCTCCGCAGCAAAGAAGAAAGGGAAGCCCTCTGGAAAGGTATAACCGAAAACACCGTTGACACAATCGGTTCTGATCACGCACCCCATACCTTAGAGGAAAAAGAGGTAAACAGCATCTGGGAAGTCAAAGGTGGTGTGCCAGGCTTGGAAACAACACTCCCACTCATGTTAACCTTAGTGCATAAGAAACAGTTAAGTCTAGACAAATTAGTCCAGTTGCTTGCTGAAAAGCCTGCAGCAATTTTTGGCTTAAAAGATCGGGGGGTACTAGAGGAGGAAAAAAACGCAGATCTAGTGGTTATTGATTATGATAAGCGCTTCAAAATAGAAGCCTCAAAATTCAAGTCGAAAGCAAAATTCTCCCCCTTCGACGGCTGGGAAGTTCAAGGTAAGCCTGTTAAAACTTTTGTTAATGGAGAGTTAGTGATGGAAGAGCAAGAGATAGTTGCAAAACCTGGCTGCGGTAGAGTAGTTCGGAGAGCATAAACTTGAATTTCATTGTAGACGGCATGCTGGGAAAACTTGCTAGATGGCTTAGAATGATGGGGCATAACGTCGAATACTCCACCTCACTTAGCGACGCAGAACTGGTTTATACAGCTAAAATTGAGAATCGATTTCTTCTTACAAGAGACCTATCGCTATATCGGCAAGCTACTGCCAAAGGAGTTGAGGTATACTATGTTGAAGGAAAAAATGAGACGGAAAGATTAGCGGAACTTGTCCAACGCTTCAAAATCGCGTTATCAATTGATTTGGAAAAGTCAAGATGTCCGAGGTGTAACACAAATCTTCAAGGTGTGCTAAAACAGAAAATTGCAGATAAAGTAGAAAAGAACACGCTCAAAAACTATGATAATTTTTGGTTATGCCCTGAATGTGGAAAAGTTTACTGGCAAGGTGCGCATTGGTCTAACATCCAAGCGACTTTTGAAAAAGCAGAAGAAAAAGTGAAACTTAGCTCACGTTGAGCCATTTGAGAGGAATATCTTGGTAAGTACCGTCAGGCAAAGTACGCCTGATTGTAATAGGCAAGATTCCTGCTTCCAACTCTGCCAGCGCAATATCAATTGGGCTGGATAAGTCATCTGTCAACTCAATCAGAATCGGTGCCCCCATGCTGATTTGAAGACTGCGGGCGCCGACGATTCTTGCTTTTTCGAACCGTGTAGCTTTAGGAGGACCAACCAAAACCTTGTTTTGCGGGGATGCCACCTCTAGAAGCCCCCCATTCCACCCATGCCACCTGGAGGCATACCTCCGCCTGGGGGAGTTGGAGGTGTCTTCATTTTTTCTGCAGCAATTACATCATCAATTTTGATTATCAACATTGCTGCCTCAGCGGCAGATTTGATTATTTGTTTTTTAACGGTTAGGGGCTCAAAAACACCGGTTTTAGTCATGTCCTGCACTTTTCCAGAGAGAACTTCTATTCCAGCCCAAATTTCGCCTTTTTCATGTCTTGATCTGAGCTCAGAGAGTACATCTATAGGATCTAGACCGGCGTTTTCTGTAAGGGCCATAGTAATTGCTTCCAACCCTTCAGCAAAAGCTTTCACGGCAAGTTGTTCCCTACCAGGCAATGTTTCAGCATATTGACTAAGAACCCTTGAAACTTCAATTTCAGGAGCGCTACCGCCCGCCACAATTTTTGGCTCACGGAGAACATCGCGGACAACACACAAAGCATCATGGATAGAACGCTCGGTTTCAGCGTTCATACGAGGCGTGCTACCACGGATGAGAATTGTAACCGCTCTAGGATTTTTGCATCCTTCAATGAAGGTCATTTTGTCTTCAGCAATTTTCCGTTCTTCAACAAGAGCTGCATAGCCCAAATCCGCTGTAGACATATCATCTAAATTCGTAACAATTTTTGCTCCTGTAGCTTTGGAGAGTTTTTCGATATCTGATTTTTTGGCCCTACGAATTGCTACAATATTCTTTTTTGCTAAAAAGTGCTGCGCCATGTCGTCGATGCCTTTCTGACAAATGACAACGTTTGCACCGGTTGCGGCTATCTTATCTACCATATTCTTGAGCATGTCTTCTTCTTGCTGCAAGAATGCTTCAATTTGTTCAGGGCTTTCAATGTTAATTTTTGCGTCAAACTCTGTTTTTTCAATTTCTAATGAGGCGTCCAACAAGGCAAGTTTAGCTTTCTCCACACGTTTAGGCATCCCAGAGTGAACAATTTCTTTGTCTAGAACAATACCGTTTATTAGACTTGTATCCCGTAGAGATTCGCCTGTTTTCTTTTCCACCAGAATATCATCGACATCTGCTTTGTAAACGCCATTTTCTCTTTCAGCAACGGCGAGAATGGCTTTCACAACTATATCAGCGAGATATTCCTTGTGCTCCGCTACTAGTTTGCTGGCCATAGAGGTTACGGCAACTTTTTTGAGAAGATCTTGTTTTTCCAAATCAACTGGCATAGCTATTTTTTCTAGAGTTTCCAAGGCTTTTGCTTGAGCCAACGTGTAACCATCGATGATTACGGTAGGATGAACATTTTTCTCAATTAACTCCTGAGCTTTACTTAAAAGCTCGCCCGCAATTACAACCACTGAGGTAGTTCCATCCCCTGCCTCGTTATCTTGTGTTTTGGCAACTTCAACCAACATTTTTGCGGCGGGATTTTGTATATCCATCTCATCTAAAATCGTTCGGCCGTCACTAGTTATGGTCACATCGCCAAAGCTATCAACAAGCATCTTATCCATACCTTTTGGTCCTAGTGCGCTTCGGACACTTTCAGCCACTATTTTTGCAGCAGTTATATTGGTATTCTGAGCTTCTCGTCCACGAGAGCGAGTGGAACCTTCTTTCAATATGAGAACTGGCACACCGCCAGCTTGTGTATTTGAAGACAAATCCTATAAACCCCCTGATGCGAACTTACAACAAAACATAATTCACATATAAGTTTTTCTAAGCACTACATGTTTGCTTATGCTGGAAATCTGCATTTTGCATGTTTAATTTATTAATGCTCGGTATAACGCAAAAAATACTGCGAGCTAGTAAACCGCCACTTTGGCTACACCGTTAATTTTTAGTAGCTCATTGATAATATCGCCTGGAATTTTTTTCTCCACAATTAAGGTTAGCTTAGGTTCAGGGGAAAGTTCAGGATCATCCACAATTGCCTGGCGAATACTCAAACCGCTCTTGGTAAGAATCATAGTTGAATTGGCTAATATGCCATGTGCTCTCGCATCCACAGGCGTGATTTCAACTACGCCTAGATTGAGGTGCTTGGCTATTTCTTTAAGCGAGTGCCCCGCAGAGCGCAGGTCTTCAAAAATTATTCTAAGTTCGCGGTTAGCTTTTATTACATTGGCAGTTTCGTTAACAGTTCGCCTATCCACATTAGCAATCCTAGCTATCCGTACTGGTGGAATTTCAATTTGATTAAGATAGATTTTGCCATTTTTGACGTTTAAACCATTCTCTACAAGAACACGAGCTACTTTAAGACGCTCAGGGTATGATTCAAAGTATTTTTTGATAGTGTTCCACATATACAGTTTTCTCCAATGCGTGTTTTTGTACAGTAACGTATAAATATGTTCCCATACGTGTTGGTACCCAACACTCAAAATCAGCCTCTTTAAAGGTGTAGAATATGCCAAATAGAAAGATACTTTTACCCGAAGATGAGTTACCAAAACAATGGTATAATATAGCGCCTGACCTACCAAAACCTTTGCCGCCGTTCATAGATCCTGTAACAAAGGAACCTGGAGTTGGGATTGTTCCCCGCATTTTCCCAAAAGCAATTATTGCTCAGGAGTTAAGTCAAGACAGATGGATCGACATTCCAGAAGAAGTAAGGGAAGTCTACAGTCTATGGCGCCCCACTCCCCTTTATCGAGCTATAAACTTGGAGAAGGCGTTGAAGACCCCTGCCAAGATTTACTACAAGTACGAAGGCGTCAGTCCGTCGGGGAGCCACAAACCCAACACTGCCGTGCCTCAAGCCTACTACAACATGAAAGAGGGCACAAAGAGGTTAACCACAGAGACAGGGGCAGGTCAATGGGGTTCTGCGTTGTCTTTTGCAGCAGCAATGTTTGGTTTGAAAGCCACTGTGTACATGGTCCGCGCAAGCTTTGATCAAAAGCCATACCGCAAAATGATGATGAATGCTTTTGGTGCAGAATGCTTTGCAAGTCCCAGCAACAGGACAGAAGCAGGCAGAAAAATCCTCAAAGAAGACCCAGATAACAAAGGGAGTCTAGGTATAGCCATCAGTGAAGCTGTAGAAGATGCATTGGTCAACGAAGAGGAGGCAAACTACGCTATAGGTAGCGTCTTTAACCATGTCTTGATGCACCAAACCGTTGAGGGGTTGGAAGCAAAGAAACAACTGGAACTAGTTGATGATTATCCAGACGTGATTTATGGATGTATAGGTGGAGGAAGCAGCTACTCAGGTCTTATCTGGCCGTTTTATTATGACAAAGTTGCTAAGAAGGCACCTAAAGAGACGAAGTTTGTTGCTACTGAAGCTACAGCCTGTCCAAAAGTCACTAAGGGGCAATATATCTATGACCACGGCGACACCGCAAGGATAACACCTTTAGTGCCAATGCACACCTTAGGTCACGATTTTATACCTGCGCCGATCCATGCAGGCGGTTTACGCTACCACGGAATTGCTCCTACAATAAGCATATTGACTCAAGCAAAACAGATGACGACAGAAGCCTACAACCAGATAGACGTTTTTGACGCAGCTAAACTTTTCATCCAAACTGAAGGTATAATCCCCGCACCTGAACCATCCCATGCAATAAAAGGCGCCATCGATGAAGCGTTGAGATGTAAACAAACTGGCGAAACAAAAACTATACTCTTTGTACTTTGTGGTCATGGCCACTTTGACATGTCTGCCTATGATGAATACTTCAGCGGCAACCTTCAGCCATACGAATATCCGACAGAGAAAGTTGCGGAGTCCATGGAGAAACTTCGCAAGCTCTATCCTTGGTTGGACTCGGTGAACAAAAAATTCATCAACTGCGAACCAGTGTAGGCAAGTTTTAGCTACCTACGCGGTTGCTTCTTTTCATTTTTTTGTGTTTTTATTTTTCACGTGTAGCTTTTATTAACTGATATCCTGAATAACATATTAGGAAAAAATTATGGTTACCCTCACACCACAAAATCAAATCCAATCTAAAACTGGGAACGCCCCACATATAAAGAAGATCGGGTTAGTCGTAAACCCCATAGCAGGCATGGGAGGCGCAGTAGGCCTTAAAGGAACAGATGGGAAAACAACGCTTAACCGAGCCTTATCTTTGGGGGCTAAACCTGTTTCTCCTGTACGCGCGGAAGCATTTCTTTCTGAGTTGAGCCCATTTAAGGCGTATATAAAATTAGTAGTTGGCGCAGCCATCATGGGAGAAGATGAAGCTAGGCGCTGCGGTTTTGAGTACACTGTTGTTGGAGAAAAGAAGGAGGAGACAGAAGGTAAGGACACACAAGCCGCCGCCAGATACATCAAAGATTCGGGAGTTGAGCTTCTTGTTTTCTGTGGCGGAGACGGCACAGCTAGAGACATCTTGGCGGCGGTTGATGAAGAGCTACCTGTGCTGGGAGTACCCACGGGTGTCAAGATGCATAGCACGGTATTTGCGGTTACACCAGCTGCAGCCGCAAGAGTTGTTGTACGTTTCTTGGGAGACGTTCTACCGTTGAGAGAGGCTGAGGTTATGGATATTGACGAAACTGCTTTCAGGGAAGACCGCTTATCAGCTAAACTTTATGGTTATGTTTTAACACCATATGAACCGAATCTTATCCAAGAAAGCAAGCTGTCCAGCCCCATGACTGAAGATGAAATACGTAATCAAGCTGCCATAGCAGTCTACATTATTGAAAACATGGAACCTGACGTTGTTTATGTTGTTGGTCCTGGAACGACAACGCGCACAATCGGGGACCTGTTGGATGAGAAAAAAACAATTTTAGGTGTGGACTTATTCTACAATAAGAAAATTTTTGCTAAAGATGTTAACGAGAAACAAATCCTTGAGCATATAAAAGACAAAGCTGCACGGATCATAGTAACACCAATTGGCGGTCAAGGTTTCATTTTTGGGAGAGGAAACCAGCAGATAAGCGCCAAAGTGATCCAACAAGTTGGTTTAGACAATATTGTTGTTATTGCTACAGCAAATAAACTGCGGAGTCTAAAAAGGTTGAGAGTGGATACAGGCGACCCCGCCATGGACAATGCTCTCAGAGCGCACACCTTCAGGGTCGTTTCAGACTACAAAACCGAGCAACCTATTCAGGTTGAATAAAAAAATATTGAATCAGGCTTTTCCAAGCAAATACCCAACTAAATCGAAATATACCAGTGCACTAACACTACTCTTGCAACTTGGGGCAAAAAAATGATTCCAATCAACATTCCAAAACTTGGAGAAGAGGAAATCGAGGCAGTAGTTAATGTACTAAGAAGCGGCGTCGTAACAAACGCACTAGGCACAGGACCCATGGTTTCTGCCTTTGAAAAAAACTACGCTAAATTCGCAGGAGTGAAACATGCAGTAGCAGTCAACACAGGCACAGCAGCATTACACATGGCAGTTGTGGCAGCAGGAATAAAGAGAGGCGACGAGGTGATTCTGCCGAGCTTCACTTTTGTAGCCACCGCAGAAGCAGTCGTCATGGCAGGCGGCAAACCTGTATTTGCTGACATCGATCCTGAAAATTATTGTCTATCACCGGTTTCTGTAGAAAAGGAAATAACTAAAAAAACAAAAGCCATTCTACCTGTGGACCTCTACGGTTGGCCTGTTGACATCAAACCCCTGAGGGAAATTGCTGATAAGTACAGTTTGGCGATTATAGAGGATGCCGCGCAGGCACACGGTGCAACTCGGAGGGGTAAACCTGCAGGCACCTTTGCGGACATGGCTTGTTGGAGTCTTTATGCAAGTAAAAACATGACCACAGGCGAAGGCGGCGTTGTAACTACTGATAGCGACGAATTTGCAGAAAAGTTACGAATGCTACGAACTCACGGCGAAAAATCGAAGTATTATTCGGAGATGCTTGGTTACAACTACCGAATGCCTGAAATGGAGGCGGCTATAGGGCTAGTTCAACTGGAAAAATTGCCCAGCTTTGTAGCCTCTCGTCGTGCAAACTCTGAAAGACTAAGCAGCATTCTCTCGGAAAATAAACGCCTCAAACTGCCTCTGGAACCAGAAGGAGGCTCACATAGCTGGTACCTTTACACTGTTAGGTTGGTCAACGGTGAGGAAAAAGAAAGGAACTGCCTTTTGGATGAAATGAAAAAGAGAGGCATAGGCACGGAGGCATATTATTCAAACCCTGTGCACCAGATGCCTTATTATCAGAGAAGTTTTGGTGCTCGAAATCTTCCTGAAACTGAAAAGGCATCAAAACAAGTGTTTTCATTACCTGTTCACCCCCGAGTCACGGAAGAACAAATTAATGAAATAGGGAAAATATTGTTACAGCTTCTGTCTTGAAGCCGATCTTTTTTATTCTTTTTTTCTCTCGTTTCAAGTTTTAGTAAAAGATTTTACTGTAAGAGTTAAATAGCGACTTGCGTACTATGACAGTTTGTTCCGAGAAAGTGCATTGCCCATTTCTTAATAAAACATGAGGAGAAGAACTTTGACTGAAGATGTTTCCCGTATAAAAGTAAAATTCTTAATAGAGGGTTTAGGTGAAGCTGAAGGTGAGCTTGTCCGCTTTTTGGCACCCCGAACAGTTGATACCTTAGTCAGGAAACTACCTTTGGAAGGTCGTGCTGCACTGTGGAAAGAAGAAATTTATTTTGAAATCCCTGTTAAAATGGGTGAAGAAAAAGCCAAATCCACCGTTGAAACTGGCGCCATAGCATTTTGGCCCATGGGTAGTGCGCTGTGTGTGTTCTATGGCCAATCACAACCTTACAGTCCCGTCAGTATACTAGGTAAAATCACAAGAAATTTGGAAATTTTTAGACATATAAAAAGTGGAACCAGAATCCGAGTTGAAGCTTAATAAGCTATGGAGCTTTCACGCCATAGTTCTAACAGTCGCGTGCACTCGTCTTTTACACTGGCGTCTTGGCTTTTTTCTTTCAGAACGCCCAAGAAGTCTATGCGCTTTTGTATAGTACGCTTTTCAGAGTTGCCGCCATAGTAGATTTCGCCATCTAAATACTCTTTCATATGATAAGCCTTCTGAACTATGAGACTTGCAAAATCAACAGGGTTTTCCACAGCGAACTTATTTGCCCAGATAGACGCTTCAGTTTCTCGGAGTTGAGTTAAACCGTCAATCTCCTTTATTTGGCGAATATAGATCCGTATAAAGTCGTAATACCCTGCAGTTTTTAATAACTCAATGGCCTCGCTGACTTTAGATGTGAATGAAAGTTCTCCTTTAACCGCAAGGTCATGCTTGTATCCTGCGTCTACAAGCTGTTTTGCTTTTTTTACTTCGTCTTCAGTATAAACTCTTTCAGGATAAGTCAATACACAACGTATCTCCCGTATTCAGTTTAGTTGCATATAAAGATGGGTTGAAACATGTTGGGAATTAATCGCAAGGCTTGTAAACCTTGAGGTTGTGGCTTCCTGAAACTAATTGCACTGCACCGTTTTGCTCTAGTTGTGCCAAAAATTGTTTAGCGGCACTTACGCGTACATTGTATTTTGTGGCTATGGTGTAAGGTGTCAAGACAGGCATTTTCTTTATTTCAGCGATAATTTTGTCGTTTTTTGCATCAGGAGGGATGACACCGATAACTGTGCGTTTCTCCTTTGGTGGCCCTTTTTTATCTTTCTTTTCTTTTGGAGCGGCAGTTTCGTCAGTCTTCTCTTGTTGCTTTTCCATCTGCTTTAAGCCGAGTTTCTTTTTTCCACCCATAATTTGTCACTTTCCGCTACACTAGGAAGGCTGAGTTATTTCAACCTTATGCTTGCTTTGCCATTCTTTAATTGGCATGCCCAATTTTTTCTCCACCGCAGCGCGGTGGAGGCTGTTCATAGTACAGAATGGGATTATGCGACCGTCAGGAACAGCGTAGTGAATAACGCAACGTTGGACACGTTCTAAGTCAAAGTTGTAGGGATCCATAAAGTGCATAGATGAGAGCAGAATAGCTTTTCTCTGCAGATCTCCGAGGCTTTTGTAGTCACCTTTTGTTAATACTTTAAGTACATATTTGCGTAAGAAGCTAAATTTCACATGCCTTACGGCTCCCAGCAAGCGTAGTTTGGCTCTGTTTTTGTTGCCTTTAGACGCTTCTTCAAATGCTTTTTTCATAGCGTTAGAGAATTTTTCTACGTTAGCGTAACGGCTGATAGGAATGATTTTGCCTTTTTCCACAAACAAATATGTTGCCATACCGCAGTGCGGATGCGCTGTGAATTCTACATATCGTTTATCTTGTAGAGCTCCTACGGCTTTAGAGACAGGCACAACTGTAGGTACAGGGTAGAAGTCGGATGCCTTGACCTCGCCCTTAGTTTGTTCCTCCACAGCTTGCATGAAGTCAGGGATAGTTATGCGCATTTTGTCGCGTTCTTTTTGCGGTAATCTGCCGCAGAGGGAAACTGGTTGAACATTTATACATCTAACGATGTCAAAGTTTTTAGCAGCAAAATTTATGATGCCGCCAAGCTGATTATCGTTGACACCTTTCACCAGAGTGACTACCAAAACAACACTTTTTATACCTGCCTCACGGAGGTTTTCAAGGGCCTTCAGTTTAACATCTAGTAGATCAACGCCACGTATGAATTTGTAAACGTCAGAAGTTAGACCATCGAACTGTAAATAGATGGTGCTTACTCCTGCTTCTTTAAGTTGCTTGGCGTATTCTAAGTTTTTGGAAATGCGAACGCCGTTGGTGTTGACTTCAACGTGGCGAAATCCAAGCTCTTTGGCTTTTCGAACAAAATCAGGGAGTTCATTGCGGATGGTAGGTTCGCCGCCTGAGAACTGTAATGCCGTAGCTGGAACAGGTCTGGTTGCACGCAGGTTTTCAAGCATAGCTGTAACCTGTTCTTTTGTGGGTTCATAGACATATCCTGCAGCTGCAGCGTTGGCAAAACAAACTGGGCATGTAAGATTGCAACGATTTGTTATATCAATAATAGCGAGCGCGGTATGGGATTTATGCTCAGGGCAGATACCACAATCGAGGGGACAGCCGTTGACTGTTTGGGTACGCGGATTCTCTACGCCGTCGCCGTCGTATCTGAAAGTTTCTGCACGCAAATACTGTTCATAATCAGACCAGTAGAGTTCCTCATAAACCCCATGCTGGCTACACTCTTTTTTTATGTAAACTTTACCCGCTTCCTCGTATATAGTGGCATCTAACGCTTTGAGACACTCAGGGCAAATGCTCTTTGTGTTCTTAATTACATTCATAATTGTCACTTATATAGCGTAAGCAGCTTAAAAGAAAGCAAGTGTAGTATTTAATAAGTTTTCCAAACCTTTACTAAGGTGAATAAGGGGAAAACAGGCATGCTAATAAGTGAAAACATACGGGAAATGTTACATGAAATGGGTCTGAGCGCTTACGAAATTGACGCCTACGTTGCGCTGCTCGGAAGAGGACATATGACTGCCATGGAAATAAGCCGCGAAGCCAAGGTGCCCTACAGCAAAATCTATGCGGTTTTAAATGCTCTTAAGGAGAAAGGTTGGGTTAAAAGTTCTGAAAACCGCCCATTTAAATATTATCCTGTGTCTCCCCTTGAAGCGACGACGTTAACAAAGCAACGTATAGAAGAAAAAGTTCAAAATTGGGAACAAATGGTAAACGAAGCGTTACAACCACTTTATGAAAAACGTGAATTGGTAGAAAGACCAGATATTTTGATTTTACATGGGCAACAGGCTGTAGTGGTCAAGCTTGAAGAGGTTCTCAAAAAAGCCGCCAAGGAGGTTATGATAGCTGCACCCGCTTTTGCTCGAGGCGTAATTACGTCAGCAGACCAAATGCTTTTGAATTTAAAGAAAAAGGTTGTGGTGAAACTAATGGTGGCAGGTGAAGGCGAAGAATGGCTGGCTTTGAGAAAAAATTCAGGCGTACACGAGTTTAGAGTTAGGGATCACATGTTTGGTGGTGGAATAATAGCAGACGGAAAAGAGGCTATGTTGCTTCTGGGGGAAGACAAACCCAGCCTCGTGATTTGGAGTAATCACGTTGGTTTGGTGGGCTTTGCACGTGAGTATTTTCAGTTTCTCTGGGATTCTTCAACTAAAACCAAAACTTAACTTTTTAACAAAAAAGAGAGAAAGAGAGAATGTTTATTTTCCCATGACTTTCTTTGCTGCAATTTCTATATCTTCGGATTTAATGGTTTTTCTTCCTGCGTGCATAGCGAAATCCAAAGCTTCCTTGGCAATTTTAACCCCTACTTCCTCAAGGGCTTTGGCAAGTTCTTTGGCGGCTGCTTCACTTACTCTGTCAGCGCCTGCTTTTTTACACAACCTATGCATGGGAGCTACTGCAATTTCTAAATCGGTCATAGAGACACTCTGCGGCTTCTTTTTCTTTTTAAAGCCATATTTAACCTTTATTGTCTCTTATTTTTTAAATTTGACGACCAGTCTGTTTTATCTGGAAAAAGAAAATTTTAAACCGAGCTAGTGGTTATATGGCGGCAGGTGTTCGATTGCGGTTGATTGATGCACATATTCATCTTTCAGACAAGGAATACCGGCTATACGTTAATGAAATCTTAGAGGATGCCAAAGCGGTAAACGTAGTCGCTTTGGTTTCAAACGCCACGGATTTTGAAAGCAGTGTTGAAGCACTGGATCTGGCAAAGAAACATCCCGAGTTAATTTATGTCGCGTTGGGAATTCACCCTTGGAATGTAAACGTGCTCAAACTGAACGAACTGGAAGAAACACTAAGTTTAATCGAGAAACAGCGTCACAAAAAATCCTTGGTTGCCATTGGTGAAATTGGATTGGACTGCAAATATGAAGTCATATGGGAAAAACAACTTGCTGTTTTTGACAAAATGTTGCGAACAGCAGAAAAATTTTCCTTACCAGTCATTATTCATTCTCGTGGAACAACTGAGTTTATAGTGGATATGTTGCCGTCTTACAATTTAAAGAGAGTTTTACTGCATTGGTTCAGCCACCCCCTCAGTGCGCTTCAAAAAGCCATAGATTACGGCTACTACATTACTGAGGGGCCACCAGTAGTGTATTCAAATGGTATACGCGAAGTTGTTATGCAAACACCATTGACCCATTTGTTGACGGAAACTGATGGCCCGGTGCTCTTCCGTAAGCCACCATTCAACGGTCAAATGACTAAGCCCTCGTTCATAAAGGAGGTTGTAGAAGCGATTGCAGACATTAAAAAAGTGAGCGCAGAAGAAGCCGCAAACCAGATTGTGCAAAATTTTGAAACGTTCTTCAACCTCCAAATTAGCAAAATGACGTAACAATAAGTTATCCAACGGATTATTGGCAAGGCGTAAACTTAAATTGAGCCTTGCCTCTATTGAAAGATGCTTTTGCGCTTTCAAAGCGGCAAAGAAAAAGCAAAAATCATGATCATATGTAAAGATGGAGGAATCAATGTGGGAAAAGTAAAGACGGAACAAATAAAGCATTTAGCTAAAGAGCTCATCTCAACGTATCCAAATAAGTTCACCACAAACTTTGACGACAACAAACGCATTGTGGATGAACTCACTGATGGCGCCACGACGAGAGTACGAAATCAAGTAGCAGGTTACATAACACGAACTGTAACACTTGCCCAACGCAGCGCGGTAATCGAAGAGGACGCCCTTGAAGAAGAACCCAGCGACGAATAAAAGGCTAAATGGGCTTTGAAAACATGATGGATACTTACAGACGTGGATGGGCGCTACGTTATCTCCGTGAAGCCAAAGCCGAATTAGAGGCAGCACGACGGATACCTTACATGGCGCCAACTCTGATTGTAGAAGCCATACGAAAAGCCCGAAACGCAATCTATTATAGCATAGGTGAACCTGCGTTTATAGAGATTCTCATCCGAGAAGAGTTAGGTAAGCCTAAACCACAAAACGACACGGTTCTGAGATTTTTAATTGAAATTGAAGAAACAGTGCAGCAACTTGGGCAAATTGAAGAAATGAACGATGAAGTCATGATGAAACAGGCGGACACGTTTGTTCAAGTTGCTTCAGAATTTGTCGAAACATTTACAGAGGAAAAACTTGTAAACTAAAGTCCCCTTGCAGGAGCCTTAAATCAAGTATAACGAGTTTTATTAACTTACGGTTAAATACTCAGAAGCATATGAAGGGTCAACTCCGTGTGCCAAATAAAAAATTGGGATACTTTGGTGGAAAATGGTAAAACAGATCTAACAAAAAAAGCACGGAAGTTGGCTCTACAAAGCCTCCAAGTTGCCTTGAAAGCAGCTAACCCAAAAAATTTGTTTTACAGCAAACTTGTGCTAAAACAGTCTTACTTACATATTGACCAGATAACTTTTGATTTGGAAAAATTCGGAAATATCTATGTGATTGGCGGGGGAAAAGCTAGCGGAGCGATGGCTGAAGCTATAGAAGAGATTTTAGGCAATCGCATCCGATCAGGGGCAGTTAATGTTCCCTATGGAGACCAAAGTAAAACTCGCATTGTCAAATTACACAAGGCTAGCCATCCTCTTCCAGATCTGGCAGGGGTGAAGGGAACTCAAAGAATAGTTAGAATTGCGCAGAACGCGGAAAAAGATGATTTGCTCATCTGTTTGATTTCTGGCGGTGGTTCTAGTCTTATGCCTTTGCCCCGTGAAGGAATTTCCTTGAAGGATAAGAAACAACTTACAGAAATGCTCTTGAAAAGTGGTGCCGCAATCAACGAGGTGAACATTGTGCGGAAGCATATTTCAGGCTTCAAAGGGGGATTACTAGCCAAGCATGCTTACCCCGCCACTGTTCTCAACTTGATTCTTTCTGATGTTGTAGGCGACGATTTAGCTTCAATTGCTTCAGGACCAACGGTACCAGATCCATCAACGTTTACTGACGCAAAACATGTCTTGGAAAAATACGGAATATGGAAAATCGCGCCTCCAGCAATTCGTAAAATTTTATCCGAGGGGGTGCAAAGCAAAATTGTAGACACACCAAAAAGCGGAAACCCTGTTTTTGAGAAAGTTTATAATGTAGTTGTTGGAAACAATCGCCTTGCAAGCAGTGCTGCTGTCAACTATCTGAAGTCTGAAGGCATAAATACGTTTTTGTTGACGTCCAGCTTGGAAGGTGAAGCAAAGTATGCAGGCATGATTATAGCGTCCATTTGCCGAGAAATTTTTGTTTCAGGCAATCCGTTGCGCCGACCTGCAAGCATAGTTTTAGGGGGAGAAACAACGGTGAAGGTTACTGGTTCAGGGTCAGGAGGCAGAAACCAAGAATTAACTTTGGCTGCCGCGTTGAAGTTGAATGGTTTAGAGCCGTGTGTTGTTGCTTCTTTGAGTACTGACGGCGTAGATGGACAAACAGATGCCGCTGGCGCAATTGCAGATGGGTACACGTTAGAGCGAGCAGGGCAAGCACGTTTGGATACCGAGAGGTTTTTGGGCGATAATGATTCCTACTCGTTCTTCTCAAAGCTAAATGATCTGATTTTTACGGGTCAAACAGGCACAAATGTTAATGATATATCAGTAATTGTGATCTTATAATAATGAGTGAAAATGCTATGGGGGTAACTTTAAAGTTCGTTGGTGCATTGAGGAGAGAGGCAGGGAAAGATCAAATTATATTGGAAGGTAAAAACGACGTGATTCTGCTTGACTTAGTGAACAGGGTAACCAGAGAATTGCCTCTTATGAGAAGCAGTTTGCTCGATGAGCAGTTGAAGCCGCCTAAATGCAATGCGCTGGTTCTTGTTAACGGCAAAGAAATTAGCGTTCTTAATGGACTGCAAACAAAAGTAAAAGACGGGGATGAAATAGTTTTTATTCCAGTTGTGCATGGAGGCTAAATTGTCAAACTAATAGGGCTGTACTGCACAAAAGTCCATTATCGCAGTGGATGTATCGCAAAATTTAATACACCTGTTGTTGCTAACTAAACAGAGGGACAATCTACGGTTAAAGCAGCGTTGGCAACGTCTGCATATCTTTCTGTTGCTTGGACTTTAATGATAAGCTATCAACTTTTTACTCAAAAAGCAGTCGTCAGTGTAGTGGAAAGTTTAAACTCGACCATCCCCGCCGTCGCCACTTGGTTTTCCTCGCGAATTGACATGATAATTTTTATTTACGCGTTTGCGTGGGTTTTTGTTTTGCCATCTGCAATTCCTTCAAAGATTCTTGGCGGAGAGCTTAGTGTAATCCAGTTTTTAGTCTGCTTGACCCTTACTCTTTCTGCCTTCATAATACTGGATTTGGTAAAAAACGCCTCTGGTGCAGCCGTTGACCAAATTCTCAGCTTTGCATCACTTCTGAACAACCCATTTTTAGTCGCTCTATATTTAGCGGCGCCATAAATTCTGATGGTTGGGCTAGATGCCAGATCAAGAAATAAGCATATGAAGGAAAAGCAACGTTTAACCAACCTAACAACGAAATATTTGAAAGATAGAGAAAAAATAAACCAGCAATACAAAGAAACGGAATAAACCACCGTATGACCAACATAATAACGTTAACAACCGATTTTGGCTTACATGACACTTACGTTGCCGAAATGAAAGGGGTAATTCTCGGCATTTACCCAAACGCAGTGATAGTCGACATTACTCATAAAGTGGAAAAATTTAACATACGAAAGGGAGCATTCATGTTAGCCACAGCTGCACCATACTTTCCAGCAGGCACAATTCATGTGGCGGTAGTAGACCCAGCGGTAGGCACCAAAAGACGCCCAATAATTGTTCAAACCGAACACAACGTATTTGTAGGCCCCGACAATGGCGTACTGATGCTGGCGGCTGAAGCCCACGGCATAAAACGTGTTTTCAAAATTGAAAACCAAAAATTTCTGTCGCTGCCAATTTCAAATACGTTCCACGGTCGGGATGTTTTTGCGCCTGTTGCCGCCCACATAGCCAAAGGAACAGCCGCATTGGAAGAATTTGGTCGTCCAATAACTGATGTTATAAAGCCCAAATTTTCTAAAGTTAAACGAACCACATGTGGTTTGGTTGGTGAAGTATTACACGTGGATAGTTTTGGAAATATAATCACGAACATACACAGAAAAGATATAGAACCCACAAAACCAGTCAAGCTACAAGTAAATTTACGGAATTTGAAACTAAATCTAAATTTTGTTAAAGCTTACGCAGAAGCTAAACCCTATGAGCCTTTAGCACTAATTGGGAGTCATAATTACTTTGAAATAGCTTTGAATCAAGGCAACGCAGCTGCCAAATTTCAAGTTCAAGTTGGCGACAAAATGGTCGTCTCTAATTTGTGAACCAATTCAGGCGCCTCATTTTAGAAAACTAAATAGAAAACGACTGGTCAATAACAACACTCAATGACCAAATATTATGCGTTGGCTGTAACCACAAAATATTGGAAACCAAAAACCAACTATCTTAACGAAGTAGTGACAGCAGTGCAAAATAGGGTAAAAGATGGTGATTTTTTAGTAATTTCTGAAAAAGCGATTTCAACCGCGAGCGGTAACATTATAGACGAAAGCAAGGTCATCCCAAGTTTAAGCGCCAAGTTTCTTGTGACGTTTTGGATGCGATTCGTCTGGGGATATTTTTTAGGTGTGGTTTGCCATTTCGGGCATAGACTTCTTTTTAGGCTTAGGGAATACCCTATTGAGGCGGGAAGTCGACATAAACAGATTGCTTTAACACATTGTGGGCTTTTGCAGGCGTTGATGTTCGGCTCTGAAGGTGGCATTGACGGTTCAAACCTGCCTTATTCTTATGTGAGTTTATCTTTAAACGATACACAACAGGTTTCTGAGAAAATTCAGCAACAAATCCAAAGCAAACTGAACAAGAGAGTTACGGTAGTTGTTGTGGATACAGATAAGACGTACACATTTCGGAATTTCCATTTTACCCCTAGACCTAACCCCATGAAGGGCATACACTCCGGTGGTGGCGTTGTCGCTTATGTTATGGGAAAGTTTTGGAAGCTACGACACCGGCCCACACCACTGGCGGTTTCTGGATGTTCAGTGGATGTTGAAACGGCTTTGACAATTGCTAACGTTGCAGACAGGGCAAGGGGGCCTGGTTCAGGAGCTACAGTTTGGGATATGGCGGCGCGGTTCAATGTTTCTCCAACTGAGGTAAGTTGGAGCATGCTAAGCAAAATTAACCATAAACCAATAGTTATTGTAAGAAGAGAGTACTCTTTTGGTCGAGAACAACATAGTAGTAAAAATAAGTATAAGTGACACATAGCGTTATTATACTTGCTTATTTAAACAGTAAAACATAAAACAGAATGAATTCATTCTAACCGAAAGCTGGGGTAGACTATGGAAGCAAACGTAAAAAAGATAGACGTTTTTTTTAATCCACGTTCCGTGGCAGTTATAGGTGCCACCAAAAAAATTGACAAGTCAGGACACGTCATATTCAAAAACTTTGCAATGAATAAAATGCGCCGAGTTTTCAAAGGTGAACTCTACCCCGTCAATCCAAATGAAGACTCCATTTTGGGCTTCAAATGCTACCACTCCATAACCGAAATTCCTGATTCGGTTGATCTCATTGTAATTATTGTCCCAGCAAAAGTTGTGCCCACAGTTATGAAAGAAGCAGTCTCAAAGAAAGCCAAAGCGGCAATTATAATAAGCTCGGGCTTCCGCGAAGTGGGAAACGCAGAACTTGAAGAACAAGTAGTGAACATCGCAAATGAGGGTAACATACGTCTTTTAGGACCAAACTGTCTTGGCGTCTTCTACTCCAAAACAGGCGTGGACACGTTATTTCTTCCTGAAACGAAAGTGCTCACAACAGGAGATGACGTGGTTGCTACGCCTAGACCATTACCAGGCAATATAGCCATGGTCACCCAGAGTGGTGCCTTCGGTGTTGCAGCACTGGACTATTTGACTGGACGACAAATGGGCATCAGCAAGTTTGTTAGCTTTGGCAATAAATGCGACGTCACTGAAACTGACATAATCCATTACTTCTTAAACGATAAAGAAACCAAAGTTATTCTGGCTTACCTAGAAGATATCAAATATGGCAGAGAATTCGTCAGAATAACCAAAAAAGTGACGCAGAAAAAGCCAGTTGTGGTGCTTAAATCGGGAAAAAGCGCGGCGGGCGCTAGGGCGGCGGCATCTCACACAGGCGCCATAGCAGGGTCAGACAAAATTTACGATGCTGCTTTTGAACAAGCAGGAGTTATACGTGCTCGCGACATGGAAGAATTTTTTGATGTAGGAAAAGCTTTGGCTTTGCAGCCTCCCGCAATGGGTAAAAACGTAGGTATACTTACGGATGCAGGTGGACCGGGGGTCATGACTGTGGATGAATGTGAAATTCAGGGATTGACGGTAGAGCATTTCTCTGAGGAGACAAGCCAAAAATTCCAGAAACTCAAAGAAGAAGGTACCATACTTAAAATAGCCGCTACGTCTAACCCTGTAGATTTAACAGGCTCTGTTACCGATGATATGTTTGTAACGGCTGCTGACATCATGTTTCAAGACAAGGACATATATGGTATAATCCTGTTGGGTTTACATCATATGCCTGGCTTGCGGGAGAGATATATAGATGGTGTAGTGGAGGTTTCCAAAAAGTACAACAAGCCTATTGTTATGTGTGACATAGGCGAAACAGAAATGGCGCTTTACACACGCAGTCGATTTGACAAGTTAGGAATCCCCTCTTACACTTCTCCTGAGGATGCGGCAAGAGCTATGCGCGCTCTTTATGTTTATGGTGCTTACTTGAAAAAACAGGGGTGCCTAGAAAAGTACATAGAAGAGTTCATTCAAAACAAGCGTAAGTCATAAGCTTTCTTGAAGTTTTATACTAACTGCGACTTTATCACCGTCGCTTAAGTGAAGGAATTCACGCAAATTTATAGACGCGATAACCTCTAGAAGATTTTCTGGGTATTCCGTAACTTGAGGAAGAACAACGCAGCAAGGGGTTTCTCTTATGTGTGCTGGAAAAATTAATCCGATGCAATAGCCTTTAGCTGGATCAATACGTAAGGCAGATTTTTGCGTTTTAAGAAGTTTACGGCGTTTTTGGCTTTCAGTTGAAAGCTGCAGGTTCAACGTTCCTAAGAAAGGGGTGAAGCCGAGTTTCTGTTTGATTTGTGCTGTGACCCATGGCAGTTTTAGGTATTTTTTTCCTTCGCCACTTCCAGAAATAACCTTTCCGTCTAATGTCAAGTGGGTTGCCATGTTACAAGACACTATTTTTGTTCTTTGAGCCATTGCGCAACTTTTCTGAGCAAAGAATTGGCGGAGATATCTATGACTGGGACAATCATTTTTTCTTTGGTTTCAATAGTAGGTTCATATTTCGGCATCAGTGCATATCCTACAAAAGTCCAGAAAACTTTGCCGCTTTCTATTAGCATACGTGCAACGGCTGTGTTCGATGGGGGCAAAGGAAAGTACAGAAAAACTACTCCTTCTGCCCAGTATAGACCGGCAAGTTTGCCGCCTGCAATAACAGAGGTGAAACGAGCAATATCATCAGGGCTATTAAATCTAGTTTGCTCCATGATTATGACTTCTCTGAAGGGTTCATATTTTATGTTGACGCTGCTTTTGCTCATGTTCCTACGCCTTCTGCTATTTTATGGGTATGTCCCCTTTTAACCTTGCCAAGTGAAATGTCGAATTGCACACAATAGAGGAAAAAGTTATAGATTAGACAAACATAAGCATCAGCAACAGAAGGTTAATCAACGTGCCAGAAATTCGCGTAGCGCTAGTAGGAGTGGGAAACAGCGCATCAGCTCTAGTACAAGGAACTCAATATTACAAGGACGCAAAAGAAGACACGACTGTACCAGGACTCATGCACGTCAACTTCGGTGGCTACCATATACGCGACATAAAATTTGTCGCCGCCTTTGAAGTCAACAGGGATAAGATTGGTAAAGACCTTTCTGAAGCAATCTTCACTGCACCCAACTGCTGCGAGAAGTTCGCTGATGTACCAAAATTGGGCGTAACGGTTTCACCTGCCCCCATCTTAGACGGCGTTGCGCCACATATGCGTGAGGCTTTTAATGTTTACGATGATAGCGGTTATGATAAGACAAACGTCGTTAAAGTTCTAAAAGCAGCTAAGGCACAAGTACTTGTTAACTATTTGCCTGTTGGTAGCCATGAAGCTACACAGTTTTACGCGCAAGCTGCTATAGACGCCGGCTGCGCCTTTGTGAATTGTATGCCTGAATTTATTGCTTCAGATAAAACGCAAGTGTGGAGCAAGAGGTTTGAAACTGCTGGTTTACCAGTGCTCGGCGATGATATAAAAAGTCAAGTGGGAGCGACCATTCTGCACAGGAATCTTGTGCGGCTTTGTTTGGACCGTGGCGTAATTGTGGATGAAACATACCAGCTTAATCTCGGCGGAGATACTGACTTTCAGAACATGACTGTGGAGAACCGTCTGAAGTCCAAGCGCATAAGCAAAACTGAAGCAGTCACAAGCCTAGTTCCCTATGAGCTACCTACTCGCATTGGTCCTTCGGATTACGTGCCCTTTTTGAGAAACAAAAAGATTTGTTACATATCGCTTAAAGGTCGCAAATTCGGCGATCGCCCTCTAAACATAAGCGTTAAACTTGAAGTTGAAGATTCACCTAACAGCGCAGGCGTCGTCATAGACTTGATCCGGGCAGCCAAAATTGCCCTAGATCGCAAAATTGCAGGTACACTCCTCAGTATTTCTGCTTACGCATTTAAACATCCGCCGATTCAAGTGCCTGACTCACAAGCAAGACAGTGGACAGAAGAATTCATACAGGGTAAACGAGAACGCTGAAAATTCGGCTTTTATGGGTGAAAAGGTTCTCCCAAAAGTCAGGGATTACTTATTTTTCTATTTCTTTTGGTGACGTTCCATTTAGAAGCGTACTTGGGGCGCACTATAACATTTGATCCATAATTAAAAGTGAGTATTTTTTGTGAAAACTTTTAAGCATCAACTTACTCCACAGTATTAACCAGAAAAAAGGTGCATAATAAATGGTAAATGTTGAAGGATATGAAGTACCTGAAGGGCTTTACTTCTCTAAAGATTTTGAATGGGTGAAAATTGAGGGCACCAAAGTTCGCATTGGCATAACTGACTATGCTCAGAAATCCTTGCGTGAAATTGTCTACGCTGAATTACCCAGCGTTGGTAGCGAAGTCAAACAGAACGAGCCATATGGAACCGTCGAATCTGTTAAAGCCGTCTCTGACCTTATTGCGCCTCTCAGCGGCACCATCGAAGAAGTCAATAGCGAAGTCTCATCGAAACCTGAGCTACTTAATGAAGATCCATTTACTAAGGGTTGGTTACTTGTAGTAAAACCCATTAACTTACAAGCAGAACTCTCTAATCTGATGGATTTCAACACTGCGGTTGAATGGCACAAGACTCAAGCTAAATGAAGGGCAAACCTTATGGCTCGACGCATAATTGTTGTTGGCGCCAACGCTGCAGGTGTAGAAGCTGCTTCAGCTGCCCGCAAAAAAGACCGCTCAGCTGAAATCACTTTGTTGACACAGGAAAAAATCGCAGGCTACTCAAGATGTGGCTTACCTTTTGTTATAGGCGGGCAAATTCCTGACTTCAAAAATTTAATTGTTTATCCACAGGCATACTTCCAGATGTTGAAACTTAACCTTAAAACCGAAACCAAAGTAACCGCCATAGACATCAAAACTAAAAGTGTAACTTGTGTAGACAATACAGGATCAATTTTAACTCTGCCCTACGATAGCCTGATCATTGCCACTGGTGCAGACGCGTTTATGCCCCCAATCAAAGGTAGAGAAAAATCAGGAATATTCAGTCTCCGTACCATCGAAGATGGAGAAAGAATACTCCAGGCGGTACAAAACGGCGCCAAATCTGCCGTGATAATGGGTGCAGGCTTAATTGGTTTAGAAACAGGTGCTGCTTTAATTGAGCGCGGCTTGAAAGTTACAATAGTGGAGATGTTACCTCAAATTTTGCCGCAGATGCTTGATGCTGACATGGCGAAGTTGGTTCAAGAGCACTTGCAAGAGAGAGGCATGGTTATTCTCACAGGAAAAACAGTTGAAGAGTTCCTTGGAGAAGGCAAGGTTACAGCAATTGTAGCTGCCGGCGAAAAAATCGAAGCCGACATGTTCATAAGCGCTTTTGGTGTGCGTGCAAACACGAAGCTTGCAATGGATGCAGGAATACCGCTTGGCGAGAGTCGCGCAATTAAAACAAACTCTCGTATGGAGACCGAGGTGAAGGATGTTTATGCTGTAGGTGATTGCGCCGAAGCCCCTAATCTAATCACTCATAAATCAGTCTGTCCGCAGTTGGGTACTATAGCAGTACGTGAAGGCAAGGTTGCAGGTGCAAACGCGGCGGGTGACTACTCTCAATTTACTGGTGTTTTAGCTTCTGCCGTAACAAGGTTATTTAATATTGAAGCAGGCGTAACCGGCTTGACAGAGAACTCTGCGGCTAGGAATCGTATTGAAGTGGTAACAGGCGCTATCACCAGCAAAACTAAAGCAGATTACTATCCGTCAGCTAAACCAGTGAGAGTCAAACTTGTCGTGGAAAAAGAGTCTCAGCGTATAATCGGTGGGCAAGTGGTCGGTGGTGAAGAAGTCACTCAACGTATAAATGCGCTGTCGTTTGCTATACAAAAGCAAATGACCGTACGCGACCTTGCAAAAGCAGACACTGCTTATGCGCCGCCGTTAAACGAAACGTGGGATCCTCTGGTATTAGCTGCCGAAATGGTTCTGATGAGACTACGCTAAAACACTTTCCGTTTTTTTCTTTATAGTCACAAAAATAAAGTTCGGGGCTGGGCTGGAAACATAAGGTTTCTCTTGACTTTTAGAGACTAAAGAAGGACTAATATGGTTTAATCACATTAAAAATGTGAGATTTGCTACCAGAGTGAAAAAAGTATAAGAGTATGCATGTTTTCTTTATGGAGTCTGGTAGTGATAAACGTGAATGTTCCTAAAGAAGTAACAACGTACTGTCCCAAGTGTAAGACACATCAAGTTCATGCCGTATCATTATATAAAGCTGGGAAACGAAGAGCACTCGCTAAAGGTGAACGCCACCACAAACGTGAAAAAGAAGGGTATGGTGGACAAAAGTATCCCCTGCAAAAAGAATTCGCAAAAACCACCAAGAAGCAAACACTGCGTCTCAAATGTAAGGTCTGCAACTATATGCGGCATAAAGAAGGCATACGCCTCAGAAAATTGACAATAGGATAATCAGGTGACATTGCAAATGAGTGAGTGGAATAAACTGGTTCCCAAACCAAAAAGCACTTTTCTGAGGGTGAAATGCCCAAAATGTGGCAATGAACAACTAATATTCAGCAACGCTGTTAACAAAGTTACCTGCAATGTTTGCAGTGTTGTTCTAGCTGAACCGACAGGTGGAAAAGCAAAAATAAAAGGGGATATACAGGCGGTTCTAGAATAGGTAAAAGAGTGGAAGCGTAAAGGGGATGGCGGAAAGAAAGCCTCAGTGGCCGGAAGTTGGCGACTTAGTTATCGCTACGATAGAAACGGTTACTGATTATGGCGCATATGCAAAACTCGATGAGTATGAAAAGAGAGGTTTGCTTCACGTCTCCGAAATTTCTTCTTCGTGGATAAGAAATATCCGCGATTTTGTTCGTGAAAACCAAAAAGTTGTGCTAAAAGTTCTCAGAGTAGACCAAGAAAAAGGGCATGTAGACCTTTCGCTCAGGCGCGTTACAAAACGCGAAAAAATTGAAAAGATAAAGTCTTGGAAAAAAGAACGAAAAGCTGAGGCTCTTCTGAAAGGTGTGGCAGAAAAACTCAAAATGACACCTGAAGAAGTCTACCAAAAAGCAGGTGTTTTGATAGATGAGAAGTACGGTTTATATGAAGGACTAGAAAAAACGGCGCTTGAAGGCCCTGAGGTTCTAACAAAACTCGGCATACCTCAAGAGATGGCAGAGGCATTTGCTGAAGTAGCACAAAGTCGCATCCAACTTAAAATGGTCAAGGTTAAAGGCGTCCTTGAAATCCGCTGCATGAAACCCAACGGCGTAAAATGTATTCAAGAGGCATTTAGCAATGCCAAAAAGGCAGAAAGATCCAAAGACACCACAGTTAAATTCTACGTTATAGCTGCACCAAAATACAGCGTTGAAGTCTCAGCTGAAAACTATAAACGCGCTGAAGATGTACTGCACAAAGTTGGTCAAAACATAGTCACGTTTATAACCAAAGCAGGTGGTCAAGGCTCCTTTAGAAGGGAGAAATAGTGGTGTGGTTACTGCGTCGATGCGGAAAATGTGGTGCCTACACCTTGAAAACGGACAAATGCCCCAACTGCAGCGGTTCCGTTCATAGCCCCCATCCAGCCAAGTTTTCCCCTGACGACAGATATCTCAAATATCGGTTAGCGCTCAGAAAGGAGCAACGGACAAAATGAAGGAAACGTATGTTAAAGAGATCGCCAAAATCCAAGCAAATAACCCTGTTCTAATAGAAGGCTTACCCGGTTTAGGTTTGGTTGGTAAAATTGCAATCCGCTACCTTATAAAGCAGCTTAAAGCTCAAAAAGTTGGCTATCTTTATTCGCCGCATTTTCCGTATTTTGTGCTTGTCAACAAAAAAGGCAAAGTGCGATTGCTTAGGGGGACGTTCTACTACGTAAAAAATACTTCCGGCGCAAATGATCTCTTATTGTTCACAGGAGATAGTCAAAGCCAAACCATTGAAGGGCAATATGAAATTGCTGACTGCATGGTTGAATACAGCAAGAAGCACAATGTGCAGACAATTGTCACTATCGGTGGCTACCGGATGGAAATCAAAGACAAACCAAAAGTGATAGTTGCCGGTACAAACCAAGAAATTCTTGACAGAGCCCTGCGTGCAGGCGCGACTTTGAGTTCATATGGAAGTCCCATAGTGGGAACTGCAGGGCTGATTTTGGGGTTAGCTCGCTTCCAAAAAATTAGCGCCCTTTGTCTGCTTGGTGAAACACGAGGTTATTTGCCTGATCCACTGGCTGCAAAAAGTGTTCTGGAAGTTCTGCGCGGAATGTTTAACTTTGATGTAGACCTAAAAGGATTAGATGAGGAGATAGCTAAAGCTGAAAAAATGATGAGCCGATTGCAGAAAATTGAACAGCAGAGAGTTCTTCAGGCTGAGGAAATCAGGAAAGAAGAAGATAAAAAAACAACATATATCTCTTAGGTTACAACAGAGTCTTCTATTATTTTTACAATCCGTTCTGCTGCTTTTCCATCGCCAAAAGGAGACTGGGGCGGCAGCTTGGTTTTGTTTTTTAAGACTGAGTGAATCGCAGATAAAATTTCGCCTTTTTTGGTGCCAACAACTTTGGCGAAGCCTGATTCCACGGCTTCCTGTCGTTCAGTGGAAAGTCGAATCACCAAAACAGGTTTTCTTATTTCGGGCGCAGTTGCTTCTTCTTGGATTCCGCCAGAATCGGTTATAATCAGTTCGCACTGTTTCATCAGAGTCAGAAAGTCTAAGTAGCCCAGCGGTGGCAGAATCTGAACGTTTTTGCAATTGTTAATTTTATTGTAAAGGCCGTTCTGGCGGAGGCGCTTTCTAGTGCGTGGATGCATTGGATACACCACAGGTAAAGGAGACTCTGAAAAAGTTTCCACAAAATTCGTCAAAACCTCAATGTCATCTACGTTTTCGGCTCTGTGGGCGGTAGCTAAAGCAAAGGTGGGAAACTTTATGCGGTGTAGTATTTCTGATTTTTTCTCAGCTATGGGAAGGTGCTGGTGTATGGCGTCTATGACGGTGTTTCCTGTAACAAAGATTTTACCCCAAACGTTTTCTCGATTTAGATTTGCTTCTGCCCTCTTGGTAGGCGCAAAAAGGTAAGTGGAGAGGTGATCAGTTAACCGTCTGTTATGTTCTTCAGGCATACGTAAGTCAAAACTTCGCAACCCAGCTTCTACATGTCCCACCGTGACTTGGCGTTTGTTTGCTGCTATGGCTGCTGCTAAAACGGTGTTGGTGTCGCCCTCCACCAAAGTGATCACCGGCAGCTTCTCTTTCATAAGTTTATCCATTTTAGTGATGATACGTGCCATCTGCACGTTAGGTGATGCCCCTTTAAGTTTGAAGAAAAAATCAGGAGGTGAAAGCTCGAGATCCTCAATGAAGGCTTGAGCCATATTGTAGTCGTAGTGTTGGCCGCAGTGAACAAAGACTGTTGAAAGTTTACGGTTGCGAAGGGCTCTTAGGAGAGGGGCCATTTTGATGATTTCTGGTCGGGTACCTGTGACCACCATTATGGTTTGCATATTTTTGCATCTCCAGCAGGATTTGGATTTACAGTTTAGGTTTTCTTTAACCGTCCCTCTCCGGGTTCATACAATGTGCCTTCTTTTAGCAGTTGCCCAATCATGCGTTCGATCTCTGATCTTGATAGTTTGTGCTTTTCTTCCAACTCTGTGATTAAGGCGTCTCTCTCAACTGTGCCGGTTTCTTTCTCCATTGCTATAACTGTTGACAGAACAAGTTGAAGCTTATCTCTAACACTTTTTGGTCTGCCTGTCATAATTATGTCGATGTCCATCTTATAAGAGGACATATCTATGCCTACCTCTTCCAGCGACCGCTTCATCAAGGCGATTGCTGCCTCTGCATCTTCGCCAGTGACTTCTTTTCGAAGCGCGGCACGCGCTCTGGCTTCCGCTACTCGGACTAGAGACTCAAGTTGGCGGGCCGTTATGGCTACGGGTGAACCTTCAGATTCGCTGGCAGCACGCATTGCTAAGTAGAAGTCGCGAAGCTTGTTGAGTGCGTCACCGCTGAGTGCTGGTTGGATTGTTTTGGCGTAGCCTATGTATTTACGTAGCAGTTCAGCGTCCACAGGTGCTTCGACTGGGGTTCTGCCACGCTGATGTATCTCTAGTATGTGCTGTGACATTTTGCCGTCGGCATCCTTGTTTGGAACGTCACGCAGCACAAAAATTATGTCGAATCTGGAGAGTATTGTGACTGGTAAGCTTATGTTTTCGGCGACTGTTCGGTGGGGCTCGTATCTTCCCAGGGCAGGGTTTGCTGCGGCGAGGACGGCAGTACGCGCATTTAAGGTGGCGACGATACCGCCTTTAGCTACGGAGACTGTGTGTTGTTCCATGGCTTCGTGTATGGCGACTCGGTCTTCGGGGCGCATCTTGTCCATTTCGTCGATACAGGCAATGCCTTTGTCGGCGAGGACTAGTGCTCCTGCTTCGAGGCTCATGGAGCCGCCTTTTTCGCGGATGACTGCTGCTGTAAGTCCAGCGGCTGTTGTTCCTCTGCCTGAGGTGTAGAGACCACGAGGGGCGATGCGTGCGACGTATTGGAGGAGTTGTGATTTGGCTGTGCCTGGGTCGCCGATGAGGAGGGCGTTCATTTCGCCTCTGACGTTAACGTCTGGGAGGGTTTTGGAGACGCCGCCGAAAAGTAGGTAGAGGATAGCTTCTTTGATGTGATCGTAGCCATATATGGAGGGCGCGATTGAGTTTGTGAGTTTACGGTGGACTTGTGGGTCTTTGGCTAGGGAGAGGATTTTTTCTTGTTCTTCGGGTGTTGGAGGAGAGGTTTCGGGTTCTTTGCCCAAAACTTCGACGCTGTTGGCGTCAAGTTGCAGAATAAAAGTGCGAAGTTTACCTATGCCGGGTTTTGAGGGGGCAAATGCTTGGACTATTCCGACTATTGAAACGTGGTCTCCTGGTCTGGCGACGTCTACGACGTCTTCTCCGATGAGTTTTGCAGCAAGGGTTCTTGGTAGTTGCCCTGGTGGGAGGTCTTCTGGGCGTTCTTGGAGCCTGAGGTCTTGGCTGTCTACGAAGGCTGATTCTTCCTGTACGAAGTCAAATGGACCGTCTTTTCCGCAGTCTGGTCCTGCGCATACGGTTGGTGCTTTGAGGAATTGGCCTTTTTGTTCTACTTGGTTTATTGTGCCGCATCGTTTGCATTTGAATGCTGCTCGCATGACCATTGGTCTGACGGGTGTGGCTCGGACTACTATGGCGTCTATCATAACGAGTTTGCCCATTTGTTTACTTCCGAGTTTACGGAGTTGTTCGTGCCCGAGGAGTTTGGTTATACGAACTGTGACTTTGTCAATTTTCTGGGCGTATTCGCTGTCTTCGATTCCGAGTTGGGCGTAGGCTGCGTTGTTTGCGTATTGGAGAAACTGTTCAGGTTTGTCTAAGAGGGCTTCGGCAAGGCTTTGGTCGAAGGCGAAGAGATCTTCAAATTCTACGGTTAGGGATTCCTTGCCCTGTATTGCCATTTGGCTGATTTTTTGGCGATATTTTTCTTTTTTGAAGAAGTCTAAGAAGCGTTCTTGTGGGTCTATGGTTTCTTGGGTGTGGGTCATGTTTTTCACTCCTCAGTTTCATGGTTGAGAATGCGGCTTCTCCAGTTGCGGATTATTTTTGCGAGTTGATTGAAGATTTGTTTTTCTTCTGGTGTGAGGTTTTTTATTAGTTGGTCAATTTGGGTTGGTCCTGAAGAGAGAGTTACGATTTTTTTGAGTCGAGAATTGACTATGTCGTTTGCAAGTTGCTTGATTTTTTGGTATTCTTGAACTTTTGCTGGTTCTGGTTGTTGGGTGATTTGGTTTTTTGCAGTTCTGAGGTATCTGCGGAGTTTTGGGTAGAAGTCTTCAGGTAGTCCGCTGATTTGTCCTGCAATTTGTACACGTTCTTTCCATTGGATTTTGTAGAGTTTGGTGGCATCTAATACGTCGTCTTGGCGGAAGTGTACGATGTTGGCTTCTGCGAGTTCTTTGGCTACCCAATAGTAGAGTTCGTATTCGGCACCTTCTTGGAGTGGCCCTATGGTTAAGCCTGCAAGTTTGATTTGTGGATGGTTTTTGTTTGCTATGACTGTTACTGTTGAGTTCTCAAATTGGAAGTCCAAGTTTGCAAGTTTCGGTGTTGGCGTTTGCTCTCCCTCGGTTAGTGCTGTTTGTGGAGTTGAACAGTATGTGGATAACTGTTAAAAGTATTTGGTTACTCTAAAGAGGCAAAAACAGCGCAAAGACCTACCTGTCTCTTGTACTGTTTTTGGGTATCTCATCTTGTGTGCAATTTAGACATCAAGAGAAGTTTGATGTTCTGTTTTTTGTTTTAGCAATAATTGAGTTTCAGTTAAACAAGAACTGTGAAGAGGGAGCGATGTAATTTTAGATTTTTGTGGCAATTACTGGGTCATGCTGTTATGGCCACAGACCTAGTGTTTTTATGGCTTTGGCTACTCTGCCTATGCCAAGCATAAGGGCGGCAGTGCGCAGGTCGCTTTCTTCTTTCTGGCTAAGCAAGTGAACGTCGTTGAATGCCTTAGTCATTTTGTCTTCCAGTTTCTTGTTTACTTTCTCTATTGTCCAGTGTTCGCGGGTGAGGTTTTGCACCCATTCAAAATAGCTTACGATTACGCCACCGCTGTTGGCAAGGATATCGGGAATCAGGTAAATGTTCCTTTCGAAGAGGATTTTGTCTGCTTCAGGAGTAGTTGGACCGTTGGCTGCCTCGGCTACCATATGGGCTTGGATTTTGTTAGCGTTTTTGCTGGTTATTTGGTTTTGCAGTGCAGCAGGTATGAGTATGTCGCATTCGGTTTCGAGCAGTTCTTCGTTGGTTATGTTTTTTGCGTTTTTAAAGTTCTGCACCGACCCGGTTTTTTCTTTGTGTGTTAAAACGGAGTGGGGGTTAAAGCCTTGAGAAGAGTAGATACCTCCTGAAGAGTCGCTGACCGCGACGATTTTGCAGCCTAATTCATGTGCTACTTGTGCTGCGTTGAAACCTACGTTACCAAAACCTTGAATTGCTACTTTTGCTCCTTTTAATTTCAAGTTAATTTTGGTCGCCGCTTCTTTTACGCAGTGAATTACACCTTTGCCTGTGGCTTCGGTTCTGCCTTCTGATCCTCCGATTTCAATGGGTTTGCCTGTGACGCATTCGGGTATACTGTAGCCTTTAAGTTGGCTGTAGGTGTCCATTATCCATGCCATTGTTTGCGCGTCTGTATACATGTCAGGTGCGGGTATATCACGGTGTGGTCCAAGGTAATCAATAATCAGACTGATGTAGCGACGGGTAAGCCTTTCCAGTTCGCCCTTGCTTAACTTTTTTGTGTCTACACATACACCGCCTTTGGCTCCACCGTAAGGAATGTCAGCGATCGCACATTTCCAAGTCATCAACATAGCTAGTGCTGTAACCTCAGCCATTGTGATGTTGGGGTAATAGCGGATGCCGCCTTTGAATGGCCCACGTACGTCCCAGTGCTGTACTCGTATGCCCCGAAAAACGCCTATTGAACAGTTATCTAACTTGATGTCGACGCTGACGATTATAGAACGTTTTGGCTCGCTTAGAATTTTGTGTATGCTAGGGTCTAAATTCAACTTTTTGGCGGCAAGTTTAAGCTGTGCTTGAGCCACCGCTAGAGGAGTATGCTCCGTTGTCATAAAGTAGCCTCATAAAAGGTGAATAATTAGTCTTTTTGAAATGATTTAAGAATTGCCCTTGATCTTGAGTAGTACGTTTAGGTTATAAGTATCAATAATTGCCCTTCAAGTTGTTAAATTTAAGTTAGCTAAGGCTTTTGCTAGGACATTTTTGGTAGTTTTAGCGCCTTAACGGAAAATGCAAATCAATACTGACCTTATAGTCCACATAAAAATGCGTTACTTAAAGGAGGTTGTTTAGAGGGTTGAATAATAGCTTTGCCAGATTACTGATAGAGACCTGAAAAACTAACTGTTAAAATCTAAAATTACCATTGCATTTTGGCGCTACAGTTAAAAGTAAACGTTATCTGTGAGGCTCTTGTTAACGCCAACCACAAAAATTTTCTTTAACGCAAAAGATTGGAAAGTGGCGGGCCCGCTGGGATTTGAACCCAGGGCCTCCGGCTCCGCAGGCCGGTGTCATAATCCGTACTAGACTACGAGCCCCCACCAGCTGCGTTGTTGTCTTTTAGACAAAATCGTAAGTGTCCTATTAAAACTTAGAAGTTCAAACCTAAAAAACGGATCAATAAAAAGCAACCCTAAATATGCCCCGCCATTTCAGCTTCATTGCTCGCAACAGAGGGGTTGAGCCCTTTTGGGCTTGATGTCACAAATCTTTTATACTAACCTTAACAGAAATGGAGAAATAGAAAGGAGAATTTGAAATGGTATATCAACAAGTTCAAAACAAACCAACCGCAGCATATGTACTTTCATTACTGGGCGGCATAATCGGCTTGCTTGCTTCGTTAGCTTTCTTGGCGTTTGGCATAATGGCGTATATGGCGCTAAGCGACTATTCGTATTACTATGGTTATTACTACGGTGTTGACTTGGGCATGTTTGGTTGGGGCTGGACGACCTTGCTTGGCTTTGGCATCTGGATGCTGATAACGTCCATACTTGTCATTGTTTTCGCGAGAAAATTGAATGCGAACCCGATGGAACATACAAAATGGGGCGCTTTGATTCTCGTCTTCTCAATCATTGGCGTGGGCGGACTGTTAGCGTTCATAGGCGGCATATTAGCCTTAGTGTACAAACCCATCCCCATGGCGGGTCAACCATATGGTTACGCGCCACAACAACCCTACGCTCCACCACCATATGCACCACCAACTGCCCCACAAAACATAACAAGAATCTGCCCCAAGTGTGGCCGTGTAGTCAACGAAAACGTGAAATTCTGCCCTCACTGTGGAAACCAACTAAATTAAGATGCTCTCTGAGCTCTAAACCACCTTTTTTTATTTTTGACTTTGTCAGTGTTAACAGTAAGTCCTTGAAAGCAAGTATAAGACAAAAAGGTAAAATGAAAAAGATCGGGGGCCCTTAAGTTAGGGCGCGTTTTAGTGCGGCAATAACGTTCTTTCGACCCATTGCCAGCACGTAGGGACCTAAGCGGGGTCCTTGCGGCGTGCCCAGAAGAATGGTGTAGAGGGTTCTGAAGAAGGCGGCAGGTTTGAGATTGTTGTCTTTTGCAACGTTGAATATGGCGTTTTGGATTTTGTCAGGGTTTTCTTCGTTTGCCAAGATCGCAATCAGAGCTCCAATGGCTTTTTTCTCCTCCAAAGTAAGGGTCGTTGTGGTTTCTTTGATTTCTTCAAAATCGACAATCCAGTTGAATGCGTATTCGATGCGTCTTCTCAAATCTGACTCAATTGACTGATTCTTCTGTAGGTAACCGTAGCTTTGCAGTTTCTCGGCGATGAAAACTTCAGCTGAGTCTTTAGGAGCCATTTTTGCCAGAAACGCCAGTAGATTATAGGGAACGTGGAGGCTTGCTTTTGTTGGCGGTTTCATCACCCAGCAGTATAAATACAACCCACGCAACTTCACCAGTTCCTTTTTGTCTTGAACCACTTTCTTACCGAAGTAAACATCCTCCAGCGCATCTAATTCGTTCATGTAAGAAGGAATATCAGAAACATCTAATGTACGGGTGCCTACAAACCGTTTCAACATGAGCAGCAACAGAGACTGAGGAGAACCATACTTGAACCAAACCTGAGGCGTAAAAACGTTACCTGAAGACTTGGAGATCTTCTTTCCGCCCTTATCAAGAAACATCTCGTACTTTGCATGAGATGGAGGCTCGTAACAAAGAACCTCACGACAGATACGGTCGTTAATGCGAACCGAATCAGCTATGTCTTTGCCGTAGGCTTCAAACCTGATGTCAAAAGCTTTCCACCGTGCAGCAAACTCGCTCTTCCAGCTAAGCTTTCCCGAGCCGTGGGCTATGTCGACTTCTCCTTTGTGTCCACAACCTTCAATAAGTTTGCCTCTGATTTCTAGACCCTCACAAGCATAGAGAACTTTGTCTGTTTTAGGTTCAAACTCCAAAGATTTAGTGGTGTAGATGCGTCCGCACTTTTCACAGACAGGGAAAAAAGGCAAAACCTCAGTGTACCGTTCTTGCCCAACTTCTTCTTTGACGATTTCGCCCACTTTCTTGGCGTTGAGTAATATTGTTCGGATTTCGTTGAGCATTAAGCCTTTGTCATAGACGTCTTTGGCAGACATGTAACGGTACTCGATGCCACATTTGTCCAAAGACTCCAGCAAAAGTGAACTCATGTGTTTGCCGAAACTTTCGTGGCATCCAAAAGGGTCAGGTATGCTGGACACGGGAAATCCTAGATATTTCTCCAGAGATTTGGGTAACCCTGCTGGAACCTTGCGTAAACCGTCTTTGTCGTCACAGTAGGCCACTAACTCCGAGTTATAACCCATGTTTCTGAGGGCTAAAGTAACAGCGTAAGAGCGCGCTGCATCACCGAGACTGCCGATGTGAGGGAACCCTGAAGCACCTAACCCCATTTCAGTTCTTATTAAACTTATACTTCTGCCCAGTTTCTTTTCGCGTTGGATTACTTTCTGGGCCATCATGTCATACCATGTCCCATGTCCTATGATTTCTTCGCTCATAACTGCGACCCTCTTGCAACAGTGACTACGCAATGAAATAGAAAAACGTTTAGAGCAAAAACGCTTTTACTTGTTTTTTACCGCCAATGCTAAGATTAAGGCAGTTATGACGAGCAGTATTAAAGATAAAGAATACAACCAGTTGAAACTAAGCAGATACCATGCACCGCCCACTGCAATTAATAGCAAACCTAAACTCATTGTGCTAAAGGCACTGCGTGTATACTTCTGAGGGGTAACACCGTACACACCTGCTGAAATCAGCATCCAAACGCCAAAAAACACCAGAACTAAAGGAGCAAACAAAGTCAAGCTTATGGCATTTACGGCGTAAAGCAGTATGGCAACTGTGAGAATTAAAAAGAAGGCGCCGATTGTGGTGAGGGTTCGTCTATACTCTGTCATATAGAGTCTGCCTTATGTTGAAGAAATTGTGGTGCCACATTCGGGACAGAATTTTGATTGCGCTGGGATTGATTTGCCACATTTAGGACAATTGATAGCTCCCGCCGCAGATGGCACGAGGGGATTCCCACATTCGGGGCAGAATTTGGAAGTAGCTGGGATCCTAGCACTGCATTTCGGGCAAATAACCAGCGCTGCTGCAGGGGCTTGTGTTGGACCTGCAGGAGTCATGATTTGTGGAATGAGCACCATGCCCGTTCCCAAAGCAGCGCCGCCGCCTGATTTTCCAAGGGATTCAGCTGCGCTTTTCAGGGTTTCCATGCGCAGAACTTCTTCGGGTGAAGACTTGCCTGTTTTGAGCCAGAAGAGGCGCTCACGGTATTCCGGTGTGGTGTCTACGCCTTCAAACCGCAGGTCACTTAGTTCGATGCCTAGCCGCTTGAAGTAGTCCATCACTGAGTTTTTCACGATGACTGAAGTTTCGTCTAGGCGTGTGAACACCGTCACTAGATCGTAGTGAGAAAGCTCATCGATTATTTTTTCGTTGAGGAACCCACGGAGGTAGTTGTTTACGCCCTCTGTGGTGTAAGCTCTCTGTCCACCGACAACTTCGTTCACAAATAAAGAGGCGTTTTCCACTTTAAACCAGAATTGCCCAAACACTTGAAGAGGAGCAAGCTCGGTGGTTTGCGCACGGGTGCCGTATTTTCCAGCAAAGACTTTGGTGCTTATGAATATGACACTAGCTTTGAAGGGTTTCTGTCCGCCAAAGCCAGCAAGACGAGTTAGCAAGCTGGTGAGTAGAGGCAAATTTAAAGTGGTTAAGGTGTGTCGACCAGCGTTGAACACGTCGTAGGCTTTGCCGTCTCGGAAAAACACTGCCATCTCATATTCATGCACGATAAGTTGGGCGCCCCATGTGATTTCTTCGTTGGGGTATCTCCAGACGATGTCGTCTGGTCCAGGGTTTTGCCATTCAATAATTTGTGGCATGTTTAGATCACTCCTAAAATCGCTTCTGCTCTTTTGTCAAAGGCTTCCTCAAAGTCGGCTAGTTTGTCTGTTAGGTTTTGGATTTTTGTTTTCAAGTTTTTAGTTTCACCGCTGCTTAATTCAGCTTTAAAAGCAGTTATTTCTGTGGCTAAACTGTTCACTTTATCAATTAGTTCAGCGTCGAAAGTGAGCATTCTGTCGAGGTTTTCTTCTTTAACCTTGACAACATCAAAAAATCCGGTATAACCGTAAGAAGCGTGATTCACTTTCTCAACTATACGATCCATTTTTGCGACTAACCTGTCCATGTCAGTTAAGATGTCTAGGTAGCGGCGGTCCGACAATTGCTGCGCAGCCGTTTTTAGATCAGTTTTCAGTGTCGAAAGGTTCAGATTTAAGTGATTGCGGATTAATTTGTCAGATTCGCGGCGTAGCTCTTTCTCTTTGTATCCTCTAAAACCAGGGATGAACGTGGCTATTCGTTCTGAAAGGCGCATTTGGCTTTTCGCCTTTGAATATACATCTTTTTTCTCGCTCACCAGTTATTCTCCCGCCTTTTTTATAGGCGTTCATAGATAGAGGCTCGCTTTTAAAGTTTGTTTTATAGCAAACCAAACTTCGAAGAGGGTATGTCCCCTCTAATGGCGGTGCCTGTTGCACCATCGATTAAGAGTTGAAAAGTCTGCTCCTTGTACTTGTAGGTTATGAACCAGATGGGTGCATGCAGGTAAACCATTTGCTTTAAGCTTATTTCCGTGCGAGATTCTATGATTTTATCTACATCTTCCTGAAGCAGAAATCTGTGGTGCGTCTCAATTTGGGTTCGGGCAAGCTCCAGCGCTGAATCGCGGTCGACTTCGCTGTTTAGAACCCTTGCGAAGCCCTCGATTTTCCTAAAATCGTAGGGAACCTTACCTTCCAGTGGAATATTATATTCTCTTGTGGGAAAATCTGAGGCTTTCCTAGCTAAAACTAGCCAGTTGTACTCTCTTTCTATTTTACCATCCTTGACGATGGCAGGAGTGATACGTTCGAATATACCTTTGTAGGTTGTTTTAACTTCAACCGAAACTACCCAAAACGGCAAATACACCAAGCTCTTCTCGGTAATTTTGGATTTTTTGGCGAGGTCAACGGGTTTGAGAAAGCCACTTTGCATCCAAGCTTTTATCGGCGTTTCGATTTGGGTTTGATCAAATTTGTTAAGCAAAACTGAGTGGTCGAAAGTGAAGGCGACGCCTGTCTGTATAACCGTGGTGAAGCCGCAGTATTTGCATGTGGCTATGATTTCGCCTGCTTTGAAATCAACTGGGGCGCCGCAGTGGCTGCACTTGATGTTTTGAGCAACTGCAGCCATTTTTTATGCCTTCAACTTCTCTCGCTTCATGATTTCCCTTGCAACTATGACGCCTGAAGCTGAAGCTTGGATGAGCCCGCGGGTAACGCCTGCTCCGTCTCCTATGGTGAACATATTGTGGATTTTGCTTTCCAACGTGTTGGTTAGCTGTAGGTGGGACGAGTAAAACTTGACTTCAACGCCGTAGAGCAACGTATCCCGTGAGTGAACTCCTGGGGCGATTACATCGAGTGCTTGAAGCATCTCACGTATGTCAGAGAGGTAACGGTAGGGTAAAACGAAACTTAAATCGCCTGGGGTAGCGTTTTTAAGCGATGGTCGGACTATGCTACGGGCTATTCGCTCGGGAGTAGAGCGCCGACCTGCAACCAAGTCACCGAGACGTTGAACCATGACGCCGCCGCTGAGGAGATTTGACAGGCGTGCAATGTATTTTCCGTAGGCGATTGGTTCCCTAAACGGTTCAGTGAAGGAGGTGCTGACTAGCACTGCGAAGTTTGTGTTGTCAGTTTTTCTTTCAGCGTAGCTCTGGCCGTTAACTGTGAGTACGCCGTCGTAGGATTCGGTTGTGACTTCGCCGTAGGGGGAAACACAGAACGTTCTCACCATGTCGTCGAAGAGTTTGGAGTAGTAAACCAGTTTGGGCTCGTAGAGGGTTTGGGTGAGTTTTTCTAGGGCAGTGGCCGAAACTTCCACGCGGACGCCTACATCAACGGGGTTATTTACTGTTTTTAAGCCGTGAAGTTGAGCTTCAGTTTGTAGCCATTCTGCGCCGCCTCTGCCAGGCGCAACTATCACGTATTTTCCCCAGTACTTTTCGCCACTTTCAGTCTCTACCCCTTTGATAGTCTGGTTCTCTATTATGAGCCCTTTTACGTCAGATTTGGGTATGAACGTGATTTTGTCGTCAAGCTCTTTGCGCATCATACGCAGGGTTTCGGCGCACTTTTCAGTGCCCATGTGGCGAACTACTTGGCGGATAAGGCGCAATCCTGCGGCGGCGGCTTGCCGTTCAATTTCATCCACTTTATCGGCGTCTCCACCGTAGACTTGTTCGCTTGCCCCAAATTTCAGGTAAACGTCGTCGACGTACTTCACAAGTTCTTCCAGTTCTTTTTGGGAAACGTACTGGTTTAGCCATCCGCCTACTTCGGTGGAGAGGGTAAGTTTTCCGTCACTGTAGGCTCCTGCGCCGCCCCAACCTGAAAGCACCGAGCATGGCTCACAATGGTGGCATTCAAGTCCTCGGCTGGAGGGGCACTTGCGGTTGTCGATTTCTGGTCCGCGATCAAGGATCAGGACTTTGAGTTTGTTTTTTTTGGTTAGTTCTAATGCTGAGAAAATTCCTGCTGGACCAGCACCCACGATTATGACGTCGTATTTCAATGGAGTTATCTCCGTGGAACCCAAAGTTAGATAGAGCCACTAGGATATATTTTTAGCGAAAACTTTGACGTTGGCTTAACTTTCTAAAGGTAAAATCCGCTCATAAAACCATTTTCTAAGACAAAGAACACGAAGCAGAAGGTTTCTTGGTATGGAAAATTTGGCTTTGAATACATTGCAGAAATAGATGAAGCCCACGTCTTCAGGAAGCGAAAGTAGTCTTATATGCACCCAGTTAATCTTTTATGGCTTCTATGAAGACTAAGTGGCGAAATCTCCCGCAAATCCCCTTTTCTTTGTGGTATCTTGCTACTAAGATTGATTTAGAACCATTTCTTGGCTTTTTTCGAGAATGCAATTAACAGCTTTGCAGAGGTCCCCGAAGTTGGCAACATAAGGATTTACATCGTCAAAACGGGAGCTTATAGAGTCGGGATACCGCGTTATCGCTTCCAATGGGTCCAAGAGTGAGGCAAGAGCTACTGACATTGCAATTAAAACCGAAAGCTTGAAGCTGTGAACAACTCTTCCCTTTATTTGGCCAAAGTTCGGAGGCTCTACACCCTCAACATTGAATCCTTGTGCCTTGACTAAACTTTTAGCTATTTGATATGCTTCCCGAAGGTCTAGCTTATCCATTTCTTTGGTCATTTTTCTTATGACGTCATCGAGGGCGCTGAGAATAGCTTCTGCCGCACGAATCTCTCCTTTGAGCTGATCTGCGTTTTCCACCGGCTTGAACGGTCTTTTCTTAAGCTTCTTGACACTTTTTTTTGCCTTTTCTGACCAAGAGATGATACTCCTGTATTCTTGGTCCAAGCTCGCTCGACTCGATCAAACTCAAAAATCCGTCGATAGATGGAATAGTTTTTTCGACATTGGAAAGGAAAGACGGCATGGTTCTGTGCCTGTACGCGGCAGGCTCTTTAGGCAGGAAACCCAAGATTTCCTTAATTCTCAAGTCATTCTTAGCCCGTTTTGGCGACAAGAAGCCCATTGCTATTAGTAGTCCTTTGGCGAGCTTTTCGTTGCTCTGCTGAAGGTGATAGATGGCTGCGGGAAAGAGGCTGTTATCATAGAGTACTTTTGCGCACTTTAAATCCGATGCCGAGGCATAAAACCATTCCTGAATCGTTTTTTCTTTTTTGCTCCTGTCGCTCAAGATGTCGCCTGCCTTATACTTGGTAGTAACCGTCTATAATACTTCCGTAAGCCTCCTCATCAATGTGCCTAAACTGCTTGAGTTAAAACGAGAATTTTGTATTTTTAGAGTTATGCCCTTGATAATTGCCCTCTATTTGGTTGTTCCCTAATTATGGTTACTTTGTTGATGCCAATGTCATCTTCTATTTCCTCAGGCAGCTTTTCTCTTTTAAGAAGCGCTTCGACATACCGAGGGGCTTCCTTAACAATGAACCTATCTTGTCTGTCGCGGGAATCTCTAATTTTCCCGAAAACGTGTTGTACGAAATCAAACGCTCGGTAGGTAAGATGTGCATTGGGGTCGGCGGAATATCCTGTACAACATATTATGCAACTCCAAGGATACATCATATTAGCGACATCTTGTAATCGGTCTTTTCCTTGATTGACTATTGGAATGAGGGCTCTTGCATCTATAATTCCACATCCGAGCAATCGCACGTCTCGCTTACGCGAGTTGCAAAGCCAAGGAGCATAATAAATGTTGCAATCCCAGAAATTGTATAAGACATAGATTGGAAGAGTCGAGCTATATTTGCCGTTTATCGCCTTTCTAATGAGAAGGTCTATTTGTCTGGTTCCGTTTGGGGTTATATAGTTAAGGTCCTTGTAACGCAGAGTTTTTGGACTGAGTTTCTTTGCTTGAACCCTCAAGCCCAAGCGTGTTCCGGGAGAAACTAGCCACCATTCCCAATCTGCGCCTTCTTTGCCTTCTTTTCTCTTGCTGAATTTGATGGTTTCAATTTGCAAAGGATGTCTTCTTGTTAGCTCGAATAGATTGAAATCCGTAAAATATTCTTCATCGAGATTATAGGACAGTTGTTCAGCTTGCCTGATCTTGTTCCACGTTTTTCGTGATTGCGCCATGAAATCTTGGCAAAGGCTACTCATAACTCTGCCTCAAAGTCAACCTTTGACTGAACCATTATCCGTCTCTCTATTTTAAATATTCAGCAAAAACTTGCTTGAAACTGCATTTTGGACTCTGAAATAAAAATGCATGTAAACATTGCAATTTTATTTGGCAACAAAGCCTCTGCCTAACACGATTTGTCTATCTCCTATCTGGTTCCATCCAAACAGATAAATCGCCAAGTCTTTTCATTTCCCTTAAGCGGTTCTTTCCGTACAAGCCGAATCTCTTTTTCAGATCAAGTATTGCCACCATATGCTTAATGCATAATTCATCGCTGTACATGATTTTGTCGCATTGTTCATCCGTCATGTTTTCTATTTCGGCTGGTGAAACATTACAGACTGCACAGTTCGATGGCCGCTCAACTTCACCTACATTTGTTATTTTCTTAAGCACCGCCAGAGACAGGATAAAATTCAAGTTTGCATTTTCAAAAGCGCGAACTCTCCTTATTTCTTTGCCGACCTCGATTAGCGTACCCAAAGGCAGAGGTACAAAGAGTCCAAGGGCATCGCCTAGGAGGGATAATTTTGAGATATTAAATTGTCGAAGGTTTTCAGGTTGCATAAACTCCAGCAACCTTTGTTCATCGACAGCCAAGGTCTCTTTTATGTAATTTTTTTGTTCATCTGATAATTCATAACTTCCCCTAAACTTGTTTGCATAGGATAAAATGCCTTTTTGAAAATCTTCCTTGAAGTCTGTAAACAAGTTCAAAGTTGGAGCAGATTTAATGGGATCAAATGCTGGAATCTGCTGTTCAAATAGGAAATCGATAATGTTGCATGCAAGCGACGACATTTTCATTTCTGCGAGGAAATCAGTCTTGTAGCTTGAACAGAAATTCACAAATGGCTCTCTCAACCCAGGAAGCACGTAAAAATAGCCCCCAGCTTTTTTCGTAAACTCTAACAGAGCCATTGTTCCAAAATAGGCATACTCGCCTCCTTCGCCGCCGGGTTCATCACCTAGAGCTATGCGAAGAGCTTCTAACTGCTCTTCTGTTGGAGGGTTAGCCTCTTTGCTTAATGACAAACAATCCGCGGCTATTGCAGCGAGTTTTGCATAAGGATTGCCTAATAAAAGGTCGCCTTCCAGTGGCTCTGCAAAGTAGTGGAGTTCATCAAAAATTAGAGCATACCTAGGAAGAATGAATCGGCCAACTGGGTGATTACCCGCTCTAAACCACCCTGAGCAATAAACGTAGGAGCTTGTTTCCATTACTACTTTTAACATCGCAAAGTCCAATTTAGTTAGAAGTTGACTTATATCTTTTTCACTCTGACATGAAATATGCAATAAAGTTCCAATTTCAATTAACAGTTGAAGCATAATCTTTTCTTGTTTTTCGGTGTCTGAAAGAGACCGTTTTGGGCTCTATTTTTAGTGCCTTCATGAAAAACATTGAAACACCACAATATTGCCAATTTTTCGTTTCTCGCAACTATTTTTTACAATTCTCTCTGATTCATTCGGTTACAGCTGCAATTTTAGCTGGACTCTGTTGATGGTTAAAAAAGAGAAGAAAATGGGTGATCGGTTGTTTGTTGCACTTATGGTTTTTGCGTTATCGAGCGGTATGTTCCAACTGCATAAAGTGGGTCTTCGACGATTACCCCAGTTATGCTGTAGAGTTCGTCTTTCTGCTCGTAGAGTTTTCTGTCGGCCGTGGCAAAGACTGGTATGTATCCTTTGTTTTGCTTTAGCCAAGATAGTGCTGCTATGTGGCATAGGTCTTCTCTGTCGTCAAAGTTTGATCCGGATTGGTGAAGTTTATCGACTAGTATTGTTATTTGGTCAGGTGTGGGGTTGACGGGGATTTCGTCAATTATTCCTAGTTCCTTTTCGGTTCTTAGAAGTGCGTTCTTTGATTGGACGTAGTACTCGTTTAAGTAAACGCTGAGTTTTTGTAGGTAGTCCATTACTGGAAAGTGCCCTGTTTGGTCGCGTGGCATGTCCCTGAATACTTCGATTGCCCATAGTTCTACGGCTTGTATTTGGCTTTTTGAGAGTTCTCTTTCTTGTTCTCTTATCTTTTGTCGGAAGTACGTCTGTATGCTTGGTATGTCTTCGTCTCCAAGCATGGCATTTACTAGTATGTGTGGAAGACCTGCTCCTTTGTTCATGCATAGGTGATGCCAAAGGCCTCTGAGCGAGTTTCCGCCTGCTTCTATAACTTGACTGGTGATTCTTTCTCTAATCGTTCTGACTGTGGAGAGCATGTAACAGTTGATTTTGGCTTTTTGCACAGAGGTTTGGAAAATTGTGCATTTTCTTAGTAGTGGTTCTTGTTCGTAGTCGAGCGTTAGGAGAATGCTATCGTCGGGGTATATCCTAGCGCTCATCTTTTCACCTATTGTGTTGCTCCGATGAGGACTAAGTTTTTCCATAGTGTTTCTGTTGGCTTGTGATCTGCAGCTGTAACGAATACTGATGAATCGGCGTCGTAAAGGTGGCGTCGCAACGTTTCCAGTACTTGTTGTTGTTTGCTGTGTAATTCTTGTAATTGTGCTGGGTCAGCTTCGTAGGCTTTTTCTGTTGGGTTGTTTGGAAAGTCTTCCGATTTAGCGTAATCTGATAAGGCGATGAAGAGCCACAGCTTAAACTGTTCTTTAAGGAGTTTTTTGAATAGCTCTTCTGTTGGTTTGAGAATATCAAAGTAGTTTTGTATTGCTCTTTTTCTTTTAGGCAGGTTGATTCTTTCTCTGATTAGGAAGTGGTTGTGGCGGAAGTGCTCCTTGGTCATTTTTGCTCTGTATTCGTGGAAGTATGAAATAGTATAGTTGCCTAGGTAGAGGTCGCTGAATGTTGTGAATGGTACGTTTGATCTTAGGGCGTTCCACGCTAGTTCTTGGTTTATTTTTTGCCCAGCCGTTGCGACACGTGCGGCTAACGCGTCAAGTCCTATTAGGTATTCGCTTGCTGTTTTGTTGTCCATTCCATAGTATGGGTAGTTTTGTGCTAGCCTTGAGACTAGTGTTGTGAAGGCTTCATCTTTTTTTAGGAATTCTTTGAGGTTGTCTATTAGACGTTGAAGTAGAATTGTTTTGTCGAATCTGTTTGGGAGGCTAAGTTCGGACAAGCATTCAGAGTAGTATTCACTCATGGATTTGTAGTATGTTTCGATTTGTTTCTCTTTGACCCATTTTGGAACTGGCCAAGTTTTTCGGTTACCTATGTATTCGATTGTTGCGTTGGCATTCGCCGAGTGTTCTAAGACGGTAGTTTGCATATTCTATCCTTCTTCTCAATTTTGGTTTCCGTACTGGTCGACCTTGGTCGAAAAGCAGCATAACCCTCAGCGAATTTTAAGACCAGCGTAATTTTCTTGTTCATTTTTATGCTAATAAAGATTGTGCTTTGTCAATAAGGGAATCTTCAAGACTCTTTGATTTCCGCTTTGTTTCAAACAAGGCGACTATACTCTTGGACTTTCTTTATGACATTCTCGTTATATCCATGTTCTCTTAGCCCATCAAGAATTAAGTTCAGATAATCAGGCGACGGGTTTAGCAGAGAGAGCTCTTTATTCATTTCATAGGTTACCGCATGTAATGGCCTTTCATCTGTTTCGACACAAACCGTTTTCCTTCGGTAAACTCGTAGTACAACGCCTTCATAAGCGTCAAGCTTCTTGAATTGTTTCTCGCTAATAAGATAGACGGCGCCCTCGACTTGGCTGTTTAGGCATGGTTTTATGTTGGCATAGCCGCTTTTGTGTCTGTCATAGCCTTTGGCGAAGTGAAGAATGAAGCCCTTTAAAATTGCACACTGCTCTTGTTTCCATTCGCCTATTCTTTGTCTCAACCTTTCCCTTTTCAGATTGGAGCCATAAGCAAAGTACCATATACCCATTCTGTTTTTCCTCGCTACCCTAAACGAAGCTTAGAGATAAGAAGCAATGAATCTTTCCATTTTTCATAGAAAGGGAAACGAAAAAAACTATTCAGACAGTTTCACCAGGGGCTAAAAAGGTATAATGGCTAACCATAAGGGGAAGTAAGCCATGTGGCCTTGTGAATATTGTGGACATGAAAACCCTGAGGATGTCTTGGCACGCGATAACTGTGGTAAACCAAAAGACTCTAACGTGGGCGATGCTGGCGGCGATTGAGACTCAGAAGATCTATTCTTCGACGACAAATACCTTTGAAGATAACGGACTTGGGGACCTGAAACCAATGTGGAAAAGTCATTTGTTTATTTCGATGGTGACTTTTCCAGCTCCTTTGCTTTTTTGACCTCCGAGAACCGTTATGTTATTCAGCGCAGGAATCAAGATTTTGTTAATCAACAGAAGCTGTGCTTCGCCGATGGATTTTGAGGCAATACCATCTAACCACTTGTCGATTTTTGTTTCTCCAATTTCACGCGGCCTGCCGAATTCAAAGTTTCCTTGTTTCGCGATAATCTCTAGCGTTCCCTTGAATACGCTTCCTGGCTTCACTTGTTCTCCTGTGACTATTGCTCCTGTTGCTGCTGTTCCGCTTTTTCTGTCTATTCTTATGCTTGTTTGATCGATTCTGTATTCTCCAGCTTCTGACCAAACATTTGGGATTCGCAGCAATCCCATTAAGCCTGTAGCACCGAAGAAATAGCAAACTGGACACACACCATCCTTTGCGATCACTTTGTCTTCTTCAACTTTGACTTCACAGTGAGGGCGATACCCAAATTTTAGTAGCTGCTGTTCTGCTTTTGAGGGTTTAGGTGCGGGGATGCATGGTTTTAGCAGGTCGGCATTATCAATTCTGAGCTCTGATTTGAGTTCGTTTTTCTTGTTTATTAGGAGTTGTTCTAGTTGGTATCTAAAGGCTCCCTTGAAGCTTGATGCAGGTATTGCAGGTTTTCCATCTACTGAGAAGACGGGTGCTTTCTTTTCTGTAAGTGGTGAAGGGCTACCTCCAATATGGAGAAATGAGCCTTGTTGGACTGAAATCTTAATAGGAAGTTGGAAGACTTTTATGATTCCTTGTTGTTCACTTCGGGGCAGAGCTGTCAAATTTGCAATGTTATTCGTCTTTTATCACCTCCACAAATTCCTTTAATGAATTGAGTTTTCTAACAAAGAAGGCTATCTCAAGGACATCAAGATTCATGTTGTATAACTCCTTGACATACTCAAAGATTCTTTTCAAAGCACGCTTCTGATAACGATTTGCCTTGTCGATTTGGTAAAGAAAGAATTGTTCTACGGTAGGTTTTGTGTGATTCTCTATTACCTTTCCGTAATCCTCCATGTTTGGTAGCTTGCAGTCAAAGATTCCAAAGGAATCAAACAAATCAAATAGCTGTGACAAGAGGTTTGGTTTAGTTTCGAATGCTTTCTTGAGGGATTCGCCTATTTCAATTTGTCGCCTTCTCCAATATGGCGAACGAGATATTTCATAACCGAGATTTTGTAGCTGTCCGTCGATCAAGGAGTTGAAAGCTGTTTTGTCCTTTTTCTTAAAAGTCGCCTTCAGGTGTTTCCAGCTCTCTCTTGGGAAAAGCAAAGGGATGTTTATGCTTAAGTTTTTGTCAAAGGGCAACCCAAACACATCTGGGTCGTTTAGTACACGTTTCATTATATCGTCTAATGTCTTAGTCTGGGGCATCATATCCATATTCTCCGTCGATTAGAATTTCTGGTCCTTTGATTATGCTTCTTTCAAATAGGGCTTTTTTGTACACTCCCGTTATCCTATTTTTTGGATAAAACAAGTATCCATAAGTTGCTTTAATAATTTTTACAATACCAAAGCTAGTAGCTTCCTCTTCGAGTAATCTGCCTCTTAAATATCCAACTTTTAATGTCGTTTTGACCTCTTTGATGTAATCTAGATTGCATCTTCCAAAGTCTTTACTCTTCAAGGCGCCGATGTAAATGGTCGAAGGCATAGATTTGAGAAGTAATTCCGTCGCTTCATTCTTCAAGGCATAAATATCAGCAATCACTGCGTTAGAGTCATGTTTTGGTTTCAGGTATTCTAAGGTTATTGGCAGTTTAGAAGTGTTTAGCACTGCGTCAAATGGTGAATATGTGAAGAGTGCCTTTTCACATGACGTTTTGTCAAAAAAGCCGATGGCTGCCACATTCTCCAAGCCAAACTGCTCTTTGAATGCGCCTTTCAAAGTCGAGGTGGGTATTGTCTCTATGCAGGGACGAAAAGTTCCGCCTTTCACTCTTTCGCCTATGGCTACTGCTTGAGTGCTTAGTTTAAGATGAAGAAAAACATGATTGCCGCTCATGCTTGTTCCTCCCGAACTAAGTTGTAAAAAGCAAGTATTTGGTCTGGAGTTAATCCTTCTTCAAACAGTTCCAAAATAGCTGAGAACTTGTTTCGGTTATTTCTTTCATAAACTTCAAGCATGACCATTCTGTCACTTTTTGTGCTTGCTTTAATCTCTGTTAGGCGATGCAAGAAGTGGCTAAAAGCGATGTTTGCTCGGCCGATTTTTTCCTTGAGAACCATGTATTGCTGGGTGTTCAGCGTTAATCTTCCTGATGGACTTTTTATGTCAATTGTTCCTTTTGGTTCGGATAGAAAGCGCCAATGCTCTTGGTATGGATATTTTACAGACGCAATGCTGATTGCAAGTCTGATTGGCAAATTGCTGATGTCGAGGCATTTTGGAAAAATCTGTCTTATACAATCAGTGAAGGTATTGATGACTGCGAGAATGGATTTACCTGATGGCGCCTTGAATATCCCGAATTCGTTGTAGTCATCGATTGGATAAAGAAGAGTCTTCTGAGAGAAGGTTGGATTGCCTGTTTCGTCTTTTATACTATAGATTTTCTCTTTAAACTCGTTTAGTAACGCCTTGTAGTCTTTAACGAAATCCATTTGTACAGCAAGAGGTCTGAAGGAGTTTTTAAGTTCGGTCTTGTCAGTGCTTGCTACATTATTCATTAGAGGAGAATTATCTACGTAGTCGGCAAATAGTTCCAGAAGCATTTCTTTTAGTCGGTCTGGGTCAAGTGTGATTTTCATCCACGCTGCTTTCCCTTCCCACTTAGCATACTCGCTAGCTGGTTCGCCCATATTGCGAATCTCATAGCATGTGTCACACAAACATTCTCGAACCTGTTCTTTGATCCTTTCTTTGCCTTCCCTAATTTGGCAAGAGTCACAAATATTTGGTCCGATTTCGGGTTGAATCTGAGAGTTCAATTGCTTTTCATAGATTTTCAGGTATCTATTTGCCGCTGGTAAGGCATGAAATTTATGGTGAACTGCTTCATAAGCGGAAGTCAGCAGACCCAGTTCTGCTTCCATTTCTGTATAATCAATAACCAGACCCTTATCAATGAAGGGCTTTAATA
>Ga0136652_1000019_pt1 | contig 88828 bp, 79 predicted proteins | sample ConPoolayeEmetaG_FD_94864 | JGI IMG/M metagenome (GOLD analysis project Ga0136652, IMG submission 94864) | Hot spring microbial mat communities from California, USA to study Microbial Dark Matter (Phase II) - Cone Pool mat layer E metaG... ...
TTTTATTATTATTTAATTATAATTTTTATTACTGTTATTAATCCCGACCTTGCGTACAAAAATAATAGGTGATATAATAAAAAAATGCAAAACGTGCATTTTACCCCACCACAACTGGCTCCCCTGTTTGGCGTCAATGTCTCCACTATCAAAAGATGGATCAATAAGGGCTACCTCCCTTCGACCGTGACCGCCGGCGGTCATCGGCGCATTTCTCAGGAACAGTTGGAGCGGTTTAGAAAAAAATTTCCGCAGTATGCCAAGAAGTCCTATGCCTTAAAACGGCTGCGGGATAAAAATTTTTGTCCTCCGGTGAATTGTTGGAAAAAATATTATCAGCAGCTTTTGGAAAACAAAAATGACGAAGCCGGACAAATAATCGAAAAACTATATTTCTCCGGTACACCTCTTTTGGAAATACTGAAAAATGTAGTGACACCCACCATGCGCCATCTGGCCAAACAATGGTCCATGGAGAAAATTACGGTTTTTGATGAACATCGTATCAGTTTTAACATGCGCTCTCACCTCATCAAACTAGAACGTCTCATCCCCGACAAAACATACGCGCATTCACCGGTTGCTTTGCTGGCCTGTGCCCCAGCCGAATACCACGAATTGCCGATACATCTCATCTACCTAATATATAAAATGCACGGCTGGAAAACCCACGTGTTGGGCATCAATATCAGTTTGCCTAATTTGCTGGCCGCGGCCAAAAAAATAAAACCAAACTTGATCACCATCAGTAAAACGTACGCCACCAACGACCTAACTGATTATATGCAAAAACTAACCAAGTTTGCCAAAGCCAATAATATCTGTATTGCGGTCGGCGGCGGTGCCTGGAAAAAAACTCTGGATAAAATAAAAAATCCTAATATCAACAATTGCGCCAAATTTTTCCCGGCCATCAAATTGTTCAGCGAGTATTTAAACAATTACCAGCGCCGAACTAAATAAATACGGGAATTAAAAAAGTTGCGGCCATTGCCCAGCCTTAATCATTTTTTCTATTTCTCGAAAATATCCACACCAAAAATGCGCCCAACCAACCAAATCGGCAAAAGTAAAAATTTCAGAAGGATATTCATATATTTATTCTTTATGGCAGAGTTATTATACCTATATTAACATACTTGTCTATATTTTCATCCGGCTTGGAACTATGGGGCTACTGCAGAAAACCACCGGCCTGAAGCTGCCACAAATTCCAGTAAATTCCCCTGTGCCGGATAAGTCCATCGTGAGTACCCTCTTCAACAACGACCCCTTTATCAATGACAATGATGCGGTCCATTTTTTTGATGGTAGACAAGCGATGGGCAATAGCGATAACTGTTTTGCCAGACATCAGCTTATCCAAAGCGGCCCGGATTAAAAGCTCCGACTCAGAATCAAGACTTGAAGTTGCTTCATCAAGCACCAGGATGGGCGCATTATACAAAATCGCCCTGGCAATGGCTACCCGTTGCCGCTCGCCGCTGGAAAGTTTAATACCGCGCTCGCCCACAAATGTATCGTAACCGTCCGGTAAATTCACTATAAACTCATGGCAATGTGCGGCTTTGGCGGCCTCACTAACTTCTGCCTTGGTAGCATTTGGTTTACCGTAACGGATATTATCAGCTAAACTACGATGAAAGAGAATGGGCTCCTGAGGTACCAGGCTAATGGCTTGCCGCAAACTTTTCTGGGTAACCCGGGCAATATCTTGGCCATCAATAAATATTGAGCCGGACGCCACTTCGTGCATCCGTAACAGCATTTTAATCAGGGTGGTTTTACCGGCTCCCGAAGGGCCGACAATGGCTACGCGCTCGCGGGCCCTGATATTCAAATTAAAACCTTTGAAAATCTCCCGCGTACTGCGGTAGCAAAACATAACTTTCTGAAAATTTATGGCTCCGGCCTTAACCTGCAAATCCTTGGCGCAGTGTACATCTTTTATCTCCAGAGGGGTTTCCAAAACTTCGGTCATTTCATCAGCATCAGCTAAACTCTCGTAGATGCTTCTGACCACTTTTCCAAAATCCCAAATCCTGACAATAATATCCACCAGATAGGCCTGGATCAAGACAAAATCGCCAATAGTTAAAATACCGCGCTGCCATAATTTTATCGCGACATAGAGGATACCAATTTCTAAAATAGTCATGAGCATACCCTGCACAGCCTCAAAGAATGAACCTAGATCCCAAGTAAATTTTCTCAAGCGGCGTAATTTTTCATTGATCACCTGGAAAGCTTTAATTTCCCGATGATAGCCGTCAAAAAGTTTTACGGTACTATGGTTGGTAATTGAATCAGCCAAAAAGCCCGTGGCCTCGGTCTCCGCTCGGCTGCGCTGCAGGTCATATTTTAGTTTATACCTGATAAATATGGTGTTGATAGCCAAAAACAAAATGATCCACGCTACTACTCCGGCGCCCAGCCATAAATTACGATAAAGCAGAACGATAATTATCGCCAGGCTGTTCACGAAAAGCGGCAGCAGATCCCATAAAATCCGGTCGGAAATCGATTCAAACGACCGGCCAAACCATTTTACTTTTTTAACCAGCGAGCCGACAAAATTGTCGTTGAAAAAACTAAAAGAGTGCTGATGTAAATAAGCGAAACAGTAATTAGTCAGGTCAGTCATAGTCTTGGACTGAAAATAGCTGGCGCAAAAAGTGGCTACCCGCCAAAACGTCCATTGAGCCAGGCGCCAAGCGGCAATTACACTAAGAAGGGATAATAAACTTTTTACCGCCAGCAACTTGGCCTCGCCACTGGCCAATAAATCGAAAAATTTCTTAAAGTATAGTGGCACCACCACATTCAAAAGCGCACCCAAAGCCACAGCCACCAAAGTAAACAAAACGCTAAGCTTGTAGCGCCAAACCTTCTGGGCGTAAATCTTCAATGTTTTTCTGGTATATTCCTTCATAAAATAAAAAATCCCGTTTGTAATCGGCGGGATCAACTAATAAAATTAATGGTTTAAATCACACCGATCTGAATCGATATAAATTTGTATTTAATCTTACATAAATAATCATAATATATGGCAGTATAACCGCCCAATATTGTTTAGTCAAATTTCTGAAAATCTGAGCGCTTTTTCCTACTGTAAATTTTATAGTAATTTATTGTCGTGGGGATAGCTTTCCCGCAAACCGGCCTGGCTGATGCGTATAAACTTGGCCTTTTTTTGCATCTCGGCGATGGTGGATGATCCGCAATAACTTAAGCCGGAGCGCAACCCACCGACCAATTGCTCAATAATCTCGGCAACGTGGCCGCGATACGGAACCATAGCCTCAACTCCTTCGGGCACGACATGTCTAAATTTCTCCATATCGTCGCCATCATTGCCGTTTTTATCGCTTCGGGACATGGAGGCGGTCAAAGAAGCCATGCCTCGCGTCACTTTATATTTTTGGCCGCCGCGAATAACAGTAATACCAGTACTCTCCTCGGTTCCGGCAAATAGGCCGCCAATCATGACGCTTTCCGCGCCAGCGGCCAAGGCCTTGACTATGTCCCCGGAATTCTTGACCCCACCGTCGGCAATAATGGGAATATTAAATTTTTTAGCCACCGAGGCGCAGTCCATGATGGCCGTCAGCTGCGGCACTCCCGAGCCAGAAACAACTCTGGTAATACAGATTGAGCCCGGTCCAACACCGACTTTGATGCATGAAGCGCCGGCTTTTATTAAATCTGCGGCAGCCTCCTTGGTAGCTACATTGCCGGCCACTATTTCTATACTGGGAAAATCCTGACGGAACGTTTTAATGGCCCTAATCATCAGATCAGAGTGTCCATGAGCGATATCAATCAGTAAAACATCCACCCCGGCCCCGACCAAGGCAGCGGCTCTTTCCCGAAAATCTCCCATAACTCCCACAGCCGCCCCGACCATCAGGCGACCCCTTTTGTCCTTGGTGGCCTGAGGATATCGTTCACGCTCACCAATATCCTTGGTGGTAAACAAACCCATAAGTCTAAACTTATTATCAACAATGGGTAGCTTTTCAATGCGATGGGTATAAAGCATTTTTTTGGCCCCCTCTATGGAAATCCCTTTTTTAGCAGTTATCAATCTTCCTTTTGGGGTCATGTATTTTTTAACCGGCTCAGACTCATTGGCGCAATTCAACCAGTCGCGGCGCGTCAAAATTCCTGCCAGGGTGCCTTTTTTGTCTACAACCAAAACACAAGTAATGCTGAAATTTCTCATTATTTTCCGCGCTTCAGCCACGGTCTGCTCGGGCTCGACTGTGGCCGGATTGTCAATTAGTACGCTTTCCTGACGCTTCACTTTCTTCACTTCACTTACCTGTCGTTCAATGGTCATGAAACGATGAATAAAACCCAAACCCCCAAGCTTGGCCAGAGCAATGGCCATGGCTGATTCGGTAACCGTATCCATGTTCGCAGAAATAATGGGGATATTGAGTGTAATGTTAGACGTCAATTTGGTCTTAACTGAAGCATCTTTTCGGGAACTCAAACCGGAACGTTGCGGCACCAAAAGCACGTCATCAAAGGTCAGTCCTTCGCTGATTACCGTCATATATTTTAACAATCAAAGTTTAGCCAAAAAGAATGATATCATGGCCTGAACAAATTAACAATCCCACCGGGAAAAACTAAGCCTCCCCTTTCCGAGTTATTAACTTTTCCACGGTCATCGCCGTTAGCAACACGACCGTGATTATTATGGCGTAAATAAATTTAACTCCGCCGCTGGCAGTCAATAAATGATCGCCGAATGAAGTTAAAATAAACAAATTGATGACAAAACCCAGGCCGATGACGGTGATATAGCGTTTATAGGGGAAATCCGATAAACCTAAGACATAACCGATCACATCAACCGGAAAAATCGGTATTATATAAACCAGCCAAATAAAAAACTTATTTCGTCGTAAAAAAACGTCGAAACTATCAATAATCTTATCTTTAATTAACCTCCTCACCAAAGGCCGACCCAGCTTTCTGGCTAGCCAGAAAGAAAGATTTGAACCTATCATGTTGCCAATCCACAAATACAAAATTCCCGGCCAGAGCCCGTAAACCACGCCGGTGACTATAGAAACCAAAGGACCGGGAATCGGCGCCAAGACTGTTTCTAAAATTATGGTCAATATCAAAGCCAGTGGCCCAGAGACGCCTAAACGGGCTGACCAATTGCTGATAGCCAGTTCGCTGGGTAAAGACGGCTGCCACAACACAAAAACCAAGACTATCAGCAAAAAAAAGAAAATAATCAGGAGATCGATTCCCCAGATTTTTCTATATTTTTTTATTTTATCTGAATTGACCAACATCTTAGTTACTATAACAAAAAAGCGCCAAAATAACACTATTTACATTAATGCAATAAAAGGCCCTTGACAGATTTTTCGGCGCATGCTAATATTGAACGTTATTTGTTATTTCGCTCATCAAGAATTTATCAAACAAACCTACTATTAACCCAATAACCAAGGAGGGGAAATGAAAAGGATTTTCGGTTTCCGTATAGGTTCAGATGGCGTTCCGCAATGGACTCCCAAAGCGCACATCGCTGATCTTCAGAAACTTCAGAAATCCGACGGCTTTGATGTGGTCGTTGGTTCTGACGGTCTCGTCGACCGACCACAGAGAGGCGAAAAATTGATCGACGTGATCAATCGGAATCGTGAAGAATAATTTCTTCACGACAACCAAGGGGGATCGTTAATGCCAAAAAACAGCAAAAACATCCCCCTTTTATTGCCCTCCATTTCCTTGGTCTTGACAGAAAATCCATTCTGATATAATTTTAATCTCCATTGTTAGAACCTTAAAAAGGAGAAGCACTTGGAAATAAAAGAGGCCAAAAGAATCGTCCGCGATACTATCGTCGCTCTGGGCGGCCCGCGCTTAAAGTATAAAGACATACTTTGTTCCAAAAACGAAAAAGGCGTAAGTCGAGCAGTTTTCAGTCTTCATGGTCGACTGAAAATGATTAATATTTCACCACCCACCTATTGGCAAAAAAATCAAGAGCGGCTTATAGCTCTCACAGCGCATGAATACGCCAATCGTTTTTTTATCCAGACTTCCGAAGCTGAAAACTTTATGTCACTGGAACTTTACCGTATTGACCGGGAGTATATCAGATTTCCTGAATTGAAAATAAAGAAACGATTAGCCAAAAAGGCAGACTATGAAATCAATCGCGGAGTCATTTTCGATCAACTGCTGCGAACTTTAAAAGTCGATGCCGCCGCCATCCAGATGTTGCGTCAACATCAGCTACCGCTCAGCGGCTACTCTGCCTATCTGACCACCGAACTCGAAGCAACAGCTAAATTCTCTCTACCTCGGCGCACCTGGCACGTTATGGCCTTGCTACTCCGCTTGGCCCAAGCCGAAAAAATTATTGACAATCCGAATTACAACCCGCAACAGTTCTTTACTCTTCTGGAAACATTCAAAAGCTCCGACTGACACCGAAGTTGGAGCTTATTTTTTTGTTTGACACAAAAACATTCATCGGTTAAGATAACCAATCAATAATAAGAGTTCTTTTAAAAAAACAGGAAAAGGAGTAAAAATGATCATTGCAAAACCAAAACAATACATCAGAAATATTATCTTAAAATTCGGCGGACCACTCTTGGCCAATAGCCAAATTACTCTTTCCCGCCAAAAAAACATACCACCTGTTGCCACCTTCTCCAAAAAAGAAACGCTTCTTCGTCTTATCATACCTTTGCCCTATTGGCGAACTGACGCTGAACGATTAACGTCATTGATAGCCCATGAATTTGCCCTACACGATTTTCCGCCTGATAAAAGCGGGAGGTCATCCCTGGCTGAGCTTAGGCGCCAATTGGCTGTTGATGCTCGGACTATTGAACTTCTCCAGTTAAATTTAGTGCCGGTGCCAAGCTATCTCGCTTTTTTGGAAACCGAGTTCCAGCGCCTCAAACAATCCCATACCAAAAATAAAAACCGGTCAATCATTATCATGCTGCTGCGTCTCTCCCAAGCCAGACAGCTAATTGTGGACCCATCTTTTGATTACCGTTCTTTCCAGGAAAAATGCACCGACTCCAGCTAATCTCCCCGCTGGAGTTTTTTGTTGCCATTGTAAACCACGATCTGAACTGATAAAATTTAATAAGAAAACGCTCATCGAAAACTAGCCATAAAAAAGGAGGATTTGTGGCAAAAAAGGCAACTCTTGGCTTCAATGACCTGAAAAAAGGCGATCGTGTCTGCCTAACCGTGGCCGGTGGCCATGAACTCGAAGCGACTGTTCGCTGCCGAATGAACCCAACCGCTAAACACCCGAATGGCGGCTTCCGTCTGCCTGGTGATCAGTATTGTACCCTCAGCTCCAACTCAAACGGCCATCCGCCCAAATGGCAATTCCATAACGCCTTTTGCTCTATGAAGGTCATTAAAATCCAAAAACTTAACTAAACTCTCTTAAGCTGCTTTTGCCCTCGTGCCCAATCTTTTCAAAAAAGAACCCGAGCAAGTCGGGTTCTTTTTAATTATAGATTTATTAAAACATTATCTAAACATGACCCATTCGGGTTTTGCCACAAGAAGTATGCCCAAAATCATGATTACCAAGCCGCCTATCAACATGCCCCAGCGACTGTATTTACCGCTCGTACTTACAGTTTTCAGTGTTACCATTGCAATGGCGAAAACTATCATATCATCCAGCATGAAAATTATGATATACAGTATCAAATACAAATAGTGCTGCCAAGCAGGTACATCATTAAGAGCCAAGACCTGAGTGAAAATAGCCGGCAACCCGGCTGAACATGCCAGTTCTATAAAATTTACAATAACGGCCAGTCCAATTATCCCAAGTAGGGCCAGCCACAAGGCCTGCTGACTGACGGTCCTTTTAATCTTATCCATCAACTTCTGTCTCTGCTGTGGGTTAGTCACTTCACATTGTCCCGGCCTCGTTTTCCAAAAACGTCGCAGGTAATACAGCCCCACTCCCAACGCCACCAAACCGACAACTATCTGGACCGGTCTGACCACGCCGATAAATTTAAAAAAATTGAGCCAGGCGGCCAGAAAAATAAAATAAACCAAAGCCGATGAAGCGATAAAAGTCAGGCCCAGAATCCACATCCGCCTTCTATTTTTCATTCCTAGGAGCATAGTTATCAAAAACAATAGCACCCACATGGCACAGGGGTTGAAACCGTCAATAGCGGCCACAATAATCGTCACGCCAAAAAGCGAATATTTCATTAAATTAACCTCGCCAAAGACCGGTAATTTTACCGGCAAAGATTTAACCAGTTCCTGATTATCGACATCCCCACTCAATAAAGCGAGATTCTCGTCAATTACGTGCCGGATTTGTTGACCGGTAGTAGTATCCGAAAGATATCCCACAATCACATCTTCTCCGATAAAAGTCGCCGGGACTCCGTTGATGTTTTTGCCGGAATTTTTGATAAAATTGAAGAAAACTTCCTGGTTTTCGGCTGAAGAAATTTCGTATTTATTGATTTTAATTCTGCCGCCATATTCCTGCTCTAAAGTCGGTAAAAAAGCCTCTTCCTTAGCGCAATGCGGGCAGGTCTTGCTGTAGAAAAAATTAATTTCTAAAGACTCGGACGCATTAACAATAAAAGGCACTAAAATAAAAACAATCGCGACCGTCGCAAAACACCACTTGCCGATAATTTGTTTCATATAAAACGAAAAAATTATTAAATCAGCACCTAGGGATAGCAATAACCACACTAGCTTTATTAATATTATTATAACAAATAATTCTTAACTTAACCAAGCATTGAAAACAAAGAAGTGAAAACTACTAATAACATTTGAATTTTTTAATCATAATAAATTTTAGTAATGAATGTTTTTATCATAGTTTATTAAAAAGAATATCATTTAAAATATGGGCATAGTTTCACGTAACCGTAAAGATGCTATAAAATCGCATTAAACAGAAAGCCGGTAAACATAATCCCCGCGCCGACCGCTCCGGCAAAAATAAAAATCAATTTCAATTTCATGACTTTTTTCAAAATCATGAATTCCGGCAGAGACAAAGCGGTTACTGACATCATGAACGCCAATGTCGTGCCCATGGCCACGCCTTTTTCCGTTAGGGCGCTTACTAACGGAATAATGCTTGCCGCGTTGGAATACAGCGGAATGCCGATCAAAATAGCCAATGGCACTGTATACCACTTATCGCTTCCAGCAAAGCGGACTAAAAAGTCAGTCGGCACGTAGCCATGTATCCAAGCCCCAACACCAATGCCAATCAAAATATACGGCCATACTTTTTTAAGGATATCCAGCGTGTAATCTTTAGCATAAGTCATTCTTCTCTTTATAGTCATGCTATGAAAATCTACACCGCCATTGATCGTATTTTGATAAACAAATCCTTCAACGAGATTTTCCACCTTCATCTTACCGATGACCATTCCAGACAGAATTGCAATAATTAGACCGCTGACAATGAAGGCTAAGGCGATTTTCCAGCCGAACATCCTCAGGAGTAAAACTAGCGCCACTTCATTGATCATGGGCGAGGCCACAAGAAAAGAGAAAGTAACGCCCAGCGGAACGCCAGCCTGAACAAAACCCAAAAATAAAGGAATGGCCGAACACGAACAGAATGGGGTAGCGAGGCCTAATACCGACGCCAAGACATTATCAACGTACTTGTTTTTTCGAGATAAAATCGCTCTGGTTTTCTCTGGAGGCAAGTACGACCGAATTATGGAAACAACAAAAATAATGGCGGACAGCAGGATGAAAATCTTGATCGTATAAAACACAAAGAAATTAACCGCGCTCCCCAGCGTGGAGTCGTGGGCAATGCGGAAAACCGTAAAGGTCAACCATTCGGCAAAAAGTTGAAGGGGTAAAAAATGTTCACAATTCTAATACTTATTTATTATCATCCTTTTCACCTTTGAGATTTTCTTCAATTATCTCTCTAATTTTTCCTTGGTCTGAAGTAAATCCCGTCATCACGGGCTTCCCATTTATTGCCAGCACCGGACTTTGTATAACGCCCATAGAAATCATTTGTTGAATATCGGTGCTGTATTCCACATCAAAATTAAGATGCATATCAGCAACGGTCTGTTTGACGATCTCGTATAATTTTTTGCAGGTTGGGCAACCCGAGCCCAAGACTTGTATTTTCATATAAACTTTAGCTGGATTAGTTTATCATTATTTTTTCCAATTTAGAGAGGTGCCGTTTGATTTTTTTCTTATTTGCACGATAGTAAATTCGCAACCCCTCGCGTCTCGATGTAATAAGCTTGAGTTTTTTGAGTACCGCCAAATGGTGTGAAGCCAGGTTTTGCGGCAAGTCGAGGTGCTGCCAGATCTCGCAGACACACAGCTCGCCATGGCGTAAAAGGCAAAGGATCCTGAGGCGATTATCCTCGGCCATAACCGATAAAAATTTCGTTACCTCTACTATCCGGGCGGATAGTTTCTTGTTTTGACAACATGCTGGGTTCATAGTATTTATATGACTATATCAATTTATATTGATATAGTAGCATAACAAAATTTGTTAATCAAGAAAACTTCATTATTGGCTTATCAATTTCGCATTTAGTCATCTAAACACCTTGATTCCTTTGAAATGATGACCATTATTACCTGCTAGATGCGCCCAGTTGGCACACTATCGGAATAGCATGTTCCGACTATGTTTTTTAATGATTGGCTGAAAAGTGTGATTGTTTGTTCTTCGGTTAAATCCGGTGCAGAGCAAGTGCCACTTTGACATTGGTCACTGTCAGTACAAGTTTCACCGACTTTTTTATTTGCCAAAAGCCACTTATTTTGATGATCTGGCCATTCTCCACCAACGCTTTGGCATGATTGCTCATTCTTTGGCGGATGGTGCCCGGATAATGAAAAAAATAATAAAAACCCAAAACAATTTCTAATAATGGCGGGATTACAAAAACGAACAATGAACTTTTTTGTATGTGCCGTTTTTAAATTTTTTTATGGCTATTTTCCTATCCTTATTGATCATCTTGATCGGTTTTTTCTTGTGTAATTGGAATTTGATGTCTTGCCTTAATAAACAATACCGCCAGTATGGTGGCGATCGGCATAGCTAACACCAGTCCGACGCTGCCGCCTAAAGTCCGGACAATCTCCGTGGCGACCGTTTCATTGTTGATGACCTGGCTGAAAGTTAAAAACGGCGGTTCCTTGACGCTGAATAAAATAAGCAGTGGCAGAGCTGCCCCGGCATAAGCTAAAAATAAAGTATTAACCATGGCGCTCATGTGGGAAACACCGACCTTCATAGCCTGGCTATAAATCTGCCTGTTTGGCAGCCGGGAGTTGGCCCGCTTTAATTCCTGGACCAATGTCACCTGGGAAATAATCACGTCATCCAGCACGCCCAGCGCACCAATAATAATTCCGGCCAGCAACAGGCCCTGGAGGTTAATAGTTTTTCCAGACAAGCCCATCAGATATATCGCTTCATCACTGGCGAATCCGGTTAATTTGGTTAAAGCCGTGAACCAGACTGATAAAAGTCCGGTGATAATCAGCGCGATTAATATTGAAAATACGGCCACCGTGGAGGTGCGCTTGAATCCCTCGGTAATATAAACGGACACGACCAGTATAAATAACGAACCGACGATGCTAATAAATAAAGGACTGTTGCCTGCCAGGATTCTAGGAATTATAAATTTCAGAATTACCAAAAATGTCAGGAGCAAAACAATCAGCGCCCGAAGTCCTTTCAATCTGCCGACAGCTATAACGACCAGGGCGAATAGCGCCGCCAGCCAATAGAGGGCGCCTTGGCGTACATAATCAGTGACATAGAAAACGTCATTACCGTCTGCGTCTTTGGAACTATTAACTATGACCTGGTCGCCCACCTGGTAGGTACTAGCGGAGATTACTTCGTGTTGCGTACCGTCAAAAATAATTTCCTTATCGTCCCAACTGCCAGATAAACCCTTTAATTTAAGCTTCTGCTGTATGATCGGGGCGCCATCTTCAAAAGTAATGGTTTTTTGTTCTAAAATTTCAATCACGCGGGCACTAAATGTTTCCTCGTCGGTCTGGGCTTTGATGCCGCATGGCAAAATAACCGTTATCAAAAATATTATTACGGTAAACAATAAATATTCGATGCGAAGCAATTTTTTCATAGTTTTTAGGTTTGCCCTGATAATGTATTTTGTAACTTTTTATTAAATGTTAAAATGTTTCCATGAACACTGCCTATATTATCAAAATTTTGTTTTTATCGTTAATTTCCAGCGCAGCTACGCTTTTGGGCGTAATCATTGGCCATCGTTTGAACCGCCGGGGCGGAGTTGTTTTCGGCGCTAGTTTTTCCGCTGGCATAATGATATTAATTTCTCTTTTTGAGTTAATTCCGGCTTCTTGGGGAGAGGGAAAGTCCTGGTTAACAATACTTAGTATTTTGGGAGGGGTGGCATTGCTCTGGCTTGCTAATACTGCCTTGCCGCACCTACATACTATCAAAGAGTGCGACACCTATGATGCGAAAAAACTTATTAAAATTGCCTATCTCTTGGCTATTGGCTTGATATTGCACGATTTCCCCGAAGGCTTTGCGATACCCAGTTCTTTTAGTCATTCCGAGGCAGTCGGTTTGGTGGTGGTAATTGGCACTTTTATTCACAATATACCGGAAGGCTACATGCTCACCGCTACTAGCACATGGTCCTGCAATTTTTACTATAAGTCGGCTTTTTTTTCAACTTTTTCAACCCTGGCCGGCACTGTGCTTGGTTTAATGTTGCTTAATAAGTTTAACTACCTTAACCAGATTTTTTTGGCCTTGGCGGCCGGCGCCATGTTGTTTATTGCCTGCCATGAACTTATCCCTTTCGTGAAAAATATCGACCGCGGAAAAAGGATGTCATATTCTGGCTTTACCGCATCAATAGCGATATACTCACTACTGACATTCATTTTTTAGTACTGTTTTTACGTAGCTTTTACTTTTCAATGGCAATAGCCTTGCCTTCTATAAGCGCTTGGGCTGTTTTTTTTCTAGCTGACTGAAGGATGCGCTGCACCGTACTCTGGGACGTCTTCATGTGATGCGCGGCCCTGATTTGTTTATAACCTTTCATGTCAACCAACCAGAACACCTCCAGCTCTTCGCAGGTAATTGAAATAACTTGTAATTGATTTAATGGCACGCCCCGTGGCTTAAAATAAACCACGTCGGGATTAATGCATAAATGTCTTTTTAGTCGCGGTCTTGGCATAAATTATTTTTATTAATATAATTGGGCTAGATAGTCCCGCCGTAATTCAAATACTCTAGCCCAATTTAGAGTTATCACCAGCGGGACTATCTTATTTTTTTGCGGACCGCAGCTGCTGCTTGGCTTTTTGCAAAGCTGCCAGCTCATCCTTCAGAACTGCTTCCTCGTCTTCCATCATTTTCAACTCCTCATCTTTGCTTAGCCGGTAACTGTAATTATAACCGCCGTATATCCGACTGGGTATATATCCCCAACCCATACCGCGTCCTCGTCCAATACCCCTACCGAACCAGCCACGCGCGCCTCTACCGGCACCACAAGGGCCCATGCCCCAGCCGGCGCCTGGTCCGCCGCCCCAGACAGGACCTTGTCCATTTTGTCTTGGCATATATTTATTTCCTTATTTGTTAATTAATTCGACCTTTATTTAGCGTATGGCTTATTGCCTATAGTTAATAGTATAAATTTACTTGGACTTTATCGTGTTCCATGAATTTTTTGTGAAAGGTATGATTGTTTTTCCACATCCATTCAATCAACATGGCCGCGTGTTCTTTTTCCTCGTCGCAGTTATGTCCTAAAATCTTTTTTAATTCTTCGTCTTGCGTCGCGTTAATCCGCTCTTTATAATATCAATCGCCTCCGGCTCTTCCCGCAATGATTTGGAAGTGTGGGTCATTTCCAGCGCGTGGTTTGCTTCAATGTTCCTTCTTGCTCAAAATAAGGCATAGTGGTGGATAATTATGGCCGAAATAATGTCCTAAAATAAGCTATTTCTGACTGTTATGAGTATATATTCATAATGATTATTTGTCAACTCTCCAGCTTTGCAAAAATACCATGCAAAACCTTGGCACTACCGTTTGTCTGTGTTATAATGGATATGAATTAATACAATTCAATAAAATAAGTAGAGCGGTTTGTACGGTGAAGCAGGGTGCGATTCCCTCACTGTCGCGCAACGGTTAAAGTCCGATCCCGTACAATGTGCCATTTGGCCCGCTTTTGGCTCGCGCTAAGCCGGTTTTTCGCCTTGGCGCAGAAGTCAGCCAGGGTTTTTAGTTAATAATTAATATATTTTTACTATGTTTTCAAGAATCAAAAAAAGAGATGGGCGGATTGTGACCTTCGAAAAAGACAAAATATCAGCAGCCATCGCCAAAGCCGGACGGGCGACCGAAGAGTTCGGAGAAAAAGAGGCGAAAATATTGACTAAAAAAGTCTTATTGCGCGCCCAAAAATTGATCACTGATAAAATTCCGAACGTGGAACAAATCCAGGATATCGTCGAAGGCATCCTGTTGAGTTCGCATTACAAAAAAACCGCCAAAGCCTATATCCTCTACCGCGATCAGCATAAACAGCTGCGGGATATCGCCAATTTGATCAATAACGGCTTAGTGGAACAATACCTCCATAAAACCGACTGGCAGATAAAAGAAAATAGCAATATGTCCTATTCCTTACAGGGATTGAATAATTACATTTCCAGCGAGATCAGTAAAAACTACTGGTTGAACAAAATATATCCGGAGAACATCCGCCAGGCGCATATCGATGGTGACTTCCACCTCCACGATTTAAATATTCTGTCGGTTTACTGTGTCGGCTGGGACCTTTATGACCTGCTGGCTGAGGGATTTACCGGCGTCGAGGGCAAAGTTTCCAGCAAACCACCGAAGCATTTCAGTTCGGCCTTGGGACAGGTGGTTAATTTTTTCTATACTCTCCAGGGCGAAGCTGCCGGAGCCCAAGCCTTTAGTAATTTCGACACCCTGCTCGCGCCGTTCATTCATTACGATAAATTGACGTATAAGGATGTAAAGCAGGCCTTGCAGGAATTCTTGTTCAACGTCAATGTGCCGACACGCGTCGGATTTCAGACGCCGTTCACCAACGTCACTCTCGATCTAGTGGTGACAAAACATTATGCCAGCCAGCCGGTCATTATCGGTGGTCAGCCGCAGGCGAAGACGTACGGGGAATTCCAGACGGAGGTGAATATGTTCAATAAAGCGTTTTTGGAATTGATGGCCGAGGGTGACGCCAGCGGTCGTGTCTTTACCTTTCCCATCCCGACATATAATATCACCAAAGATTTCAACTGGGATAACGAGGCCAGCGACCTGCTCTGGCGCGTCACGGGCAAATACGGATTGCCCTATTTTTCCAATTTCATCAATTCGGATATGAATCCGGATGACGCCCGCTCGATGTGCTGCCGCTTACGCATCGATAATCGCCAGTTAGAGAAGCGCGGCGGCGGCCTCTTCGGCGCCAATCCCCTGACCGGCTCAATAGGAGTAGTGACAATCAATCTCCCGCGCCTCGGACATGACTGTAAAACAAAAAAGGATTTTCTTGGCAAACTGGAAGAGCTGATGATACTGGCCAAGGACAGTCTGGAAATCAAACGAAAAATATTAGAGCGGTTTACAGATGAAAATTTATACCCGTACACTAAATTCTATTTGCGGAATATCAAAAAACGCTACGGTAGCTATTGGAAGAATCATTTTTCCACCATCGGCATTGTCGGTATGAACGAAGCGTTACAAAATATGCTCGGAAAAACGATCGGCTCTCCGGAAGGCAAACAGTTCGCCGAAGAAACGCTGGATTTCATGAAGACCGTTCTCGCCTCTTTCCAGAAAGAAACCGGCAATAATTACAACCTAGAAGCCACCCCGGCTGAAGGCACGTCATTCCGCTTGGCCTTGCTTGATCAAAAAAAATATCCCGATGCCATATTTGCCAACGGTCAGGGACGAGAGGTAAAAAGCCCGTTTTATAGCAATTCGACCCACTTGCCGGTGAATTATACCGATGATATATTCGAAGCGCTGGAGCTGCAGGATAATTTGCAGACAAAATACACCGGCGGCACGGTCATGCATTTTTTCCTGGGCGAGCGGATAGAAGATGGAAACAGCGTCAAAAACTTGGTTAAAAAAATATGCGAACGATACCGCCTGCCGTATTTTACCCTGTCGCCGACCTTCAGCGTGTGTCCGAATCACGGCTATCGCTCCGGTGAAATGCGCGTTTGCGACGAATGCGGTTCGGTCTGTGAGGTTTATTCCCGCATCGTCGGCTATTTACGTCCGATCAGCCAATGGAATAAAGGCAAAAAAGCTGAATTCGACATGCGCAAGCTATATAGCATTGATGAAACAAAATGATCATCGGCGGATTCCAAAAATTTTCCCTCATCGATTATCCGGCAAAAACATGCGCCATAATATTTACCCGCGGCTGTAATTTTCGCTGCCCCTATTGTCATAACCCCGAACTGGTCCTGCCGGAGCAATTCGCCCCGGCCATTCCGTTGACGGAGATATTCGCCTTTCTGGAAAAACGGCGAGGAACACTGGACGCGGTAACTATCACCGGCGGCGAGCCAACGCTGCACGCTGATTTAATTGAGGTGATAACGCGGATCAAAGCGCTGGGGTATTATGTCAAACTGGATACCAACGGCAGTAATCCAGAAATGCTGGCAGACATTTTTGACCACGGATTGGTCGATTATGTAGCCATGGATATTAAGGCTCCGCTCAATGACTATGAACATATAATCGGCAAGACCCTCAACCCGTCTGTTATCAGACGCAGTATTGAATTGATTATAAAATCAGGCGTTGACCATGAATTCCGAACTACGGTCGCTCGTTCACTAACCAACGCGGATGATTTGCAAAAAATCGCCCAGGCCATCAAGGGAGCAAAACGATATTATATCCAAAAATTTCGTCCGGGAAAAACAAACGATACAAAATTAGTGGATAAACACCCTTTTACGGATCAACAACTGCGAGATATTGCCCAGCAGATCTCCGTTCAGGTGGGATTATGCGAAATACGATAAAACTTATTAAGTGTGCAATCAACATAAATTTGCAGGACATTAAATCACTCTCGATCCGAATGGTCTGAGAGTGATTTTGATGGTGCATCAAAAATTTTTAAGTCTACATCTGGCCGACTGAGAGCAAAGCAATAGCAACCCGTGAACCAGCAACAAACGAAGTGCCTAATCGAAAGCCTTCCGCCAGCGTAAATCCCTCCGGCAACCGCACGCCCATCCGGGTATGTAGCATGCGCTGAGAAATCAAGTATTCCCCCAAAGTGCCATGGCCACGGTATAGCCCCTGCTGTGAAACATACTGATCAATTGCTTTTAGTGCTAATTGCATGGCCCGCTCGGAAACTGGAATGAAAAAATCGGGCACGATACCAACGGGCAACAGATAGTAACAAAATATCTCCGTACGCCAAGGCGCCACGCCTGGAACTGCCTTAGTTATATTGGCAAGCAATAGCGCCGAGGTAACAAGCTGACCAGTAATATAGTGGTCTCGATGCGCGCCGTTACCGTACAAACAACCCTGCCCCCTTTCTAAATAAGGTGCAAACACCACATGCGGCCGAAAATGGCGTACATATCCAGCCACAGCCAGACAACTTAGTTCATCGTTCATAATCTTAGTGTCCGCCATACCCATTATGACACCGGTAACTCCTAGTGTGGAGACAGAAGCTTCAAATTCTTTTTTTCTTGTCTCAGGATCACCGTACGTACCCATCTGTCCAGAGGTCAGCGAGACCATCTGAACTTCCCAGCCAGCTCCAGCCAACATCGCCACTGCGCCGCCGGCATTTCGTTCGATGTCATCAGGATGAGCTCCGATAAAAACCGCCCTCAATCTCTCCATCATAATATCCTCCGTATCTTTGAATGTATATTCTTAAAGGTCAAACAAAAAAAGTCTACACCGCGATCCCCAACGATATGGTAACAGATTAAAAATTACGTCGCAATCAATCATGCGCCTGCCTCCTTCAAGTGCATTTTTTAAAAAAATAGGTGATTCCGCGTCAGCCAATTTTTTTAAAAACAACCGCTAAACCGAAAAATACAGCGTTTATCATCACGATCGTGGCTCCGGTCGGCAGATCAAGGAAAAATGAAAGGGTAATCCCCAACAGTACAGATAAAAGTGAGATGGCACCGCCGATGATGATGGTCGACTTGAAACCCTTGGACAGCTGCAGGGCGGTCACCGCCGGCAAGATAAGCAGGGCAGAAACTAACATGATCCCTACTATTTTTACTGACAAAACGACGGTCACCGCCGTCAGCAAAGTCAGAATTATGTTAATGCCATTCGTCTTCACGCCGCTTGTCTTGGCGTATTCTTCGTCAAACGTAGCGGAAAACAAATCCCAGTAGAAGAAATAAATAACTGCTAAAACTACCACCGACAGTGCCACTGACAAAATAACTTCAATATTGCTGATGGCTAAAATATTGCCAAAAAGATAACTGAACAGATCAACGTTAAACCCCTTGGAGATACTGGCGAGAATCACGCCACCAGCCACGCCCACGGCGGAGACAATGCCAATGGCAGCGTCGCCATATACTTTAGCTTTTTCGCTGATTTTCAGAATAAGCAATGAAGCAAGCATGACCACAGGCACGGCAACATAGAACGGAAACATGCCAAGGCACAGCCCTAGTGCGATCGCTCCGAAACTAACATGAGAAAGCCCATCGCCGATCAACGACATTTTTCGCAGCACCAAGAACGTTCCCAAAACGGCGCAGACCACGGCCACGAAAGACCCGGCGAAAAACGCTTTCTGGATGAATAGATATTGGAGAAAATGAAAAAAATCCATATTAGTCGTGCTGATGATAAATTACGTGACGGCCGTATTCCCCGAGCTGACCAGCTAATTTTTTAGAGCGGTAAAAATCACTGGCACTGCCAAAAAACATCAATGTACGGTCAATATACATCAGCTGGCTGGCGAAACGGCACACCAAATTGGTGTCATGCGTTATTAATATAATGGTCAGGCCGTTCTTTTTATTTAACTCCTGAATGTATTTTAAGAACGTTTCCCGCGACTTCGCGTCCAGCGCCGCGGTTGGTTCGTCTAAAATCAAAATTTCCGGTTTTGACACTAGGGCCCGCGCGATCATCGCCTTCTGCTGCTGCCCGCCGGATAATTCCGATATGGCTTTATGCCGCAATTCAAATAAGCCAATATCACGCAACGCCTGCCCTACAACCAATTTATCCGAGGCAGTAAAATTACGCGGGTTCTTTTTAGAGGACAGCATACCCAGGAAAACGACCTCCTCAACCGTGGCAGGAAAAAGCGGATTGATAGTCCGCAGATTCTGGGGCACGTAGTCGATTTTCCGCCAGTCGTAAAATCGCCCCAATGGCTGACCATAAAGCTTTATCTCGCCATGACTTATCGGGATGAGCCCGAGAATCGCCTTGACAAGCGTCGTTTTGCCCGCACCATTCGGGCCGATCAGGCCGATAAAGTCTCCGGCGTGGATTTCAAACGACACCTCGCTGACTGCCTTGTTTTGATCGTAGCTAATGGAAACGTTTTTTGTTTCAATGATTGTAGCCATAATTATTCACTGCACTGTAAGCCAATCTTCAAATTGGCCAAATTTTTCTCCATGATCGACAGGAAAGTCACGTCATTTTCAAAATCTTCCTTAGACACGTTATGAGCGGCATTTAATAACAGCATCTCGGCCTGCGTTTCGTTGGCCAGTGTTTCGGCGATTTTCGGAGTAGTCAGTTCTTCGTAAAACACATATTTAATATTGTCTTTTTTTATCTGTTCGACCAGCGCCACGAGATCCTCGGTAGTCGGCTCGGAATCCGGAGAAGCGCCCTGGGCAGCCGAATAATTCAAATTATAGCGCTTGGCCAAATACCCGAAAGCATAATGACCGCCGTACACGATTTCCTTGCTTTGACATCTTGACAATCCGGCCGCGTATTTGGCATCCAACAGTGCCAAGGAATTTTTGTAATCAGCGGCGTTTTTCCTGTAAAAATCCGCGTTGGCCGGATCTTTCTCCGCTAGGGCAGCCGTTATAGTATCAACCATAATTTTATCATTGTCAAAATCCAGCCAGACGTGCGGATCCATCGAGCCCTCCGGTTCGTCTTCGTCATGGAAAATTGCGGGTATCATTTCTATGCCGACGCTTGAGTTGACAACTTTTACGTCGCTCCCTGACATCCCTTTGATGATGTCCGCCGCCCACGGTTCCATGAATTCGCCGGTATAGACGAAAAGATCGGCTTCGTTGATAGCAACAATATCACTCGGCGTCGGCTCGAACGAATGCGCTTCAACACCCGACGGCAGGAGCAACGACACTTCAACTTTATCCTGCCCGATACTCCTGGCAAAATCGTACAACGGGAAAAGCGTCGTCACGATCGTTACTTTTGAGGAATCATTCGGGGTTTTATTATTGGAGTAACTGACTGCTCCGTAAATTCCCAATACAATCAGGGTAATTACCCCAACTATGAAAAATATTTTTTTCATGTGTTTATTTTTTAAATTAATTAATTACGCTTGGCATTTACGGCAATAGCCATAAAAATCAAGCGAATGATTAGTAATATTGAATTTTTTCAATTTGGCAATCCGCTTTGCCTGTTTCACCAGATGATTTCCGATGGTAATTTTCTCAATGGAATTGCATTTTAGGCAGACAAGGTGATGATGGTCCGGTGATATCTCGTAATAATCAACGCTCGAAATGGTATTTTTGACGATAAAGCTATTTTTCGCGAGATATAGCAGTTCGCGGTACAGAGTCGAGCGGTTCGGGCTGATCCGCGTCTTTTTCAGACGCGCCAAAATATCCGCCTGCGACATCAAACAGCCCGCTTGTGAGAAAATCTGCATTATTTCCCGGCGGATTCTGGTTACCCGGCCGCCGTGGGCGCGGATAGCATTATAAATAGTGTCATTTTTCATAATTGCAACATTGTTGCATTAATAATACAGGACCGGGTTTATATTGTCAAATTTTAACAACAAAAAAGAATAAAAAGGACCTATCCCAGCCCTTACCAATAATCCCCTACCTTTTACTGGGTTGAATGAAATTTATCTGAGCAACAGAATCACTAATATTCCAACCGTATTTGCAGCCAATGACAGAACGATGAATTGTTTTGTGGAAATCTTAAAAAATCCAAAGAATCCCGCAGCCAGCTCATCGGGTAATGGCGAACCAAGGATGATGATACCGATCAGGAATGATAGCCAGCGCGGCATTTTACGGCGAGTCAGTAAAGAGTTAATCTTCCCCAAAAATCCAATTTGGGCCTCCCGTTTAATCACCATGAATACGGTAATATCATATAACGCGGCGCCCAGTCCACCGACAATGGCGATCAAAAATGGGTTCACGGCACGTGGCACTTCCCAGAAAATGGCAGTTGCCATGCTGGAAGTGAAGGCAAAGGCATAGAGAATACCGGCAACCAGAGTGCCCCAGATCCCTGATTGGCTAAATTCGATAATGAAATGCCGAGAGCTAGGTATCTGCATTAACAAGATTGTGAGCAAAAGCCCAAAAAAGAAAAGTAACAATGATAAGTGAGTACGTTTTTGATTTACTTCGTCCATGGTTGTATGGTTAACGGAGAAATTCCTTAATATTCGGCTGGTCTTCGGCCAAAATTTTTAGCGCTGTTATATTACTATACTTATACTATAGTACAAAATACGCTCGTCTGCGAGTTTCGTAATGCCGGACAAGTCGTTCTGTCCTGTCCAAACACAAAAGCGATAAACTCCGTCTGCCCTATTTTCAATATGGCCCAAACTAATGGGATATAGACAAAAACCTTAAAAATAAATAAGGATGTTGGCCACTAAAACCAAAACATCCTATTAATTGAGCTTATATAATTAGCCGCTGGACTATTGTTTAGAATAAAACTTTGCACCTGTCCGGACTTTTTTATTTTTTGCGTTAAATCTCATCACTGACTTCCAGACAAAAGGTATGATAACCAATTCAATGTTATCCAATGCTTTTTCAATTTCCGGCTTGGACGGCCTAATAATAATGGCGATTATTTTTCTAGCACCGTAAACATCTGTCTTCCTTTAAAGAACAATTAGAAAACCATATATTTAAACCATACACTTATACAAATTGAAAGCTAAAAGAGGTAAATCGCGAGTCGGATTCGAACCGACAACCTACCGGTTAACAGCCGGTTGCTCTACCCAGGCATTCAGATCGCCTCCGACGATAACTTCATATCAGCCTCGGTTCTCGCAGACTGAAGCAGTTTAGCCCGCCTCGTTGCCTCGGTTCATTTCGCTATTTAGATATTAAAATCCCTGCACTACTCCGCGAGTCGGATTCGAACCGACAACCTACCGGTTAACAGCCGGTTGCTCTACCATTGAGCTATCGCGGAGTGGTGCGGGGATAATTTTACCATTGCTTGCCCCGTGTAGCTTTTGCGAAGCGGAAAGCTATCGCGGAGTCGTGGAATCCACTACAAACTAATAGTCTTTTAACTTACGCATCCCGGTATGGCCCGCAATCCGTTCCAGGGCCTTGGCCTCAATCTGGCGGATTCGCTCGCGAGTGACGCCGAATTCCTGGCCAACTTCTTCCAGAGTATGCGCCACACCGTCTAATAAACCAAAACGCATTTCCAATATTTTCTGCTCTCGAGGGGAAAGCTCCCTGATAATATCCTGGACGTGATCTTTCAAAAGCTGCATTGCTGCCACCCGATCCGGGGTTATAGTTTTCACATCTTCAATGAAATCTCCTAGTACTGAATCTTCATCCTCACTGTCACCGACCGAGGTCTCCAAGGATACGGTGTCCTGCGATATTTTCATAATATGATGGATCTTTTCCACCGGTTCACCCATTTCAGCGGCGATTTCCTCGGCCAGTGGTTCCCGGCCCAAATCCTGAATCAACTGACGTTCAACCTGCTGAAATTTATTGATTGTCTCCACCATGTGTACCGGTATGCGAATCGTCCTTGATTGATCGGCCAAAGCTCGAGTTACCGCCTGCCTGATCCACCAGGTGGCATAAGTAGAAAATTTATAACCCTTGCGGTAATCAAACTTCTCCACCGCCCGAAACAAACCAATATTACCCTCCTGTATTAAATCCAGCAAGGAAAGAGAACGGCCGGTAAATTTTTTGGCAATAGACACCACCAGACGAAGATTGGCCTCAACCAAATTGCGGGCAGCTTCTACGTCGCCTTTTTCTTTACGCTTAGCCAGTTGTAATTCCTCTTCCGCCGATAATAGAGGCACCTTACCGATTTCACGCAAATACATCTGGATGGAATCATTGGATATATCCGAAAGGTCTAATCGCCTTTTGTCTATAACTTTAGCTTCTTTCTTCTTGACGAGCGATTCCTTATTTTCCTGTAGAATAAGGCCACTATGCTCCATTACCTGCACCCCCAAGGACTCTAATTTGTCCAAAAAATCTTCATAAGCGTCCACATATTCCTCCAACTCCGGAAAACCGTATAAAATCTCCGTTTCCGTGATGAAACCCCTTGATCGGCCCTTGGCGATGAGTTTATTGATTCTCTCCTGATCAATTACCGGAGCGACAGCAAGAGATTTACGAGCATGTTTAACAACAGCTTTTTTTGCTTTCTTGGTGATTTTTTTTTCGGCCTTTGCGGACCTTTTTTTTATTTTTTTCTTTAGTTTATTGACCATTATAAAAAACAATACAAGAAAATAATCTTGGGAAAACTGCTGCCCTTGATTAATCCAGGCTTTTCAGCTCTCCGGCCAGTTCACTGAATTCCATGGCATAACGTTCAATCAGTGCCTCATCATGATTTTGTTCCGCGTAGCGCAGTGCCCGCTCAATATCTTTCAACTTTTCCCGAATAAACTTTTTTTTAAGCTCTTTGATGCTTGCTCCAATTAACTGTTCATCGGGCACGACACTTTCATCTTCGCTGTCTTTTTCGGCTTTCAGGGCCAAAATATCGGCGTAAACCGCTAGCTGACCCTCACTTTTGGGGACAGATTTGATAAATTCCTGATAGTCAAAGGCTTGCTTTTCAGTATAATAAGTTATCAGCATTTTGTAAAGGTTTCGAAGTTTCTGTTCTGGTATGTGCTCGGGGTTTAACTGACCACTAATATAGTTCAGAAATTCAGGACGGACAAGCGCCAAGCCGATCAGCTCTTCGGTAATTACGGTATATCGGTCTTTAATTGACTTGACCGGACTTTCTTCCTGCGTCAACGAAGAAGTGTCTGTCTTTTTTAATTGCTTTAATTTGTCGCGCAAAACAGCTTCATCCACCGCCAGTAAAGCGGCCAGTTTTTGTAAATAATGAGTCTGTTCAATAGGGTCAGCCAACTTGGCAATAATGCTCAGCAATACACGGGCTGCTAGTTTTTTATCCTCAACTCTTTTCAAATCGGCTTTTTTCAAAGTAGTTTCGAAGTAATAATCCATTATCGAGCGGCGATCAGCTATGGCCTTCACCCAAGCGCCGGGATCTTTCTTGATGAGCTCATCAGGATCTTTGCCAAAGGGCAACTGAATAACCTTAACGTCCATTTCTTCCTGCCAAGCCACGTCTATGCCCCGTTTGGAGGCGCTTTCGCCAGCCACGTCCTGATCAAATGCAAAAGCCAAATTAGTGGTATATCTTTTTAGTAATTTGACCTGTTGCACCGTCAAGGCAGTACCTGATGAAGCCACGACGTTGGTCACTCCTGCCTGATGTGAGGCCAGGCAGTCCATATAACCTTCTACAACAATCGCTATTTTTTGCATTTTTATTTCCGTCTTAGCTTTATCCAATCCGAACAAAACACGACTTTTGTCATAGATTATGGTCTGAGGAGTGTTAATATATTTAGCCACTGTTTTATCCTGATCATCGCCCAGCCAGCGGCCGCCAAAACCAACTATGTTGCCATGCGTGTCAGCCACCGGAAACATCAAACGATTACGAAACCGATCGTAAAAACCCACGCCCTTCTCTTTTTTAATAGTCAAACCGGCTAAAAAAATGTCTTCCTCCATAAAACCCCGCTGAATCAAATAATTGTTCAGGGCGGACCAGCTGTCAGGCGCAAAACCCAATTGCCAAACGGCTATTGACTCTGCGCTGACTTGGCGATTTTTCAGATAGTCCCGGACGAACTGGGCCTTGGGGTGTTCCAGTAAAATCTTATTATAAAATACAGCGGCGCTTCGACAAATATCTTGAAGTTTTGTTTTTTGATCGTGGATGTGAGGATCCTGATAGCGAAGCTGAACTCCGGCTTTTTTGGCCAGCACCCGAATGGCCTCGGGAAATTCCAGGCCCTCCATCTTCATCAGAAAAGCAAAAATATCGCCCCCCTCGCCACAACCAAAACAATGCCAAATCTGCTTGTCCTTGGAAACCATAAACGACGGCGTCTTTTCATGGTGAAAGGGACAGAGCGCTCGGTAACTATTGGTTCCAGCGGGTTTAAGCTGAATATACTCCTGAATCAGCTCAACCACGTCGATTTTGGACTTTATTTCTTCAATGTTATCAGAGGCCATATCTTCTAAAATTGAATGCTAACCGCCCAAGACGGTTTCATTCTTATCACTCTCCTCTTTCTTTTTATGTTCCAGCGAATGCTCGAACATGGTCAGCATGCTATTAAACCGCTCGTTGAATACCGCCGCCTCACCTTTACCATGAGGCAATCGATAACTGAAATCGCCGTGGGAGACATGATCCATGCCGCGGGCTAAATTTCTAAATGGTCGGATAAAATACAAACTAATTATATAAACAATAATTAATAAAATGGGAATAAGCGCAACAGTTATTATCAAAAGTGCTCGTAATATCTGCCAATACTCGTTAATCATTGCTTGGGCGGAGTAATCAACGCCAACCACCGCCACACCACGACCATGATCATCTCGGAGAGGGGCATAACCGGATATCCAAGAGCCCCATTTGTCATTAGTTATCTCTTCATCGGCCACCGGACCAAATAATCCCTGCTCCATCTGCGGACTCTGAGTGGCGTCGTACATCTCGCCTAGCGCCGGCTTAGTTTCATTTTCATCAATCCGACCATTGCCATCAATATCTGAGGTTACCATGGCGCTGACCACAAAACTAAACCGATGCGCCTGATTGGTGGGGCGCAAAGTGTAAATATCATTGATTTTCGGATTGCCATCCATAACCGACTGAAAATACTGTTCAATATATTTATATCCTGAATCACTGTTCTGCTGTTCCGGATCTATAAGCAACTCATGCATCTCAACGGGGATATTGGCAGCCACATTAGTGGCTATATTTTGCAGCTCGTCTTGCACACTTTTTTTTATGCTGCCCGAAACAGCAAAATAAACAGCAATATCAATTCCTATAACTACGACCATGACTACCAAAGCTATGGGCCAAAAAATATAACGTAGAAATGGGCGAAACGAATCTTCGTGAACTCTTTCATTCATATTTTTTCGAAATAATCTTTTTACTAAACTAACGTTATTATAACACCTTACCGGAAATAACCACAACCCCACAAATATGTAAATTATCGTCGAATAGCCATACATAAACTTATTTTCCAGGCATGCCCATAAACACCAACATAGTCTCAATGGCACTGCTCGGTTATCTCAACAACAAAGAAACAAAACAAATCTATGTGGATAAAGACAAAAGCCCCATTTATCAAAAAGACATTTGAGCTTTACGCCACCGGAAAATATACGCTTAAAGAAATCCGAAAGATTATCAATGAGCTTGGTTTACGAGGGCGGCGAGGTAAATTGCTTTCTGTTTCAAATTATCAATATTTACTTCAAAATCCCTTCTATTATGGACTAATCCGCTACAACGGCGAATTTTACGAAGGAAGGCACGAACCGATTATTTCAAAGAAACTTTTTGACGAATGCCAAGAAGTGATGAAAAGAAAATCAAAACCGCAAAAAGCGGACAAGATGAAATTTTTTCTTTATCGCGGACTTTTCAAATGTGGTGAATGCGGATATACAATAACGGCGGATAGAAAAATTAAGAAAAGCGGAAAGCAGTATGTTTATTATTACTGTACAAAGAAAAGTCCGAATTACCAATGCTCGCAAAATGTCTTTACGCGAGAAGAAAAAATTTCATCTCAAATCAACGAAGCGATACAAAAAGTTTCTTTGCCCGATGATTGCGCCGATTGGATGCTAGTGCAATTAGAAAAAGAGAGAAACGAGAAAGCCCAATCATCTCGCTTTTTTGCTCAAAAGATAGAAAGTGAAATTATGGTGATTGACGAAAAACTAGAAAAGTTAATGAGCGCTTATCTTGAAAACGCTTTATCTTTGAAAGAATATCGAGAAGTCAAAAATAAACTCGTCAATCAAAAACAGCTTTTGAAAGACAAACTGACGGCTTTTGAGCAAAAAAGCAATAATCGGTTCGAACTCGCCGCCAAATTCATAAATACCGTAAAACAAGTCGAAATTATCGCTTTGCAAGAAAATCCCGAACAGGGTCGGGATTTTCTAAAAAAGATTGGTTCGAACTTCCGTTTGAGCGGGCAGAAATTGTTTTTGGATTTCAAAAATCCGTATAAAATCATCGCAAATGCCGAGCCCGAGCGTAGCGAGGGCGAGGCAATACCTTCTCAAAACTCCAAAATTGTAAATTGGCGGAGAGGGCGAGATTCGAACTCGCGAAGCCCTTTGACAGGCTTATCTGCTCTCCAAGCAGACGCACTCGGCCACTATGCGACCTCTCCATAAAAAATCAAATGTTTTTTATATCACTAAACACCAAACCAACCCCTTCTAAAGAAGCCGGCGAAATTAGAACAAAAAAGCAATCTTTTTTTGGCTGGTAACCATAAGAGAAAGAAAATTTAAAAAATGATCTTAAAATCAGTATATCACAACATTTTGTAAGTCAAAAGAAAAGAGTTATCATCGGTAATTTTACTCTCAATAGATCCGGCCCCCCTTGACAACTTCTATTAGCTTGTTAAGGCGCGAGTAGAAGTGAAATGATAACACGTCTTTTTAACTTTGCCAAATCTGATTATTTTGGCGGTTATCAAAGGCCCCTGCTCTCCGGAAACACACATTTTTTTCACATCCCTGACTTTTCGGGAAATCCGAATGACGGAACGGTTAACGCACGGCTACCTCCATCGCTTGATAAACTAACAATAAGGCTCAGCTAATAACCCATAACTTTTTGTATTTTGATTTGGAAACGAATTGCCGACATAACTAACCCTTCTGAATTAAAATCCAAAACCGCCGAAACCGACTAATGCCCCTGACCTATCAATAATCACCCTGTTATTAACGCTTGAATTCTGCCGATTTGCGTTCCTGTCCTCAAAAAGGCGGCCTCCCCTGAGATCGCCTTTTTTATATTCTTTAAGAATTGGATTATTTCTTTTCAGCTTTTAAAATAGCCAATGTAGTTTTAATGACAGTATCAGGATTCAAAGAGATACTGTCTATTTTTTCTCGGGCCAGAAACTGGGCAAAATCGGGATAGTCGGACGGCGCCTGACCGCAAATACCGATTTTGCGTTTATATTGTTTGGCCGTCCGAATCACTTGGCGCAACAATGTTTTGACTGCTTCATTACGTTCGTCGTAAATATGAGCAACCAGTTCGGAATCGCGATCTACACCAAGAGTCAACTGGGTTAAATCATTTGAACCGATAGAAAAACCATCAAATATCTTGGAAAATTCTTTAGCCAGTACAACATTTGAAGGTATCTCGCACATCACATAGACCTCCAACCCCCGTTCGTGCTGACGCAAACCATTTTTAGCCATCTCAGCGATAACCTGTTTCCCCTCTTTGATAGTCCGGCAGAATGGAATCATTACTTTCAAATTCGTTAGACCCATTTCATCGCGAACTTTCTTAATGGCTTGGCACTCCAGGGCAAATCCAGCCCGGTAATTATTATCATAATACCGCGAGGCCCCGCGCCAACCGATCATGGGATTATCTTCTTTTGGTTCGAACTCAGCTCCACCAATTAAATTAGCATACTCATTAGTCTTGAAATCCGAGAAGCGCAAAATTACGTCCTTGGGATAATAAGCAGCGGCGATCATGGCCACGCCTGAAGCTAACTGATCCACAAAAAACTGCTTCTTGTCTTTGTATAGTTTGGTTATCTTCTTGATGTTCCTGATTGCTTTTTTATCCTTTAAATGCGGATAATTGATTAGGGCCAGGGGATGGATCTTGATATAACTCATGATGATAAATTCCATGCGGGCCAAGCCAACCCCGTCATTGGGAATAAAGCTCTCGGCAAAAGCCTGTTCCGGCGTACCGACATTCATCATAATTTTTGTCCGTGGCCGCTTGAGGTTCTTTAAATTAGTTTTTTTAACCTTATATGGCAAAATTCCTTCGTAGACGAAACCTTTTTCGCCCTCAACACAGGAAACAGTCACATTTTTGCCAGTTTTTATTTTCCGAGTGGCATTACCCGTGCCCACAATGCAGGGAATGCCTAACTCCCGGGAAATAATGGCCGCGTGACAGGTCCGACCGCCCCGATTTGTCACAATCGCCGAGGCGATTTTCATAATCGGCTCCCAATCTGGGTCAGTCATATCAGTCACTAGCACTTCACCTTTTTTAAATTGCCCAATCTGCTTGGCGTCTAAAATTATGTGCGCCTGTCCAGTTCCGACTTTTGCCGCGACTGGCGAACCAGTCACAATAACTTTTCCGCGTTTACCCAAAATATATTCTTCCAGCACTGTCACGTCACGCCGCGATTGCACAGTCTCCGGACGGGCCTGAACAATATATAACTTGTCGGTCAACCCATCTTTAGCCCACTCCATATCCATGGGCTTTTTGTAATGCTCCTCAATAATCACCGCCCATTTGGCTAATTGTAAAATTTCTTTGTCCGACAAAACATACGAATTTTTTTCCTGATCCGTAGTCGGAATATTCTTGGTCGGTTTTGGGCCGGAGGCATATATCATTTTTACCTCTTTGGCCCCGAGTTTCTTGGTCAAGATGGGTTTATGCGTCTTGAGTGTCGGCTTAAACACATAAAATTCATCCGGGGTAACCGTACCTTGGACGATATTCTCGCCCAAACCCCAAGCCCCATTGATCAAAACCGCATTGCGAAAACCGGTTTCCGTATCTATGGAAAACATCACGCCTGAACAGGCCTTATCAGATCGAACCATCTTCTGTACCCCGATGGATAAACCTATTTTGAAATGATCAAAGCCCTTATCTTCGCGATAAGAAATTGCTCGATTGGTAAATAATGAGGCAAAACATTTTTTACAAGCCTCTATCAGTTTTTGCGTTCCGCGGATATCCAGGTAGGTCTCCTGCTGGCCAGCAAACGAGGCATCAGGTAAATCTTCAGCCGTGGCACTTGACCTGACTGCTACATCGCAATTCTTGCCGTACTCCTTTTCCATGAGTTGATAGGCATTGGCAATTTCTTCCTGCAGATCCAGGGGCAGTTTGGCACGGAGAATGGTCTGGCGCACCCGAGCACCCCGGTCGGACAAATTTTTCATGTTGCGAGTATTCAAATCCGACAATATCCGCCTAATTTCTTTTTTGATTCCCGCTTTTTCCAAAAAATAATGATAAGCAATAGCGGTCACCGCAAAGCCGTTTGGTACATTGACGCCTTTTGTATCGAGCATTCGATACATTTCTCCTAAACTGGCATTTTTTCCGCCAACCAAAGGCACGTCTTTAATGCCCAGTTCCTTAAACCAGACGATATGTTTTTTTTGTTTTTGGGTCGACATAATGAATGAATTAAAAGAATACTTTTTAGACGGTATTTATTATAACATATATGTTACAAAAACACATCGGTCGGATAATTTTAGTGTAATTAACTATAATTAAATTCGCACCTGGGTACAACCCTATAGGCAAGGCGAGCGACGAAAAGAGCTTGTTTGTTGGTGAAACAAAAAACCCTCATTTGTCTTCTCATAAATCAAAAAGCTCGAAATAAAAATTTCGAGCCTTAAAATAATTTTTCCTATTTTACAGTAATAAAGCTATATCTTGATCTTCTCGGCCAAATCACCAATCAACCAGAGCTTGTAACGATCTCCGCCTAGAGCTTTAATGAAGCCCAAAATGCACATCACAATCACAAAAAGCCAGACGATTAAACCAATCGGAAACAGTATCGGCGATAAAATCATTGCGGCCACTGACAAAATAAACAGCACTGTTGCTTGTTTGGCATGAAATTTAATAAATTCATCGTCCTTCTTGAGAACCAGCATGATAACGCTGACTATCCAGATATAAGACAGGGCGGCCATTAGATTACTATCCGAACTGCCCGGCTTAGGTTTTATTTCCTCCATAAATCCCACCTCCTTTCGGCTCACTAATTTTATTCTTATTTATAATTCCCTGAAAAATAAGATAAAAAAATCCCGCGATAATAGCCGCGGTCACAGCCAATAAAATCGGCCGCCGGATCAAATTTAGAGCATACCACCATTGATGCAGCCAGATAATCTCGAAAATGGCCATCAATAATCCGGAACATAAACCAAAAATAACATTGGCAACTATAACCACGCCTAACTTTACTCGAAAGCGCCTCAGCAACCACCAAGTAAAAAGCACGGAGACCAAAGCCACTGCCAGCCAAGTGCCGTAAGGTATACGGTTTAAAACTACATTAATAATTTCCAAAATAACCAACAAGATAATAAACAACCGACTAGCTTTCCAATAAAAGACAATATCCTTGCCGGCAATCAGCGAATCCGGTCTTGTCGCGTCATTCATTTGTGCCTCAAACTGCTCTGCCATAAACTCACCTGTTAACAATTATCACTAATATTCATTATTTAGTATACGGCAAATTGGCGCCCTTGACAACCACAACAAAACTACTTATTCCTACTTCAAAAAAAGACACTCTTCTTACCTAAACAAGCCGCCCTTCGCAGAGTAATCGTGGTAAAATCGTGGCGAATCAGAGTGGTTTCGCTTCTCTGGTGAGATTTTATTCCGCTCGCTCCGCATTCTAATATACGGAGCCGGCCGCGGCGAGTTTGGGTTAAAAGCGACAATAAACCCAATTTTCATGACTACGAAGTAGGACGACGTCTCTTTTCAGCCGCTTTTCTGGACGAGCAGAAAAGCGGACAAGCATCTTAACAAACATCACAAAATAAACTAAGTTTAACTAAACTAAATCGCAACTTAAACATGGAGGCACAAGTGACACTGCCCAAACAACGAATCAATCATGAAGCCCTAATCTATGCAAAAGTTGGCTCCTGGCTCGGAATTGCTTTCATTGTGGTTATGCTAGTGCGGGGAATCCTTTCAGGCGGACTTAAAGACATTGCCTCATGGTCTTTTGGCACCTTTGGTATTCGTTAACTTTACCATCACAAAACCCGCTTCTTTTTGAGAAACGGGTCTTGTTTTATATCTAAAAGGAACAACTGATATAATTATTAAACCTTGCGAACTGATTGATTGGAGCGCACCCTAAAGGGTACGCTCGGACTCAAATTACCAATCAATAAAAACTAATTTCTAATCATCGCGAGCTCACGGGTCTCATGGGCTTTACTTCTGAATCATCGCGAGGGACGACTTCACGTCGACCGAACGACTCCACTCAGGGAAGAATGAGTGATGAGAAGGAAACCGTAGGTTGCCTTCTCATAGGGCCTACATCCCCATATCCATTCCACCCATGCCCGGCATGCTGCTTGGCATGCCACCCGCTTCTTTCTTTTCCGGAACATCAGTTACCACAGCTTCGGTGGTCAATAGCATCGCGGCGGCGGAGGCGGCATTCTGTAATGCAGAACGGGTTACTTTGGTCGGGTCGACAATACCCGCGGCCACCAAGTCTTCAAATTTGTCCTCTGCGGCATTATAACCATGATTGCCTTTTTCTTTTTTGACTGCTTCGACTATAACCGAGCCTTCTTTGCCGGCATTAATGGCAATTTGGCGTACCGGCTCTTCCAGAGCACGACGTAAAATATTAACACCGATTTTTTCGTCGCCCTCAACATCTAAACTGTCCAGCACGTGCAAGGTCCGGATGAAAGCGACGCCACCACCGGCTACAATACCTTCTTCGACTGCGGCTCTAGTCGCGTGTAAGGCATCTTCAATGCGATGCTTTTTCTCCTTCAATTCAGTCTCGGTAGCGGCACCAACCTTAATCACGGCTACGCCACCGGCTAGTTTACCTAAACGCTCCTGCAGTTTTTCTTTATCAAAATCAGAAGTTGAATCTTTTAATTCTTTCTTAATCTGGGCAATTCGATCATTAATTTCTTTCTGGTCGCCTTTGCCCTCGACAATCGTGGTAGTTTCTTTAGTGGCAACTACGCGACGAGCTTGCCCCAACATATCCGGCGTGGCGCTCTCCAATTTCAAACCGACATCTTCAGAAATAACCTTACCGCCAGTCAAGACCGCAATGTCCTGCAAAATTTCCTTACGACGGTCGCCAAAGCCAGGAGCTTTTACCGCTAAAATGTTAAAAGTACCACGAAGTTTATTAACAATAAAAGTTGCTAGTGCTTCACCCTCTACCTCATCGGCAATGATCACTAGTTCTTTACTGCCCGTCTCGGCCATTTTATTTAGCAACGGAAGAATATCGTTCAGGGCCGAAATCTTTTTATCGGTAATCAGAATACGTGCATCTTTATATTCCGCTTCCATGCGTTCGGCATTAGTAATCAGATACGGTGAAACATACCCTTTATCAAACTGCATACCTTCCACCACTTCTTTGGTCAAACCAAAAGTCTGTGACTCCTCAACCGTGATCACACCGTTGTTGCCGACTTTTTCCATAACCTCGGCAATCAGCTTGCCTACTTCCGGGTCTTGGGAAGAAATCGTACCGACCTGGGCAATCTCGTCATTGGTTTTGACCGGCTTGGAAATTTTCTTCAATTCCTCAGTAATGGCTTTAACGCCTTTTTCAATCCCGCGTTTGATTACCATGGGATTTGCGCCAGCGGCAACATTCTTGAACCCCTCTGCCACCATGCTTTGCGCCAATAAAGTAGCTGTAGTCGTACCATCGCCAGCCACGTCGTTTGTTTTTGAGGCAACTTCTTGCACGATCTGGGCGCCGACGTTTTCAAACTTATCTTCAAGCTCAATCTCTTTGGCGATGGTCACGCCATCATTAGTAATGGTCGGTGCACCAAAACCTTTATCCAAAGCGACATTGCGTCCTTTGGGACCCAGAGTCACCTTGACCGCCTCTGCTAATTTGTCCACGCCTTTTCTGATGAGCGCGCGGGCTTTCTCGTCAAATAAAATTTGTTTAGCCATACGTTTAGTAATTATAAATTAATAATTTATTGCGCAATTTTAATTCGCGAAATTCGTGAAAATAAGATTCGCGACGGTTATTCAATCTTCGCTAATACATCTTCCTCTTTCAAAACTTTGTACTCCACTTCATCAATCTTCACTTCCTCGCCGGAGTACTTACCGAAAATTACCCGGTCGCCTGATTTTAGACCGAGTTTTTTTACTTTTTCGCCGTCGCCGACGGCCACGATTTCTCCTTCTTCTTTTTTTTCTTTTTCTACCGTGTCTGGAATGATAATGCCGGATTTGGTCACCTCTTCTTGGGTGACTGCCTTGACGATAATACGATCGCCTAATGGTTTAAGTTTCATAAGTTATCCACAAGTTAATTATTATTTAAATTTTTGGCTTAAATTAGCACTCTAAATATGAGAGTGCTAATCTGCATTACTTATTTTATATTAGCCACGAAAATAGGTCAAGACTCTCGATGAAACAACTTATCCACAAGAACATTTATTAAACCTGCATGACCCTCCTCCAACCATTGCCGTACCCATAAGCCAAACATCAGCCAAAATAAAATTAGGCCAAAAGCCAGACTCCACAGGTAATGATCGAATAATGAAACAACCAATAGAGCTAAAAAAGAAAAACTGGTTGCCAAAAACCCCTCACTCACAAAACTTCTGTGACGGTTTTTAAACCTGCTGAGTGTTTTACGAAAAAACTCAAAAATAATCAAAAGCAGCAAGGCCGCTCCGAACAAGCCGATCTCGCCAGCCACCAGCAAGTACACCAGATGAACTGGCTGATACTCCCAGGACTTTCGGTTTGGTAAAAAATCTCGGAGGGCCTGAGTATATGTGCCAAGACCCGTGCCATGAGTCCAATTTTGGGAAATTATTTCTAGCGAATTGCCGATGCCGCTGCCCCGTTCTTCCACCGATTTATTTTCCAAACGGCCGCTGCCGGCTAGACGCGTCTGCCAAACATCGGGCACCAAAACTACGGAAAAAACAATTATCAAACCAATCCAGACTACGACCCTAGTCAAAACTTGCAGGCGGAGTCGATCGCCTTGCCACAAAAACATTATCAACATACTGATTAAAGCTGAGCCCAGCGCCAACCAAGCCGAACGGGAAAAAGTGAAAATCAATCCCTGAAAAATTACAACAAAGGCGGTGGCCATGGCAATTACCTTCCAGAGCCGGACCGGATGGTGGGCATAGACATAAAAAATCAAGCAGATCAAAAAAACCAAACAAACCACCAAAAATCCTCCCAAGATATTCGGCGAGGGCAAACTGCCGTAAGCCCGTAAAAATCTTCCTGACGCTGTCTGAACCACGAAATCCCCTAAAACATCAGGTGCATGCGCCGCCAGTCCCAACCACTTATTGGCCGTAACTTGCTGGGAAAAAAATTGATAGATACCCAGGCCGGCCTGGACCACGCCGGACAGTATAAAAAACACAGCCAAGGCCGACCATTTCACGTTCACGCGAACAACAATCCAAACGAGTAGCAAGGCCTGTAATAACCGACCGATGAAATACCAAGACACGTCTTTATTAACGGTCCAAAAAATTGAAGTAAAACAAACCAGAAAAAAACCGTACAAGTAGGGACCGAAAATTCCAATTTTCTGACCTGATCTGTTTTTCAGAAAAAACGATAAAAATAAAATTACCAAAAACAAAAAGTCAGTAATATAAACACTGAAGGTCCCATATTCCCACAATCCGCCGTTGATATACCCCTGGTGCCAGATCCACCGCGTTTGCCACGGCAAAAGGACAACAAACAGGTAAAAAAAATATTCAATCGCTTTATTTAAATATTTATGTATATTCATTTTTACTAACTAGTTATTGTTAGTCGGCGTAGTTATCGCGGCCCGTATCGTCAAACGGTGTCATTATAAGACTGAAAAAAACAAGGCCCACAGACGATACCGATACGAACAACAAAACCGACAACGTATGACGACAACGAAAAATTAATTTCCTTTTTTTATTGATACTTACTCATCCGTTCCCGCCACCTTTTCAAAAATAGAGCTCGGCGATCATTATCATGAAATTTCAATATCCCGTCCTGCACCACCACCTGGCTGCCAAAACCGATCTTGCTTTTTAAATTATCAGGCATTATCGCCAGTTGATATTTTCTAAAAATAATCTCTGGCCACAAAGAAAATTTTCTGTTAATCACCTTCTTGCTCCAACCCAGCCGCCGTACCTGGCGACGCTTAGTTGGCATGACCGGAATACTATTTGGGATGAGTTTACGAACCCACTGGTTTGCGGCGATGAATCGATCATAGACTCCTTCATCATAAACCGGCACTACCTGCGTAATCCAGTACGGCAGATAAATATCGTCGGCAATAGCCAACTCGTGCAAATCCAGATGATCCTCATCAACAAAAAATGAAGCGCACAACCGATCACGGGTTCGATCGGGCCGAGGACGAAGCCCCAAAACCTTAAGCCAGCCAGTCACCCAGAATCTGGTTTGCCAGACCCGTCGTCTCTTGGTGATAATGAACAAATCAATGTCTGCATCCTGGCGGCTATTATTAAAAGCCAAAGTATTGCAGACACCGATCATCCTAACAAAAGGCAACCAACGCAACCAGCGAATCATTTGTTTGGCTTTGTGATATTTGAGCTCAGCCAGGCTGTACCGCTCAAGACGCGTTTGAATAATTTCCTCTCGTCCCCTTAAAAAATAAAAACCACCTTGCGCTCCAAGACGTTTTTGCAAATATCCGCTCTTCTCCAGACTCTCTCGAATTTCATCCAGGCGAAAAACCTGCGGTTCACGATCAAACCACAGCCATTTCCAGATCTCCATGAAAGTCAACGGAAAGTCAAAAATATCAAAATAACTGATAGTCGAGAGAATGGATTTTTCCAGGGGTGTCATGCCCATAATTATAGCCTTTTTACCTCGGTAATTAAAGATAATTTAGTTGTTTTAAAAACAATCGACCAATTTGTTTAAGTGGCTTAATAAATTGTTCATTAAATTAAAAAAACAGATGATGTCGATGAAATTAAAAGATCAGATCAAGCAGGTCCTAATGGAAACGCCAGCCCCTGAACTGGTGAAAATTTTTTGGGAAGGATTTCCCGCCAACGCTAATAAGCAAGTTGAGCGATGCGGAAAAAGCCGCGCTTTTTGGCCGGGCCAATCTGTCCAATACCGCTATTGTCTGCCACCGTGAACTGGACAATATCGTCATTGAGCCGTTTAATCCCTGGAACTTGTACATGACTACATATGATGTCCGGCCGGGACAATACTATTACGCCGAGCAGAACCCCTCGGGCGACAAAACGATTTTCAATATCTACGATCCTGAAGATGTGGAGCAGGCTTGGGGAGATGTCCAAGTCGCTCAACCATTCCGCATCTGGCTGAAAAAGAACAATTACGAATTTGACCAACTGGCCAACATTTCACCGCACGACCTGGTCATCCCCATTTCGCCGGGCGGTACGGTCCTTGGCCATACCATTGAGTACGTCGGCGGCCATTACGGCATCATTACCAGCCACATGAAAGCCCGCTCCACCATGGGTCGCTACTTCATGGATGTCTGCAAATAATGCGCCGGCGAGGAAAATATCGGATTTTTCAACCGCTGGACCATGGAGTTCGCCAACAGTTCCAAGTATAAATGGATGCCGTTGGTCGTGGGGCGCCGGGTCGCCCAGATGATATTCATTCACGTCGAACCGATCACTGGCGAGGAGTATGGCGCCGATGGTAAATACCAACTCTCCAGGGACATTGAGAAGGTAAAAAAGAACTAGAAACTGGAAGACATGCTCCCCAAGCCCTGAAAAGACTATGAGGTTCAGGAAAACATCTTGGATACAACTTTTTTGACCAATTAAAAACGCGCAAGCCGCCTTCGATAAACTCAGGGCAGCTTTTTTTATGAAACAAAAAAGGCCTACTCGATACAAATTTCTTTTGGCCTTTTGAATTACGACTTTACTTAATAGGCTCGAGGATGGCGTTCTCAAAATCGGCGAAACTGACAGTTTTGTCATTAAAATCTTTGACCATGTTATTTTCATCAATCGGGTACTGACCCCAATCTCCGGCAAAAACTCCCCAATTACCGATTTCATCAGTACCAAGAAATAACAAATTTTTCTGACCCTCTACGTATTTTATGGCGCCCTCAGCTGTCTGAACTTGACCGTCTAATTCACCGTCCCATTGAAGAATCTTTATTTCGGAATCAATTTTTACATCACCTTTCAACACTTTGGTAACAACAATCGCAGTCGCTTCCTTTGAATACACATCTATATCTTTAGTGATTCTTAAAGTGTTTCGGGTGCTGTAAATTTTGTCATTGTTATTATTGCCTATTATAGACAGTGCCTTTCTCTCATTAACAATCCTATTTACATTATGCACCAAAAAAATAAAAAACAACATTGGTTGCCCGCCACACAATATCGTACTCATAACTAATTATCTATCTCCTCCCCACCTCTTAATCTCACGCTCCAATTGCTCCTCTAACAATTCTTACTTCAACATTTTCTTCAAAAACTGCCCTGTATAACTTTTTTTGACTTTAGCCACCTCGCGCGGCGTGCCTTCGGCCACTATTTCGCCACCTTTGTCCCCGCCTTCGGGTCCGAGATCAATGATCCAATCCGCGCTTTTGATGACGTCCAAATTATGCTCTATAACCAAAACCGTATTACCTTTATCAACTAACTGATTTAAAACGTGCAACAATCGTTTAACGTCATCAAAATGAAGCCCAGTAGTGGGTTCATCCAGAATATATAAGGTTCGGCCGGTAGCACGGCGGGACAGTTCCGTGGCCAGCTTGATGCGCTGGGCTTCGCCACCCGAAAGAGTGGTGGCGGATTGTCCCAAATGAATATAGCCCAAGCCTACTTCGTACAATGTCTGCAGTTTGTTGTAGATGGCCGGCAGGTTCTTAAAAAACTCCATGGCCTCTTCCACCGTCATACTCAAAATGTCGGAGATATTTTTGTCCTTGTAATGAATTTCCAAAATCTGCGGACTATAACGCTTGCCTTTGCACTCCTCGCATTCCACATAGACATCCGGCAGAAAATTCATCTCGATTTTCACCAAACCATCGCCCTGGCAAGCCTCGCATCGCCCGCCAACTACGTTGAAACTGAACCGCCCTGGCCCATAACCACGAATCTTAGCCTCCGGAACCTGGGTGAACAAATCTCTGATGTAAGTAAAAAGGCCGGTATAGGTGGCCGGATTAGAACGCGGCGTACGGCCAATGGGCGACTGATCAATATTAATGACTTTATCCAAATGTTCCAGACCATCAATGCGCTGATGTTTGCCGGGCATGTCTTTGGCCTGATAAAACCTCTGAGCCAGGGCCTTGGCCAGAATATCGATCATAAGTGTAGACTTGCCCGACCCGGAGACACCGGTGATACAGACCAACTTAGCCAAGGGAATTTTAACGTCAATATTTTTAAGATTGAATTCGGCCGCCCCCCTGATCACGATAAATTTGCCGTTGCCCTGGCGGTATTGCTGGGGCGTGGGTATGGACAGTTTACCGGCCAGATATTTACCCGTCAGAGAATTTCTGTTTCTCATGATTTCCTGCGGCGTGCCCACGGCCACGATTTTGCCGCCATGGTCACCGGCACCAGGCCCGATGTCAACAATATAATCAGAAGCCAAAATAGTGCCCTCATCGTGTTCCACTACAATGACAGTGTTACCCAAGTCACGCAGGGTTTTCAAAGTGGCTATTAATTTTTCATTATCACGCTGATGCAAACCGATGGAGGGTTCGTCCAGGATGTAAACCACACCGACCAACGAAGATCCGATTTGCGTGGCCAAACGAATACGCTGCGCCTCACCGCCAGCCAGAGTAGAGGCCGTCCGATCCAAAGATAAATAATCCAATCCGACATTGTGTAGGAAGGTCAGGCGAGCATTGATTTCTTTCAGAATTTGTTTAGCGATGGTTTTTTCTTTTTCCGACAAAAAAGTGAGGTAGGTAAAAAAATGTTTGGCCTGTTCCACAGTCATGGCCGCAATATCAGCGATAGATTTATCGGCCACGGTCACCGCCAGGGCTTCCGGTTTCAAGCGCTTGCCTTTGCACACCGGACAGATAAGAACGCGCATGTATTTTTCGATTTCCGAACGGATATAATCCGACTGCGTTTCCTTGTAGCGGCGCATCAGGTTGGGAATTACGCCTTCAAAATTTCTGGTCAAATCACCTTCAAACCGGTCGCTGGAATATTCCATGGAATACTCCTTTGTCCCGGAGCCGTAAAGAACGATATCTAAATGTTTTTTGCTCAACTTCTCCACCGGTACATCAATGGAAAAGCCATTGGCTTCGGCTACTTTACGCAAAAACCTAACATACCAAGCCTGATTAGCCAAAGTTCTGGCCCAGGGACGGATAGCGCCCTCAGCAATAGTCAAGCGTCTATTGGGAATGACCAGCTCGGGTGTTATTTCCAACTTGGTACCCAGACCCGTACATTCCGGGCAGGCACCGTGGGGGCTATTAAAAGAAAAATTTCTCGGCTCTATCGGCGGTAAGTTTATATCGCAGTGCGGACAGGCAAAATGCTGGGAAAAAAGAAGATCAGTACCTGTATCCTGCCGCTGGACAATAACCAAGCCATCGCCCAAATCCAAGGCCGTTTCTAATGATTCGATCAAACGCTTCTTGTCCAATTCTTTATTATTAGTCAAACGGTCTACCACCACATCCACCGTATGTTTTTTTTGCTTGTCCACTCTCAAATCTTCAGCTTCTTCAATCGAATAAATCACGCCGTCAAAGCGCACCCGGACATAACCGGCTTTACGAACCTCAACTATAACGTTCTTGTGTTCGCCTTTCTGATCTTTGATAACCGGCGCCAAAATGATGAACTGAGTTTCCTGCGGCATTGACATTATCTTGGCCGATATCTGATCGAGGGTTTGCTTGGCCACCGGCCGGCCACAATTGGGACAATGAGGTTTTCCCACCCGGGCAAAAAGCAAGCGGAGATAATCATAAATTTCCGTAACCGTACCCACGGTTGAACGTGGATTGTGGGAAGTTGATTTCTGATCTATGGAAATGGCCGGTGATAAACCCTCGATTAAATCCACGTCCGGCTTATCCATGAGTCCCAAAAACTGACGAGCATAGGCTGATAACGATTCCACGTAACGGCGCTGCCCCTCGGCGTAAATCGTATCAAAAGCTAGCGATGACTTGCCCGAACCGGAAATACCGCTCATCACCACCAGTTTATCGCGCGGGATGTCCACATCAACATTTTTCAGATTATGGACCCGTGCGCCACGAATTATTATCTTATTGGGGTTATTTTTTGCGTTTGTTTTCATGGAAAATGATTATCCACATAAAAAGGCCTAACTACTCGCAACAATACTTTTATTCCCAAGCTATGAACGCGAGGGTTCTTTTGGCGTTATATTTAAACATCAAAAAACGCCAAAAGATGCGAAGCTCATTATACACCCTCTGTCAATACGGGTCAACTCCCTGTACAGTTAACGCTTTGGGGCTACGGTTTAACGGTCTAGAGGGTGACGATGTTGGCTAGGCAATATGTAATATATATGATATATGAGATATCAAACACCATATCTAAAAACCCCGCTTTTTAAGCCCGCTGTGCTATAATTTGGTTGAGCCATGAAAATTAATTTGCAACACATTCCCTCAAAACCCGGCGTCTACATCTTTAAAGATAAAGAAGAAGACATTTTGTATATCGGTAAAGCTAAAAACTTGAAAAACCGCGTCAGCTCTTATTTTCACCAATCGTCTTCTTTGACACCGCATAAGCTGTTGATGGTCGAAAAAATAAAAAAAATTGAATTCATTATCACCTCTTCGGAAACAGAAGCTTTGTTACTTGAATCAAACTTGATCAAGAAAAACCAACCGCCATACAATATCGATCTGAAAGACGACAAAAATTTCCAGTATATCAAAATTACGGTTGATGAAAAATTTCCCAGAGTCTTCACCGTTAGAAATATCAGTCAAGACAAAGCCAAGTATTTCGGACCCTCAGCTTCGGCCGGGGCCGTTCGGGAAACGCTCCATTACTTACGCAAACTTTTTCCTCATCGAAATTTCCCGAAAAACACCTCAACCCAACACCTGCGAAACTTACTGACACGCTACCCGCAATTATTCGGCCCGACCGATGCCCAAGAATACCGTCAAAATATCAATAGAATTATCCAATTCTTAAAAGGTCAATTGGGGGATATTATCACTGAACTAAAAGACCGCATGATTAAGGCCAGTTCCGAAAAAAAGTATGAACAGGCCGCCGTTCTTCGGGATAAAATTAACCAGCTCACCAAAATCGCCGAAAAGCAAAAAATAATATCCTTGCGCGGGGAAAATCAGGATATTATAAGCTTAGCTCGCGACGAAACCCACGGAGCCATTAATGTTTTTAACGTCAGACGGGGAGCTCTCATCAACAAACAGAATTTCCTACTAAAAAACATTGCCGAGCAAAATGATGCGACCATTATTCAAGCTTTTATTGAGCAATACTATCCGCGGGCTACGGACGTACCCCGACAGATTATTGTACCCACAGAACTTCCGGATAAACATCTTTTGGAAAAAACTTTCAAGCTGAAAATATTTACCGCCCAAAAAGGATTCAAACGTCAGTACCTGGAATTGGGCCGAGAAAACGCCGCAGCCTTTTTGAATCAAGCCCAAGCTTCCTGGCAGAAAAACGAGGCCCAAATCACGTCCGCCCTGAAACAATTTCAAAAATACCTGGGCATGAGTAATTGGCCCAGACGTATCGAGGTTTTCGACATTTCTAACATTCAGGGTGCCAAGGCGGTTGCCTCGATGATTGTTTTCATTGATGGCCAACCGAATAAAAAATGGTACCGTAAATTCAAAATAAAAACCGTCACGGGTGCCAACGATACCGCGATGATGGCCGAAGTGATCAAAAGAAGGTTCGCTAGAATTGGAGAATCGGCAGATAAAAAAACCGCCTGGCCCAAACCCGACTTAGTCATTCTGGACGGCGGCAAAGGGCAGCTGAATTCCGCCCTACCTCATATTCCCAAAAATGTCGCTGTGGCCGCCCTGGCCAAAAAACAGGAAGATATCTATTTGCCCGGCAAAAAAAGCTCACTTAACTTTCCAGCCAATTCCCCGGCGCTGTTTTTAATCGAACGCTTGCGGGATGAAGCTCATCGTTTTGCCATAGCTTTCTACAGAAAAATACACCAAAAATCCCTCAAGCGTTCGGTCCTTGATGATATTCCTGGCTTGGGGCCAAAAACAAAAAAACTATTGATTAAGAATTTTGGGTCGGCTCTGGGCGCTAGCCAAGCCACCGAAGCGGAGCTGACTAAATTAGTAGGGATTAAATTAGCTCGCCAGATAAAAGAAAAATTATGAAAAATCTCAACTTGGAATTGATAGAAAACAACTTGGCCAAAAATTATAAAAAGCGAGAAAGGAAACGTATGCCGCGTATGGTGATCTCTGGGGCGAACGTCAAAAAATTGCAGCGAATTATCGCCCAAAAAAGTGCGGTTGACAAATGCCATTAAGTTTGGTAGTCTATACTATGCCGTAGTAATACTACTTTTTTTATTTATGGAAAATATCTTTAACATCATCCAAATCGTTTTAGCGGTATTACTGATTACCGCTATCTTGCTCCAAAGTCGTGGAGCAGGACTATCCACGGTTTTTGGCGGCCAAGGTAATATCTACCGAACTAAACGAGGATTCGAAAAAACCCTCTTTGTCGGGACGATTATTTTAAGCGTCCTTTTTCTGGGAGTGGCCATCGCCAATATCCTAATCCGCCAATAACAAAAAAACGGTAATTAAATTGAAAAACTATCTAAAACAATTCTTCGAACGGGTTAGCACCTATTATCGTCGAAAATTTCCTATCAAAGTAAAACCCGTGAAACCTCCTTCTGTCTTAGCCGAACAGAATGATTGGGACAAGAAGTTAGTTTTTTCTTTGGCCACGCAACGTTTTCCTTCCTGGCCACAACTACAATATTTACCGCAGTACCTGTCCAAAAAAGAAAAAATTATTATCAGAACCTTGCTGACGATAGTCATTATTTGTCTTGGTTTTATTACTTTCCGGTTTTACCAAAGACATATCGTCTATCTGCCAAAAAACGGTGGCGCCTATACCGAAGCCTTGGTTGGACAACCGGCCTATATTAATCCTGTTTTAGCTCAAAGCGACGTAGATCGTGATATAAGCAAGCTTATTTACTCCGGGCTCTTTACCTACAATCAGCAACTGGAATTAGTGCCGGATCTAGCCGAAAGGTATGAAATATCCGAGGACCTCAAAACTTACACGATATATTTACGACCCAACGTTAAATGGCACAACGGTAACGAATTAATGGCTGATGACATCGTCTATACTTACGAAACTATTAAAGATCCTGAATACAACAGTCCATATTATTCCAGTTTCAAAGGGGTAAGCGTTGAAAGGGTTGACGATTTTACCGTCAGATTCAACCTGAATGAACCGTTTTCACCATTTCTATCCAGCTTGACTATCGGCATCCTGCCGGCTCATCTCTGGAACGATTTAACGGCTACCAATTTCCGCCTGACTGAATACAACACCAAACCTATCGGTACCGGACCATATCTATTCAAAGAATTAACCAAAGATCGTTCCGGCAACATAAAAACTTACATGCTAACCAGAAACGAAAATTATTACGGCCACCTACCATATATTGATAAAATTACTCTGAAGTTTTATGAAAGCTTTGAAGCAGCCGTAACCGCCGCACAAAATAATTCAGTTGAAGGAACTAGTTACGTTCCCAAAAATCTCAAAGATTCGTTGAAAAAGAATGACAACATAACAGTTTATCAACTTCTTTTGCCTCAATATACTGCTGTCTTTCTAAATCAAAAAAATTCACTTTTAAAAACCAAAGAATTGCGCGAGGCTCTGGCCTATGCTACCGACAAAAATCAGATTCTAGCGGAAGTACTTGACAACGACGGCGTCATCACTAATTCTCCAATTTTAGAGGGCTTCCCTGGTTTCAATCCCGACGTAAAAAAATACGAATTCGATATGGCTAAAGCCGCTGACACTCTCGAACAAGCCGGCTGGAAAATTCCCGAGGGCGGGACTGTCCGGCAGAAAAATGGTTTAGAATTCAAATTTTCATTGACCACGGTAGATCAGCCGGAATACATAAAAACAGCTAATATTTTAAAACAAAACTGGGAAAAAATCGGAGCCAGTATAGAGTTACGCATCATGAACACCAGTCGTGTCGATAAAGAAGTTATAAAACCAAGAAACTACGAAGCCTTTCTCTATGGCGAGATTGTCGGGGCTGACCCCGACCCCTATCCTTTTTGGCATTCAAGCCAGAGCCTTTCTGGCGGCCTCAATCTTTCCAATTACTTTAACAAAGATGCGGATAAACTTCTGGAGGAAGCGCGCCAACTTAATAACGCTGACGAGCGCGCTAAAAAATATGTTGACTTCCAAAACATTCTGGCCGAGGAATTACCGGCTATCTTCCTCTACAGCCCAACTTATGATTATGGCGTCAACGAAAAAATAAAAGGCATAAGCCAGGAACGCATCACCGTTCCCTCCGATCGCTTCAATGGCATTGAGGAATGGTATATTAAAACTAAATTGGGTTGGAATTAATTTTCATGCCGGAGTGGTGAAATTGGCAAACACGCATGGTTCAGGGCCATGTGCCCGCAAGGGCTTGGAGGTTCAAGTCCTCTCTCCGGCACCAATCTCAATAAATCCGAAATTCGAATATCGAAACTCGAAACAATATCTAATGTTCAAAATTCAAATGTTCAAAACTTCTCAAGTTGCAGTCTTGTTTTGAATTTAGAATTTAATTCATTTGAATTTGTTTTGGAATTCGTGCTTCGTTCTTAGAAATTAAAAAATATGATTCAAAAAAAACAAATCAAAAGAGACCAAGAAACAAACAAAAAAACCAACCTGCTGCGCATTATTCCGCTCGGCGGACAGGAAGAGGTTGGCCGCAATATGACGGTTTTCGAATACCACAAGGATATTATCATTTTAGACATGGGTGTACAGTTTCCCGAGGAAGACATGCCGGGCATTGATTATATTATTCCCAACATCTGTTATCTTAAAGGTAAAGAAAAAAATATCCGGGCAGTTATCTTTTCTCACGGTCACCTTGATCATATCGGAGCGGCACCAATATTACTGGAGCAACTTGGTTATCCACCGGTGGTCGGCCGACCACTGACTCTGGCCCTACTCAAAAATCGCCTTGAGGACCATAAAAAAGGATCGGCCAAACAATTGCGATCCATCATAATTCGTAATATTACCGACCGCATCCGCCTGGGAAAATTTTTGACCAAATTCTTTCCGGTTGACCACTCAATTATGGATGCAATTGGCATCATAATCGAAACGCCTCATGCCACAGTTTTACACCCCGGTGACTGGACGTATGAAGAAGATCCGGTCAGTCATCGCAAAGTGCAGTATCACCAACTGGCCAAACTCAAACGGCCGACCATTTTGATGTTGGAAAGTCTAGGTGCCACCAACACTAATAAACGAGTGCCTGAACGCGTCATGTATAACAATCTGCAACGACTGATCAGTCAGGCGCCGGGACGCATTATCATTGGTACCTTTTCCTCACAAATAGAACGAATCAAACAAATTTTGGAATTTGCTGAAAAAATTGGTAAAAAGGTGGCACTGGACGGTTATAGCATGAAAATGAACATCGAGGTTGCTAAACAGCTCGGCTATATCAAGGTAAAAAAAGAAACGCTTATTCCCATTGATAAAATTCACCGATATCCCGACAAACAAATCATTGTCATCTGTACCGGAGCTCAGGGTGAGGGCAACGCTGTATTATCACGTATTGTTAACGGTCAGCATCGATTTGTCCAAATCAAAAAAAGCGACACGATTGTTTTTTCTTCATCAATCATTCCCGGAAATGAACGAACTATCCAACGCCTCAAGGATAATCTATATCGCTTGAGTGATAATGTAGTTCATAGCGATATCATGGATATCCACTCCTCTGGTCATGGAACAGCAGAAGATATCGCGACTGTCCTTAAACAAGTTAAGCCAGATTATTTCCTACCCGTTTACGCCAATCATTACTTCCTGAAAGAAGCAGAAAAACTAGCGATCCGTGAAGGATTTCGTAAAGAAAATATTTTTATCCTGGACAACGGCTCGGTACTTGAATTTGATCACGGACGCCCGCATTTAACCAATCAAAAGGTCCCCACCAGTTACGTTATGGTTGATGGTCTGGGCGTTGGTGATATTTCCCATGTGGTGCTGCGCGACCGTCAGATGTTGGCCGAGGACGGTATGTTTGTGGTCATCGTCAAAATTGACGCGGAAACAGGAAAATTAATCAATTCGCCGGACATTATCTCGCGCGGTTTTATCTACATGAAGGAGAACAAAAAACTGCTCGACCAAACACGTGATAAAGTGAAAAAAATACTCAAGGATCGCGACCCCCGCACTTCTGCCGACGAAACATTCATCAAAAATAAAATACGCGATGTGATCGGATCATTTCTTTTCAGCAAAACAGAGCGTCGGCCGATGGTATTGCCGGTTATCATTGAAGTCTAATCCCAAACAATCAATATGTAACCAACTCTGGCCTTTCATGTCCGAGCTGATTTGTCCTGACAAATAGTAATAAAAAGCAGAATATGATACAATAAATAAAATAATCATATGAAACACATTGTTTTTTCGGGAATAAAACCTTCGGGCCAACTCCATATCGGCAACTATTTTGGAGCTATCCAATCATGGCTGGAACTGCAAAGCAATCCCGACAATGATTGCATTTTTGCTGTGGCTGATTATCATGCCCTGACTGAGGGTATGGACGCCAAAGAACTAAATAACAATATTTTCGAAATCGCAGTTGACTTTCTGGCTGCCGGACTCGATCCTGAAAAAAGCACGCTGATGATCCAATCGTGGGTGCCGGAACACGCTGAACTCTGCTGGATCCTCAACTGCGTTACTCCCATTTCCTGGCTGGAGCGCGTACCCACATTCAAAGACAGCGCCGAGCAATTCAAAAACAATTTAAATATGGGTTTGCTTGATTATCCAGTATTAATGGCCGCGGACATACTTTTGTACAATGCTGACCTAGTACCGGTTGGGCAGGATCAATTCGCCCATCTGGAGTTAGCCAGAGAAATCGCCAGAGCTTTCAATAACAAATACGGTCAGACATTTAGTGAACCAAAGGAAAGAATCACGCCCACGCCGAAACTAATGGCCCTAACTGATCCAACCAAAAAAATGAGCAAAAGTCTGGGGCCGAAATCATACATTGCTCTGGCTGACACGCCCGATGAAATTCAAAAGAAAATAAAATCTATGGTCACAGTCACTGGCGACGAAAAAAATGTTATCAAAGAATTCATCGCCCACACCAAAGAAATTCACGAGGAATTTGCCGAGTTTAACGGTTTATTACCAAATCATCATGAAATCAGGAAGGAAAAAGATCTGTCGACTTTGGAAAAAGAAATGGGCCAAACCAAGTATTATAAATTTATGGCCCTGTATAACTTTTACATGCTCCTGTATATCTTTGCCGAAAACACCGAAAGAAAAAAATTCATCGTCTCGCTCAAAGAAGGCTCGGTGAAATTTTCTGAATACAAAAAACTTCTGGCGGATAAAATCATAGATTTTCCACAACTAAAATCGCTTCGGGAAAAACGTACCGAGCTACTGAAACGACCAGACAAAGTCTGGGATATCATGACCAAAGGCAGCCAAAAAGCCCAAACACTGGCCCAAAAAAATTTAGCCACGGTCAAAAAGAAAATTGGACTGGTTTAAGTGATAATTATCAAATAGCGAAAAAAGTTCCCCTTCTTAGCAAGCCAGATTGTTTTGCGGCGGAGCTATAAATCCGTTACGCACATTGGTAACTATTAACAATAAGTCAAAAAGGGGATCGTATGGCTTATTTTGATTATTGACTACAAAGCAGGGGCGAAACAAATCCACTATTTCCTCAATAACGGCCGACCCATTAATGCTCATTCAAGGCCGTAAAACTCGTTTATGACATTTACGGTTTTGGCTGTGGCCAGATTATATCCAGCTTTTTACCATTGGGCCCACTAACCCGACTGAGGAACAAAAGAAACAGGCCTGGCTTAACTTGAGACAGCCCGTCAAAACTAGGCGTCAAAATAAAAAAGCTCGCTCGCTATCAAAAAGCGAGCTAATTTATTTTATATTACTTTGAGGCCACTTTACCGACGTATTCACCTGTTTCGGTATTAATCTCAATTATCTCGTCCTGCTTGATAAATAATGGCACATTAACTATCAGGCCAGTTTCCAAAGTCGCTTTTTTGGTAACCGAACCTTGAGCAGTATCTCCGCGCACGCCGGGAGCAGTCATGGTTACTTTTAGCTGGACCTTTTTGGGCAATTCAATATTGATCGGAACTCCGTTGTAAGTTAAAACATCAACCGGCAAATTTTCTTTTAAAAAGTTTTTTTGCCTACCCAATTGTTCTCCGGTTACAAAAAACTGATCATAGGTTTCGGCGTCCATAAAATAAAACCGATCTCCCTCCTGGTAAAGATAGTTGGCCTTGCTCCGGTTAATATCTGCCTCTTCTAATTTTTCCTGGCCTTTGAAAGTTTCTTCAAGAACCCGCCCGGTCTTCAAATTCTTCATGGTTGTCCTCATGATGCCTTTGGACTGGGCCATTTTAATAAAACTGTGCTTAAGCACAACATAGGGGTCGCCGTTATAAACTAAGTAAGCGCCGGCCCTCAAATCATTGATGGATAACATAAATTAATTTGTTATTTTGAAATGATCGTTGATGTTCCGTATTTACGCTGTCGCCGCTTGTATCGATATCGTTGGTCAGTGTCGCCAAAGCAAGGAAACGCAAACTAAAACTTTAAACGATAGGGACCAGAGGCACCGACACCATAAAACGATAATTATTGCTTATCGTGTTGTAAAAGGTATCAGCGCCATAAAGCGAGCCCGTTTGACGGCCGTGGCCAGCTTGCGTTGGTGTTTGGAGCAAATACCGGTTTTTTTGCGAGGCAATATTTTTGCGTAAGACGACAGAAACTTCTGCAGCACTCGGGTTTCTTTATAATCTATTTCCTTCAATCCATTTATACAGAAATAACAGTTCTTATCGCTGGAGGCTTTTTGCATAGTGTATTTAATTTATTACTACTAATCTATAATCGCGAATTTGCACTAGTAATGATTTAATAAAAATTCACGTGATTCGTGAATAAAATTCGTGACGGCTTACAAATTAAAAAGGTATATCCTCAACGTTTATTTCCGGTTCCTGAGATAATGGTTCTGGCTGAACCCCTTCGTTGCCGGATTCGGACGCGCTGCTGACCGGACTGTCTCCTGCCTTATCTAACATAATCATATTCTCCGCAATAATCTCAGTTTTATAGCGTTTAACGCCGCTCTTATCATCCCAGCTCCTGGTCTGTAAACGTCCTTCGATATAAACCTTGCTGCCTTTTTTGAGATACTGACCGACGATTTCCGCCAGCCTTCTCCAGGCAACAATATTATGAAACTCGACCTGATCTTTTTGCTGGCCCGACTGATCTTTCCAGCGTCGATTGGTGGCTACGCCAAATGAAGCTACGTTCTGACCGCCGGGCGTGGTTCTGACTTCTGGATCACGGGTGACATTACCTATTAACATTACTTTGTTAAGATTCATATCTTTCTAATCCCTAATGACAAATAATTAATTTATAATTAACGAATAAATATCCAGTATCCACCTTTTCATTAAAACATTCAGTCATTGAACAATGGGGCTTGATGGGTAGTTAGAGATTACTAATTAGTAACCACCTTAGACTTCTTCTTTCAATATATCATCCAGTTTTTTATCCAAGTCCTCCAAACTAATTTTTTTGTTATCGTCGTTTTTTTTCTCAACTGTTTCGCTCTTAGTCGCGCTCACCTTTTCTTTGGCTTTGGCCAACTCAATGCGCTCGGCTTCTCTTTTCTTGCCCTCAATCTTTTCACGAATTTTTTGCTCGCGCTCAATCTCTTCTTGTGTTTTTACATGCTTTTTAAGTAACAAAAATCTTAAAATATCGGGTATTAATCTAAGCTCACGTTCTAATTTTTTGAGCTTCGATTGTTCACCATCAAATTCCATTAAAAAATAATTCCCTTGAATTTCCTTTTTTATAGGGTAAGACAACTTCCTGCGGCCGACCTCTTTATTGGCTGTCACAGTCATGCCCATGACGCTGACTAAGCCAGAAATCTTGTCCAACAAAACTTTTTGCTCATCACCGGTCAGTTTTACTGAAACGATGTAAAATAGTTCATAATGCTGCATACGAATTGAGCTCTAATTAAATGTAATTCTTTTTGATTGATGCCTCAGCGAAAACCACCGACGCCCCAACCCACCTTCGCCGTTGCTTCGGTAGGTATCCACCACTTTCTATCATGCAAAAAATAATTGTCCTTGGCATCGTAGTGAATAATTCGGCGAAAGCGGAAAAAATATGCCTATATTTAGGTCAAATATTTATTCGAATAGATTTTATCATAAGCCAAAAAACAATGCAACTTTTAGCTGAAAATTTACATTTAGTATATAATAAGAGCATGGCTAAATATTGCTTTATTTTAGGCAGAACACCCCTTTTATCTCTGGCGGAGATATTCAATCGTCAGGTCACTGTGTCCACTGATTTAAAAACCATTGACCTGACCAGCCAAGCCCTGATTGTCAAAACTGACCAGGAAATTGACGCGGTGAGCTGGCAGAAAGCACTGGGTGGCTGCGTGAAAATCGGCAAAATATTCAATTCATACAAAAGCCAGAGCGAGCTCATTCAATCTCTGACTACGCCTTCTTTAAAGGATGAAATTGGCCGAAAATCCGAGGGAAAGATCGTTTTTGGTTTCAGTTTGTACGGCGATTTAGTCCGGCACGAGCGCAAAAAATTCAACAGCCTAGGACTGCATTTAAAAAAAGAGTGGCAACGCAGCGGGCTAAAAAGTCGCTTTATCGTAGCCAAAGACGACGCGTTGTCCAGCGTCCAAGTGATAAAAAACAAACTACTGACCCAGGGTGCGGAAATACTTGTGGTCTGCGGACTGTCCGACATTTACCTGGGACTGACAGTGGCTGTCCAGGATTTCGAGGATTATTCCGGCCGGGACTACGGCCGACCCAGGCGTGACAGCCGTTCCGGTATGTTGCCGCCTAAACTGGCAAAAATAATGTTGAATCTGGGCGGAGCCAAACCCGGCCTGACTATACTAGACCCCTTTTGCGGCTCAGGTACAATTTTACAGGAAGCGCTTCTGATGAATATTGACACCGTCATTGGCAGCGATATCAGTCAGAAAGCCGTGGCAGACACTATCGCCAATCTGAATTGGCTTCAAAAAAACAGACAAATAAGCAAAAATCCAACTCGTGTCTTCACGGCTGATGTCAGCAGTCTGGATACCTTGCTTGAAAAACAATCTGTCGATCTGGTCGTTACCGAACCATTTCTTGGGCCAACCATTAGCAAAAATATCAGTATTATCAACATGCTTAGTCTGGTTCAGGAACTGGAAACACTGTATCTGGCTGCCTTCAAGACGCTGGCGCGCATCATCAAGCCTGGCGGACGTCTGGTTTTTGTTTTTCCTCTATTTAAAACTGTCCATGGCATTTTTGCGCTAAAAATTCTGGAACGGCTGGAAAAAATGGGGTTTAGCCGGATTAATCCTTTCCCGGAAAATATTTCCTTATTCGCTAAAATCGGACCCACCGCCCGCGGCTCGCTTATTTATTCCCGTCCGGATCAAAAAGTTGAAAGAGAAATTTTCGTTTTTCAATATAAAAGCCGGTAATCAAATACCGGCTTTAATATTATCAACTGAACTTAATCGCCTCCTTTCAGAACCTTGGAGTATGAATTTTGGGCTTTGACCCAAGCCCCAAGGAGATATCTGATCACCTCCTTTCTACAACTGATTTAAAAGAATTATAACCAAGAAAGTGACCACTGCTACTACCTCCTTGCTTACCGTTAACCATTTTCAAAACAGAGTTTTTCACATTGGTAAGTAGCACCACTCGTTTATTTTTGAACTTTTTTGAGGTTCTGTTTCCCTCTTCTTTAGCCAAAAATACCTCCTCTAAAAAGTTTTATGTGTGAAAGAAGCGCTCTGACAATAATTATAAATCATTACTTATCCACAATCAAATACGAAAGTAGACAACGTCCCCATCCTGGACGATATAATCCTTGCCTTCCAGATGCATTAATCCGCGAGTCTTAGCGTTTTGTTCGCCGCCGGCCTCGATAAAATCTTTCCAACTGATAATTTCCGCCCGGATGAAATTTTTCTCGAAATCAGTGTGAATCTTACCAGCGGCTTGCGGTGCAGTTGAGCCCCTTGAAATTGCCCAAGCGTGCGTTTCTTTCTCTCCTGAAGTAAAAAATGCAATGAGGTCCAATAATTTGAATGATGCTTTAATCAACCGATTCAAGCCTGGCTCTGCCCACCCAAGTTCAGTCAAAAACTGTTTAGCATCCTCATCCGACATGTCGGCTAAATCCGCCTCAATGGCCGCAGCAATTGGTAAAATGTCCTTAGGAGTATTATGCATATTTTTTTCGTCAACATTCCAGACAACTAATTCAGGCTTGGCGGTTAACAGCTGCAATTCTTTCATCAATTCTAATTCTTCCTTGTTTAAGACAATCTTTCGGACAGGAATACCTTTGCCTAATTCCATTTCCAATTTTTTCAAAAACGCCAACAGCCGCTGACTGGCCTTGTCGCCGGAGCGCGCTTTGCCTTCCAGTCCTTCTAATCGCTTTAACACGGTTTGATAATCGGCTAAGGCTAATTCGGTGGTAATAATTTCATAATCTCGTTGCGGATCAACCGAATTATGAACATGCATTATATCTTTATTAGTAAAAGCCCGGACAATATGAACAATGGCGTCCACTTCGCGGATGTTGGCCAGAAACTGATTGCCCAATCCCTCACCTTTGTGCGCGTCCTTAACCAGACCGGCAATATCCACAAAGGTCACCGGCACGGGAATTATTTTTGCCGAATGAGCTACGTCTGCCAACTTCTGTAGCCGATCATCAGGGACCGCGACAACGCCCACATTTGGTTCAATAGTACAAAACGGATAGTTGGAAATATCTACCTGTTTTTTGGTGATGGCTTTAAATAAAGTGGACTTGCCGACGTTGGGCAGTCCCACAATGCCGATTTTCATATGGCATTATTGTAACAATTTTGCCAACAAAATGAAACCCTAGAGATTAAATGTTACAGAATCGCATCAACTTAATGAGTCATTGAAAAATTGGTCATTAATTAGAAATTAGTAATTGGGAATTTGACATTTATCTAATTACTAACCTCTTACTTCCTAACTAATTTCTAACAACCAACAACTAAAAACATACTCTGTGCTATAATAACCCCATGCTTCCCCGTTTTTATTTATCCCAAATAATCCCGACTGGAGGAACCATTTCCATTACTGACCGTGAAATAATCCATCAGCTTACCGACGCTCTTCGCCTGAAGAAAAACGACGTCTTTATTGTCTTCTCAAATCAATACGAGTATGAGGTGATATTAAAAGAAATAACAAAAGAAACCGCCAAAACAACAATATTAGAAATCCGCACTTCGTCCCGAGAACCACATAAAAAAGTAATCCTCTACCAATCACTTCTCAAAAGCGACAAATTTGAGTGGATTTTGCAAAAAGGCATGGAGCTGGGAGTGTCTGCCTTCGTGCCGATCATCAGCGACAATTGCGTAGTCAGGGAAATATCAAAAAACAAACTAAAGCGCTACCATAAAATCATCACGGAAAGCCTGGAGCAGTGCGGCGGACTGCGGCCGGCCGAATTATTGCCAACCGCATCGTTTTCCGAAGCTTTGCAACAAATCAAAAACACTCCCGGGCAAAAACTCCTAGCTTGGGAAAACAGCCGGTCGAATCCTCTGGCTCAAACCTTAAACAAATCAACTGATGTGTATCACATTTTTATCGGCCCTGAAGGAGGATTTTCAGAAAACGAAGTCAGATCAGCTAAAAAAAACAGTGTAATTATTGTCAGCTTGGGCAACCGGATTTTGCGAGCAGAAACAGCGGCCGTGGCCGCCTGTACCCTAGCCCTCTTGGGCACCTCGAACTAAATATGGTATAATAATATAAACAATCATTAAGTTAAATACTATGTTTGAGAACGTGCAACGCCCGACTCAGCCAAATCAACCACAAAGTCAGCCAAAAGACTGGGGGCCTTGGCGGCCAGTTCAGCCGGACCAAGGACAAAGCGCCCCGACCGCTCCCACAAGAAGCGCCGGTCCCATTCCGCCGCCGATTAACACTACGCCTGACATAGGCAGTGCGCCTGGACAACCACCCGTTAATTTTCCCCGCAACATCAACGTAGCTGGCGGACCGGTTGCGCCAGAACCCCCTCGAAGCGGCAAAAAAAGAATTGTCATCATCGGTATACTCATAATCGCTATCATTGCTTTGCTGATTATCGGCGCTATTATGGTCCTGAATTATATCCAAAATACCAACAACGCCAATACTAATGCTAATGTGAATGCCGCTGCTAATACTAATGCGACAACTAATGGCAATACTAACACAACTAACACCAATATCAATAACCTCAATAGGAACCTAAACAGTATTTTTAATCAAAATACCAACAACGCCAATACTAATGCTAATGTGAATGCCGCTGCTAATACTAATACCAACAACACAAATTCCAATAAAAATACGGCAGCTAACCTTAACTCCAACAATAACGTCAACGCTTCTACTCTAGATACCGACGGCGATGGTCTAACCGATGTTCAGGAAGAGCTGTACGGCACTGATAAAACAAACCCCGACACCGACGGTGATAGTTATAATGATGGCCAGGAGGTAGAAAACGGCTACAATCCTCGTAAAGCCGGCGGAGCCAAACTTACCCAATAGCAACACAAAAATCTAAAATAACGAATAAAAAACCCGGGAACCAAGGACCCCGGGTTTTTTATTTGAATTTATTTATGGAATTTCAGCCAATCAAGCATTGCCGGCCTCATCCACCCTGGAAAAGCCAGACGCGACCAGGGAATTTTATTTTTATCAAACCACTGCGCTGAACCGACATCATCCATGGCTTTTATGGTCCCGACCGCGATTCGTGCGGTATAGATGATATTTAAAGTGTACATTTTATAACCATGAGCATATGAATCAATATAAATACCCAACAATCGAATCTGTTTAAGCCTCAGACCGAGCTCTTCTTTTATCTCTCTCTTTACACCCGACAATGGATCCTCGCCCTCCTCTAAAAATCCTCCGGGCATATCCCACCAATTCTTTTTTGGCTGAATGGCCCGTTTAACCAGCAACAGCTGGCTTTTTGAATTAGTAATAAAGGCTGTAGCGGTGGGTTTAGAATTCTGAAAAAAAATAAAACCACAAGCCGGGCACTTCAATACCGGCCGGTCGCGCCTCTTCACTAAATCTAATCGTGCCCCACAGACCGGGCAGAATTTAAAAAAATCAAGACTCTTTTTGAAGATCATAAGCCAATAAAACATTGGATAAAAGCATAGCCACGGTCATCGGTCCCACTCCGCCAGGCACAGGCGTAATCCAACCCGCTTTCTGACTGACCGATTCAAAATCAACGTCTCCGACAGCTTTATCGTTCACTCGGTTATATCCGACGTCAACGACCACTACGCCTTCTTTAATCATATTATCTTTTAAAAAACGCGGCTGGCCGATTGCCACCACCACGACGTCAGCCTGTGTTAAACGCTCAATAAAATCTGTTGAACTCGGAGTCACAAAAACCGCCCTGACTCCTTTCTGCTCCAGCAATTGTTTAAGAGGATTGGCAAAAACTTCACTCTTGGCCAGGATTGCTGCCTGCCGGCCCGACAAATTTATGCCAGTACTAACAATCAGACGCATAATACCCAAAGCCAAACCGGGGATCAGACGCGGTTTTTTATCCAACAGTAATCGCACATTATCCGGATGAAAACCATCTACGTCTTTGACGGGATCAATGGCGGCTACGATTTTGTTTTCGTCAAAACCTTTAGGCAGGGGGAACTGCACCAAAATTCCGTGAATATCTTTTCGGCTATTTAATTCGGCTATTTTTTTCAAAATGATGTCCTGACTAACTGTCGCTGGATAATAGTCTTTTTCAAAATGAATGCCCGCTTCTTCCGCGGCTTTTTCTTTAAGATTTACGTATGTGTGCGACCCCGCATCATTGCCGACTAAAATAATAGCTAGCCCGGGCTTGTCAGCTAATCGGGCGACTTTCGCTTTTAATTCCTGCCTGATCGCCTGGGCGATTTTTGTGCCATTAATTAATTTGGCTTGGCTGTTCATATAATGTATGATATCATACTCTATTACCTACTGATAAGTATCTACTGAAAATAAAAAGGAGGATTTGATGGCCAAACGAAAATGGCCCACTCTGAAGGCTGGCGTGTCCGAATATGGTGCTGCCCTCGGACTCCCAGAGTTACTCCACAGAGATGCACGACTGGGAAGTCGCCTCCGGTGTCGCTCGGTTGTTCATCCTGTCCGGTAACAGAGCGTACATACTATTTTCAGTTGACTGTCAGGACGAACGGTGTCGGAGGACTATAAATCTACTCGGCTCGACAATCGCGCGGCCAACAACTCTCAAGAGAATCCTTCAATTGTTCAACGCTTCCGCATCTGATCTGAAGAATGAATTGCAGGAACCGGGCCTGTGAACAACCCGAGGCTCGACAGCAAGTTACAAAAATGCTGCCGACATTCAGATTACACTGAAAGTTTCTTCTCAAGAACCACTCCGCATGAAAGATGAAAAAGATTTTACCTCGTTATCTGTCACCTGTGCGCGACCATTCGGGGCAGTTTTTTTATTAATAAAGCCCCTCCTGTCATTGCAAGGGACGAACGCATGTGAGCGACGTGGCAATCCCCTTACCAAGAGTAATGAGATTCTCACGTCGCTGCACTCCTTAGAATGACAAAGAAAGATGGGGGCGATTATTTTCTCACCGCTTTTCTTGCCACCAAGAAAAGCGGTGAAACAAAAATGTAACAAAAAAATGAAAGTTTAGAGATTGCTTCACTTGAGCTCACAATGACAAACAACGCTTCCCTTAATTATTTACATCAGCCCCGTATAAATAGGGCGTTTCCGGGTCAACTCTTTCACCTTCTTCTTCACTTCTTCCTTGACCAATTCTTTCTTAAAGTTATGAATCGTTTTTGCGATCAGGTCCGCCACCACGGCCATATCTTCCTCCTTGAACCCCCGCGTAGTCAAAGCTGGGGTGCCCAGGCGAATGCCTGACGGATCCATCGGCTTACGCGGATCAAACGGAATCGTATTCTTGTTCACCGTTATGCCAACTTCATCCAATACTGTTTCCGCTTCCTGTCCAGTGATGTTCTTGTTGGTCAAATCAATCAAAACCAAATGATTATCAGTGCCGCCGGTAACTAAACTGAAGCCGTACTCTAAAAGCTTACTAGCCAGGGCTTTAGCGTTTTTTACTATCTGCTCACCGTAATGCTTGAATTCCGAAGTGGAGGCCTCTTTCAGAGCCACGGCAATAGCCGCAGTCTGATGATTGTGCGGACCGCCCTGCAAACCCGGAAACACTGCTCGGTCTATTAATTCAGACAAATTCCATTTGGTATCAGGATGATATTTCTCTTTGAGCCGGTCGACGTTTTTAGGACACAAAATCATGGCGCCTCTGGGACCCCGCAGTGTTTTATGGGTCGTTGTTGTAATTACATCGGCAAAATCAACCGGAGACTGATGTACTCCAGCGATTATAAGACCAGCGATATGGGCAATATCAGTCAATAAGTAAGCTCCGACTTCGTGAGCGATTTGACCGAAAGCCTTAAAATCAAACTCTCGCGGATAGGCGGTAGCCCCGGCAATGATCAGCTTCGGTTTCTCTTTTTTAGCCACTTCTAAGACCTCGTCATAATTAATTAGATGAGTCTCTTTGTCTACGCCATATGGCACAGAATGATAATACCGGCCGGAAAAACTGACCTTCCAGCCGTGTGTTAGGTGCCCGCCATGAGGCAAACTCAAACCCATGACCTTATCCCCCGGCTCCAATAAAGCGTAATAAACTGCCTGATTGGCTGGGGAACCAGAGTAGGGTTGGACATTGGCGTGTTCCACCCCAAACAGTTTCTTGGCCCGCTCGCAAGCCAGATTCTCCACCACATCAATAAATTGGTTACCTCCGTAGTAGCGCTTACCCGGGTAACCTTCAGAATACTTATTGGTTAAAACTGATCCGAGTGTCTCCAAAACAGCTTCGGAAACATAGTTTTCTGAGGGAATCATCTCTAGACCATCTTGCTGTCGCTTTAGTTCATTTAGCATAGCCTCGTATAAGGCCTTGTCTTGTTGTTTTAGTATTTTCATGTTTTTATTGTACGTTAAAAATTAAAATGAAGCAAAAACACGCATCATAAAATTCGAAGGGTGCGATCCTAATAATTGTAGGAGATTAGATTATTATTTAAATACTTTCTGCAAACCTTATATCTCAGAACGAATAATGAATGATATTTTTTGTCAAACTAACCTAATAAAAATATCAAGACATATATTATAACATTATATATACCCATTCTAGACTTTTTGATAAATTGGCCTTGACTTGTGTTTAGTTAATAGACCAAGGGCTTATAATAATTCTTTTTTAGATGTCTTTATTTTAAATAAAAAATTGCCCCCGATTTCCTCAAAACCGGGGGTATGTTCAATTTTATTGATTCTCTAACGAGAAGTTTCACAATCAGGCCAACCAGCCGGAGCTTCATCCGGCAAAGGTGGCCAAGCCGATGGATAATTAGGACATGGGGTTATCCCGTTTAATCCTTTGAAATATCTCACCAGCCTAGTAACGTCAGCGCCATTTACATGACAATCTCCATTAATGTCGGCAGTACAGAAGAATGTATCCAAGAGACACGGATAGTTGAGACCACGGAAATAACCTACTAGGTACGTAACGTCAGCACTAGTGACTGCGGGTGGCCACATACCCACGTACATATTGGCGTCGCCAGGCAGGTAAGCGTACAATTCGCAGGCATCACCGATGCCGTTGCCGTTTATATCAGACTGATTGGGATTGTAAGTAATTGGACAGTTGTCAAATGAATCGCACACTCCATCACCATCAGTGTCTAGACAAAAGGAAAAAATTGACATCCCATATAAATCAGCCACGTACACAAAGTTACCACCAACGGCGACATCAAATGCCTGGCCACGGGTGCTAATAGTGTCTAGCAGTACAGGAGATGAGCGATCTGCTATACCCAGAATTGTCAGGCCTTTACTAATATCCGAGATGAAAAGAGAATCTCCTTGCACTTTTATACCCCAAATATCCTGCTGATTGTTGTTGTATGTTCCTACTAGAATCGGTGAGGCGGGACTTGAAACATCAAGGATTAATAGGCCGAAATCATCACCTCCTAAATAGACATAATTACCATCCACGGCTACTTCATAGGCACCGCTGGACGTCGGATAGTTATTAACCAGTGTCGGGGCGTAAGGATTTGTTATATCAATTATCGATAGTCCCTTCTGTGCCCCCCAATAAGTAACGAACGCCAAACTATCCTTGACCGCCAAACGCCCCGCTAATCCAGGAGTTTCTATATAACCAGCCAAAGTTGGTTCTAGAGGATTTGAGATATTAATAACCTGTAAACCTCTCGAAGTTGCGCCGACATAGAGATAATCACCCAAAACGGCCACTCCAAATGCCCAAGACTGGCTACCAGGAATCAACACACTACTAACAATCAAGGGATGTTCAGAATCATTAATATCCACAATCTGTACGCCAGAATACCTGTCAGCGATAAAAGCATAATGCCCGAAGATCGCTATATCATTGGCTTGGTCCGGCGTTTTGACAGCACCTACCTCAACTGGACGATAAGGATTTACCACATCCACTATCCTTAATCCTCCTTGAAAACCATCGGTCACATAAGCATAATGTCCTTTAAAAGCCACACTTTTAATCTGGCCCGGAGTTTCGTAGTAACCAACAAGAGACGGTATGCTCGGGTTGGTGACATTGATAATCTGCAAACCGCCTCCCAGGGCACCCGCCACAAAAGCATGGCTACTCGAAAGCACTATGCTGCAGGAAACATTAGGGACTTCATCAAACGTGGTAATTAGACGCGGGGCCGTAGGATTAGTAACATCAACAATCAAAAGATTGTCATATATATCCACTACATAACAATAATTGCCCGATACTGCTACATCAACAGCATTAAATCTTGTGTCTAAACTACCGACTATAACAGGCGCGGTTGGTATGGAAATGTCAATTATCTGTAAGCCGGCCCTTTGTCCATCCGAACGGTTATCGGCCACATAGGCAAAATTACCCTGGACACAAACCTTGATGGCTTCATCCGGTGTATCACAATTGCCAATTAGTGTCGGCTGGGTGGGATTTGAAATGTTTATTATTTTCAGTCCAGTACTGCCATCGGCTACGTAAGCATATTCTCCGGTCAGTGCTACACCTTGAGCATAAAGAGTTGGGTAACTCCCCGCCACTACCGGCGAACTAGGGTTGCTGACATTATAGACCATCAAACCGCTGTATGTCTGGGCCACATACGCATACCCGCCAGCAACTTTTATATCACTGGCATAATGATTGCGCTTAAGGCTAGACAATAATTGGGGATGAGAAGGATCGCTAACGTCAATAATATGTAAAGTACCATGACCGTTCCCGTCCCAATTTGCCACATAGGCTTTAGTGCCTTCAACATCTATACCAAAAGTGGCTACCAGGTAGTTATAACCACCAACCCGCAAAGGCGTTTGTTGCAACATTAGCCTTGCCACCAGCGTTGGGAAAGCAGGATTCGAAATATTCAACACCTGCAAACCATAGGGTCCGATGCAATAAGCGTAGTCCCCGCTTACATCGACGTCCCAAATGTCCGTCCAAAGGCAACTGTTTGTAAAAACCAATGCCTCCGCTATGCCTATATACCCGATCAACATGAACAGCCCTACAAACATTAATAATGTAATCTTTTTCATGTGTCACCTCTTTCCTTTATTTTCTTCATTTCTTCCTTCCTTACTTCCTTAACGCACAGCAAAAAACCTAAAAATCTTCAAGAATCCAATTTTCAAAGTCCTTTTTCCTCCTTTTTCCTTTTTTTATTTAATGATTCAATTTTTGTCTCTACTTATGCTTTTATACCAATTATGTATTCTTGTCAAGTGCAAGCATCACAGAAAATCTTTAATCATATATAATTTGAAGACTCGTCCCGGCCCACAAAATTAACTATATAGAGAGTTGAGTTGACAATATTATTAAATAATACACAATGAACTGAACTTTTCTGAACCTTTTATCAACTATTATCAAGGAAGAGGGATGTTCAAACGTTTTTCTATTCTATGAATCATAGTTGCCGGCCTGGCTTTTTCTTGCCTGACCCGCGAAGGTTCGAACCAAAACTACTATCAATCAAATAACTTTCAGGAAAAATCTAACCTCACGTCCAAACAGAAAAGACGCCAGGGCGAACACAAGCGTCCGGAAGTGAAGTACGACTATCCAGAATCAATGCCGGACAAAACCGCTTTCTTTGTCACCATCCATGACGCTCTCAATCAGCCGGTTAAGGATGCCAAAATCCGTGTAACCTTCTACGTCAGAGACAAGTTTAGCGAAGAACTCTCATGGGGACCTGCCTGTCCAACTATACACGCTGGGGAAAAACCGACCATGCCGACAATGCCAAGTTTGTCCTACCAACTGTTTTTTGCGACAACTTTTTTGAAGCCAACATTGAGGTCAAAAAATCCAAATACCACGATGATTTCAAAGGCCATGTGAAAATCGAAAATGGCCTGAAACCGATTGAATTCCGCATTTGGCACGAAAAACAGTGGAAAAACGCCAACAATAATTGTGACTGATCGCGCCCGAACAAAAAAACCATTAATGAATTTTATTCACGGTTTTTTAATTAATAAAACTATTTTGCATCTTTTACCTGATTTTGTTATTTTCTTGAATAATTCATACAACACATCATTTAATTCCCCGAAGCATGAAGCATTTACTTTTCAAGGCATTGTTTTTGAATTCTATTTGTCTATTCTTGTGTTCGTTTCTATCTATGCTTTATAACGGAGTAGCGTATTTTATTGTAAAACTTATAAGAAACAAAACTTTTCTCATTATATTCTCTTTACCATATAGCTCCGTTCCAAACTGTAGCCCAATTTTTTATAATATTCCCTCACTCCAACCCCGGAAATTATCGCCATTTTTTTATACCCTTTTTTTCGCGCAATATCCTCAGCTGCCAATAACAATCTCTTTCCCAATCCAGCATGTTGTACCGCCGTTTTCTTTGAGCCCACCGGAATCAATTCGCCATAGGTATGCAATTCTCGGATCAAGGCCGTATCAATATCAAAAGCCATCTCATTGCCAGTCATGGTGATTTCTTGTTTATCAAAAAACCGAATTACTTTCATGGTGCTCAATTTCCGTTTTTTCCGGTCCGGCAAACGCAGGCGGACAAAGGCATACAATTTCTTTTTATCCTTGCTTTCAAAACTGATAAAATGCTCTGTGCCCCGTCCAGCCCGGTAAGCACGCATCACCAATTTCGTTTCGTTTTCTTTAATAATCGCTTTACGTGCTTCCCGGCAACGGATACAATGACAGACTATACCGCGCTCATGCAACAGTTGGCGCAGATTAGTAATCATATTGCCGGCCACAATTTCATCGCCAGAAATATCTCGAATCAAACGATTAATCCTCACATATGGCGGAATATATTTTTTGATTTTGATCAATAAATCAGTCAGTGTTTTATCGTCGTAGGGTTTATATCTGCCGTCTTTATACCACTGGTACAGTAAAGCGGTCTTGACCACCACGCAGGGGTAGATTTTCAGCATATCAGGCTGAAATCGCGGGTCGGAAAAAACTTTTTTAAAGGTTGCTAAATCTTTTTGCGGCGTCGCTCCCGGTAATCCGGGCATGAGGTGATAGGTCAGTTTAAAACCAAAATCCCGCAGCAGCATCGTTGCCCGGCCGACATTGATAATGGAATCGTCACGCTTGGTCAAATCCAGAATCTCATGGTCAAGGGTTTGCACTCCAATCTGTACATGAGTGCAGCCGAGCTCCCGCATCCGCCATAATTCGTCCACAGTCACATAGTCCGGCCGTGTTTCCAGGGTTAAACCAATAATCCGATGCTTAGCCGTTTCATTAATCTTCTGTGCTTGGACCAATGTCCTCGATTTCCGGTCATTCGCTGCCTCAAAGCATCTTTTGATAAACCAGGTCTGGTATTTTTTTTTATAATAAGACCAGGTGCCGCCAAGAACAATCAATTCAATTTTATCGGCACTGTGACCATTGGCTTCCAAAGTCTCAATGCGCGCCTTAACCTGCTTATACGGATCAAACTTCAGTAAAAACGCCCGCTGGGCTGCCGGTTCGGTGGCAATATAACTTTTAGGCATACGTGCCTCCGTCGGGCAATAAACGCACCGTCCCGGGCAGGGATACGGCTTAGTCAGCACTGTCACCGGAGCTACACCGGACAGCGTGCGAATCTCCCGCTTACGCAGTAAACGTAGTAAACGATCGTCTAATCTGCCCTTGAAATACTGTCGATATTTCTTTAAGATGAGGGCGTTGGTAATGATTGTAACTTTATACTTGGTTGCTAGAATGCGTTTAATTTGCCGCAAATCTTCAGCAGTTTCGGGACGCGCTTTTACCAGATCCTGAATATATTTTTTTGAAATTAAATCAGGCATATGAAAGATGAAACAGCGAAAAAATTTAATGAGGCAAATCGCCGAACCTATGACACTATCGCCGAACAATTTTCTTCTACCCGTTCCCTACCCTGGTCTGAATTCCGTGATATCGTGTCATACGTCAATGATGGCGATGCACTTTTGGACGCCGGGTGTGGTAATGGCCGGCTACTGGACGTGCTAAGGGATAAAAAAATTAGCTATACTGGAATTGATTTTAGCAAGGCCTTAATTGCTATCGCTAAAAAACAGTATCCTGATCGTACATTTATCTTCAGCGATATCACTACCTTACCTTTTCCGGAGGAAAAGTTCAATATCATATTCTGCATAGCTACCCTGCATCATCTAGCCGGCCAAACATTACGCCGACAAGCTTTGACGGAGATGCGACGAGTCTGCAAAAAAGACGGGTACCTCATTTTATTAAATTGGAACCTGTGGACTCCCCGCTGGTGGTCAGCTCATATCCGCATTTTACTGAAAAAAATCTTTAAGCAAATCCCCATTGATTTTGGCAGCCTCTGGAAGCTCTGGAAAGATGGACAGGGACGCATAGTCGATAAACGCTATATCCACGGATTTTGGCCTGGAGAATTACGAACATTACTGGCACAAAATGGCTTTACAGTGGAAAAACAATATTACACGATTAAGGGTCAACTGGCCCACTGGTACTCGGGATTCAACCTAATCACTATTGCTCGTAAATCTTGAAAAAAATCTGCAAAAATGCTAAATTATAGTCAATATCATTAACTCTAGCATTATGAAAAAAGGGTTAGTTTTTTTAGCGATTATGGGGATTTCTTTAGGTGGACCGCTGCTTGCATATGCCAACACTGATTACCTGGAAACGGGTATGGTACCCAAGGGCGAAACAGTCAATGACAACTTCGTGCGTTATGCCTATCAAGTAGTTATTGACGGGGATGTAAAGGGTGATGTTATCGCCCTAGGCAATACCATCACCATCAATGGCGCGATATCTGGAGACGTTTTGGCCGCCGGCCAAACCATAATAATCAACGGCCCGGTCGCCGGCAATGTCCGGGTTATCGGTTCGGTTGTAGATCTCAGCAATACCGTGGGCAAAAACGTGAACATCGCCGCGCAGACCGCCACGCTTTCAGACAAAGCCAGTGTCGGTTGGAGCCTTTCTTTTGCCGCTATGAATATTTCAATCCAGGCGCCGGTGGCCGGCAGTATCTATGGCTTCGGTCATGTCATAACGCTAAATAATACCGTAGGCACTAATGCTACACTGCAACTCGGACAAAATGGGCTGGCCACTCTCATGCCCAAAACCAAAATAAACGGCAATTTCACCTATACTGGCAGTCGTGAGGCCGCCTTGCATAACGGCGCCAAGATCTTTGGTCAAACCCTGCGGAAAGAACTCCCGAAAGAATTTACACGCTCAGCCAAATTCCTGTCATCCTCATGGATTTATTTCCGACTTATCCGTCTTTTCGGACTTTTATTAGTCGGTACCTTTCTGGTAAGCGTTTTCAAAAATACTACAAAAAAACTCACGGCCAGAATGTCAGAAGAACCCGGACATGTTATCCTTTGGGGAAGTGTATATCTGATAATCGTGCCAGTAATCATAATTCTTCTGTCAATTACCGTCATCGGCATACCTCTGGCTCTGATCGCCACCGCTCTTTTCGTCATACTCTTGTATATCCAGTTAACCATTACTGGAACGGCACTGGGCCTCTGGCTGCTGGAACATCTGGGCGGAAAAAAAAACAATCAGACCAAAGAACCACCGCTAATTTGGGCAATGATCCTCGGCACCATCATTCTTTTCATCATCTCCAATCTGCGTTTTGTCGGTATGTTCGTCAGTCTGCTTACTATCGTCTGGTTTTTAGGCGCTGTGGGCTATTATATTAAAGAAAAAAATAAACCAATAATCAAACAACCATGAACGAGTTTAACCCAAAAATATTCAAATCGTACGATATCCGAGGAATATACCCGACTGATCTGAATGAAGACATAGCCTTGGCGGTTGGACAGGCTTATGTCAAACTAACCCGCTCAAAAAAAGTGGCAGTAGGCAGGGATATGCGGCTCGGCTCACCCTCACTTACCAAAAAATTAATCGAGGGCTTGACTTCGCAAGGCGCCAACGTCGATGATTTGGGGCTTGTTTCCATCGACCAGGTTTATTTTGCGGTGGGTAAATACAACTATGATAGCGGCATTATGGTCACCGCCTCGCACAACCCCAAAGAATACAATGGTTTCAAAATGATGAAAAAAGCAGAACAAGGCCTAGAATACGTCAGGGGTACCGAACTCTATGAATTCCTCACCAAAGAAAAAGTGTTCAAGCCAGCCAAAAAACCCGGGCTGGTCGCCCAGCGTGATGTCCAGGAAGAATTTATTCAACATGTCATGACTTTCGCCGACGTTAAAAAAATAAAACCCTTCAAAATAGTCGTGGATGCCGGCAACGGTATGGCCGGCCAGGTAATGCCGCTGCTTTTCCAACGCCTGCCTTGCGAACTTATCCCCTTGAATTTCGAACTGGACGGAAATTTTCCCGCTCACCCCTCAAACCCCCTATTGCCGGAATCTCAAAAACAAATCTGCGCCACGGTCAAAGAAAAAAAAGCGGATTTTGGAGTTATTATGGATGGAGATACCGATCGTCTTTTTTTCGTTACGGAAAAAGGCGATTTTATCAGGGCCGACACCACTCTCATGGTCTTAGCTAAATATTTTCTCGAACACAACCCGGGGATGGGTATTGCCTATAATGTCATCTGTAGCAAGGCCGTGCCTCAACGCATCAAAGAATGGGGCGGCATACCTTTAAGAAGCGCCGTCGGATTCGTAAATGTCGCCAAAGCCATGCGCGAGGGCCAGGGTATTATGGGCGGCGAAGTTTCGGCCCATTACTCGTTTCGCGACAATTTTTATGCTGACTCGGGCTTTATCGCCTTTGTCATTTTGCTGATGTTGATTTCCGAACACAATAAAAAGCTATCCGAAATAGTTGCCGGTCTAAACCCTTATTCTCGGGCCGATGAAACGAACATAGAAGTAAATGATATTCCAGGAGTAATCGCCAAAGTTAAAGAGAAATACCGAGATGGCCGACAGGACGAACTGGACGGCTTGACCGTGGAATACAAAGACTGGTGGGTCAACGTCCGGCCGTCGAACACCGAGCCTCTGCTGCGCATCACCGTCGAAGGTGACACGGAAGAAATCATGAAAAAGCGGCACGCGGAGGTCGTGGGATTCATAAAAAGCATTACCTAATGATAAAAGCTGTAATTTTCGACATGGATGGGGTCATCGTGGACTCCGAGCCTCTCTGGCAAAAAATGTTGTCCATGTATCTCCACACCAAGGGCATCGATTTTGTCTATAACAAAAAATCACTGGAGTTTATCAATCAACATTTTCGCGGCCGAAAACAAAAATACATTACCGATATCTTGAAAAAAAAATTCCACATCCCCGACTCGTATCAAAAGATACTCAATGATCGCTTGGACATACTTTTTAATTTGTTCAAACACAATCTACGACTAGTAGCTGGCACCATACCGTTTATAAAAAAATTACACAAGGCCGGCTATCCCCTTGTTCTAGCCTCCTCTTCGCCCCACCAAGTAATTAACTACGTACTAAAGCAGTTCAATTTAAAAAAGTATTTCAAACATGTCGTCTCCGCCGATGATGTCAGGCTCGGCAAACCGCACCCCGATATTTTCCTGCGAGTCGCCGAGCTCTTGAAGGAAAAACCGGAAAATATCCTGGTCATCGAGGACTCCATCAGCGGTATTCGGGCCGCCCATAACGCGGGCATGAAATGTCTGGCTTTAAAACAGCCGTATACGGCCAAAAAATATCTTAAAACAACCGCTCTAGCTGTTGAAAATCTTTCTATTATCAAGCCACAAACAATCAAGTATCTATAAACAAAGATCAAATACAGTTTAGTTTTTTCTCCTGAATCACGCTGGGTCTGCGGATCTCAAACCGCGCCCGACATAACTGACAGCAGTTAGTGAACAGGATCCCGAGGCGAGGCATGCCTTGACGGAAGGACAAGTGATGAGAAGAAAGCGTTTGGCTTCCTTCTCATAAAATTAAAAACGCCAGTGAACCAAATCACCGGCGCCTTTTTGTAATAAATCAATGAGCTTAGCCGTTAAGTCCATTTTGTAACAAAGCCAGTCTGGCCACCAATTTTGCGTTTATCTTGTTAGCTACGGCCTGCCGAGCATTCCAAATGGCATTAGCCACGGCTTTAGGCGATGACTTACCGTGAGCCTTTATGACCACACCGTTAATACCCAAAAGCGGCGCCCCGCCGTACTCCTCGTAATCGAAATCGTGTTTCAAAGCCGCCATAGTCGGCTTTAACAACGCCCCACCGATAAGGGCAAAAATTCTGCTCCCAAAAGGGCTTCTCCGGATCTTCTCCTTGATGCCTTGTTTCAGCGTGGGAAAAATTGTCTCGGCAAATTTAAGAATAACATTGCCCACCAGCCCATCGCAGACGACAACCTCGACCGTACCCGAGAGAATGCTGTCGCCCTCAACCCGACCTATAAACGGCAAGGATAGCCGATCAAATAGTGAAACCAGACGCGCACAAGCAGTATTAATGGCTTCAGTGCCCTTACCTTCTTCTTTGCCAAAGCTCATGATACCGACACGAGGTCGAGTTATTCCCAACACCGAATTGGCATACAATTCACCGACCAGGGCAAAACCAATTAAATCCTCAGCCGAACATATCTTGTTGGCACCCACGTCAAGTACCACACACGGACACGGCCCGATTGTCGGAAAAACAGCGGCCAGGGCCGGATGGCGCATGCCTTCCACGGTTCCCAGGAAATGATTGGCCACCAGGAAAAGAACTCCGGTATTGCCGGCACTGACAAAAGCCTGGGCTTGACCGCGATTCAATAAATCTACGCCGACATGCATTGAAGAATGCTTCTTGGTACGAATAACGGATAAAGGATTGTCATCCATGGTAATAACCTGATCAGCCGGATGTATTCGGACGCGGACTTTATCATGTCTGTAGCGTAAGGCGACGATGGCCCGCTGCAGTTCGCTCTGAATTTTATATTCATCACCGATCAGTGTAATAGTGAAATCATCCGGGAATTCCTTCAAAGCCCGAAGCGCTCCGCGGACTGGCGCTTCCGGCGCCATATCTCCGCTCATGGCATCGACGGCAATGTTGATTATCGTGCTAGCCACGATTACCTCCTTTATGACAAAGATCTTTTTATTATTTTTATTAATTAAACAATAATAACACAACCACCAATTTCCGCGCAACCCTTGACAAACAAAACACTTTTATTTAAAAAATCCTCCGCTTTTTAAGGAGGATTTTTGGTGTAATTAATTTTTTACTTGGTCAACACGGCCTGAGTTTCGCCTCGTTCCACTACTTCAAACACTTTATTTCTTATTTCAGCCATTAATTTAGGATTTTCCTTGAGATATTGTTTGGCGGCCTCCCGGCCCACGCCGAGTTTGTTTTCGCCAAAGGAAAATGTATTGCCAACCTTATTCACTACTTTGTATAAAACGCCGGTGTCAATCGTATCGCCAGAAATTGAAATCCCTTCATTATACATAATATCAAATTCACAGGTGCGAAACGGAGGTGCCACTTTATTCTTGACTATCTTGACTTTGGTCCGGTTACCTATTACTTCCTCGCCTTTTTTTATCTGGGCGGCTCGTCGCACCTCGATCCTGACTGAAGAATAAAATTTCAAAGCCATGCCGCCGGTCGTAGTCTCCGGATTACCAAAAAACACACCGATTTTCATACGAGTTTGATTTATGAAAACTACGACGGTTTTGGTCTTACTGACGATGGCCGCCAATTTCCGCAAAGCCTGACTCATCAGCCTAGCCTGCAAGCCCATGTGTTGATCGCCCATTTCGCCCTCAATTTCCGCTTTGGGTGTTAAGGCAGCTACTGAATCAACCACGATGACGTCCACACCGTTTGAACGTACTAAGGTCTCTACGATTTCCAGCGATTGTTCGCCGGTATCGGGCTGAGAAATTAACAAATCATCAACTTTGACGCCGATCTTTTTGGCGTACTCTGGATCAAGCGCGTGCTCGGCATCCACAAACGCAGCAATGCCTCCCTTTTTTTGAACTTCAGCCAATATATGCAGAGTCAGTGTGGTTTTGCCGGAAGCCTCTGGCCCATAAACTTCTATGATGCGTCCACGTGGCACACCACCAACCCCCAAGGCCACATCCAAAGACAAACAACCAGTAGGTACAACCTCAACTTTAATTTTTTTTGCTTCTCCGAGACGCATGATTGATCCCTCGCCAAATCGCTCTTTTATCTGAGCCACGGCTTCCAAAGCGGCCTGAGAACGACCACTCTGTTCATCTTTCTTTTCAATTTGTTTAACCATATAAATTTCCCGTTAAATTATTAATTATTTATTTTACTTTTTCATAAAGTATATGCCTAACAACTGTGGTCGAGCGACTCCTTTTTTTACTGGCCGTAACCACAATTTCGTTCAAGCCCTCTTTCAGGCTTATAGTCTCGTTGAAATTCCCACTAACGTCCAGATAGACTTGCTGACCGTTGATAGTCAGTGTGACTTCTGGCTGGGTGGAGCCGGAGATATCAATTGACTGATCCTGAACAGTAATATCCTCCGCGGGTGAGGTTAAATAAAGTTTCGGTGGTGAAAAAATCTTGGCTACTTCCCAACCAACGTAGGCCAAACACATGACCACCGCCAGGGCGATAGCTCCCACTCTCACCATTTTGGGGGTGATGATAGATTTAGGCACGCTGGGAAGGCGCCGAGAAAAACCAGGCTGGTATTCTTTTTTTAAAACCTTCTGCTCCTTATGGCGGTAAACATCGATAACGAATTCCTCGCTGACTCCCAGCCAGGCTGCGTATTTTCTCAAAAAGTTTTCAATGTAGACCGGTCCAGGCAAAATCGAATATTGCCCATTCTCGATAGCCTCCAAGTACTTCAGTCTGACTTGGGTGCCAATTTCTGCCTCCTCCAGAGACAAGCCAGCTTCCTCCCGGACTTTTTTCAGACGCTCGCCCAGGGTCTTGGTCCGCATCAAACGTTTAACATTAAAATCGATCATACAGACCCGCCTTCCTCGTCTGCCTGGGACTGATCAGTTTCTTCGCCTTCTTCGCCGCCTTTGTTCGCATCATCTGCTTCTGGTCCTGTCGTCTCTTCATTGTCATCTCCAAAATCATCTTTTGCTCCGGGCGCATCTTCAGATGATAAATTGTAACTTCCACCGGAAACTAAAATTTCTCTGGGCTTGGCGCCATCACCAGGACCGATTACCCCTTGCTCTTCCAAGATGTCCAGTAAACGAGCGGCTCGGGCATAACCTACCCGCAAACGTCGTTGCAACAATGAAGCCGAGGCCTTGCCAGATTTGATGACCAATTCTTTAGCCTGACCGATCAAGGCATCATCGCCCATGTCCTCAAAACCGCCCACTAAAGTCCGATCGATAACTTTTTCTGTGACTTCCTCGCGATACTCGGGTTGGCCCTTACTTTTCAAAAAGCCAGTCACCCGCTCAATTTCCTGGTCGTTAACAAATGCGCCCTGAATTCTCTTGGGCTTAGAAATTTGCGGAGAAATGTAAAGCATATCTCCGCGTCCCAGCAATTTCTCCGCGCCGGAGGTATCCAAAATTGTCCGTGAATCTACGGACGAAGCCACGGAAAAAGCGATTCTAGTGGTAATATTAGCCTTAATTAAACCAGTAATAATGTCCACAGATGGACGCTGAGTGGCCAAGATCAAATGAATGCCCACTGCCCTGGCCATTTGAGCCAGACGGATGATAGCCGCTTCAACTTCATTGGCAGCCACTGACATGAGGTCGGCTAATTCATCAATGGCTACCACCAAATAAGGCATATCATTGCCGTTCACGCGGTTATAAGCCTGGATGTTGCGATGACCGGTTTTGGATAGTAATTGATAACGCCTGTCCATTTCCGCCACTACCCAGCGCAAAGCATTTATAGTTTTATCTATTTCATTGACCACCGGAGTCAAAAGATGGGGTATACCATTGTAAATTGACATCTCCACGCGCTTAGGATCAACCAAGATCAATTTTAATTCATCCGGAGAATTCTGATACAGAAGGCTGAGTAACACCGAATTAAGACAGACCGATTTGCCTGAGCCGGTCGCGCCGGCAATCAACAGATGAGGCATAGGATCCAGATCGGCCACCCAGGAATGACCAGCCACGTCTTTACCCAAAGCAATGGTCAAATTGGATTTTCTTTTTTTAAATTCATCGCTGGACAAAATTTCCTTAAGCTTCACCACTGCCACTGCTCTATTCGGCACTTCAATACCCACCAGCGACTGACCAGGTATAGGTGCTTCAATACGGATAGGATGAGCGGCCAAGGCCAGCGCCAAATCATTGTTCAAAGTAGTAATTTGGGAAAGCTTAACCCCCTCCATGGGCTTGAGAGTGAATTGGGTGACGGTCGGTCCGACTTTGGTCTCGCCCATCTCCACCTCAATACCGAAATTTTTCAGCGTCCTGAATATTTTTTCCTTATTACTCTCGATGTCACCACTAGTCGGTTTGGTGTGGCTTGTTTCCAGTAGGTCCAAAGGAATGTCTATTTTTCGCTTAGGCTTTTTGGCTTGGGGAAAAATAGCCATTTGTCCGGGTGGTTTTCGTTCTGGACCCTGTTTGACAACTTCGTGGTCGGCTGGTCTGACCTGGGTCATAACTGGTTTAGTTCCGAAATCCACCGACAGAGCTTCAGACTCCGACTCAGCGGTTGGTTGACTGGGCGTGGCTGCCATATTAACCTTAAGTTTGTAAAAAAACTCCCTAAAACGCTCGACAATTCTCCGAAAAATATTGCCACTGGTAGAAAGCCGCTTTAGCGACACATCAAACAGAACCAAAAACGAAATTATGAGCAAAGCAAACAAAATAACTCCGGCGGCCCAAGGGCCCATGGCTTTGACCAGAGGATAGAAAAGCGCCAGACCCAGATAGCCTCCGCCATGACCGTTTTTTATGGCCGTCATGATCTGATCGAGAGGCACGAAAGCTAAATGTAAAAGCCCGGAATAGCTCAAAACCAAAAAAGCCAGTCCGATATAATTGATCAATTGAAAAGTGTACTGACCGGGTTTGGAAAATAAATAAATTATTATTATGAAAATTATGGGCACGCTGTAACGACCCCAACCAAAAAGATAAGTCAGTCCCTTTTCAATCCACTGACCAACCACTCCCGCCCAGCCAAAAAGCCCTAAAACAATAATTACGGTCAAAGCCACCATTGCCACTATGGCAATGCCATTTTTGGTCTCGGGCTTGAGACGCGGACTCACCGACGAGGCGGCCTGATCAACGGTCATTTCGTGTTTGGCTTCCCTTTTATATTTTTTGAGAAATTCTTTTTGTGTCTTTTTAAGCATAAATCCCTCTGTATTCTAACATTTTTTACCGCGAAAATCAATTCAAAATACTCCCCGTTGATTATTTATCGGGGAGGTTAAAAAAATTGATGAAATCGTCTACTTTAATAGCTTTTTTGAAAACCGGTTCCAGCCGGAATCAGTTTACCAATAATGACATTTTCTTTTAAACCACGAAGGTGATCCACTTTGCCGGAGACGGCCGCATCAATCAAAACTCTGGCTGTTTCTTGGAAAGAAGCCGCGGACAAAAAGCTATCAATTGATAAAGATGCTTTGGTGATGCCCAAAAGCAATTGCTCGCCCACTGCCGGCTTACCGCCTTTTTTCTTTATTTCCTCGTTGACCTCTATGAACTTGGTTTTTTCCACGATTTCTCCGGACAGTAAATTAGAATCACCAGGTTCTTTCACGTAAATACGGGAGAATATTTGTTTGACAACGATTTCTATGTGTTTATCGTTCAACTTCTGACCTTGGGAAGAATAGATATACTGAATTTCCTTAATGATATATCGTTGAACCGCTTCTTGGCCCTTGAGATAAAATAATTGATGCAAATCCAAGCTGCCGTCGGTAAGTTGGTCGCCCTTGTTAACCAGGTCCCCGTCTTTTATCCAGATCATCTGACCGGGCGGAATTATGTACTCGCGTTTTTTCTCTTTTTCAGACTCAACCAACACCTGTCCGGTCTTTAATTTAACATACCCGTCTGTTTTTGACTTTATTTCCGTGCCGCTGTCAGTAAAAAGAGTTTGTCCGGCCTGGACTTTATCGCCTTCCTTAACCTTAATTTCAATTTTTTTACTCTTTTTATACGGATAAGCGTGTTCCTCCGACGACTGATAAGTGATTACAATTTTTTTAACACCTTTAGTCTCCTCCACCACCCTTGCTTTACCTGTCACACTAGAAATTACCGCCGGTCGCCTAACTGGTCGGGCCTCAAATAACTCCTCGACACGTGGCAAGCCTTGGGTGATATCCTGACCAGCCACACCACCAGTGTGAAAAGTACGCATGGTCAACTGAGTACCTGGCTCACCGATACTTTGGGCGGCAATAATACCCACCGCCGTGCCCAACTTTACCAATTTATTAAAAGCCAAATCATAACCATAACACTTTTGACAAACGCCCCAACGGGCCTTGCAGGACAGCACCGAACGGACGCGTACTTTATTAATCTCCGACGATTCGATTTTCGTCAAAACTTCTTCGGTAATTAACTCATTGTGTTTAACCAAGACTTTTTTGGTTTTGGGGTCAATGATATCCTCAACCGTCACCCGACCCAACAGACGCGCGGAAAATTCTTCGTTCATTTGCTCACTATCGGCCCGGGAGATAAAAAAACCATCGGTGTCATGACAATCCGGCTCAGTGACAATGATATCCTGACAGACATCCACCAAACGCCTGGTCAAGTAACCGGCATTTGCCGTACGTAAGGCCGTATCCGACAAACCCTTTCGGGCGCCGTGGGTAGAAATAAAATATTCCAAAACATTAAAACCTTCCTTGAAACTACCTTTGACTGGCAACTCAATAGTATCACCTGCTGGATTTGTCACTAAACCCTTCATGCCCATCATCTGGGTAGTCTGGGCCCAAGAACCACGGGCCCCTGACTCAATCATGGAAAATACCGGCCCGTATTTATCCAGCGCGGCGCGACTGGCTTTCTGGATTTTATCTTTAGCTTGTGCCCAAACCTCAATAACTTTGGCGTGTCTTTCCTCGTTGGTTAAAAGACCCTGCTCAAAATGAGAGGTAATCTCGTCGATCTGTTTTTCTGCTGCCTTGATGATCTGATATTTATCTTTGGGGATAACCAGATCACCCATGCCCCAGCTCAAACCCGAGTAGGTCAGATATCGAAACGACATCTTCTTTATACTATCCAATAACTTCACGGTTTCCTCGTTGCCAAACTTTACCAAATAGCTACTAACTATTTTTGATAAAGACTTCTTATCCACGACCTCGTTAATAAACCCCGCCTTTTTATTTGACAAAACGCTGTTAAAAATGATCCGCCCGGCTGTCGTCTCTAGAATTTTGCCTTGCATTCTTACCAATATCTTATCCTGAATAGCAATATAACCAAGCTGAAAAGCGGTCAGAACTTCTTCCGGAGTTGAAAAAGCACGAAGTGATCCGGTTGGTTTTTCGCGCATCAATGTCAAATAATAGCAACCCAAAACAATGTCCTGCGTGGGGGTGATTACCGGAGAACCCGTGGCCGGTTTCAAAAGATTCTTAACCGAAGCAATTATTTCAGCCGCTTCTTTTTTGGCATTCTCGGTCAAAGGAAGATGAACGGCCATTTGGTCACCGTCAAAATCAGCATTAAAAGCCGGGCAAACCAAAGGATGAATTTGAATAGCCTTACCTTCTATCAATACCGGCCGGAAAGCCTGAATGCCCAAACGGTGCAAAGTAGGCGCGCGATTCAATAAAACATGAGCGTTTTTTGTTATTTCTTCCAAAATATCCCAAACCTCGGAGTGGCCAGCTTCAATGTATCTGCCGGCACTACGGACATTGTGAACATATTCCCTTTTTATCAGCTGGCTGATGATGAACGGTTTGAACAATTCTAAAGCCATGCGTTTGGGCAGACCACACTGATCCATGGCCAGGTGCGGACCGACTACAATCACCGATCGTCCGGAGTAGTCCACGCGCTTACCTAAAAGGTTTTGGCGGAAACGGCCCTGCTTGCCTTTCAAAATATCGGCGATTGATTTGAGCATACGCTTCTGGCCGGTGGAAGCGGTCACAGTTTTCCCGTGACGGGCGTTGTTATCAATCAAGGCGTCCACGGCTTCCTGTAGCATGCGCTTCTCATTACGACAGATAACTTCCGGAGCATTCAGCTCAATCAGTCGTTTCAAGCGGTTATTGCGATTAATGACCCGGCGATATAAATCATTTAAATCCGAGGCGGCAAAACGTCCGCCGTCCAGCTGAACCATGGGTCGCAAATCAGGAGGAATAACCGGAATAACGGTCAAAACCATCCATTCTGGCCTGATTTTATTAATCTTAAAATTTTTAAATAAACGCAGCCGGCGTACCAGTCTTCGCTGTTTACTTTCCGGCGAAGTTAATATATCCTCTTCCAATTTCTTTATCTCGTCATCAAGATTTATCTCTGCCAATAGCTGACGGATGGCTTCGGCACCGATGTTTGCCTCGAAAACGTGGCCGTATTTCAAAGATAAATCATGATAAGTTTGTTCGGAGATTATCTGCATCGGCCTTAAGTTCTTCAGCTCTTTTTTGGCCAAATCCACCGCCTCCATAAGATCGTTCAACCTCTTGTCTCGCGATTCGCTGTTTGCTGTCAATTCCTCCTCGATAGTCCGCTTAATTTCATCTCTTTTCTTTTCATCGTTCTGATTAGCTAAAAGTTCCACTTGCCGCTGTTTTATTTCATTGGCGATCCTGGCGAACTCCGCTTCAATGCTTTTTTTCTTAGATTGATATTCAGCGTCAATTTGAGCCAAAGATTCATCGCGCAAAACACTGTCAACCTTGGTGATGATAAAATTAGCAAAATATATTACTTTTTCCAAATCCTGAATAGATAGGTCAAGGGCCAAACCTATCTTGGAGGGCACGCCGCGCAAAAACCAGATATGCGAAACTGGCGCGGCTAATTTAATATGTCCCAGCCGTTCACGTCTGACAATACTGCGCGTCACTTCCACGCCGCATTTATCACAAACAATGCCCTTGTATCTCACTTTCTTGTATTTACCGCAATAACACTCCCAGTCCTTGGTCGGACCAAAAATTTCCTCGGCAAAAAGTCCGGATTTCTCGGGTTTTTGCGTCCGGTAATTAATAGTCTCTGGCTTCAAAACCTCCCCATGCGACCAACTCTGAATTTCTTCTGGGGAAGCCAGCTTGAGACGGATGGCCTTAAAATCAACTGTGGGAGTATTATTCTCAATCATCATAATTATTTTTTCTCTTTTTTAGGAGACTGACTCTCACGCCCTCTCTGTTCTGAATCTTCGTGCGGCGCGCCATTAATCAATTCCACATCCAGACACAAACCTTTCAGCTCGCGGACCAGAACGTTAAAAGATTCGGGCACATTCAGTTTCTTGATGGGTTCACCTTTAATGATGGCCTCATAAGCACGCGAGCGGCCGGGTACGTCATCAGATTTTATCGTCAACATTTCCTGCAGAGTATTAGCGGCGCCATACGCCTCCAGCGCCCAGACTTCCATTTCGCCGAATCTCTGGCCGCCGAATTGCGCTTTACCGCCCAATGGCTGCTGAGTCACCAAGGAATAAGGGCCGATCGAGCGCATATGAATTTTATCCTCAACCATATGGTTCAATTTCATCATATATATATAACCGACCGTCACTTTGTTATGGAAAACCTCGCCGGTCCGTCCGTCACGAAGCTCAATCTTGCCGTCTTTGGAAAAACCAGCCTTTTTCAGTTCGGCTCTAATTATATCCTCTGGCACGCCATTCAAAGCCGGACTGGCTACGGTATAGCCGAGTGTTTTGGCGGCCAAACCCAAATGGGTCTCTAAAATCTGACCGATGTTCATACGCGAAGCCACGCCCAAGGGATTCAAAATAATATCCACCGGCGTGCCGTCAGCTAAAAAAGGCATATCTTCCACCGCCACGATCCTGGAAATCACACCTTTGTTGCCGTGGCGGCCGGCCATTTTGTCGCCAACCTGAATTTTGCGCAGCTGAGCCACTGAAACCTGGATGGTCTTGAGGATGCCCGCAGCCAGTTTATCACCCTGTTCACGGGAAAAAACTTTAATGTCTACCACCTTACCGTGTTCACCATGCTCTAGGTACAGCGAGCTGTCTTTGACGTCCTTGGCTTTTTCGCCAAAGATAGCGCGAAGTAATTTTTCCTCAGCCGAAAGTTCAGTCTCGCCTTTTGGCGTAATTTTTCCCACCAAAATATCGCCCGAGGAAACCTCAGCGCCGATTCTGACGATACCCTCTTCGTCCAAGTCTTTTAGCTTTTCTTCGCCGATATTAGGGATATCGCGCGTAACTACTTCAGGGCCCAATTTCGTATCACGCACATCCACCGTATAATCCTCAATGTGTATGGAGGTATAACGATCGGTCTGAACCAAGCGCTCGGAAATAAGAATGGCGTCTTCATAATTACCGCCTTCCCAAGGCATGAAAGCGACCAGCACATTCTGGCCCAAGGCCAATTCACCGCCGTCGGTAGAAGGACCATCGGCTAGCACCGAACCCTTTTTCACTTCCTGATTCAAAGAGACAATTGGATGCTGATTGATACAGGTCGAAGCATTAGAACGCACAAATTTCTGCAATAAATATTTTCTCAGTTTACCACTCTTACCCAAAACCTGAATTTCCTGACCATCGACAAAAGTAACCTTGCCATCCTCTTCACTAATCACCACTTGTCCGGAATCGCAAGCCGCTTCGGTTTCCACACCGGTACCGACCAAAGGCGTCTGGGGCTTAATACAAGGCACTGACTGACGTTGCATGTTTGAGCCCATCAAAGCCCTGACCGCGTCATCATGTTCCAAAAAAGGGATAAGGGCTGTAGTTACACTAACAATCTGATAAGGAGCTACATCCATATAATCCACCTTCCAGACGTAATCAAACGTAGGCTCGCCATGTTTACGAACTTCCACTCTTTCCTCAATGAAATAACCGTCTTTGTCTATAGGAGTGGTAGCTGCCGTGGTCACATAATGCTCTTCAATAAAAGCGTCCATGTAAACTATCTCTCTTGAGACATGAGGCTTGACCGGGATTGTTTTAATATCAAGTTCGGCTAATTTTTTAGCCAGATTTTCGGTGATAATCTCGCCACTTTTCACCAAAACAGCTTGGGTGGACGGATCAAGAATATCTACTCGCGAAATCTCTCCGACAGTCTTGGCTGGTTTGTTTTCCACGTCATGTATAACTTTGCGGAAAGGCGTCTCGATAAAACCGAATTCATTGACCCGGGCATAACAGGACAGATGGCCGACCAAACCGATATTAGGTCCTTCGGGCGTGGCAATTGGGCAAATTCGGCCGTAGTGGGTACGATGCACGTCACGAACGTCGAAGCCGGCCCGTTCGCGCGAAAGACCGCCCGGACCCATGGCTGACAAACGACGCTTGTGTTCAAGTTCAGCCAGAGGATTGGTCTGATCCATAAATTGGGAAAGTTGGGAGGACATGAAAAACTCCTTGATGGCGCCGATAATCGGCCGTGCGTTAATCAGTTGATTGGGGGTCAAAGTATTGATATCCAGAGTGCTCATGCGGTCTTTAATAATACGCTCCATACGTGCTAAGCCAATTCTAAATTTATTCTGAACCAGTTCGCCAATAGCCCTAACCCGCCTGTTACCCAAATGATCTATATCATCAGCTTCCCGCTGTTCATTATTAAGGATGATTACCTGCTTAATAATAGCGATCAAGTCCTCTTTTTGCAGCACGCGATGTTCTTTGTCGTTGGGAAAATCTAATCCCAGGCGCTGGTTCAATTTATAGCGGCCGACGCGCCCGAAATCATAGCGGTCGAAACTGAAAAACATTTTATAAATTAAATCTCTGGCATTATCTGTAGTAGCCAAATCCCCTGGTCTAATTCTTTTGTAGACTTCGCGCAAGCCCTCGGCTTCATTCCTAGCCACATCCTTGGCCAAAGTAGACTCGATATAGCGATTATCAGGATTGGTGTCAACATCAGTAAACAGCGCTCTGATCTGCTCATCGGTGCTAAAGCCGAAAGCCCGTAACAAGGAGGTGATGGCGACTTTTCTTTTGCGATCTATTTTGACCGACAAAACATTGTTGGCGTCGGTTTCAATTTCCAGCCAGGCGCCGCGGTTCGGAATAATCTTGGCGCCATAAAATCTGCGACCGCGGATAATTTCGGAAGTAAAAAAAGCGCCAGCCGATCTAATCAGCTGGCTGACCACTACGCGCTCAATACCATTAATAATAAAAGTGCCACGGTCGGTCATCAGAGGGAAATCACCCAAAAATACTTCCTGCTCTTTTATTTCACCGGTTTTTTTGTTAACCAATTTAGTCTCTACTCGCAGCGGCGCTTCGAAAGAGACATTTTTAGCTTTGGCTGTGCGTTCGTCGAAACGCGGTTCATCTAAATAATAATTCAAAAAATACAGCTCCAGGTCGCGGCCGATGAAATCACGGATAGGCGAAACTTCCTCAAATAATTCTTTTAGACCTTCTTTCAGAAACCAATGGTATGAAGTTTTTTGAACTTCAATCAAGTCCGGCATATTCAGTGCCGTACGGCTGTCGGTGAAAAATTTTCGATTTTTTTCAACTATTCGTTTTTTTTCCGAATTGAACATAAAAAACAACGCTCTTCCCAAAAAAACTACCTCAAAGGAAGAGTGAGAAAAAATTAAAACACTGCCCTAATGTCTCATTAAAATAATTGATTTTACAACGTCATTGAATGTTTAGACGTTTTCCTTAATCAAAATATTAAGGAATATTATGTAATTACGAGTGTAACAGATGAAAAACAGTCTGTCAAGTTTTGTTTGGCTTGAATGCTTATTTATTATTTTGGCTAAATATAGCCAAATTTAAAAAAACATTCAAAAATCAGGTCAAAAATGGACTGCTACTACCCACATATTATCCACAACCATTAACTGCCTAATATACTTCTCACCACCGCCCGATCGTCCCACGGTATTTTTTTTCCACCATCAACAGCCATGACCGTCTCGCTGCCTTTACCAGTAATAATGACTATATCGCCGGCCTGAGCCAGAGACAGGGCTCTCTGAATGGCTTCTTTTCTATCCAGTATTTTTTCAACCGCTTGCTGCGAACCACCAGCGACTTCATCAATAATCTGCTGCGGATCTTCGTCATAGGGATCTTCATTAGTCACGATAACATAATCAGCGTATTGGCCGGCTAACTTACCCAGGACCGGGCGCTTGGCTTTATCTCGGCCGCCACCCTGCGAACCGAGCACGGCGATTATTTTATTTGGTCGGAAACTCTTTACAGTTTTATAAACCGCTTCAAGCGAAGCAGGCTCATGCGCGTAATCCACAAAAACTCGAAATCTCTTGTTATTTTTTATTTCCTCCATCCGGCCCGGGAGACTTCTGACATTTTCCAAAGTTTTTTTCATAACGGAAAATTCAATCCCCTGCGATTGGCCCACGGCCAGGGCCAGCAAGGCATTGACCACATTGAACTCACCCAGTAAGCGCAACTGAACACTTTCGTTATTCACCTTAAAATTAGTGCCGTGATCGGTGACCATAATCTGTGCCGCGCAAAGGGTGCCGCCGTTGGGACGCAAACTAACGGTAATTTTTTCATCAGCCGGAAATTGCAAAAAATATTCCGCCAGTTTGTCGTCGGCATTGGCAATAATAATCTTTTTAACTGGGCGGCTATCAATCGTTTTATGAAAACTAGATTGCAAGCCGGAAAATAATTTGGCTTTGGCCAGTTTGTAGTTTTCAAAACTGCCGTGCGACTCAATGTGCTCGGGCGACAAATTAGTAAACACGGCTATATCATAGTCAATGCCCACTTGCCGGTACTGGGCAATACCCTCTGAAGAAGTTTCAATAACCGCGTACCGACAACCGGCCTTTACCATCTGAGATAAAAGTTGCTGCAACCGGAATCTGCCCTGCATTGTTTGCTTGGTGTCGTTCGCCCATTCCTTGTCGGCAATTTTAAAGCCGATTGTGGAAGTTAGCCCTACTTTATATCCAGCTCCCTCCAAAATTTTGGCAGCCAGATTAACCACGGTGGACTTGCCTTTGGTGCCGGTCACGCCGATAACAATCATCTTCTGCGAAGGATGGCCGTATAGCCAGGCTCCCAGTTTAGCCAGGGTAAAATGATAACATTTAATAAGAAATTTGGGGGTTATTTTTTTGAGCAGTGCTTTCATGATGTTTCTTTTTTGAGCCACCGGGTATACGCCGGCAGCGCCCGTCCAATTGGCAATTCCATAATACACGGTACCTTAAATAAATGATATTTTTTGACTAGTGTCTCGATGGCTGTATAATGTTTTTTCTGAGTAATGGCTAATGTCACGATACCTTTAGTATGGACCATCTTCCCCTGCCACCAATACATATCTTCCTGTTTAAAAAAATTGACGCAAGCAACAAGGTGCTTACGCAAAAGCATTTTTGAAATACGCCTAGCTACTTTTAATGTCGGATAGTGGATGTAAACATAAATCATATATTGAGGCAAATTTATCATTTCGCTCTGATTAAGTTACCATCCGGATCTAACTCCACAAAATGATGAGCCGTGCCGTCGCGATAAGCCGAACACTGATTCTCCGGTTTATCGTCAACTTTTTGCCGCGGGCTATGGGCAATGTCCGCCACCCAGTCGGGAATAACACTATTGGACAAACAAGGGCCAGCGGATAGATCCGCCCCCATCTGAAACTGAATGCGCCACAGCTCTTTGGCTTTGATCACAGCCAGATCCTTATCGGTCTGCTCTTTTATTTTCACGTCCGCCGTGCCGGTCACAATATCCGCGGCCGAAAAAGTATTCGTATTTTTGTTGGCGTTCGTATGAGCGCAACCGCTAACTACCACGACTAAAAGAAAAAGAAAGGCAGAAATTATTAACGATTTTTTGAGCATAAAATAATCCTTTCAATGGTATTATAATCGCATTAATGGCAAAAAACAAACGCAAAAATCCAGATGTTTAGCTGGATTGGCGATAACGTTTTGTAATCGTAAATTACCTCAAAACAACCCCTGTCAAAAACTTTCCTATTATGTTGGCTGAGGTTTGTCGGTTGGAGGAAAGGCCATAGTTACCGGCTCGACCCGCATAGTCCGGTAAAGACGTACACGGACTAGCTAGACCGGAGACGTAACCACCGCTAACCCGATGAAATTCCAAAAATTCTTGATCAATGTTTCCCAGGCAAAAAGGAAAACCCGGTCCATTTCTACTCTTTTTGATTCCATTATGATTTATAATACCCGACTAATTTATATCTACCAAAAAGCACCCAGGAAAAAACCTGGATGCCAGACGTAAGGTTCATCTTACCAAAGACATTTTTTTCGCGACAGAACAACCATCAGTGGTAATTTTATAGAAATATACTCCCGACGGCATGTCTGTCGCCCGCCACCAGAATTCATTCTGGTCTGTATTAAACTGACCTGCATGCAAAGTAATTAACTCCCGACCAAGTAAATCGTATATTTTTATCGAACCAAGGCAGGATTTGCTGGCGTAATAAATAATTCTGACGGAGCTATTAAACGGATTAGGATAACAATTAGTGAAAGAAGCCGACTGTGATTTTGTGTCATCACCGATAATCTGGACCGGATAAATACGAAAGTAATTCTGGATCATCATGTTAAAAAACAGCGACAGTGAATTTATGTGCATCGGATAAACGCTGAAAACAGCCATCTTGTAGTCATAAATAGTGTCCTGGTAAACAGTTCCTCTTGAAACGCAAATATTATTATTACCGGATAAAATTACCTCTGCTCCACCGCCGACGAGGGGCAGGCGCTGATACTATTATAATTAATTTCTTCGCAGAGCGAATAAAATCCCTCTAAAGCACCCGAACCTGTTAAGCCCGAAATTGGATAAACAACGGACGTGGCAATATCAGTACCACACCAGTATAAAGATAGCCAATGCGCTCCGTCGCCAAAAAGCATTAATGATCCGCTGCCCCTCAGGTGCTCGACAATCTGGAATACTTGTTCCTGATTAAGCTCATATTCACCACCCGCTGTAAAAACGATTAAAAGCGAAGGATTTCTCCAAGGCATGTAATAATAGACATGGGAATATGACACATCGTACTGTTGACCGTTCAACATCTGATAAATATGCTGACCGGCGGTGTCAAAATCGCCAACATAATCAATGATGGCGATATCCTCGGCTGCCGCCGCTGAAATTAAAAGCAAGCCGCAAATTACCACATAAAAAAACATGAAATCCTCCTTTGTTTGTAGTTTTGAAAAATGTCAAAATGCTATTTTATACGTCGATTTTAGCATCATACTTAGCCAAAATGTCAATCCTAAAAAAGTTCAATATAAACTTCAAAAAACAGAACAATTCCTCCAGCCGGGCGGAACGTCACGAAATATGGAAATTCTTCCTAATATATTCTTTGTTGGGCCATAAAAAACCTTCCTCGGGAAAAGCTCTACTGCTTACATATTGCCCAAATCACAAAAAAATCAAAAAAATAACGGACTCGGGCGGAAACTCTTGCTTCTTACTATCCTTCATACGGCCCGTATGACCGCTTCATCCAGCTGATGGCGCAGAAGACCCTTTTGTTACTTTCATATACTTATGATAGTGCGCCAAGAACATCACACCAATTACTACTGTGGGCAGGATGATAATCAAAATCGTGGCCAGCTGAAATTGGCCGATGAATAATAAGCCAAAACCGAGAGCTACAAAAAGCCAGCCGCCGATTTGTTCCCTTTTCCAAGCGACAATAATGATAATGATTGCTGCGATGGAAGGCAGCAGGTGGATAATAAGCGCTAGGGCTATTGCCCATGCTGTTTTGCCATCCTCAAAAACATCCAGGGCAAAAAGGGAGATAAAGCAAACCATGACAATGCTCAAAATCCGCGGAGTCCAGTAAAGAAATTTTCTCATAAGAGTTATTATGTTAATTATTAAGTATTTATGATCAATGTTTAGATGACATCCGATAACAATCTATTACAAGGATAATTTTTACAAAATCTTTTTGAAATTATCAAATTCATAAGCATTGCAGGTTGATACTAACAGGTTTTATGGATAAATTAAATTTTTACCTGTAAGTAAAAAACTGCTCATTCATTGCCAACGGTTTTTGTAAATTAAATGTAGCGCTTGAGCCTTGATCTCACCGGATCACAAACTTCAGACTGTAGTTTTGGCTACACCATAATGGACAAATTCCTGTTACTAATCACTCATTACTTCTTCAATACCTCCACTTTATCCAATTTTTCCCAGGGGAACTCCACGTCCGTCCGGCCAAAATGGCCATAGGCAGCGGTCTTTTCATAAATGGGCTGCCGCAAATTCAGCTGCTCAATGATGTCCGCCGGCTTGAGCGGGAAGTTCTTCTTGACTAGCTCTTCAATATCGCCATTTTCCAGCGTACCAGTGCCAAATGTATTAACCATGATTGAAACCGGCTCGGCCACGCCGATGGCATAGGCCAGCTGAATTTCGCATTTTTTTGCCAAGCCCGCCGCCACGATATTTTTAGTGATGTAACGCGCGGCGTATGAAGCACTACGGTCAACTTTTGTTACGTCTTTCCCGGAAAAGCAACCACCACCATGAGCACCCACGCCGCCATAAGTATCCACGATTATTTTTCTGCCGGTTAAGCCGGTATCACCAGGAGGCCCACCGATGACAAAACGCCCGGTAGCATTGATAAAAAATTTAATCTTATCATTATACCAATCACCCAAGACCGGCTTGATGACATACTCTTTAATGTCCGCGCGAAGCTTATCCATGGCAACGCCCTCTGAATGATGCGCGGCAATAACCACTGTGTCAATCCGGTGCGGCTTGTCATCTACATATTCCACTGTTACTTGCGATTTACCGTCTGGCCGCAAATAAGGGAGTTGGCCTTTCTTCCTAACTTCAGCCAGCCTTCTAGTCAACCGATGAGCCAAGGAAATGGTTAAAGGCATGTATTCCGGTGTTTCATCACAGGCATAACCGAACATCAAGCCCTGGTCGCCGGCACCCAGCTCTTTGCGTTCCCCAGTGCCATCGACACCCTGGGCAATGTCAGATGACTGCTCATGAATTACGGAAATAACACCCACGTCCTTGTAACAAAAACCGTACTCCGGCTTATCATAGCCGATGCGTTTTAGTGTCCGACGGACAATATCCTGGATATCAACATAGCAGGTAGTTTTGACCTCGCCGCCGATGATCACCAAGCCGGTAGTGACAAAACATTCCACGGCTGAATGGCAATTCTTGTCCTGCTTTAGCATTTCGTCATAAACCGCATCCGAAATCTGGTCGCAGATTTTATCTGGATGCCCCTCGGTCACTGATTCCGAGGTAAACAATCTTTTTCGTTCACTCATATATTAATTATTTAAACAAAAAATCTCTTAAAAGATAAGAGATTCTATGAAGAGTCTAACCTCTTATCTTTCCCCCACACTAAGGTGGGCGGTCGGACTTGGCACCGTTTCTTCATCTCTCGTTTCTCTCGAGGCTACGGGCGGCAGGCCTTTTTGGGGGGGCTTGCCGACCAAAACTCGTTGAAAACAAGCGAAGGTCGGTTGTCGGAGCGTCATTGGGCCGTTCCCTGATACTCACTCTTGATAATTTGGTTATCTTGTAGATGAACACAATTATTGTAACATATAAAAAAAATTGATCAAATAGAAAACCCCCCACCATTTGTCACAGCTATCCCTGCCAAAAAATTGGTGATTATTGTCAATTTTTCATTGGGGATGTTTAAATTCAAAATCGAGACAAATGGTGGGGGTGAGCCCTATCTCTTATAAAAGAGGGCTGGGATCCTTACAAACAATTGCTTGTTCGGATCACCAAAGTTAAGTATAGCATATTTTTGCAGAAAAATCAATTTACTGAATAGTTTACATTACCTGGTGACACTTCTCTGGTAGGATAGTGACACATGTTAACTATTAAAAA
>Ga0136652_1000021_pt1 | contig 87036 bp, 80 predicted proteins | sample ConPoolayeEmetaG_FD_94864 | JGI IMG/M metagenome (GOLD analysis project Ga0136652, IMG submission 94864) | Hot spring microbial mat communities from California, USA to study Microbial Dark Matter (Phase II) - Cone Pool mat layer E metaG... ...
CAGAGGCAGCAGTTACAGAAACAGAAGCAAGCAGCAAGAGAAGAAAAGAAAAAGGTAGTTTCTGTCCGAAAAGTTACTCCTGCCTTAGAGAAACCTGACTGGAGAGCCGTTAACAAAGAAAAGCTTTTCCAGCTGCTGAAGCAAACCAGGGAAGAACACGAAAGGGCAGTTGCCAGTTTAAAACAGGCTAAGGAAGCGTTACAACAGGTTAAACCTCAGCCGAAACCGCCAGAAAAACCACCAGTTTCTCTTAAACCTTCAGCCAGACAGTTTAAGACCCTGGAGGCGAAAACCCGACGTCAGTTAAGGAAAAATCAGCTGATACAGCTGTTACAGATAGCGAAAGAAAAAAATAAACTCCGCGCACCTGTTTTGCCTCCTGCACAGCCACCAGAAGTAGCTACTACTTTAGCACCTGCCAGACCGGCAGTAGCTATTCCAAATGTAATCAGGAAACAGATAGCCAGTCTTACCAGACTGAGCAAGAATCAAGAAAAATTAGCCAGAGAAAAAACCGTTAGCGCGGAGAAAATCCTGGCCTCAGTTGCGCCTGTGCCTGTCAGGAAGCCACCAGAGATTCCACCTGCTAAACCGGTCCCTGTTACTGCCATTCCTGCTAAGAAGGAAGTTTCCCCAGATTTAAGAAAACAAATCAGTGAGCTGATAAAGGTAGCTAATGCTCAGCAGCAGCTGGCAGGACAGCAACTGGGTAAAGCCATTAGGGTCTGGCCATCCCTTCAGTCCATCCTGAAGAAAAAAGTGCCCGAACGAGCACCAAAGTTACCATCTGTGCCTGCAGGAAAAGTTCCTGTACGTTACAAAAAGCCCGTGCCACTGGGAACCCTGCTGAGAAGGAATGCCTTCCGTTTTGTTTTCCTTTTACTTCTCTTCATCTGGATAGGAGAAATTATTTTCTTCACCATGCGTTCTAAGTCCGCCGACGAACTTTTCCAGGAGATTACAGGTGCAGCCAGGGAAGAAACTGCTCCCAGACCAGAAGCACCACCTTCTCCAGAGAAGATTCAAGCGGACATCACCTTTAAAACTGCCAGGGTGGACATTGAAGGTCGTCGCGACCCTTTTTCCACCGGTGTTCTGAAAATGGAGGTAATCCGTCGGCCAGCACCAACACAGATTGCTCTCGCCCGCCCACCGCAGGTAATTTCCATTTTGAAAACACCCAGAATAGCCGTAGTTACTCCGGGTGAAGAGAAATTGCCAGAAGTACCGCGGCAGCCACCGGTAAAAGAAATAACTCCTCCTCCCAAACCTCAACAACCTGCTAAACCTCAAGTACCGGAAATTTCTGGCGTCAGGGTAACAACAGAACGCCTGGCACCAAGTCCAGAAGTTACTGCTCCTGTTATTTCGCCTCTGATTATTCCAGAAAGAAAGTGTACACTGACCTACAGGGGTAAGATGCTTATGGAAGGGATGGAATACTTTTTCCTGGAAGGAGAAAAAAGAACTTACCGGGCTACCCTGGGTGAGGAAGTAGAGGGCTATCGTTTAATAAAAAAGGAACAGGATAAACTTTACCTTTCTAAGGACGGTCATATATATGAAATAGGGCTGAAATAGAAATTGTTGACTTACTCCAGCAAGTTTGGGTATACTATTAACGGAAGAAACCTGGGGGAGGGATGAAAAGAAGTTTATGGTGCTTGGTGGCAACAGTGGCTGTTTTGATGATGACGTCTCACTGGTCCCTGGCAGCAGAAGTAAAACCAGAGGAATTGTTTCGCCAGGGCAGGGACCTTTACAGTCGTCGGCAGTACCAGGAAGCCATCACTGCCTTTGAAACCCTTCAGCAAATAGACCCTAATTTTCGACGTAGAGAAGTGGATGTGTACCTGCGACTGGCCAGGCAGAAATTAACTCCTGCTAAAGAAGGGGCCCGCTACCAGGTTAAGGAGGAGCGAGTGCCCCTGGTGGAAATTAAAAAAGAAGGTCAGTTAGAGGTTCTGGCACGGGAAGCAGAAAGAGTTCTCCTTGACACCAGCACCTACATTGACAATATCAAGAAGCAGAAACTTGTCCCTGATTTCAAACTACTGGATGCGTATTCCTCACTTCGTTTAGCCCGGGAAGCTTATGAGAATAAAAGGTACACCGAGGCTGTGCGCCTGGCTAACAAAGCTCGTTTTTTAGCAGAATTGCTGGTGGAAGCTGGAGAAAAACAACAGATGCCTCTTTTAGGTGAGATTGGCAACGTCCCGGTTACATTAAATCTCACCGATGCTGATCTGGAACAGACACTAAAACTAATCTATGAGCTTACCGGAGCCAATATAATTTTGTCCCGCGGTGTTACTGGCAGGGTGACACTTAATGTGAAAAATCTTCCCCTGCAGCAGGTCCTTAATCTTATCTGTGAAGCCAATGGTTTAAGGTATGTGGAGGAAGATAAAGTTATCAAGATAATGAGTCTGGATGAATACCAGCAGAGACCAGAAGTACAAAGGGCTACCAACAGAAGGGTTTATACAGTTCTTTACGGAGATGGTCAGGCAATCGCCAAGGCTCTGAGGGAAACATTCAAACTGGAATCAATAGTCTATGAACCCAGAACCAATTCCATTGTTGTTGATGTGCCCAATCCAGCCCAGGCTCAGCAGTTAGCTGATGTTATTTCTTCCCTGGATACCCCTATTTCCCAGGTACTGCTGGAAGCTAAAATTATTTCCATTTCCGCTTCTGAAGAAGATATGTTCGGGATTGACTGGCTGATAAGTTCCAGACTGGTAACCAGTCTGGGTACTCCTACCACGATTACCGGACCGAGATTTGGTTCAGATGTCACCTTTACTCCAGGTGTGACCAGCAGCTTGCCAGGTGGTTTTTCCTTCGGTATCACCAACAGTGAGGTAAACAGTCTCATCCAGGCTCTCACCACCAAAGGAACGGTAAGGCTGGTGCAGGCTCCTAAAATTATGTGCTTAAACGGAACCAATGCCACTATCAGTGTCACTCAAAATTTTCCCTATATCATACCCGTCTATGAAGAAATCTATAATGATCAGGGAGTGCGTACAGGTACAAGGCAAACCATTAACACTTTTGAAGAGGATGTGGGAACAGATTTTATTGTCACCCCAGTAATTTTACGAAACAGGAATGTCTTCCTTAATCTTCAAATTTATGATTCCCGTCTGGTGGAAATAAAGAAACTCTCTGCAATCGCTGCCAATCTTCGCTATGAGACAGAACAGCCTATCATTTCTACCAGGGAAACAAGTCAGAATGTTACTCTTTTTGACGGTCAAACCCTGGTTATCGGCGGCATGATTCAGGAAAGAAAAGAATTTTCGCAAACAGCCATACCTTTTCTCCACAAGATTCCACTTCTGGGCTATCTTTTTAAGAAACCCAGGTATACAGCAACCAGGGACGAACTTCTTCTCTTTCTGACACCCAGGGTGGTTACTACCTACGAAGAGGCAGAAACAGTAAGCAGACCTGACCTGCAAAAAGGAGAAAAGGAAGTTGACCCTGGAATTTTAAAAAGGTTCTAAGGAGGTGCAGGATGAAAAGAATATCTTTGTTTATCGCGCTTGCCGGGATGATATGTCTTGCTGTTGGTGAAAGTCTGGCGCAGACAACAAGGACAACCGGGTCCACTTCTACCAGAACATCTTCAACCACCGGTACTCGCTCCACTGGTACAAGATCCACCGGAACAGGAAGGACAACAACTACCGGGACCGGTCAGTTAGATAGACAGGGGGAAATAGCCTCCTTTCTTTCTGCTATTATCGGCGGTATGATGAGGCATCCTGACCCTATCATCAGAAAACAGGCTGTACAGTCTGTCATTCAGGGTGCCGGTGGAACAACCACCAGTGGAAGCAGCAGCACGAATACTTCAGGAATCCGCGGACTTCTGTCCACCAGTACGACTGGAACTGGCTCCAGATCCGATACTGCAGGTGGTGTTGGCGTTGTCACCTTTGTCCCGGATTTATATATGCTGCTTGCTGACCCTGACCCGGAAGTAAGAGATATTGCTTCTGTTGGGCTGGATGTGCTTTTTGGCACGGATATGACCCTGATGCGGATGATGAACGACGAAGACCCGATTATCCGTAAGTATGCAACCAAAACCTTTGCCAGCCGTAACCTTCGTGGGAATAGAGAAGGTACCACGGGAAGCAGCACCAATGAGGAAGTAAATACTTATGAACTTCTGGCTCTCCGGACACTCTTAGTGCGGCTTAAGTATGAAAAAGATTTGACCGTGCGCAAAACCATCATTGATGCCTTAGAATGGTATGTCAGCAGTGGTGGAACGGAAAGGGATACCGGTGGCAGGGACCTTCTTACCGGGAGAATTTTTGGTGTAGATGCTGGCATCTTAAAGTACCTGGAAGATGAAAACCCTGAGGTGAGAAAAAATGCGATCCGGGTAGTTTCCAGCTCTGATTATAATCCTCAGACTCTGGAATTGTTTTTTGAGATGTTCCGGAAAGAAAAAGACCCGGACGTGAAAAAATCTCTTCAGGAAGCGATAGACATTTATGCAGCTAAAGCCAGAACGCGGGGTCAGGCTGCCACAGCTGGTGAGCCGGCTGCTGCACCTGCACCCATGCAGCCGTTTCCCTGACAGTTTTAGGAACTAAATGAAGTGAGAACTGGACGACAGATACCAGATATGGGTAGAAAGTTTTTACTCTTTCTGCTTTTTATTTCAGTTATCCCCATCTCCGGGGAGAATGAGTTTACACTTAATTTCAACAATGTGGATATCAGAACCTTTATTAAATTTGTGAGTGAATTCACGAAAGAGAATTATGTTCTGGACAATAATGTCCGGGGTAATATCACCATTTATTCGCAGAAACCTGTTCCGGCCAGGGAAATTGATGCTGTTTTCAGAGCCATACTGAATCTTTATGGTTTTGCTGTCGTCAAGAGGGGATACATTTCAGAAATCATACCCCTGACTGATGCCAGGGTGAGGACGAAAGATATTAATATTGGTAAGGTCCCACCAGAAAAAGAACAGCTTTTTCTGCACCAGATTGTGCCTTTACGTTACTGCGATGCCTCTGGCCTTGCCCAGATTCTCAGTCCCTACCTGACTAAAGGTTCCAGCATCACTGTGGAACAGCGCACCAATACCCTTATCATTCCTGACACTGGTGCTAACATCAACAAACTGTTAGAAATTATTGAAAAGATTGATGTCCCCAGTCCTCCAGGAAAGGAAGAGTTCCGGGTTTACCGGCTGGAAAACAGCAATGCTGAAGAGCTGGCTAAAGTTCTTAATGATATCCTTTCCCGGAAAAGAGCAACCCCTGCTGTTCGCGCGCCAGGGGTAACTACAGCTCCTATCCAGGCTTCTGTTGTAGCAGCCAGGGCTACGAATTCCTTAATCATCTATGCTGCCCCGGATGATTTTGAGACCATTGAAAACATCATCAAGAGTCTTGATGTCATGACCAACCAGGTTCTCATTGAGGCTTTGATTGCTGAGGTCACCTATGAAAGAGAACAGGAGTTTGGATTTGAATGGAATATAGTTGATACCTTCTGGAAAGATAAGATTACCGGTTCTGTAGAAACCAAGTTTGATTTAGATAAAGCTATCCCTTCCGGTATGAAGGTTGCTGTGACCAAGGGTGTTTCTGACATCAGCAGCATCATCCGGCTCTATGGAAAGGATCAGCGTTTTAACATTCTTTCCACCCCGCAGATAGTCACAGCGGATAACCAGGAAGCCATGATTAACATCAGTGAAAACCGTCCCTATTTAAAGGAGACAAGGTTTGTTGGGACCTATTACACCGGTGCTGCTCAGGATACCATTAAGAGTTTTGATTATAAGGATGTGGGTATCATTTTGAAGATTACACCGCAAATCAGCCGGGACAAATATGTTAAACTCAAAATAAACCAGAGTGTCACCAAGGTACTGACTGTCGGTAGCCAGGGTGAATTAACTACTGCCAAAAGGGAAGCTGATACAACCTTGATTGTACCCAATAATCAGACAGTGGTTCTTGGAGGATTGATCCGCAACGATAGCGAGAAGGTGGTTCATAAGGTCCCTTTCTTTGGGGATATTCCTCTCCTGAAATATTTTTTCCGGAGCCAGCGTGATGCAGGTACCAAAACAAACCTCCTTATCTTTATTACTCCCCATATTATTACCAGTTTTGAAGAAGCTGAGCGCCTTAAACAGGAAAAAGAAAAACTGATGCAGGAGATTAAGAAATGACTTCTCCCGGTTCAGAAATTGTAAAAGATATTGAACCCCTCGTTGAACCAGAGTTACTCACCAGTTTTCCTTTCAGTTTCCTGCAAAAAGCATGTTTTTTACCTTTACGGGGAGAAAATGGTAAGGTGTTGATTCTAACAGCTGACCCCTTACAGCTTGATTTAGGAGAGATTCAGTCCATTCTCGGGAAAGAAGTAAAACTGCAGATAGGACCAGCCGATTTAATTTTGGACATAATTCAGAAATACTATTACCATCCGAGCTCTTCCAAAAAGATAATCGCTGACCTGCAGGATAAAGAAATGGAGGTTTTACAGGAAGAGATTAATGGGGAAGGCACTGATTTGCTTGATTTAGCAAATAAAGCTCCTGTGATAAGACTGGTCAACCAGATTCTTTATCGGGCTGTTTCCATGAGAGCAACAGACATTCATCTGCAGACAACAGAGACAAGTTTCAGGATTCGCTACCGCATAGACGGTATGCTTTATGATATGTTCGTTTTACCAAGGAAATATCAGCCTGCGGTTATTTCCAGAATTAAAATTATGTCCAATCTGGATATTGCGGAAAAAAGGATTCCTCAGGATGGCCGTACAACTTTTAAGGCTGACAACCAGCAAATTGACGTTCGCGTTTCCATTATCCCCACCTTTTTTGGAGAATCTGCAGTCTTGAGATTGTTAAATAAAGCATCATTCCTTTTTGATATGGAAAAATTAGGTTTACAGGGCGATACCTACGAAACTTTCAATCGTCTTATTCATTATGACCACGGCATTATTCTTCTTACCGGTCCCACCGGTAGTGGCAAAACTACTACACTTTATGCTGCTCTATCTCGTATCAACAAACCGGAGATTCATATTGTCACCCTGGAGGACCCGGTGGAATACAATCTGGAAGGAATCAACCAGATTAATGTTAATACCAGGGCAGGCTTAACCTTTGCTAATGGTCTGCGCTCCATTCTCAGACATGACCCGGATATCATTATGGTAGGAGAAATAAGGGACCAGGAAACTGCAGAAATGGCTATTCAAGCTTCCTTAACCGGACACCTTGTCTTTAGCACTTTGCACACCAATGATGCTCCCAGCGCCATTACCAGATTACTGGATATGGGGATAGAACCCTATCTTATTGCTTCTTCGCTCGTTGGTGTGATGGCACAAAGACTGGTGCGTCTTAACTGTCCGGAATGTTCTCAACCTGTGAACTGGTCATCTTCTCTGCTGGCAGATATAGGAATTGCAGAAAAAGATTTGACTGGTGCAGATTTCCGTCAGGGCAAGGGTTGTCCCCGTTGTCTGGGTACTGGCTATTACTCCCGTTCCGGAATCTTTGAGCTTCTTTTCGTGGATGAAAAAATTCGCAATCTGATAACAAAGGAAATTTCAGCCGGTGTGATTAAAAAGGCGGCTTTAGAATCAGGGATGAAAACCCTGCGCATGGATGGAGCAAGAAAGGTACTTAAGGGAGAAACCACCGTCACCGAGGTGCTGAGAGTAACGCAGGATTCTTAAGAATAAAATTCTCTTCTATCTTAAAATGGCAAATTTTAGTTATCTGGCTGTTGATGCTCAGGGAAGAAGAATCACCGGAACCATAGAAGGAGAAGACGCTGCTACAGTGCGCCGTCTGCTTAAGGAAAAGGGAATCTATGTGGTGGAGGTCACTTTAGGTGGCGGCACGAGTGCTGCTTTGTTGCCTGCCAGGGTAAGCACAGAAGAACTTGTCGTTGCGGTGAGGGAACTGGCAACCTTAATCAATTCCAGAATCCCTCTGGACGAATGCCTTTCTGGTCTGGTTTCTCAGATGCGACCGGGTAAGCTAAGGGATGTTTTCTCTGATATCCAGCGTTCCATTCGTGAAGGGAATAGTTTTTCCACGGCTCTTGCGAAATACCCCCAGTACTTTTCCGAGATTATTGTTTCTATGGCTAAGGCAGGAGAGGAGAGTGGTACCCTGGATTTAATTCTGCAAAGGGTAGCTGATTTTCTGGAAAAGCGCCTTTCCTTTCGCAACCGGCTTATAGGTATTATGACCTACCCTTTGTTGATGTCTGTCGTTGCAGTGCTGGTAGTTCTTTTTATCCTTACCTTTGTAGCCCCAACCCTCACCAGAATCTTTCAGGAAATTTCTTTAACTTTGCCTGTACCCACCAGGATACTCATCAGCATAAGCTGGTTTTTTAAATGCTACTGGCTGGCACTGGTAGTGGTAGTAGCAGTTATCTGTTTTCTTCTTGTGAGGTTTAAACGGACACAGGCCGGGCAGATTTTCATTGATAAAATGAAGCTACGGATGCCTTACCTGCGGGACATTTTCCTCAAGACAGAAATCGCTTCCTTTTCCCGGACACTGGCAACGCTTCTGTCCGGCGGAGTAGAGATTCTGGAGGCTTTTGCCATTACGGAAAAAGTGGTTTCCAGTCCCGGTCTGCGAGAGGAAGTACGTTCTATCCGCGAATTTTTAGCCAGAGGCGGCAGTTTATCTAACGGTTTTCATAATACCCGGCTTTTTCCTTACCTGGTGACACAGCTGGTTAATGCTGGAGAAAAAAGTGGTAATTTACCGGAAATGTTTTTAAAAATAGCCACTATATATGAAGAGGAAGTTGCCCAGAAATCTACCCGCCTGGTGACCTTTCTGGAACCGGGAATGATTCTCTTTATGGGTGCGGTTGTCACATTCATAGTACTGGCAGTGTTACTGCCCATATTCCAGATAAGTCAATCCATTAAATAAAGCAGGAGAGCTTATGAAAGAAAAAGAATTTAAGGGAAGTTTTAAAAACCGGAAGTCAGGATTTACTTTTATTGAACTGATGGCAGTAATTGTTGTTCTCAGCATTTTAGCCATGATTGTCATGCCCAGAATTTTTGGTCGCGTTGAGGAGACAAAAATTGCCGCGGCCAAGGTACAGATAAAAAATTTAGAAAGTGCCCTGCGACTTTTCTATCTGGATAACGGTTTTTATCCCGGCACCGAACAGGGACTGACTGCTTTAGTGGAAAAACCTTCTACCGGACGTATCCCTACCAACTGGCGAGAAGGCGGTTACCTGGAAAAGAAAGAAGTTCCCAAAGACCCATGGCAGCATGATTATGTCTATTTGAGCCCCGGTCGTAACAATGAAGATTACGAAATTATCTGCTACGGAAGAGATGGAAAAGAAGGAGGGGAAGGACCAGATGCTGATATTTCCAGCTCCAGTTTGTAGGAAGGAAAAAACTGCCAGCAGAGGTTTCACCCTTTTTGAAATACTGCTTGCCCTGCTGATCATAGGGTTTTTTTTTCTCTGAGTTTACCTGCTATTAGAAACTTCAGGACTCTTAGCCGTGACCAGGAAATTATCACTTCCTTTGTTGAGATCATTGAATCTCTCTGTACGAAAGCACTGACGACAAAACAGGACTGGCAGCTGTGGATAGATTTAGACAGGCAAAATTACTGGGCAATACCGGCTGAGGAAGAAAACTCTGCATCAGACCAGGACCAGGTAGCGACCGCTCTTCCTCCAGAAATATGGATTTATCAGGTGATTTACTTCGGCGAACGAAAAACCACCGGCCAGGTCTGCCTGAATTTCCACGCTGACGGAAATCATGACTACGCGGCTCTTTACCTTAGACAGGTAAAAACAGATGAATACTACACACTTTTCCTTAACCCCTATGCTGCCTCGGTCCAGGTATTCTCCGGGGAAATATACTATGACCAGACACTTTAGCAGGAAAGGGTTTATCCTTCTGGAGGTTATGCTCTGTCTGGCTATTTTTGCTATCGGGGCACTGGTGTGTCTGGAAAGCTTCCTGCTGAATACAAGAAATGCAAGGATAGTTCGGGACACTCAGGTAGCTGTGCTTCTGGCTGAAACACAGGCAGGCGAGTTACTTGTTTCTTCTCCCAGAGACGTTCCGGAACAGGGAACCTGGAAAACACCCCACCAGCTTTATAACTGGACGCTGGATTATCACGACCTTGTTCTGAGTGAAACAGAAGTCTTCCCTGCTCAACTTGGCTGGCTAACAGTTACCTGGTCGGAAGGAAATATTAGTTTCGCTTTCCCTGTTCTTAAGAAAAAAACCAATGAAAACCGGTAAAGCTTTTTCTTCCGGATTTACTTTAATTGAGGTTCTTATTGGTTGTGCCCTGTACCTGGTTTTATTTACTCTGATTTACCAGACATTCACCAGCAGTCAAAAAGTGGTGACCAGTGTTGACCAGACTTTAAAGGAAAGGGAAGTTATCTTCAACTTTTTCCTGCATTTTCACTCCGATGTAAGTTGTATTCTGCCTGACATCAAGTCTTTTCGGGGCAAAGCGGATTACCTGCAGATGCTGGTAGACCGGCCGGGAAGGTCTTATCCTGTTAAGGTCATCTACGCGTTCCTGCCAGGTACCCATGGATGGGAAATCTGGGAAGGTCAGAATACTTTGATTTTTAACCAGGAATTTGCTTTTCCTGTTCTGGAAAAACTGGAAGATGGTAGTTTTTCCTATTTTGATGGGTCTGCATGGCACGAGGAATGGGATAAGGAACAACTTCCCGCAGCAATACTTCTAAAGCTGACAGTGGACGGCACAGATTTCACTTTACCTGTTAAGCTTTACCATGAAAAATCATAAGGATGGGATTGCTCTTATTTTTACTCTGGGGTTTGTCCTGGCCTTAATAATCCTTACTCTGGAGTTTCACCGCAGATGCCAGCAGCATCTGGTTTTTTTACGGAACCAGCTGGATAAGATTCAGGCAGAATTTCTGGCAAAAAGTGGGGGTGCGGTAGCCGTTGAGGTCTTAAAGGCAGATAAGAACAGTTATGACTGGCTGGGGGAGGAGTGGAACCGGGAAAGAGTTTTTCAGACCAGGGCAGGAGAAATTAAACTCAGGTTTCAGGATGAAAACGGCAAAATAAACTTAAACGGTATCCTGCAGCCTGAAGGCAAGGTCAACACCAGACTGAAGGAAGTAACAGAAAGACTTTTCCTTGTTCTGGGATTAAGTCATGACCTTCTGGATTGTCTCCTGGACTGGATAGATGAAGATGAAATGCCCAGAGTTTTTGGGGCGGAGAGTAATTATTACCAGAACCTGGAACATCCCTATCGCTGCTCTAACCGAAGTCTTCTTTCTCTGAAGGAACTGTCCCTGATAAAAGGATTCACCGAACAGGTGCTGAAGGGAAACGAGGAAACAACTGCATTGCTGGATTTGGTAACTCTTACCTCTGATAGTAAAATAAATGTTAATACTTGTGCTCCACCGATTCTTAAGGCACTGGGTTTTTCAGAAATGGAACTTAACGAGATTCTGGCTCAGCGGCAAAGCGGCCCGCTGGAGGACGCTTATCTGATGAAGGTGAACAGGGAAGTTTTTCTCGCCAATCGCAGCTTGATTAGTTATCGTAGCTCCTGTTTTTCTGTTGTGGTAGAAGTAAAAACGACAACCGGTTTTACCCGGAAAAGACGTTTTTTCCTCACCAGGGGTGAGGAGGTGAGTATCCGGGGTGTGGAAGTACTATGAAAAGAACAATAAGTTGCTACATCTTTGGCCGGGAAATTTTGCTGGCGGAGACACCAGATAAGGTTAGAAACGTTACTCTTCCCGAAATAGAGCAACAGCTGGAGAAGATTGGACCCTGCAAGGTTAGTTTAATCCTTTCCCGGCCACTCGTTTCTTTGCGGGTTATAAAATTTCCTTTTTCTCAGCCGGCGGCTATCAACCTGGCATTAAGAGCAGAATTGGAAGATTTACTTCCCCGCTTGCCGGAAAACTACCTTCATCAGTGGTTCTATCTCCACCGTTCCCGGAGCTTTTGTGAAATCCTGGTGCTTTCTGTGGAACGTGTCCATTTTCAACCCTGGCTGCAGTTAAAGCAGCGCTTCCGCCTGAGACTTTCCCTCACCGTGGATTCTTTACTTGTTCACCATATATTGAGACCTTACCTGCCTGTGCCTGATTGCTGGGTGATTATGGTGAGCAAACCGTATCTGCTGGCAAATCTTGTGATTTCCGGGCAGTTGTCCAATTCTTTTTCCTTTCAGGTAACCGAAGACGAAGAAAGAAAGGACTTTGTCAGAACTCTTCAGAATCAGAAACAACTTCCTGTTTTCTGGGTGGGACCAGGGGGAAAAGATTCTGTTTTTGGCCTGGGAGAAACAAGACTTCAGTTACCGCAATTACAGGCATATTTACATCATGACCACTGGATTATTTTTGCCCCGTTTTTCCATCCTTCTGACTTACCTTCCCTGGAGCTGAAGGAACTGGCAAAGACCCAGGCAGTTCCACTTTCCTCTTCTCTGGCCGGGGCAGCCATTTTTCTGCTTCTTTTACTTGGTATGACAGCTCCCTATTTTAAGATCCCACAACTGAGGAAAAACGTAGAACAGCTCAACCAGAAGATGAACCAGATATTTATTGCTGTCTGTCCGGAGGTGAAAAAAATTGTTGACCCGGTCGTACAGATGAAAGAGAAATTGAGACAGGAGCAGCAATCTTTTTCTGATTTACCCCGTCCAGTATCTGTACTGAAGGTTATGGATTCTTTTGTGGGTGCTATTCCTGATTCCCTTGTCTCCAGTCTGGAGGTGACACATTTCATTCTTAGCGGTGGTTCTTCGCTTTTTATTTCTGGCCGGGTAGAAAATCTTATCCAGCTGGAGAAATTAAAGGGAGCATTACAGCGCTCACCGGATTTTGCTTCCGTTACCGTCGGGGACATCTCTTTTGATAAAGACAAGAAAGTTAGCTTCAATCTAACAATTAAACTGTCATGAAACTTACTGGAAGACAAATTTTCATTCTCTCTGGTTTCGCCATTTTAATATTTTTTTATCAGTTTATTTTTCTCCCCGGACGCCGGCAACTCCGCTCCCTTCAGGAAACAGTAATCCGCAAAAACCGGGATTTAAAGCTTTTGGAGAATCTCTGCCAGCAATACCAGCAACGTCCTGGTCAGAAAGAGAACTCCAGCTTAAGATATGTGGACAACAGTTTTTCCCTGATTGGTTTCATTGGTAATTTAACAGATGCCCTTGATTTGAAAGGAAACGTCAGGGAGGTAAAACCTCTGCCGCAACTCTCCCGTCAGGAAGCCACCGTGGAAAGATTACGTGTTAGTATGGAAGAAATCACCCTGGAAAAACTCTGTCAGTTTCTAAAGGAAGTAGAAGCCAGGGGCTTTATTTATCTACCGAGTTTCCAGATGAAACGACACCGGGAAAAACCTTTTTTGCTCAATGCAGAACTGGAACTTACCATTTTGAAAAAGGCTGCTGCTGTTCATCCGGGAAAAGTGTCATAGGTTGGAAATGGAAGAAATTTTTCTCCTTGATGGTACCTCCTTAGCCTATCGCAGTTTCTATGCCCTCCCGAAACTGACAACTTCTTCCGGTCAGCCTGTAAATGCCATTTACGGGTTTGCCACGTCTATCTTAAAAATTTTTAAAGTTTATCAACCAGGTTTCATGGCAGTAGCCTTTGATGTTAAACGAGAAACCTTCCGTACCAGAATCTTTACCGATTATAAAGTTCAGCGACCTTCCATGCCGGAAGAACTTTCTCTTCAGATACCATTAATTAAAGACCTTGCCAGATACCTTGGTTTGAACCTTTTTGAAATGGAAGATTATGAGGCTGATGACATTATTGCCACTATCTGTGACCGGATGACGGGTGCTGGCCATAAGGTACTGATTATCAGCGGTGATAAAGATGCTTTACAACTACTTTCCAGCCAGGTGACTGTTATCAACCCCACCGATGGCGAAAAAAGAGATATTGTGTGGCTAAAGCAACACTGGGGACTTTCGCCTGAACAGGTAACTGATTTTCTTTCTCTTGCCGGTGATGCCTCTGACCATATCCCTGGTGTCAAAGGCGTAGGAGAGAAAACAGCCCTGAAACTTTTACAACAGTTTTCTTCCTTAGAGGAACTTTATCAGCATCTGGAAAGGATAGATTCTTCTTCTCTAAGGGAAAAATTAGAACATGGTTACCAGCAAGCAATTTTAAGCAAGAAACTGGTCTGTTTAAAAAAGAATTTACCATTGAACGTTTCTCTTGAGGATTTGAAACTACGTAGCGTCGATTTAGCAGCCCTTTTTCATTTATGCCATCAACTGGAACTTAAGAAACTTGCCAGCCATGTGAAAACTATGTTCGCTGAAAATGATGAACTTTTCTCCCCGGGGGACCAGCTTGCTTTTTCTGATGGTACGGTCGTTTCCTTTCAGAAGATTCTGAAAAACACCGGAGAATTTGCTGCTAAGTTAAGCGACCCCAAAATCGGTAAATGCGGTTACAATTTGAAAGAAAAAGCCCTGCAGCTTGCTGCTTTTGGTATAAAGATGGCAGGGTTAGAGTTTGACCTGGCCCTGGCACAGTACCTAACCGGCAAGGTTATTTCCGGCGAAAATTACTTTGCCCTGAAGCGGGCTTACCAACAGCTTCTAAAAGAGCAGGGGCTGGAAAAACTTTTTTTTGAGGTGGAAATGCCTCTGGTGCAGGTTTTACTCTGGATGGAGAGGTCCGGTATAGGAGTTAATGCTGAGTATCTTTCTCAGTTGAACCAGCAAATGCTTTCCTCCTTAAAAGATCTGGAACAGAAAATATATCAGGCAGCCGGGGAGATATTCAACATTAATTCCCCTCAGCAACTGGCACATATTCTTTTTGAAAGACTGGGACTTCCTCCTAAAAGGAAGACCAAGAATGCTTATTCCACAGACATAGAAGTTCTCCAGGAGCTGAGAACACAGCATATTCTTCCCGCTCTTATCCTGGAGTACAGAGAGTTATATAAGCTGAAATCCACCTATGTGGAAGGTCTCAGGGAAGCAATCAACCCCAAAACCGGGCGTATACATCCGCGGTTCAATCAGATGGCAACAGCCACCGGTCGGCTCAGCTGTAGCCAGCCCAATCTGCAAAACATTCCCATCAGAACACCCCAGGGTAGTCTCATTCGGAAAGCTTTCTGCGCTCAGGTTCCTGCGAGGTTTTTCTCTTTTGACTACAACCAGATAGAATTGCGCATTCTCGCGCACTATTGCCAGGACCCGGTTTTAGTGGAAGCCTTCTGGAAAAACCGGGATATCCACCAGGAAACAGCGCAATATCTTTTTTCCACTGAATCCCTTTTCAGTCCGGAAAACATTCGTGAGCAGACGGATTTAAGGAGGCTGGCCAAAACCATCAACTTCGGCATTATTTACGGGATGAGTGCGTTTGGCCTTTCCCGGCAGCTGAACATACCAGCAGAGGAAGCCCAGCTTTTTATTGACAAATACTTTAAAACTTTCCGGGGAGTGAAAGAATATATTGACAGAACCGTAAATCTTGCCAGAAAACAGGGATATGTCACTACTATTTTAGGCCGGCGCCGTAGCCTCCCGGAAATTACCAGCAGTGATAAAAACAGACAGGAATTTGCTAAACGTGCAGCCATCAATACCCCAATCCAGGGAACAGCAGCCGATCTGATAAAAATTGCTATGAACCAGTCCTACTCTTACTTTCAGCAACAAGGATTAAAGAGCAGGCTGGTACTGCAAATTCATGACGAACTTCTTTTTGAAATATTCCCCGATGAAGAAAAACATGTCCCGGCTATTTGCAGAATTATGGAAAAAGCTCTTCCTCTTTCTGTTCCTGTCAGGGTGGATGTTCAGGCAGGTGCAAACTATCTGGAAATGGAAAAAGTTTCCTTTCCCCCGACGGATTGACACAGGTTGAATTTTCGGAGAAAATAGAGATATGCCAAGAAAAATATTAGCGCTCCTGGGCGGCAGTTTAATTTTGTACCACAGCCTTTCGTTTGCTTACTGGGAATGGACACCACAGACCAGGCGCTGGATTAATCCCAAGTTTGCTGTTGCCGGTACTGCCAGAGAGCAGTTTCAGGTGGCGGAGACTGCCCGCAAGGCCGGCCGCACGGAACAGGCGATTCGTGAATACCACAAGGTATTAAAGCATTTTCCCCGTTCAGAATACGCTGCTGCTTCCCACTTAGCCCTGGCTGAAATTTATGCTGCTTCTGGAGATAAAGAAAAGGAATTTCAGCACTATCAGAAACTGATTACTGAATACCCGGATTCTGACTTAGTAGCCGTGGCTTTAAAGAGGCAAACAGCTTTAGCGGAAGAGACTTTGAAGGCAAAAACCAACCGCTTTTTGCAGGTATTGAGAGGCAGGGACAACTCTGCAAGAAAAATGGAGCAGGTCATCGCCAATAACCCTTTCGGGGAAGAAATGGCTGAAAGGTGCTACCAGCTGGCTACATTCTATACTGAGATTGGCCAGCTGGATAAAGCACAGGAAACACTGGACAAACTCATGCGGGATTTTCCCGGTACCAGGGCTGCTCTCCAGGCAAGGTATCAAATCATAGAAGTGCAATACCTGTCTATTCCGGAAGTCTCAACTGACCGACAGCCCTGCCAGAGGGTGAAGACTGAAATTGAAGAATTTCTTAGTAGTTCCCCGGATAAGAATCTGGCGGAAAAGGCTCAGCGCCTCAAGAAAATGACTGAGGAAAAAGAAGCAAAAAAATTGTTTACCACAGCCTTATTTTACCAGCGAAGCGGCAGGCAGAAAGCTGCCAGAATTCTTTATGAAAAACTTTGCCAGGAATTCCCTGAATCTTCCTATGCGGAAATGGCCAGGAAAAAGCTTTCTTCTGGCCGTTAGTCTTTTGCTTGCTGGTTGCGGGTACTCATTAGTCACTCCAGCCCAGCAGAAGAAGGTTTATCTGAAAACTGTGGAAAACTTCACCAGGCAGCCTGGACTGGACCTTTTTCTCGCTTCCAGCTTCAAACAGCGCGTACTTGACAGCCCGTGTTTAAAACTTGTTGACTCTGCCGGGCAAGCAGATATGATTGTTAGCCTGCGGCTGGCTGAATCCTCCCGCCAGCCTCTTTTCTTCTCCGTGGAGGAAACGCAGAACATTCTCATCGGTGCTAGGCAGGTATTATTGCAGGTAGAAATTGAGCAGTCCGGTCAGAAAACTTCCCACCAGATTCAGGAAAAACTCTCTTACCCTCTTTCCAGAGGATATCTGGAAGAACCAGTTCTATCTGAACTTGCCCGACGCCTGTCCAACAGAATTATTTTTTTGCTTCTTTCCAGACAGGACAAACATGCACCCTGAAAACTGCCGTATTATCTTAGGAGATACTCAACAGGCAGAAGAACTGGTCCGCCAGATCTGTGAACGTTATGCTATCTCACAATTAGACCGGGTTGTCCTTTATGCTGACACAACACCTGTAAGCGAGATATTATCCCAGCTTGATTTCCTGCCAGTATCCTCAGAAAAGAAGCTGGTTATGGTTAAAAACATAGAAGCCATTTCCAAAAACGACTGGGTTCCCCTTTTAGAGTATCTGGCACATCCATATCAGCATGTTCTTCTCATTCTGACAGGGACCAGAGCAAGCATAACACTACCTCGCGGGATGCCTGTTTCCGGGACAACACAAAAGCAGGAGATAAGTTCTTTATTTTCTGCTGTTTACTCCAATCACCGGCTGACAGTCAGTGAAGCTTTGAAACTCTTCCGGGAGACGCTGGAGAAAAAAGAGCAGAATTTTCCACTCCTTTTTTCCGCTATGGAACTCCATTTAAGAAAAAGAATTTTAAGGGAAAAAAAAGATTTGTCTTACCTGCGCGAATTTTTCTTTCGTCTGCACTACCTGGACCTGGCACTAAAAACAGGCAGGCTCACTCCTGAAGCTGGACTGGAACTTTTCCTCGTTTACTTGCTGGTCTGACTGCTCAGCTTATTGACCCAGTGCTGCAGTCTACTCCTTTTTCTTCTGGCGGTCCGGGAGTGGATGATACCCCGGGCAGCAGCTTTATCAAGTTCCGACGAAGCAACGGAGAGATATTTTTTTACTTCCGGGTCGTGGTCTCTCGCTGCAAGCCGGACTTTTTTAGCCAGGGTCTTCAATTTGGAACGGACACTCTTGTTCAAAAGACTCCTTCTGGCAATCTGACGCTGTCTCTTGAGTACGGTCTTTTTGCGTTTGGCCATTGCTTCTCCTTTTATCTTTTTGTTTTCCGTCTTATCGGTGTCTGTAATAAATGTTATCATAGACTAAACGGAAAAGCAATGGATTCTGTCAAAAATAACAGAAAGAATCCGGAGTTTGATGTTTACTACAGACAGCTGGCACCTAAACTTTTCGGGGTTGCTTTCAGAATGCTGCAGAATCAGAGCGATGCACTGGATGTTGTGCAGGAATGTTTTCTGCGGGCTTTCAGAAGCTGGGAAAAGTTTCGGTCCCGGTCTAAGGTTTCTACCTGGCTTTACCGGATAACAATGAATCTCTGTTACGACCAGCTGCGGAAAAGAAACCGGGAGAGAAGAATAGAAAATGCTGATAGTTACCAGATAAAAAGTGATAATTTCAATGGTGAATGGAATCTGAGACAGGAGAAACTGGTTAACCAGGTGAAAGAAGAAATGGAAAAACTGACACCAAAACAGAAAACAATCTTTATTCTTCGTCTTTACGAAGAGCTCCCTTATGCAGAAATTGCCCGTATTACCCGCTCACGGGTGGGAACGGTGAAGGCTACTTTTTTCCAGACTGTTTTAAAACTCCGGAAAGGGCTAAAAGAGAAAGGGGTGATTAAGAATGAAATGTAAGGAGATAGAGAAGGTTATTCTGGAAAATGTAACAGAGCGGACAGCAGTTCCTGCCGCTGTGCAGGAACACCTTCAGCACTGTAGCAACTGTCAGCAGTTATGGCGTGACTTAAAACAGACGATTTCTCTCTGTGAAATGATAACCGCACCTGGTTTTTCTTCCAATTTCTGGTCCCGGGAACTTGCTATTTTCCAGAAAGTCCCGGTAGCCGGGAGAAGAAGAAAACTGGTGATATGCCTTTCTGCCTGTTTTCTGATTATGATGATAACAACAGTAAGCTTTCTTTCCTGGACTGGTGTGCGGTTTCCATTTAGCCCTAAAAGCAGCAGTTACGTCCAGGGAAAAACCCTGCTACCTTCAGACGACGACCTTCTCCAGTTAGCAGACTACCTGAAGGAAGAAGACCCAGCATTTACACTCCGTCTTTTAATGAGTAACTGAAGTTTTAATCCGCTATATTTGTTTCTACTTTTTTCCTGTGGCACAATATACCAGTACCAAGACAGGGGGGTTCCATGTCCACATTAAAATTGCCTCTTCCTCGCCAGATGGAGAAATACCACCTGACAGAGCTTCTCAGGCAACGCCGTTCAATAAGAAACTACAGTCTGAAACCACTGGACCTGAATGAGATAAGTGACTTGCTCTGGTGCTGTGATGGGAAGACTGCTGACTGGGGCGGCCGGACGGCACCTTCCGCTGGTGCCACGTATCCTCTGGATATCTACCTGGTGGCAGGAAATGTTACCGGTTTAGCATCAGGTCTTTATTCCTACCACTGGCAGACACATTCTCTCACACAAATTAAACCCGGTGATTGGAGAAAACAGCTGGCTGAAAGTTCTTACAATCAAAAAATGCTCCGCGAGGCACCTGTAACCATTGTTATAGCTGCCACAGCGCCACGTACTACCAGCCGTTACGGAGAACGCGGCTACAGGTATATCTATATGGAAGCTGGCCATTGCGGACAGAATATTCATCTTGCCTGTGTAAGTCTGCATCTGGCAACAGTAATGGTAGGAGCCTTTGATGATGCCAGAGTAAAAAATTGTTTGGGGTTGCAGCAGGATATCCTTTACCTTTGCCCGGTGGGACATCCTTTAACATGAACAAGAACGCAGAGATTGCCAGTCTTTTTGAGAAAATAGCTGATGCTTTAGAGATAAAAGGTGAAAACCCTTTCCGGGTAAATGCCTACCGACAGGCAGCCAGGGTTCTGTCAGAACTTTCTGAAGATGTAGAAACGCTGTGGCAGACCGGCCGGTTAAAGCAGATTCCGGGTATCGGCCAGGGCATGGCAGAAAAAATTGAGGAATACTTAAAAACAGGCCGTATGAGAAAATACGAAGAAGCCCTCTCCGGACTTTCCCTGAACCTTTTAAACCTGCTCCAGATACCAGGAATGGGACCCAGAACAGTAGCTTTAGTTCACGAAAAACTTCAGGTGAACTCCATTGAAGATCTGGAAAGAGAACTAAAGCTGGGAAGATTAGCGCAACTACCCGGGTTAGGACCAAAAAAAGTGGAACAACTGAAAAAAGGGCTACAAATTTTCCTTCAGGGGCAGAAAAGAATTCCCCTGGGATTAGCCTATCCTCTGGTCCGGAAAATAGTGGAAAACTTAAAGGAGTATGCTACTCATATCTCCCCGGCTGGCTCCCTCCGCCGGTGTAAAGAAACCATTGGCGATATTGACATTCTTGCTACCAGCCGGGACAGCTCCTTTCTCATAAAAAAATTCGTTAGCCTGCCTGATGTTCAGGAAGTTCTGGCTGAAGGTGAGACAAAAGCATCAGTGACAATGGCACCGGATGGCTTACAGGTTGACCTGCGTGTGGTAGCGGAGATATCTTATGGCGCAGCCCTGCAGTACTTTACCGGTTCAAAAGCCCATAACGTCAAACTGCGTGCCATAGCAGCTAATTCTGGTTTGAAGATTAACGAATACGGTGTCTTCCGGGGTCAAAGAAGGCTGGCCGGGAAAACGGAAGAAGAAGTTTACCAGACGCTGAATCTACCCTTTATTCCACCGGAATTAAGGGAAGACAGAGGCGAGATTGAGGCTGCTTTCAAGAATCAATTACCAGAACTGATAGAGCAAACAGACATTTTAGGCGATTTCCATGTTCATTCCAATTACTCCGATGGCCTTGATGACATCCGGACGCTGGCAAAGGCTGCCCGGGAAAGGGGCTATCGCTGGCTGGCTATTGCTGACCACTCTATTTCTGCCAAATATGCTGGAGGGTTAAGTGCTGACCGCCTAAAAAGAAAAATGGAAGAAATAGAAAAAATCCAGGAAGAATTCCCTGATGTGAAGCTATTGAAAGCGGCAGAAGTGGATATTCTTTCTGATGGCCGTCTGGATTACCCGGACAGTTTACTTACTCAACTGGATGTAGTCATCGCTGCCATTCACCAGGGCTTTACCAGAAATGTGACAGAAAGAATTTTGAAAGCCATAGACCATCCTCTGGTGGATATTATTGCTCACCCAACCGGACGACTCCTTACCAGAAGATCAGGTTACGAGGTTGATTTACCAAAGGTAATGGAACGTGCTGCCCGGAAACAGGTGGCTCTGGAAATCAACGCCTACTATGACAGGCTGGATCTGGACGATACCAACGCCCGTCAGGCCTGCCTTTCAGGAATCCCTCTGGCAATCGGGACTGACAGCCACAGCGCAGCCATGCTTTCCTATATGGAGTTAGGTGTAGCGGTAGCCCGCCGGGCCTGGCTGCGGAAACAGGACGTCTTGAATACTCAACCATGGTCCAGAAGACGCCGCCAGTGAAAGGTTCTCCCAGCCCGGCTTACAAAGGAAGAAAATGACCCAACCAGCATTTCTCATCCGCAGTGAAGAAAAAACGTTGGAGGAACCGCATAATGAACTATCTCACCAGGGAAGACCGTATTTTCCACCGCGGAAAGAAGATAATTCAGGAAACAGAAATTCCCCGAAAAAAAATTAGTACGACAAAACCGAGCCTTCACTAAAACACAGACAGGAGGAGGTTATGTGGGGACTGCTGGCAGTTCTTATAGGAATTGGTATTATCATTAGAATTTTGAAGACCCCTTACTTCAAAGGCAAAGCCGGCGAGAAAACAGGCACGTTTTTCTTCACCAGGTTCCTTGAGCAAACAGAATACCACGTCCTGAACGATGTCATTCTGAAAAGAGGCGACGGCACAACTCAGATAGACCATATCATAGTTTCTCCGTATGGGATATTTGTTGTTGAGACTAAAAACATGAAAGGATGGATCTTCGGTTCTCAAACGGATGCCTGCTGGACTCAAAAGATATACGGATACACAACCAGGTTTCAGAACCCGTTGCGCCAGAATTACAAGCATGTTGAGGCCATCAGCTCTTTTCTTAATTTAGACAAACAAAAGATCCACTCTGTAGTTCTTTTTTTAGGCGATGCCACCTTTAAGACCAGAATTCCAGAAAATGTTTTTACTGGTGTTGGATCTTGTGCAAGGTATATTAAGTCTAAAACAGAGAAAATTTTCAGTCCTGATGAGGTCCAGACAATTATAAGAAAGTTTAACGAAGTGAAGGCGCAGACTTCCACTGAAACAGTTCGAAGCCACATAGAACACGTGCAGGCGATTAAAGCGCGAAGAAATGGAATCCGGAAAGATTGAAACCTGAACCGGAATTCAGAGGCGCCCGGGTACAGTGATCTTGATTGGCAGTTGGAGAAATTGCAGGAAAGGGTTTACATGAGGATAGTTTGGCTGTCAGGGTTAAACCATGATTAACTGGGGAGAAGGATTTTTTAACGGTGTTATGTTAGGTTTTTCTCTGGTTATTCTGGCAGTGGAATGCTACTTTCTCATTTTAGATAAAGCTACCGAAAAACAGTTATCTGGAATCCAGCTGGCTCTTCTCAGTTTTCTGGCAGTGGTAGCACTGACTCTCATTGTAACAAGGATTGCTGTTTTTTCTATTTTTCTGGTTCCTGCCGGGTATCTGGTACTTATGCTCTGGCAGACATACCAGGAAAAAGTTCAGGATGCTGAGGAAGTTTCCCGCCAAATACAGCATCTGCAGACAAAAATTGCCCTGAATCCAGAAGATGCCACTGCTTACGCAGAACTCGGAAATGTTTACTTCCGGAATGCTGATTATGAAAAAGCCTTACACTTTTACCAGAAAGCCTACCAGCTTGACCCGGTCCCCTGGTTAGCCCAGAAAGTTAAGGTTGCCCGGCGCGAGCATCAAATTCAAACGGGAAATTTATGGTACTGCCCGGAGTGCGGGAGCAAAAACAGCGGACAGACACAGTACTGCTGTACCTGTCATCATCCCAAAACCGCAATTATGTCTGTGAAAAATGACTTGCTGCAGCAAAAAAGACAACTTATAATTGGCATACTGCTTGTTTCAGGTGTTGCGTTTTCTCTTCTGCTGGTGAGTAAACTGGTAAAAGGTTTTGCCTACTTCAGTCTGATTGTTTTTTTTCTCTTTTTGATGTACCTTATATTACGGGGATTTTTCAGCTGGTGAAATAAACGCGAGGAAAACATGATTCCACGTTACAGCCGTCCGGAAATGGCAGCTATCTGGAGTGAGGAGAATAAATATCGTCTGTGGCTGGCAGTGGAGCTGGCGGCTCTGGAGGGGTGGAGCAAAATTGGGGTCATACCGCAAGAAGTGCTGCAAACAATCAAAAATCAGGCGCGAACTGACCCCAGTCGTATTGCTGAAATTGAAAAGACTACCCAGCATGACGTGATTGCCTTTGTCGAACAGGTGAGCAGCGCTTTAGGAAAAGAAGGAAGGTTCTTCCACTTCGGTCTGACCTCTTCAGATGTTGTTGATACCGCCACTGCACTGCAGCTAAAGCAGGCTGGAAATATTATTCTGGTTGATTTGAAGGAATTGAAAAAAGTTTTGCGCACCCAGGCCTGGAAATATAGGCATCTGCCCATGATTGGCCGCACACACGGGGTTCATGCAGAACCTATTACCTTTGGTTTTAAACTGGCAGGCTGGTACCTGGAAGTGGAAAGAAATCAAAACCGCCTGCAAAGGGCGATAGAAGAAATAAGTGTGGGCAAACTTTCCGGTGCTGTGGGGACCTATTCCAATGTTCCACCTGAAGTGGAACAGTATGCCTGTAAACTACTGGGACTTTCTCCAGAGAAATTTTCCACCCAGGTTCTACCACGAGACAGGCTGGCTAATTTTCTCTGTACACTGGCTTTGATTGCCGGCTGTATGGAAAGGATTGCATTGCAGCTGAGACTTTTACAACAGACAGAACTTTCTGAAACAGCGGAACCTTTTCAGCAAGGACAGAAAGGCTCTTCCGCTATGCCCCATAAACGAAATCCCATTCTGACTGAGAGAATCTGTGGACTTGCCCGGATTATCAAGAAGAATGCCTCTGTTGGTCTGGACAATATTGCTCTCTGGCATGAAAGGGATATCAGCCACTCTTCAGCAGAAAGATTGATTCTCCCGGAAAGTACTATTCTTGTTGATTATATTGTCAGGCTTCTGACAAAAATCCTTGCCGGCCTTCAACTTTTCCCCGAAAATATTGAAAGAAATCTTCAGCATACCAGAGGGCTCATTTTCTCACAGGTGGTCTTAACACGACTGGTGGAAAAGGGACTTGCCAGAACCAGGGCTTATGAAATTGTACAAAAATGTGCTTTTCAGTCTCTCGCCGAGAAGGTAAATTTTATTGACGTTTTAGCCAGAACTCCAGAAGTTAGCAATTTACTTTCTCCTTCGGAACTGAAGGATTGTTTTAAAACAGATTACTTTCTAAGGCATATTGACACTCTTTTTTCCTGCCTGGAAGAAAAAAACGAATCCTGACTGCGATACCTCAGATGGGAAATTTACTTATCACATTAGGTGGTTTTGGCGAACTTTTACGTCGCAAGAGCAACGGTAAAACGCTCTACCAGTTTGCTCCCAAGCCCAACCTGGATTTCCTTTCCACTAAAGGCTTCTGGGGCAGAGTAAACCTGGGAAGCATCCCGGAGAAAGGCTATTTTTCTTTCTGGGGCAAACCAGGTTGCTTGTTCCCGGGAGAAAGTTATCTGCGCTGTCTGACATATGATTTGCCTGTAAAGACCGGGGGAAGTCTTTTCCTGGCAAAATTTCTTACTCATAATCAGGGAAGAATCGTAGCCACTGATTTAAGACTGACTATTGCGGAAAAATCACTGCTGTTACAAAGTTTAGCAGAAAATGCCCCGGTCAGCTTTTCCTGGTATTGCCTCCAGGAAGAAGAAGTAATTACTCTTCAGCAGTACCTGCCGGAGGTGGAAATCATACCACCTGGATGCCTCCTGGGTCAGCAATACCAGCAGTATCTTGCCCCGGGTAAAAATTACTGGCCACTGGTAAACCTTGTAAATGCTTCCAGCCACGTGTTAGAAAAACACCCTGTCAATACCATCAGACAGGACCTTGGTGAGCCAGTTGCCAATCTTCTCTGGCTCTGGGGTAAGGGAAAAGAAAAACAATATCTACTCGGGGAAGAAAACCAGCACTGCTATTTTTTTTCTGAAAGCCTGAGACTGCGAGGTCTGGCACTTTTTCTTGGCTGGCAACTTCAGGGCAGAATTAATCTTTCCGGGGAAAAGGAAGAATTCTGGTGGTTAGACTTCAGTCTGCCGGGAGAGAAAAATTTTCCTGCCTGGGTAAAAGCACTGGAGCGACTTGATGCGGAAATTCTTTTTCCCTTGCAGCAGTCTTTACAGGGGAAGGACTGGCGCATCTTAATAATCTTTGATGGATTTCTCCGCCAGGATGAAATGATTTCTGACCCCTGGGCTATTTTTCTGGCTGCCACCAGCAACGTTGCACCCAGACTGAGAAAGTATTACAGGCAACCGTATGGCCTGGTAAAAGATTTCTTCGGGTCGGACTGAATATGTTTACGGTAATAATTGGGCTGGGAAGTAATCTCGGTCGTCGGAAGGAAACCCTGCGCCGGGCTATTTTTCTTCTGCAAAATAAGTTGCGGATACAACGTATTTCGCGTTTTGTCAGCTGCAGACCAGCAGAGGGTGTCACCGGAGGGAAGTTTCTTAATGGGGTGTTACAGGCAAAAACCAAACTACAGCCTGACCAGTTACTTAAGTTTCTCCAGTCAATTGAAGTCAGCCTTGGCCGGCCTAAAAACCACAAACCTTTTCTGCCCCGTACTATTGACCTTGATATTCTCTTCTACGAAAACCTGGTGATGAACAAAAAAAATCTTCAGATTCCCCACCCGGCTGCCTGGAGAAGAAACTTTGTAGTAAACCCGCTTCTGGAGATCGTTCCCCACTGGAAGGACCCTGTTTCCGGAAAAAAAATAGAAGAAATTGCCGGAGAAAATAATTATTCCCGCAGGAGAAACAAAAATGAAGGTAGCTAAGACAATTGCTGTGGTGAGAAAATATGTGCAGCAGGCAAAAAAAGCAGGTAAAAGTATTGGGTTTGTACCCACAATGGGCGCTCTTCACCAGGGGCACCTGTCCCTGGTAAGACAGGCGAAAGACCAGTGTGATTATGTCGTGGTGAGTATTTTTGTGAATCCCACCCAGTTTGGTCCCGGAGAAGATTTTGTTACCTACCCGCGTCAGCTGAATAAGGACCTGAGTTTGTTGAAAAAAGAGAAGGTGGATTTAGTACTGACTCCCTCAGTGGAGGAAATGTACCTTCCGGATGCCGCCACCACAGTGGAAGTCTCCAATCTCAGTGAGGTTTTAGAAGGTAAATTCAGACCAGGTCATTTCCGGGGAGTCTGTACCGTGGTGCTGAAATTATTTAACATAGTGCAGCCTGATTTTGCTTATTTTGGGTGGAAAGACGCACAGCAGCTGATAATAGTAAAAAAAATGGTAGAAGATTTGAATGTTCCAGTGAAAATTGTGGGGTGTCCAACTGTCAGGCAAGTTGATGGACTGGCAGCAAGTTCCAGAAATGTCTATCTTTCCAGAGAACAGAGAAAAGTGGCGGTTGTGCTTTATCAGTGTTTACAGATGATGGAAGAAATGGTAAAATCAAAAGGAATCAAAGACACGAAAAAGCTGTTAGAAAGTGGCCGTAATTTTGTTTCCAGGCACCCAGGAGTAAAACTGGAATACCTGGAGGCAGTAAGTATCAGGAACCTGCAACCAGTAAAAAAGGTTGCATCCGGAGTTTTGATTGCCGGAGCAATCAGAATTGGTAAAGTGAGACTAATAGACAACATAGTTTTCAGCTGAAAAGGAGGTTTTTCTCTCATGCTGGTCTTAATGTGTAAAAGCAAAATCCGGGGAGCAGTGGTTACCCGGCGCAACCTTTACTACGAGGGTAGCATTACCCTGGACAGGTCGTATATAGAAAAGGCAGGGATTGTCCCGGGTGAGATGGTTTATGTCCTTAACATAAACAACGGTGCCAGGGTTCTCACCTATGTTATACCCGGCCGTGCTGGTTCCGGGACAGTATGCATTAATGGTGCGGCTGCCAGGTATTTTGAGGTAGGAGATCCTATAATTATTCTTTCTTTAGGTTTTATGGAAGAGAAAGAGGCTTCCAGACACCACCTGAAGGTTATTACGGTTACCTGCAAGCATGCCCGGAAGAAATAAAAAGAAACCGGGTGCATTCTTTTATCGGATTTTTCTCGGTTGCCTGTCCGGAGTGCTACTCTCCTTTGCCTTCCCACCGTGGCACTACTGGCCGATTGCCTTCTTTGCCCTTGTTCCCGCTTTTCTCACTTCTTCTCCTCATCCTCGTGCTGAGTTTTTCCGCGGCTGGCTGATTGGCCTGGTTTTTTACAGCATTACCCTTTTCTGGTTGACAAAAGTAGCAGGAGCAATATACCTTTTTCTGGCTGCATACCTTTCTTTCTTCTGGGCTTTGTTTTTCTTCCTGGTGAAAATTTTACCCGCATCGGGATTGATTGTTCTTTCTGCCTGTGCCTGGTTTTTCCTGGAAATCATAGCATCCAGCCTTTTCACCGGTTTTCCCTGGTTAGTTCTTGGTCTTTCTCAATATAGCAACCGCTTCTTACTACCCCTTTCTGCTTATGTCACAGTTTACGGTCTTTCCTGCATCGTAGTTTTTTTCAACCTTTTATTCTCGTTTGGTTGGCGTCGCCATTATCTTTATTCCTGGCTGGCTACAGTGCCACTCCTTTTTTTCATAATTGCCGCAGTCCACTATGGCGGCAAACAAACAAACATAAACGGCTGGCTGAAGATTCTTCTTATCCAGGAAAACATCTCCTCGGCGCAGAATTTTTCCCCGGAAGAAATTTTTCAGGCTCATTATCAGACGACAAAAAATCTTCTCCAACAGGAAAAAGTAGATCTGGTTGTCTGGCCGGAAAGTTCTTATCCTGACCTTCTTAATATGCGGGTGGACCTTGTTAGGAAACTGAAGGAATTAACTTCCTGTTACAGCTGTGGTCTGCTTGTTGGCTCCCTGAGCCAGAATGGTAAGGATATGTTCAATACTGCCTATCTGTTTACAGGCGAAAAGGTACAAATTTATCAAAAGATCCACCTTGTTCCTTACGGCGAATTTCTTCCCGGTGCGAAAAATACCGTGATAAGAAAAATTTTCTACCATTTCGCCGGATACATACCTCGTCTGCAGTACGGAAAGGAATTTACTGTGTTTAACCTTCCAGTAGAAGGGAAGAACGTGCAGATTAGTGTTTTGATTTGTTTTGAGAATATTTTTCCGGAAATCTCCAGAAAGTTTGCTCTCCAGGGTAGCCAGGCCTTTTTTGTACTTACCAATGATTCCTGGTTCGGACAATCACAGGGACCTTACCAGCATTTTGCTCATAACCTCCTGCGTTCTGCAGAAACTGGTCGCTACTTCATTCAATCAGCTCTCACAGGAATTACAGGCATAGTTTCTCCCTGTGCTGGCATAGTCAGTACCCTGGAGAAAGAAGGGAAGAAAATTTTCGTCAAAGGCTACTTAAAGAGTAGAGTGCCGCTTGTTGCTGGTCAAACTTTTGCCCTCAGGCATGGTATTTTACCTCTGGCGCTGGTTTTGCTTTTCATAACAGGAGTTATTCTTTGTCGGACTTAAAGTTGCTTCAGGAAAAACTGGGGTATCAGTTCACCAATAGCCAGTTTCTTCAGCAGGCACTGACCCTTCCTGGTTCTGGAAGTGGAGTTTCTTATGAAAGACTTGAGTTTCTTGGAGATTTAGTTTTGGACCTGGTGGTTGGTCTGAAAATCTTTCGTCAATTTCCTGAAGCAGGGGAATCCTTTCTCAGCAATCTTAAAGCCAGTTATGTAAATCGTCACTTTCTTTATAATGTTGCTGCTAAATTACACCTGCAGAAATTTCTGTCCATTTCTACCGGATCCCCCTTTCTTCTTGCGGATGTACTGGAGGCGTTGATTGGGGCTATTTTTCTTGATTCCGGATTAAAAGCGGCCACCAGTTTCATTGACCGTTTTATTATGAACAAGAAGATGCAACCTTTAGTTGATTACAAAAACTTAGTAGCCACTGTTGTGCGGACTGCCTACCGCAAGGAGGTTTCTTACCAGATTAAGAAATGCAGCGGTCTACCCCACCAGCCACGTTTTGTTGTCAGAGCCTGGATAGAAGGTAAAAGGAATGTCGGAAACGGCGCAGGTCCTTCCCGGAAGGAAGCTGAAATTATGGCTGCCAGAGACCTGCTCAAAAAATTACTCACCAGTCGCAACATCTCGGTTAAGACTATTGCCAGGAAAATCAGGAAAAAATTTCTCCCTCCCTCTTAAAAACTACTTCCGCGACTTGCCAGTATCTCTGGAAATCAAGTACTGTTCTGCCAGACCAGCCAGATTCATCGTTACCCAGTAAAGTAACAAACCCGAAGAAAAATTGTAAAAGAGAAAGAGAAACATAACCGGCATAAGAAAGGTTAAACTTTTCTGCGTGGGTTCCTGGGGAGTGAGTTTCTGCTGCCAGAAAGAAGTACCTGCCATTATTATCGGCAGAAGATTAACTGAAAATCCGCCCAGTGAAAATAACTGGTCAGGCTGGGAAAGGTCTCTTATCCAGAGGGCAAATGGCGCCCCGCGTAAAAAGATGGAGTTCCGTAAAGCCACAAAAAGACCAATAAAGATAGGAAATTGAATCAGCATCGGCAGGCAACCGCTGAAAGGATTGATTTTATACTCCCGGTAAAGATTCATTATCTCCTTTTGCATCTGCTGGGGATTATCCTTATACTTGGTCTGCAAATCCTTCAGGTAAGGACGCAGATGCTGCATTTGTTTCATAGACTGTAAGCTGCTTCTGGTAAGCGGATAAAAGACAAGCTTCACCAGAAGGGTCAAAATCACAATCGCCCAGCCCCAGTTGCCAACAACGCGATGTATCGCCTGCAAAATCGTAAAAAGGAAACGTCCCATACCAGCAAAAAAACCATTGCCCAGAACCGGTTCCTTAACTTCCCGGGAAAGAATGAAGTAGTCAGAAGGTCCGGCATAGAAGGAAAAACGAAAAACCTTTCTTCCCTGCGCGGGGATTACCACTTCAGGATAGAGCAGTCCGAAGGCTACACTACTGCCGAAGTCAGAAAGAAACCAGCCTGCTTTTTCCTCTGGGTGGAGAAAAAATAAACTGTAGTGCGACCAGAGAGAAAGCCAGAAAGCTTCTTCACCAGAATAGTTTCCTACCCTGCCTGCAAGATTCTTCCGGATAATTCCCGCTGGACCGGCAGCTTTAAACTCAGCGGTGGCCGTTTTCTCTCTTCTATCTGCCGGGTTAAGAATACCACCCAGAACGCGGTAATTTTTTAATTTGATTTCTTCTTTTCCATGATTGACCAACGCTACTTCTGCCTTTATGGTATATCCGGAAGGTGAAAGATGAAAACTTTTCCCCACTTCCAGACCCGGTAAAGGAAAACCAGAAAGATGTATTTCTCTTTCCTCTGCCCGGACCTGGTACCGGGTGGCAATCCAGGTGTCTGCCTGCACTTCTGAATAATCAAGAAAAGCCCCAAAATCAGAGGCGATGGTAAAAAATTGCTCCCCGGGTCTCAGGTAATGTTTCAGGGAAATTTCCTCAATCTTTCCGCCGGTAGTTCCCACGGCCATCCGGACCATTCCTGTTTCCAGATTGATAAGTTCCGTTGATTTCCTGGCTCCTGCCAGACTTCCGGCGGGAGAAACTTTTTCTTCTGTCCGCTTTTCTGTTGCTACACGTGCTGGTGGAGATGGCTGATACAACCTGGAAAAGAGAAAGATAATTAAGAGAGAGAGAACAAAAGCCAGTAAAAGTCTTTCTTCGTCCTTCATACTTCCCTCATTGCTGTTGAATCACCAGCAGGGTCATACCCACCAGGATTCCAGGGGTGACATCTCAAAATTCGTTTGATGCTTAAATATAATCCTTTAGGCAGTCCGTATTTTTTCAGGCAAATACAGGCAAACTCGGAACAGCTTGGATAGAACCGGCAGCAGTAACCCAGCCAGGGTGAAACCAGAAGCTTATAAAGACGCAGAACTCCGATAAGGATATTTAATGCTACCTTCTCCGCAGCCCGGAAAAAGGTAAATACGCTCTGGCAACCTTCTCTATATTCAGGATTCATGGTCATTACTCTTTAGACTTACCGGACCCTATTTCTGCAAGCTGGCATATTGCCACGGTTAAGTATTTTCTTAGTTCTTCCTCAGAAAGCCCTTCTATTTTTCTAAAAATAAAAACAAAATCTCCTGCTACTTTATGCTGGAACCAGAAATGCCGGATTACCCTTTTCCACCGGTTACGTTTTACAGCTGAGCTGAGACAGCCAAGTCCTGCAAAACCCAACCTGGTAAAATTTTGACCGGTCTTGCCGATGATTACCAGCTTCGGGAAGTAAAAAGATTGGCCAGTCTCTGTCAGACGTTTTATTACTGTTTTCTTCACGCTGATAGAACCTTGCGGCCTTTGGCGCGGCGTCTGTTGATGATTTTACGCCCCCACCTGGTACTCATCCGAGCAAGAAATCCGATTTTTCTTTTCCGCCTCAGGTTATGTGGTCTGTAAGTAACTGACATTTCCACCCCTTCAAAATAATTTCCAGCCTGCTTTATTTTAACCTACATCTGAAGGTAAATCAAATGAGCCGGCGTAGTTTGCGGTGCAGTTTTGCCTTGAAGGCATAAGCAGTCAAATCAAGATGGAGCGGACAGATGGATACATAGTTGTTAAGGACAGCCCCCACATCTGTTCCCTTTTCCGCATTTTTCCTCAGAAAATTACCTTTCAACCAGTAGTAAGGACATCCCCGGGGATCATTTCTTACTTCGTAATCTTCCTCAAACCGGCATTGACTCTGTCTGGTAACTTTGTAGCCGCGGATTTGTTCCGGTGCTACATTGGGGATATTAACGTTAAGTACTGTATCAGCGGGCAAATCACCCCCAAGGCATAATCTGATAAGAACTGGCACAACCTTTCTGGCTGTTTCCCAGAACAACTTTTCATATCCGACCAGGGAAATTGCCATCGCCGGAAATCCCAGGATAGCCCCTTCCATAGCTGCAGACACTGTCCCGGAATAAAGAACATCCATCCCTAAATTGGGCCCAATATTAATCCCGGAAATTACCAGGCAGGGACGTTTCTTCACTATTACTTTAATCCCGATTTTTACACAGTCAGCCGGGGTCCCGCTACAAACATATTCATAACTGTGGGTACTGGTCTTCCTTATTCTAAGCGGGTTGACCAGATTAATCGCATGAGCTACGCCACTGCGTTCTCCTTCCGGAGCCACAACCACAGGAATAAAAGGTTTTACTGCCTGTTTCAGGACAGATAACCCTGGCGAATGCCATCCATCATCATTGGTGATAAGACAGTATCGTGGACCCATTGCTACCTTCAGAGGTAATATATGGAGCAGACCGGATTTGAACCGGCAACCTTCCGCATGCGAAGCGGACGCTCTCCCGTTGAGCCACTGCCCCAGAAAGGATTCTTCCTTATTATAACTCAGGCAGAACGAATGACAAAATAGAAACTTGATGATAAACTTTTCATCTATGGAAATTCCAGAGATAAAAATCGCTTCTCTCCAGGTGAGTAAATTCATCCTCGGTAGTAACCCCTTCAGCGGCATCTCGCATCAGGGTAGTGCCAGGGATCTGGAAATGAAAAAATACTTTACTGTTTCCCGTATTAAACAGGTGCTGAAACAGGCGGAGAGACTGGGCATCAATACTATAGTTGCCAGAGCTGATCACCATATCATGCGGCTTCTGCTGGAATACTGGGAGGAAGGTGGCAAGCTACAGTGGCTGGCTCAGACCTGTCCGGAGCTTGGCAGTATCCAGCGGGCAGTAGAAAATGCCATCACTGGTGGAGCAAAGGGCTGTTATGTCCATGGCGGAGTAATGGATAATCTTTTCTCCAGCAAAAAATTAGAGCAGATTCCACCGGTTATAGAAATGATAAAAAAAGCAGGCCTGGTTGCTGGAATAGCCGGGCATAACGTGCAGGTTTTCTCCTGGGCAGAAGAGAATCTGGATGTGGATTTTTACATGTGCAGTTATTACAACCCGGTAAGCCGGCTACAGACAGCTGAACACAGACCAGCAGCCCTTGAGATATACAGGGATGAGGACCGGCTTCTCATGGCAGAGCAAATTAAAAAACTTTCCCGTCCGGTCATTCATTATAAAGTTATGGCTGCTGGTAGAAACGACCCCGTAGAAGCTTTTTCTTTTGTGGTGAGAAATTTAAGAGATACTGATGCTGTCTGTGTGGGTATCTATCCGAAAGAAAAACCTGATATGCTGGAAACTGATGTCCGTCTTTTCACGGAACTTCTTAAACAGAAGGGTAGTTGATGAAAAAGGTAGTAATATTTGGTGCGGGCCAGATCGGGCGTGGTTTTCTTGGCGACATTTGTGCTGCCGAAGGTTATTTTCTCGTTTTCGTTGATGTTGTGCCTCAACTGGTACACAGACTCAATCAGGAAAAAAGTTATCCGCTGTGGATTCTCGGAGAGAAAAGAGAGGAAAAAGAAATTAGAAACGTCAAAGCAATATTACTCTCGGAAAAAGAATCCGTGGTACAGGAATTGCTGGAAGTCTCACTGGTTTTTACTGCTGTAGGAGCATCTAACCTGCCTTTGCTTGGTCCTGTACTGGCTGAAGGAATCAGTAAAAAAGCCCGGAAGCAACCGGATTCCTTTCTGAACATAGTGATTTGTGAAAACCTTTTACACGCTGGCCAGTTTTTAAATCAGATTATCCAGAAAAATCTTCCCGCTTTTGCTCACGGTTATCTGAAAAATAATGTAGGATTAGTAGAGACAGTGGTGAGCCGTATGGTGGCTCCTTTAACTGAAGAAAAAAAGAAAATTCACCCCCTTCTGGTGACAGTAGAACCCTATAATATCCTGCCTGTCTCCAGACCATCTTTTAAGGGTGAGATTCCTTCCCTTAAGTCCTTCTACTTAGTTGAAAAAATTCTGCCCTATGAAGAACTAAAACTTTTCGGTCACAACCTTACCCACGCTGCTGCTGCCTATCTGGGGTGGAGAAAAAACCTTACTTTTATCTGGGAAGCAATGGAGGATAAGCAGATAAAAAGCACTGTCAGCCAGGTTAAAAAAGAGGCAGGCCAGGCGCTTACCGAAGAGCATCATTTTCCCGGGGAAGAAATAGAAAACTACTTTACAGACCTTTTTCATCGTTTCCAGAATCGTTTGTTAGGGGATACAGTGGTTCGCGTTGGCAGAGACCCTTTGAGGAAACTGGGACCTGCAGAAAGGATTGTAGGTGCCATAAAACTCTGTCTGAAACATGGTATCTTTCCAGAAGCAATCTGTTTGGTAGCTGCTGCCTGTCTGTGTTACAATGAAAAGGGCGATAGCCAGGCGGTGAAACTGCAGGCTCTGCTCCAGGATAGAGGGATAGAGTATATCCTTAGCCAGCACTGCCAGTTACCTTCTGGACCGGTCCGGGAAAGAATAAAAATGGCTTACGAGGTGTATAAAAATGAAAGCCGGGATTCTGAAAGATATTGAAAAATTAACTGTGGAAGATGTTCCTGACCCTGAAGCTGGCCCCGGAGAAATTGTCATCCAGGTGAAAGCCTGCGCTGTTTGCGGAACTGATGTTAAAGTTTTTCACCACGGTCACAAGCACATAGTTTTTCCCAGAATTACAGGCCACGAAGTCACAGGTGTGGTGGTAGACTGTGGTGCAGGAGTAAGTAATTTTCAACCAGGAGACAGGGTTGCTGTTGCCCCGGCTATCCCCTGCGGTCAGTGTCATTATTGCCGGCAGGGATGGCAGACAATGTGCGACAACCTGAAAGCCATCGGGTATCACTATGATGGCGGATTTGCCGAACTGATGAAGGTTCCTGCTACTGCTGTCACCAATGGCTGTGTCAACCTTATCCCGGAGAACGTCTCCTTCCAGGAAGCGACTTTAGCTGAACCTCTTGCCTGTGTTATCAACGGACAGAGACTCAGTCAGGTAAGCCTGGGCGATACGGTTCTCATCATAGGAGCAGGACCGATAGGTTGTCTCCATGCTGAGCTGGCTAAAAGTTCAGGTGCCTCCAGAGTAATACTCGCTGATATCGTTCCTGAGCGGCTGGCAATGGCTGCTTTTACCGGTGCGCTTACCATTGATGCCTCCCACCAGGATATTCTGTCCCGGGTCAAAGAATTGACTGGCGGCCGGTTAGCAGAACGGGTAATCGTAGCCGCCACCTCTCACCAGGCTCAGGAAAAATCTGTGGAGCTTGTAGCCAGAAGAGGCTCGGTGAATTTTTTCGGTGGTTTGCCGAAAGAGAAACCCTTCATTAATTTAAACAGTAATCTTGTTCACTATGGGGAGTTCTATATTGTAGGAACCCATGGTTCCACTCCCCGGGACAATAAACTGGCTCTGGATTTAATTGGCAGCGGGAAAATTAACACTCAAGCCTATCTTACGCACAGTTTCCCATTAGAACAGTTACACCAGGCGCTCATGGTAGCTGAATCTATGAAAGGATTAAAGGTTGTAGTTGTACCCTGAAGATAGAGGAGGAACATGGAAATAGACAGGGAACTGAGTCTGCGACTCTTAAAACAGATGATGGAAATAAGACAGTTTGAAGACAAAATTATGGAACTGCTGGCTAAAAATATTGCGGAAGGGGGTTCCCACCTTTATGCTGGTATGGAAGCAGTAGCCGTTGGCGCGATTTCGGTCCTTCGTCCGGACGACTATATTACCAGTACCCACCGGGGACATGGCCACGCCATAGCAAAAGATGGTGACCTGAAAGGATTGATGGCAGAAATACTGGGTAAAAAAACTGGCGTCTGCAAGGGAAAAGGTGGTTCCCTTCATCTGGCTGATGTTGCCAAAGGTAATCTTGGTGCTAACGGTGTTGTTGGTGGAAGTATTGGTATTGCCACCGGTGCAGGCCTTTCTATCAAAATGAGGAAAACCAGCCAGGTGGTAATCTGTTTCTTTGGTGACGGTGCTACCAATCAGGGTATTTTTTATGAATCCCTTAATATTGCAGCTTTGTGGAAACTTCCGGTGGTATATCTGTGCGAGAATAACCTCTACGGGATGAGTGTCTCCGTCAAACGCGCTTCTGCTGTGGAAGACCTCTCTAAAAAGGCTTTAGCTTTTGATATGCCTGCGGAATCCGTGGATGGTATGGATGTTCTCGCGGTAAGAGAAGTCGTAGGACGCCGGGTAGAAAAAGCCAGAAACCAACACCAGCCGAGTTTAGTAGTAGCCAGCACATATCGTTACTACGGACACAGCCGCAGCGACCCCCGTGTTTATCGCACCCGGGAGGAAGAAAAATTCTGGAAAGAAAGGGACCCCATCATCAACTTTTCCAGGAAATTAATACAACAGGGTGTGGCTACAGAGCAGGAAGTAGCCCAGCTGGAAGAACAGGTAAGACAGAGCATTGAAGAAGCTACGCAATTTGCTATCAACAGCCCATGGCCTGAACCAGAAGAACTTTATACTGATTTGTATGCCTGAAGAAATCTAATCAGGGAGAAAAGATGAGAGAAATTACCTACCGACAGGCTTTAAACGAAGCCCTGGATGAGGAACTTGCCAGAGACCCGGCCGTATTCGTTGCCGGCGAAGATGTAGCTATCTACGGTGGTGCCTATGGTGTTACTGCTGATTTATGGAAAAAATACGGGGAGGAAAGAGTAAAGGATACACCTATCTCAGAATCTGCTATTGTAGGAGTGGGACTGGGAGCAGCCCTAACAGGGATGCGACCTGTGGTAGAAATCATGTACATTGATTTTATCCCCCTGGCTTTAGAACAGATTAACAACCAGGCTGCCAAAATCAGATATATGTTTGGTGGCAAATGCACCGTACCGTTAACTATCCGGACTGAAGGTGGAGCAGGACGGACACTTGGTGCTCATCATTCGCAGAGTCTGGAATCCTGGCTTATCCATATCCCGGGATTGAAAGTGGTGATGCCTTCAACACCTTATGACGCGAAAGGTCTGCTGAAGAGTTCTATCCGGGAGAATAACCCGGTAATCTTTATTGAGCACAAAATGCTTTATAACACAAAGGGACCAGTTCCGGAGGAAGAGTATCTCATACCTATTGGCCAGGCTGACATAAAAAAACAGGGTACAGACGTTACCATTATTACTTATTCGCGGATGGTTCTTTTTTCTTTGCAGGCAGCCAGTCTTCTGGAGAAGGAAGGCATCAGTGTGGAAGTACTGGACTTACGGACTCTTTTGCCCGTGGACATCAAGGCGATGGTTGATTCTGTCAGCAAAACCCACCACGTGGTAATTGTGGAAGAAGATTGTAAAACAGGTGGCACCGGTGCCGAAATTGGTATGCTCATTATGGAACACGCCTTTGACCAGCTTGACGCTCCTGTGAAGAGAGTAGCAGGAGCAGACGTGCCCATGCCCAAAAGTCCTGTTCTGGAAAAGTTAGCCATTCCAGACCCGGAAAGAATATGTGCAGCAGTAAAGGAGGTTTTACAATGACTCATGAAATCATTATGCCCAAGCTGGGTGAAACAATGGAAGAAGGTTATCTGGTGGGATGGAGAAAGGCTGTCGGCGACAGGGTAGAGAAGGGAGAGGTTCTTTTTGAAGTGATGAGTGATAAGACTAATTTTGAAGTAGAAGCAACCCACAGTGGCTATCTTCGTCGCATCCTTTACCAGCCTGGTGAGCAACCTATCCCTGTGACCTCTGTCATCGGTTACCTTACAGACACTCCGGATGAAGCCCTGGTAGAAAAGCAGGGTCCGGAGAAAAAAGAAGAGCAGAGAATTTCTCCTCAGCCTTCTGAAACGCAAATCACTGCAAAGGTGACTTCCTCTGCAGCGCAAGAAAGAATTCCTGTAAGTCCACTGGCGAGAAAACTGGCTCTGGAAAAAGGAGTGGATATCAGACTGGTGAGAGGTAGTGGTCCAGGTGGAAGAATTACAGAAAAGGATGTAACTGACTACCTGAAGGAAAAGGAAACTTCTGCCTATCAGGTCGTATCCTGGACACCCATGCGTAAAATCATAGCCGATAGAATGACTCAAAGCAAGAGTATTATCCCGCATTACTACGTTCAGATTAGTGTTCTCATGGACCAGATAGTCAGAATGAAAGAACTCCTGAAAAAAGAAGGGAAACATTACAGCTATACAGATTTTCTTGTCTTTTACTGCAGCCGGGCGATTAAGGAATTCCCTCTCCTGGATGCTGCTTTAATGAATGATGAAATCCGCATTTACCCCCAGATAAACATCGGTCTGGCTGTGGCCGTAGAAAATGGTCTTGTTGTTCCGGTTATCAGAAACTGCGCCCAGAAATCTCTCCAGGAAATCTCTACAGATATTGATTCTCTCACTAAGTTAGCTCGTAACAATCAGTTAAAAAAGGAGCATACAGAAGGGTGTAGATTCGTCGTTTCCAATCTGGGAATGTATCAGATTGAAAACTTTTATCCCATTATAAATCCGCCTGGAGTAGCGATTATGGGAGTAGGGGCTATTAACCGCCAGATACTGCCCACAGAACACGGAACAACTGTTGCCTTTCTGATGAAAATAAATCTTTCTCTGGACCACCGTGTCATTGATGGGGCGTATGCCGGCCGTTTCCTTTCCAGACTGAAAAACTTACTGGAACAACCAGGACTGCTGGCTCTTTAACCCATCGCCTACGTCTGAGGAATAAATGCTGGCAAGAATCAAAGAAGATATCAAGACAGTATTTGCCAGGGACCCGGCAGCCAGAAATATTTTTGAGGTTCTCACCTCCTACCCGGGGCTTCACGCCATCTGGATGCACAGGATAGCTCATTTTCTCTGGATTCACGGAGAAAAAACTTTAGCCAGGATTATTTCTCATCTGACAAGATTTTTTACCGGGATAGAAATTCATCCCGGAGCAAGAATAGGCCGGAGGTTTTTCATTGACCACGGAATGGGTGTGGTTATCGGGGAGACTGCAGAAATAGGTGACGATGTGCTTGTTTATCAGGGTGTTGTCCTGGGCGGCACCACCCTGGAGAAGAAAAAGAGGCATCCCACGCTGCACAACCAGGTGGTAGTGGGGGCAGGGGCAATCGTTCTTGGTGCCATAGAAATCGGTGAAGGTTCCAGAATTGGAGCTGGTTCGGTGGTAATTAAACCAGTGCCACCAGGGTCCACTGTAGTGGGCGTACCAGGCAGGGTCGTGGGTGAAAAAAGAGAAGCAAAGATTGACCTGGACCACGGACGTCTGCCTGACCCATTTGCCAGGGCTCTGCAGGTCATCATGGAAGAACAGGAAAAGCTGGAAGAAAGAATCAAAAAAATAGAAGCAATGGAAGGCCTGGAAGGTCGTCTGGATGAATATTTTGAAAAAAAGAAAAAAGAAATATGCGAGGTTTTCTGCCTGGAGACAGAAACTCGGAAGATAGAAAAAGATAAACAGAAAACAGAATGAATTTGTCCGGGAAAAAATCCCGCGGTAAAATAGTTGACGGGGAATCAAACAGGGGGAGATGATGAGAGGGAAAAAGATGGTTCTTTTCCTGACCTTGCCTTTTTGTCTTTCCGCAGAAACTATTGTTTCTCACTATCACCGGGTCAGGCCCGGGGAGACACTTTCCAGTATTGCCAGAAAGTACAATGTCCCGCTTTCTACTTTGATGAAGCAAAACGGCCTGTCCTCCACCAGTATTAAAAGCGGACAGAGAATTCTGGTGCAGAAAAAATCCCTGGCTCTTTCCAGCAGGGAAAAAACATACAGAACGTACAAACAGAAATATGGTACCGGCACCAGCGTAGCCAGTTTAACCAGTATTTCGTGCTACACGGTCAAAAAAGGTGACAGCCTTTCTGCTATCAGCAGGAAAACAAGAATACCAGTAGCAGAAATAAAGCGGCTGAATAACCTGAGAACCAATTTTCTGAAGGCTGGACAGTGCCTGAAACTTAAAACTGCACCAGTCTTCACTCTTCCAGAAGTAGAACCCAAACCCATCCTGCCTGTCCAGGAAAAGATTTACTACAGAGTAAAAGAAGGAGATACCCTGGAATCCATTGCAGAACAATTTGGTATCTCTGCGGAAAGCCTCAAACAGAGTAATCTTTTAGGAAACGGACCTTTGCGGAAAAATCAAATTCTCGTTATCCCACCATCTGAAGACCGCCAGAGTCCAGAAACAGAAGTAGAAGACCAACCCCACCAGTTAACATTAAACGATCGTCTGGTGCAGGAAGCGAAACGTTTTCTGGAGACACCATACCGTCTGGGTGGAGATAGCTGGCTGGGTATAGACTGTTCTGGACTTGTCAGAAATGTATATTGTGCTGTCGGTCTGAACCTGCCAAACTCCTCCCAGGAACAGTTCCGCTCTGGAATAGCTGTAAGCCTGGAGGAAGCCCAGCCCGGAGATTTGGTTTTTTTCAGACAGGGTAACCAGGTTGATCACGTTGGTATCTATATTGGTAACAATCAGTTTATTCATGCCAGTTCCCTGCAGAGAAAGGTAACGATAGGTTCCCTGGCTAACAAGTATTTTCTTAAGCATTTTGCCGGTATCCGCAGGTATCTCGGCGGACATAATTCTGGCTCCCTTCTGGTCAGAGAAGAAAAGCATGTTGACACGCCCTGATGGCTGCCGCTGGGCAGAGTACTGGTGGAATGGTTACCGTATCTTATTTCTGGAGAATGACCTTCTCCGCTTACAGATTCTGGTGGATAAAGGGACTGATATTATTGAATTTCTTTATAAACCTGATGATGTGAACTTTCTCTGGCGCAGTCCCATACCTTTTTACCAGTCCCCGAGAAACAATCTGGCACCCAGTGATACCGGTTGTTTTCTTGACTGTTATCCTGGTGGGTGGCAGGAAATTTTTCCCAATGCAGGACTTCCCTGTGAGTATAAGGGTGCCAGATTGGGACTCCACGGTGAAGTGTGTCTTTTACCCTGGCGTTATTCTGTCAAAGAAGATTCAGCAGAGAAACTATCCATCTGTTTTTCTGTGGACACTGTAAGGACTCCTTTCCACCTGGAGAAAACTCTTTCCCTAAAGCGAGGAAAAAGTTCCCTCTTTATAGAAGAGGAAGTATTAAACCTGGCTGGCGAAGATATGGATTTCTGCTGGGGACACCACCCGGCTTTTGGTTCACCATTTCTTTCCTCTGATTGTTTTATCAGACTGAAAAAAGCAACGGTCACTGTTACTGCTGGTGATGGAAAAGCAGTCACTAACCTTACCCCAGGAACTTTTTCCTGGCCTGTGGTTGCCGGTAAAAAAGGGGAAAAGATAGACATAAGTATCTGTCCTTCGGAAAAAGAGACTGTTGCGGATAACATTTTTCTTACAGATCTGTCTGAAGGAGTGTATGAACTTGTTAATCAGCGTCTGAAACTGGGTTTTCGTCTGGAGTTTGATCTGGAGGTTTTCCGGTATCTCTGGTTCTGGCGGGTCGCTGGTGGTAGTTTTCACTATCCCTGGTACGGCCGCACCTATACCGTATCCTTAGAACCTTTTTCCAGTCTGCCGCAGCTGACAGAAGCCATAAAAAGGGGTCAGCAGTTAACCTTACCTGCTGGCGGCAGGAAAAAAACTTTTCTCACAGCTTCTATCATCAAAAGTTGAGGAAGATTTATATGAAGGTGGAAAGTGTTATCGGGTTAGAAGTTCACGTAGAGATGGCGACTATGTCCAAAATGTTTTGTGGTTGTAGCACAAACTTTGGAGCTCCACCCAACAGCCAGGTCTGCCCTGTCTGTCTTGGTATGCCCGGGGTTTTGCCGGTGATTAACTATAAAGCAGTCCAGCTTGCTTTGAAAACTGCCCTGGCATTTCACTGCCAGATTGCCAGAACCTGTCGTTTTGCCCGGAAAAGTTATTTCTACCCTGATTTACCCAAAAACTATCAGATTTCACAGTACGAAGAACCTCTGGCTACCAGCGGCTGGCTTGATATTTCTACCCGGCGGGTAAGAATAAGACGTATCCATCTGGAGGAAGATGCTGGTAAACTCCTTCATCCGGAGGGTTCTTCCTTCTCCTTAATTGATTTCAACCGCAGCGGGATACCCCTGATGGAGATTGTTACTGAACCAGATCTCCGTACTCCAGAGGAGGCAGCAGAATTTCTTCAGAAACTGAGACAAAATCTCCGTTATCTTGGTGTCAGTGACTGTTCTATGGAGGAAGGTTCTCTGCGATGTGATGCCAACATTTCAGTAAGAGCGGAAGGTCAGGATTCCTTTGGTGTCAAAGTGGAAGTGAAAAATCTCAACTCCTTTAAATCTGTCAGGAAAGCCCTTGCTTATGAAGCCAGCCGCCAGACAGACCAGCTTGCCACAGGAGAAGCTGTTTGCCAGGAAACAAGACTCTGGAATGAAAACTTAGGTATTACTGAAGGTATGCGCGGGAAAGAAGAAGCCTGCGATTACCGTTATTTTCCTGAACCTGACCTGGTGCCTTTAACTCTTGATACCAGCGTGCTGAATACGATAGCTGGTGAAATGGTGGAACTTCCCCAGTCCAGACGCCTTCGTTTTATGCAGGATTATTCCCTTTCCGATTATGAGGCAGAAGTAATCACTGCGGAAAAGGAAGTGGCAGATTATTTTGAAGACTGTGTCAAGATATATCAACAGGGTAGAATCCTGGCCAACTGGATTATGGGTGAACTTGCCAGTCTTCTCAAGGAAAAAAAATGTTCCCTTCAAGAGCAACCGGTTAGTCCAGAACTTCTTGTGGAATTGGTGAAAATGGTAAATGATGGTATAATTACCCAGACTGCAGCCAAGGAAGTTTTGCGCGAGACATTTGCTACCGGGAAGCGACCGGCGCAGGTAGTAGAGGAAAAACAACTGGCGCAGTTAAAGGACCAGGATACTCTGCAGTCTATTGTAAAGCAAGTTATTGCCGAAAATGAAAAAGCTTTCCGTGATTTCTGTCAGGGCACAGAGAAAGCTATTGGCTTTCTTATGGGTCAGGTGATGAAAAAAACCAGGGGCAAGGCCAACCCGAAGATAGTGGAAAATTTGCTGCGGAGGTATAGAGATGGAAGACAGAAAACTTAATGTGCTGCGTGCCAGAATTACATTAGGGGTTATCGGTTTTCTTATCCTGGCCTTTATTTTCGGCAGTGATGTCCGGAACTCCCAGGGAAGAAAAAACGAGGAACTTCTTTATCAGCAACTGGACATGTTTGTGGATGCCATTGAGATTGTCCGCAAACAGTATGTGGAACCTGTTGATGATAAAAAACTCATTTATGGTGCTCTGAAGGGAATGCTGCTTTCTCTGGACCCTTACAGTGCTTTTCTGGAACCCGAGGTAAGAAATGAGTTGCAGATAGAAACCCAGGGAGAATTTGAAGGTGTGGGTATGGAGATTACCCTGAAGGATAACATTGTCACTGTGGTCAGCCCTATTGAAGATACCCCGGCCTGGAGAGCAGGAGTGAAACCAGGCGACCGTATTATAGAAATAGATGGTGTTTCCACCAAGGGATATTCCACCATGGAAGCAGCCAGGAAATTGCGCGGGAAAAAAGGTACTCAGGTTTCCATCAGTATCATGCGTGAGGGTTCCCCCAGGCTTATTAAACTGACACTTACCAGAGATACAATCAAGGTAAAATCAGTCAAACCGAAAATCTTTGGTGAGTTTGGTTACATTCGCCTCACCGAATTCCAGGAAAGAACAGCAGAAGACCTCGCCAGACACCTGGTGGAATTTGAAGATAAGAAACTGACTGGTCTAATCCTTGATTTGCGTAATAATCCCGGTGGACTGCTTTCTTCAGCAATAGAAACCAGCGAGCTTTTTCTTCCCCCGGGCAAACTTATTGTTTATACCCAGGGCAGGGAAAGTAAAGACAAGAATGTCTTCCATAGCCGGAAAAAACCTCTCTGGACCAAACCGGTGGTGATTTTAACCAATGGTGGCAGTGCCAGTGCTTCTGAAATTTTGCTTGGTGCTCTCCACGATAATCTGACAGGCTGTCGCTCTGTTGGTCAGAAAACTTTTGGCAAGGGTTCTGTGCAAAACCTTATCCAGTTGAGTGATGGTTCAGCCTTAAAACTGACAATTGCCCGTTATTACACCCCCAGGGGTGTCTGCATTGAAGGACAGGGTATATCTCCTGACGTGGAAGTAAAACTACCGGAAGATGAAGCCATAATCCCGACCGAGGAAAAAGACCTGCAGTTCCAGAAGGCTCTGGAGGAGCTGAAAAATCTTGTTCTCTCCCAGAAACCAGGCTAAGAAAACCGGATTTTTCTGGAAACCCGGGTAAAGAACTTTCTATGTCTAACCAGAACAAAAAACCAGCAAAGGTTCTTTCCTGGGCTCTGCCCTTGATTCTTTTTCTGGTTCTCTGCATTCTGATTGTGAGCCTGAAACTCATAAGAATAATCAGGCAACCATTTTCGTTCAGACCTTTTTCTTTACCACCGGCTAAAGTTAGCAAGATAAATAAACTTTTTCCTCACGAGAAAAAATACCTGGCAATTGTTATTGATGACATTGGCTGGTCACTGAATCTGGCAAATCAGCTGGCGGAGATGGAGCAACCGCTCACCTTAGCGGTTCTTCCCTTTGCCTCCGAGACAAAAGCCTGTGCCCGGAGATTAAGAAAGGCAAAAAACAAGGAACTTCTTCTCCATCTACCCCTGGAAGCTAAATTGCCTGCTGTCTGCCATGACCAGGGATTGCTGAAAATGGAAATGACTGATGAGGAAATCAGAGAACAGCTGAAAAAAAACCTGGAAGCCATAGGTGAGCCTGTAGAAGGTGTAAATAATCATATGGGTTCATTTTTCACCACTGATGAAGAAAAGATGAAAATCCTTCTGGAAGCCATCAAGCAGCATGGCCTTTATTTTGTGGACAGCATGACAGCAACTAATTCCTGCGGGTACCACCTGGCGAAAAACATGGGTGTGCCAGCTGCCAGGCGGGATGTTTTTCTGGACAATTCCAGCAACCCCGAGGACATCCGTGAGCAACTTTTTCTGGCTGTGCGTCTGGCAAGAAAACATGGCCAGGCTCTGGCTATCGGGCATGCAAGAAAGGAAACAATTCAGGTCTTGAAAGAGCAGTTACCGTATCTAGAACCAGATATCCAACTGGTTCTGGTTTCTAAGATTCTTCACTGATAATTTCTCCCATGGTTATTCTGGGCATAGAAACATCCTGTGATGAGACTGGAGTGGCGATTTTGAAAGATTCTTTTCTTGCTGCTAATATCATTGCTTCCCAGGAGGATATCCACGCTGTCTATGGAGGAGTTGTACCGGAACTGGCCAGCCGCGCACACTGTAGCAGGATTGATAGACTCTGGCTACTGGCACTACAAAAAAGTGGATTGAAACCTGAATCTATCCAGGCTATAGGAGTGACTTCAGAGCCAGGATTGAAAGGTTCTCTTCTGGTAGGTGTCTGTTTTGCTGCCGGTTTATCCTACGCTCTGAAAGTACCGCTTTATACCGTCAATCATCTCCATGCACATCTGGCAGCTAACTTCCTGCATCCAGAACTATCTTTTCCCTGCCTGGGACTGGTGGTCTCAGGTGGTCACACCAGCTTCTATTTTTTGAGAGACAAAACACACCTGCGTTTAATCGGACAGACCCTGGATGATGCCTGCGGGGAAACTTTTGACAAGGTGGCACGCATGTTAAACCTGACTTACCCCGGGGGCCCAGAGATTGAAAAGATGGCTAAAACTGGTGACCCCTTCCGTTATCATTTCCCCAGGGCACTTCTTTCCAGTAATTCTTTGAACTTCAGTTTCAGTGGTTTGAAAACAGCCCTTTTATATCACATCAAAAAATATGGACAGAAGGATTTACCTGATATCTGTGCCAGCTTTCAGAAAACTGTAGGTGATATCCTGGTAGAAAAAATAAGAAGAGCTCTGGCTCGTTTCCCAGTAAAAAGTTTTCTTTTTGGTGGCGGAGTCATCAGAAACCGTTATCTCGCAGGAAGGATAACAAAGTTTCTAAAAAAGGAGGGTGTAAAGCCCTTGCTTCCACCAGCCAGCCTCTGTCTGGATAACGGAGCCATGGTGGCTATCCTGACCGCAGCTTTAATAGAAACCGGCGCAAAAGCTATTTCTGATAAGATCACTGTAGTCCCTACCAAACAGTAAGAAGAATTGCTTGCTCAGTCCACAATAATAGCTAGTTGCGTCTCACCACTAACTGCTTTATCCAGATAAATTTTGATGGCAGAAGCGTGCTCGTTATAAGTTCTGGAGAAATGATGAGTACCATCTCCCTTGGTGACAAAAAAGAGATAATCAGTTCTGGCAGGATGGAGTGCTGCAAGAAGGGATTTTTTCCCGGGATTACAGATAGGACCAGGGGGTAATCCCCGATACCGGTAGGTATTATAGGGTGAATCAATCTTTAAATCCAGAACGCTGAGTCGCGATTTATGCGTACCCAGAGCATATTCCACTGTGGCACAAATTTGTAACGGCAGCCGTTTTTTCAACCTGTTGTAAACCACCGAAGCAATTATCGGTCTTTCGCTATCAACCTGGGCTTCTTTCTCTACAATGGAAGCTACAATAACGATTTTCTTGATTTCCTTTTCTGTGAGGTCCAGTTTTTCCTGGCCATAGCAGGAAGCAAATTGTTTGTAGAAATTTTCAATCATTCTGTTGACCACCGTATCTACATTTACCTTGATAGGGAAAAAATATGTATCCGGGAAAAGAAAACCTTCCAGACCCCGTTGCCGGGCATATTCCAGAAAATCTTTTTGCGTTATAACTTTCTTTTTTTCCAGGATACTTCCAATCTCCTGACATCTGGAACCTTCTGGAATTACTATCTTGATTAACGCTACCTGACCCTGAACTAACTTGTGTATCACTGTTTTCAGGGGTGTTCTTCCATAAAATTCATAAATGCCAGACTGCAGTTTTCCCTGGACTTTCATCCTGTGAGTAAGAAAGAGAAACCAGGAAACCCTCCGAATAATATTCTCTCTCTTCAGCAAATGGGCAATTCCCACAGCTGTATAGCCCTCTGGAACCTCAACAAGTTTTGCTTCCTTAACCAGAGGAGGAACGGTTATTAATTTAATCAGCATCCAGCCGCCAGCAAAAACCATCAGGATGACAACCAGCCAGCTTCTTTTCATTTTTTCTTTTCCCGGTTAGCAATTACTTGTCTTAAAAACTCCAGAGCGGAAAAAACTGCTCTCTCTCTAATCTGGGTTCTTGTCCCGGAAAAAAGAAACCTTCTGCTTACTGTCTTTTTATCTGGAAGAACAACTGCCATCCATACCAGACCAGGAGGTTTTTCTGGGCTTGCCCCGCCGGGCCCGGCAATGCCAGTGATACTAATTGCCACATCTGCCTGACCAGCTTTTTTGGCGCCCTTAGCCATGGCCAGGGCTACTTCCTGGCTAACCGCGCCGTACTTTCTTAAAAGAGTAGGAGGGACCTTCAGCAGTCTTCTCTTCCAGCGGTTGCTGTAAGCCACTATGGAACCCTTGAAATAAACTGAACTTCCAGGGATATCAGTAATTCTGGCTCCAAGAAGCCCGCCGGTACACGATTCCGCCGCAGCCAGTGTCAGTTTTTTTTGCTGAAGAAGTTTTCCTACAATTTCTGGCAGGGTAGGGGGATTTAAACCCAGAAAAGAATCACCAAAAATTTCTTTTAATTCTTTCTCCATTTCCAGACAGAGGCTCTTATTCTCTTTTGTGGTCTGGCACAGCAATTCAATCATCCCGGGGACAGTGATAATCGTGAATTGAACTTTTTCGGAATAACGTTTCCGTAAATCACAGGATTTTTCTTCTACAAGCGATTCCGGAAGTCCAGCGATGCCAAAACGGAAATATTTCTTTTCCGAAAAATGAAAGAAATCCTTTAGAAAAGGCAAGACACACTCCACCAGCATTCCTTCCAGCTCTGAAGGTGGACCAGGAAGAAGTATTACCAGTTTTCCACTTTCTTTTTCCTCCAGCAGTAAACCAGGTGCTGTTCCCCTTTTATTCGGCAAAATCTTGCTTCCCTCAATGAGATAGGCTTGCTTTTTAGCTATTTCCGGAACCTTCACCTGCCTGTGGTGAAAATAAGCCTGGATCTTTTCCCAGATTTCTGAACTGAAAATAAGTTTCCGCTGGAAGACAGATGCGACTGCTTCACGGGTAACATCATCAAAGGTCGGTCCTAATCCGCCACTTACCAGTACCACCTGGCTGCGCGATAAAGATTCCCTGAGACAATCGGCAATTTCCTCCTGTCTATCAGGCACCACCGTATTTCTCTGGAGCATTAAACCAGCTTTAGCAAGATATTCACTTACCAGGATAACATTGGTGTTAACCTTTTCTACCAGCAGTTCCGTACCAACGCAAATAAATTCAATCCTTTCCATAGCTTTCCTTTCCAGATGAGAATTAATTTTTCTGACCGCTGAAATTATAACAGTTAAATCAATAATTTTCAGAATCGCTTCTGGTGGAGGATACTTGCACCAGCAAGAGAAATAACGGAAACTGATTTTCTCTCCAGGTGTCCCGTGCCAGACCGGCAGCACCCTTTTTACGCAAACATGCACTCCTGATTAGAAAAAAGCAACAGTTAACTTTTTCCGCCAGATGGAGCCGGTTTCGGTCTTCAGGAACAACATTGCCCGACTATTGTATAAAATATCTCCCGGCTGCCCGGGCAAGGAAATATGAGTATCACCAGTTTCTCTCACCTTCATCTGTTACCTGCTGAAGGAAGTTTTACCCTCGGTCCTACTGCAGCATGACCATCAGGGTAAAGAACAGCAAAACCAGCCATGTGTGGTGCTGGTATGTCCTCCTTTACCGCTGTCATTTCAGTCATCAACCAGGTGGATTTCCCTAATGAGCTTAAATCCCTGCCGTTAACAGTATCATTCCAGATATAGTTTATACCGCGGGTATTTAACTCAGCGGGTAAACACGGACAGAAAAAAATCTCTCTGGTGACTCCATAGGAACGAAGAATGCCGGGCAGTCCCCTGACATCTGTGGCAGAATCAGGGAAAAATTTTGCTGGCGGTGCAGTACCCTGGTCCTGGACAAACATGTTCACAGCCAGATAAATCTGCTTCAAGTTGTTCAGACACTGAACTTCCTTCCCCTTTTTTATTGCCTGATATGCCGTGGTGGAGACAGCGGAAACAAGGGCACTGACTGCCATCAATTCTATCAGGGTAAATCCTTTCTTTCTTCTATCCATCTTTCGCCTTCCTTTCTCCTTAAAAGGATAACACCCAACTCCACAGCTGTCAAATTTATGCACTCGTTTCTTTATCCCTCTTCAAATTCTCCTTTGCCAGACGGAGAAAAACAAAATAGATTCCCCCTCATCGGTAAAGAGGGGCTGGGGGAGATTTAAATCCTTCTTGCCTCTCCCTTTACGAAAGGGAGAAACTTTTGATGTAGATGCCTCTTTCCAGAAGATGTGGTCGCAAGCTTTGATTTTTTTGTCCCTGCCTTGTAAAGGATGGTAGGAAAGCTTTCTGGTAAAAAACAAATATTTTTCTCTCCCTGAGTGTATGGTAAACTACAGGTAAAAAGACAAATCAATGTCTAAATTAGAAAAATTTTTTCGCTGTCTGAAAGCACTGCAGGGATTAATCCTTTTTTCTGCCCTTTTCCATCTTTTCCTTTTAACTGTTATTGCTTTGCGGGAGCACAACCTTACCTACCTTAATTATTTTTACATTCTGGACCTGCATTACTTCTTTCCCTGGCTTGTGACCGGTAAGTTCAGTCACCTGCTTTCCTTTTTCACCATGGCGTTAATCTATTTTCTCATGTATCGGCTTATAGCTTATCTCAGCCAGGTGGAAAACAAACTGAAAGGACAAAAATGATGAAATGTGGTTTTGGTCGGGCAGATATTACTCCGAGGATTGGGGTGGAGCTGTGCGGCTTTGGACCTTTCCTTAACAGACATTCTATCGGTGTACGGGATAGACTCTGGGCAAGGGCACTGGCTCTGGAAGTTGCAGGAAGCAAACTCCTACTTGTTTCCTGCGACCTGATTGGTATTGATTTGAAAACAACCTCCCTTGTAAGAGCTCTGGTAAAAGAAAAAACAGGCTGGCCAGAGGATGCTATTATGATTCACTGTACCCACACCCATAGCGGTCCGGCAACCATTGATCTGATAGGCTGGGGACAGCCTGACCCGGTTTACCGCGAGATTCTTCCTTACCGGGTAACCGAGGCTTGTTTTCAGGCGGTAAAAAATCTTATTGTTGCCAGTTTAGCATACCGGGAAGTAGAATGCCCGGGTATTGGTCAAAACCGCGAGTATGACCGTGATGCCTTACCACTGGAAGAAGTGCTCAAACCTGACTGGAGACCTGCCCGACCAGATTTAACTGATACCACCTGCCACGTTTTTGTTTTTCAGAAAGACAATACCATACTGGGATTCCTCAGTTATTTCGGGTGCCATCCTGTAGTCTGCTGCAGCCAGACAAGGTGGATCCACGGTGATTACTGCGGTATAGCCACCAATCAGGTAGAAAGGGATTTCCCTGGTTCCACAGGCCTTTTCCTTCAGGGGGCTCTGGGTGATGTCAATACCTGCGTGGTTCATAAACCAGAACAGGAATCCCTGCTGGCTCTGGATGAAATTGCTGGCCGCTATGCCAGAGTATTAAGACGCGGACTGGCTGAAGCCTTGCCGGTGAAAGTTGATACATTAAAGGTCGTGAGAAAGAAAGTGAAATTTCTCCGTCAACACTGGTCAGTACAGGAAATAAAAAAAAGATGTAGACAGCAGGAAAAAATTCTGCATGGACCTGGTGCCAGTGACGGGGACAAAAATGTCAGAATGGCCATGGTTTATCTCCTGGCGCTAAGACAGATGCTGGAGGCAAGAAAAACAGCACTTTGCCTGCAACCAGAAACTGAAATCCAGGGTTTTCGTCTGGGATCTTTTCTTTTTCTTGCTGCCCCTTTTGAAATTTTCCAGGCGATAAAAAATGATGTCCGGGATTACTTCCAATCGCAAAAAACACTGGTTATGAGTCTCACCAACGATTGTCTCGGTTATGCGCCTGACAGAACAGCAGAGAAAAGGGGTGGTTATGCAGCCCAGGCAGTGCCGTTAATCCTTGGTTCTTTACCTTTCCGTAAGATTCACCAGCAACTGGTGAAACAACTTATCAGTCTGGGTGAAGATTTAAGGTAACAAGAAATAATTGAGACAGGTGAAGACCGGACAGACTTTTCTTTTAATTGTTCTGGTGATTGTGGGTATTGCAAGCATGCTGCTGCTTTTGCTTCTGCCTACTACTGTTTCCATCCAGGAGGCAGAAAAGAGGTTAATCTGCCTGAAGAACTTAAAAAACATAGGTCAGGCGCTACAGATGTACGCAGTTGACTTTAATGGCTATCTACCCCTGGAGGCAAATTCCAGCAATCTTCTGTGGGACGGAACAAGACGGTTAAAGGTTAACCTGGGTCAGCTTTATCCTGGCTATCTCAAACAACCTCAAAAATCCTGGTACTGTCCTGCTCAACGCTACTATCGAGAAAGTCATCCGGATTTTGGATTCACAGCCTTCGGGGTAGCCGGGAAGAAAGCATACGGCAGTTATTTTGTCCGGGGTGCATTGCAGTTTGACGAATCATTAACTCCAGATTCACCTTTCTTACCTACCAGTTATCCGGAAAAGATAGCCTGGGTTGCTGATTACAATATTCCAGACAGTGAAGTTTGCGCCCATAAGGGTAGGGGGGTCTTTGTGCTTCTGAAAGATGGCTCTGTTCACTTTGCTTCCGGGACCTATAGCAGCAGTTCTCCTGCTGACCCTTACGGTCAACTTTTCTGGAAATCTCTGGACAGCAGGTTTGCCAGCAGGGTGCAGACTACAGAAAAGACTTCCCCGGAGACAACGACAGCACCATAAAAGTACTTTCAATTTTTTCTAATTCTTGCGGCAGGTAGTTTCATCAGCAGAAAAACTATTCCTCCAGCAGTACTTTGCAGCAACACAGAAGCAAGAACCAGAAGGGATAGCGCCAGGGAAGTCTGGCTACCTAAATACCGGGAGAAGAAAAAAACATAACTGTACTCCCTCACACCCAGTCCGCCAAGTGAAGGTATAACTGTAGCTGCCCAGATTAAAGGAACATAAATAAAAAATATCCTGAGACTGACACCAAATGTTGCCGGCGGGAAAAGTGACTTCGCCATAAGATACTGTGCCCCGATAGAAACTATCTGCAGCAGGAAACTAACCCCTACTGCCGGGATAAATATCCTTCGCTGGCTGCAATAAAGGAAACCTGCCCGATAAATGTGTTTCCACCGTTTTCTTAAAGAAGAGGGAAATATCCGGAGCAAGAAAGAGAAACGCACAGCCAGTTTCTCAGAGGATAAAAGCATAAAAGCAAGGCAGCAAAAAATAAAAAAAATAAGGACCAGAAAAGTTACCCGCCTGTCAAGTCCAGGAGTAAGCAGAATGGCTATCAGTGCCATCGTAAGAACCGTTAATGTCCCGATAAATCTATCCACCAGAACAGAACTGCCTAAAAGCAATTTTTTTTCCTGGTTACGGACCAGAAAAAAAACCTTTGCCAGGTCTCCACCAGCCCCGGTAGGTAAAAAAATATTAAAGAAAAGTCCGACCATGGTCATCTGCCAGATGAGGAAAAAAGGGAAAATGTAGTTTTCTCTCACTGCCTGTAGCAGGAGATACCAGCGGCAGGCAAGAAACAGAGTAAGAGATAATATCAGCAGATAGGCAAGAAACAGAAGAGATAAATCAGCAGATTTAAAGATAGTTAGCAAAAATTTAAGGTCAACTTTCTTCAGCACCAGAAACAAAAATCCAGAACTGATGATAATTTTCAGGGCAGGAGCCAGCATCCTCTTCATTTGTCGAGGCCCGTCCTCTGCAGAAGGTGGAGGAAGGCTGTGGCAAAATTTTTGGCTGCAGATGGTCCATTGGCAGTCACAATCAGGCCATCAGTGACAACTTCCTCAGCAGAATAGATAACTCCTGACTGCCTCAGTACTTCCGCAGCACTTACATAGACAGTTGCTTTTTTCCCCTGGAGAACCCCTGCTTTCGCCAGAATGACCGGAGCCAGACAGATTGCACCCACAGGTTTTTTCTGACGGACAAACTCCTGGACGAGAAGATGTAACCTTTCGTTCTCATAAAGACTTGTTGTCCCGGAACCACCAACCAAAATGAGCCCGTCAAAATTCTGGCTTTTAACATCATTCAGGTTTTTTTCCACGCCTACCTTCAAACCAAGCATTCCAGTAGCCATCCCTGTTTGTGTGGAGACTACCTCTACCTGATACCCGGCTTTCTCCAGGATTTGCCGTGGTATTCTGTATTCTTCGTCTCTGAAGTCACGCCAGGCAATTACCATCAGTACAATTTTGGCAGCAGCCAGAACCATTTTACCCCCTTTGCTGTATGCTCTTTTCCTCCCGTACTCTTGCTACTTTGTCCAGAATGCCGTTTACAAAATACGGTGATTCGTCGCCACTATATAACCTGGCAATTTCAATGGCTTCGTTTATCACCACTGCTTTCGGTACATCTGGAGAGAAAAACAGCTCCCAGACGCCTATCCTTAAAATATTCCTATCCACCATACCCATCCGTTCCAGTTGCCAGTTAAGCGCTGCCTCAGATATCAACCGGTCAATCTCTGAAAGATTTTCCATGACTCCATGGACAACTTTTTCTGCATAACTTTTTACTCCCTGGCTCCGTACAGAACTGGCTTCCCAGAATTCTTTTAACAGAACTTCTACCGGTTGTTCTCTCATTTCCCTCTGGTAGAGTATCTTCAGAGCACATTCTCTTGCCAGCCTTCTTTCCATCTTCATCCGGATTATCTCTTGTTCTGCTCTAACATTGCAGCCACCTGCGCCATTTCAATAGCGCTTAAAGCAGCATGCCAGCCTTTGTTTCCCTGTTTGGTGCCAGCACGTTCTGTTGCCTGTTCAATAGTATCAGCAGTGATGATACCAAAAGTTACCGGTGTCTTCTGGCTGAGATTAAGATGGGCTACTGCTCTGGTCACCTGAGAAGCCACATACTCAAAATGAGGTGTTGCCCCGCGGATAATGGTACCCAGACAGATAACAGCATCGTAATTACCTGTCTCCACCATTCTGGCCGCCCCATAGACAATCTCCACTGCTCCTGGCACCCAGACGACATCAATATCTTTTTCCTCCGCCCGGTGTCTCAGAAGACAATCCAGTGCTCCTTCCAACAACCTTCTGGTAATGAAATCATTAAAACGGCTGACAACAATACCAAATTTCTTACCCCTGGCATCAAGCATTCCCTCTTTTACATTCATGATTCCTCCTCCTTTTTCAGTTCCAGAAGATGATGCAGCTTTTCTTTCTTTGTCTTCAAATATCTGCAAGAGTACCGCGTAGGTGCCACAGTGATGGGGACGCGGGCAACAACCTTCAGTCCATAACCCTCCAGTCCAACAATTTTTCTCGGATTATTGGTCATCAGACGAATCCGGGTCAAACCCAGATCAGAGAGAATCTGAGCACCTATACCGTAGTCTCTCAAATCATCAGGAAAACCAAGTTTCAAGTTGGCTTCCACCGTATCCAGTTTTTTCTCATCCTGCAGCAGATAAGCCCGCAGTTTGTTTTCCAGACCGATGCCACGGCCTTCCTGCGGAAGATAGATAAGTACTCCCCTTCCTTCCTTTTCTATCATCCTTAAAGCCTGGTGCAACTGCTGCCCGCAATCACAGCGCAGAGAGTGAAAAATGTCACCGGTCAGACACTGGGAGTGCACTCTTACCAGGATACTATCCTGAGAATTTTTCAGGGAAAGGTCTCCCTTCACCACAGCCAGATGGTTATTACCGGAAACTAAATCCTGGTAAAGGCTCAATCTGAAACTCCCGAATGCTGTCGGCAGGAAAACAGAAAGCACCCTCTTAATCAGTTTCTCTCTTAACCTGCGGTAAGCAATCAAGTCCCTCACAGAAATCAAAGAAAGTTTATACTTTCTCGCAAATCTAATGAGCTGTGGTAAACGAGCCATCGTGCCATCAGAATTCAAAATTTCACACATTACCCCGGCTGGTAACATGCCTGCCAGCCGGGCTAAGTCCACAGCTGCTTCCGTATGTCCAGCCCTTACCAGAACGCCACCGGGTTTGGCTCTGATAGGAAAGATATGTCCTGGTCGTGCCAGGTCCTCTGGTCTGGTCTTCGGACAAACAAGCAGTTTTACTGTTCTGGCTCTATCATGAGCAGAAATACCTGTAGTGACACCTCTGGCGGCATCCACCGAAACAGTAAAATCGGTCTGGTGTAAGGCAGTATTGTCTGGCACCATGGGCGGTAGTTTCAATTTCTCCAGCCTCTCCGGAAGCAAAGCCACACAGATTAATCCCCTTGCCTGCTTTGCCATAAAATTAATGGCAGCCGGTGTCACTTTTTCCGCGGCAATAATCAAATCACCCTCATTTTCCCTGTTTTCATCATCCACCACTATCACAGGTTGCCCCTTCCGGAGATTTTTGATGGCCTGTTCAATGGGAGAAAAGATTCGTGAATCTTTCTTTTTTTTCACCATAAAACTTTTTACCTCTCTTTCCAGAGTTTATCCAGATATTTAGCCAGAATGTCTGTCTCCACGTTGACCCACGACCCGACTCTCTTAAATGCCAGAGTTGTGTTTGCTAAAGTGTAAGGTACCAGGTAGAAGCTCGCCAGTCCACCGTCCAGTTCCGCTACAGTCAAAGAAACTCCATCCACTCCCAGGTTGCCGCGTCTTACAACGTACCGGAGATGGTTATAATCTATTTTTATCTTCATCAAAGCAGAATCTCCTGTGCGCTGGAAAAAAAGTATAGAGGTTTGAAAATCAATGTGTCCGGTGAGTAGATGTCCTCCCAGCCGGCCTCCAAAAGTCAAAGCCCGTTCCAGGTTGACTGGCTCACCAATTTCTATTCTACCCAGCGTAGTCTCCTTCTGGGTCTGACTGCTGAGCCAGACTACGAAGGTATTTGCCTGCTTGCCTTCCACTGTAAGACAGACACCGTTAACAGCCACACTTTCTCCTTCCTTCAGCTCCGGAGTAACCCTTTTCCCTGCAATGACAATCTGCAGTAAACTGCCTGAAAAACTGCGCCTTACAACCCTGCCAACTTCTTCTACTATTCCGGAAAACATGGGTATCCTTCAATCAAAAGGTCGTCACCAAAACGTTTTACTGATAGTTCCTCCAGAAACGGTGCCGGGTTCAGATTTTCGCGGTCAGGGACTGACAGAGGAGACAGGGAATGAGTACCGGCAATAAACTTGTTCCCTACAAAAATCATCACTCTGTCCACCAGCCGTTTCTCCCAGAAACAACTGAGTACCTTCTGACCTCCCTCTACCAGAACAATCGCTATTTTCTCACTCCAGAGATACTTACAGACTTCTTCCAGATTTAAAAATTCTCTGTCAGAGCTGACCTTAAAAACAGAGCAGTTCGCCTGAGTAAACTGCCTGACTTTTTCTTCAGGTGCCAGATGTGAAGTAAAGATAATCACCCGGCTGGCTGAATGAGAAAAAATCCTCGCACAGCAGGGCGTTTGTAACCTGGTATCCAGGATAACCTTTGTATAACGTTTCCTCTCCAGAAGGGAACGCCGTGTTTGAAAGCGTGGAAGCTGGTAATCAAGAAACGGGTCATCCCTGATGATCGTGTTTACTCCGACTAAAATGGCATCACAGGTAAAACGAAAGGAACGAACCCAGTGCCTTGTCTCTTCTGTTGTAATCCAGCAGGAATCACCGGCGCAGGTGGCAATCTTACCATCAAGACTCATCGCCCATTTCAGAATAATGTAAGGCCTTCTGTGTTTAACTGCAATCAGATATGCTTCGTTCAACCTGGTGGCTTCTTTCTCCAGGTAACCTTTTCTCACCTTGATACCCTTTTTTTCCAGAAATTCAAAACCTTTTCCGTTGACCAGCGGGTTAGGGTCCTGAAGACAGCAGATTACTTCCTTAATACCAGCATCTACAATAGCCTGGACACAAGGCGGTGTTTTGCCGTAATGACAGCATGGCTCCAGTGTAACATAAAGAGTGGCTCCTTTTGCTTTAGCCCCTGCCTGTTTTAATGCCTCCACCTCAGCATGAGCCAGGCCATATGCCTGATGCCAGCCCCGACCTATCACCTGTTTACCTTTTACCACCAGAGCACCAACCAGCGGATTAGGACTGACCAGCCCTTCGCCTCTTTTTGCCAGTTTTAGCGCTTCTTTCAAGAATTTTTCGTGCTCCATAATACCTGCATTGCCTACCTCATTTCCTGACCACCAGTCACATTAATTGCCTGCCCGGTCATATAGGAAGAACGTTTATCACAAAGAAAAACTACCACATTAATGACATCTTCGTAGGTGCAGGGTCGCCCCAGCGGAACCTGGTCAATATATCTTTGTCTTACCTGTTCTTTCGTAATTCCCCATTTCCTGGCATACTGCTCATAAAGACTTTCCACCCAGAGCGGACTGTCCAGAAGGTTTCCCGGACACACAGCGTTAACCCTTACATTGTATGCAGCTAAGTCAAGAGCCATAGACTGGGTAAGGCCAATACCACCAAACTTACTGGCAGCATAGGCACTGTTACGGAAACTCCCCTTTTTCCCTGACTTGGAATTAATCTGGACTATGACCCCGGAACGTTGTTGTTTCATTACCCGGGCAGCATACTTGGCGCAAATAAAATAGCCGGTAAGATTAACTTCAATAATTTTGCGCCAGACATCTTCCGGAAACTCCGTGACCTCATAAGAGTGAAGAATCCCGGCGTTGGCTATCAAAATATCAAGGTGGCCAAAACTGTCAGCAATCAGTTTTACCTGCTCCTGTACTGCCTGACTGTCGGTAACATCCACTACTGCTGGCAGGCCACAACAGCCGTACTCATTCTTCAGTTTTTCTGCCACCTGGAAAACCCATTCCTGTACAATATCCCAGGGACAGACAACCGCACCTTCTTTTGCCAGACCATAGCAGATAGCCTCACCCAGCCCCCGGCCTGCCCCGGTAACAATGGCTACCTGGTCTTTCAATACTTTTTCCTCCATCCTGCCGCTCCTTTTTCTTTACTCCAGTTTAATCACTGCCTTTAACACCTCCCCTTTTTTTACCATACTGATAGCCCGGGTAATCTCCTCCAGAGGGAAAACCCTGGTAATGAACCTGTCTGCAGGAATCTTCCCTGAAGAAATAAGACTGGCAGCCTGCAGATAATCCTTCCTGTTAGAAGCAAAAGCCCCAAAAACAGAGATTTCTTTATAGTGAATGAGATTGGCATCTATGGTAATCAAAGAATCATCCCTGGGCAAACCTCCGAAAAGACTGAGCCGACCACCGGGTGCTAAAATATCCAGTCCATCCAGTTGAGCCTGTTTCACCGGGCAGGCAGTAATGACCACATCAGCTCCTAACCCGGAAGTCATTTTCCAGATTTCCTGTTTAAGATTTATCTTGCCGGGATTCCACAAGATAAGGCCTGCAAAATTCTGACCAAACCGCACCAGCCTATCAAAATCAGGGTCAATCACTATGGTGGTGGCACCTTTAGCTTTTGCCAGAGACGCGTGCATCAGACCAATAGGACCTCCACCAAAAATCACGACAGTTTCCCCTTCTTTTATCTCCAGATAATTCTGACCGTTAATTACACAGGAAAGGGGTTCAATCATACTGCCCTGTAATAAGGAAACTCCATCTGGAAGTTTGATGATTGCTTCCTGCTGGACTGCCTCTTCCGGAACAATTAGGTAACGGGCAAAACCACCTGGCCAGTAATAACCTATCGCCCTTGTCTGTAAACAAAGGTTGTAGCGGCCCCGGCGACAGAGCGCGCATTTCCCGCAGCCAACAGAGGTTACCACAGTGACAGCATCGCCCACCTGAAAATTTTTCTTATCCACACCTTTGCCTATTTTTTCCACCACACCGGTAATTTCATGTCCGATAATGGCTGGGGGAGTAACCTTTTTGTGCCCGTGGAAGAAAATGCGTACATCTGTCCCGCAGACAGCACAATAAGCAACTTTAATGAGTACTTCCTTCTCCCCAGGGCTTTTTTCCGGCCAGTCTGCTACCCGGATATCCTGCTGACCATAATAGATAGCCGCTTTCATTTTTTCTCCTTCCTTAACTTATGGGTTAAAATTTTCAGTATGAGCAAACTCCTTCTTTTACTCTGTGCGATTCTTTGCTGTCCTGTCAGGGCATCCTCCCCCTCTGTTTATTTTACTCCACACCAGGCTGTTGACCAACTGGTTCTAAAAACTGCTGAAAAAACCCGACATAAAATTTACCTGGCCTGCTATAATTTTTCCTGGAAACCACTCCAGGACGTGCTTGTTCAATTAAAAAAGAAAAACGTTCAGGTGCAAATACTGGTGGAAAATTTAAGTCCAAACTTTCCTCAGGAATTACTTACCTCTGTCAAAACTGATTTTTCTCCTTCCCTTTTCCACGCCAAGTTCATCACTGTAGATGGCAGGTACCTGCTTATCGGTTCTCTTAATTTCAGTAGTGATAGTCTCTTCCTTAACCACAATAACATTTTAGTTTTTGAGGACCCGCAACTAACCAGTACCTTTGAAAAAAGGTTTCAGGCATGGTATGAGGATAAACCAGGACCTGCTTTTTACCAGAAGGGAAACGTTACGGCTGCTTTCTCTCCTCACTGTGACTGTGAGACAGCGATTTGTAACACCTTACAGCATGCCAGGCAGAGTATTCATTTTCTCCAGTTTCAATTTACTTCCCGGCCAGTAGCAGAAATTTTAGTAAAAAAATCTCTCACTGGATGCCAGGTTTTCGGTCTTATAGAAGCAACTACCAGCGGAGACTTTTCTGTCTTTCCCTTCCTTTTTGATTTAGGAGTAAACATCAGACGCACCCTTTTAGCCGGACTTCTTCATGACAAGAGTTTCATTGTTGATGGCAGAACCGTTATCACCGGCTCCTACAACCCTACGGCCAGTGCCAGAAAAAACAAAGAGTGTTTGCTTATCATTCAGGACGAAGACTTAGCCAGAAATTTTATGCGGGAATGGAAAAGGTTGTGGCGCTGGAAGAGTCTGCCGGAAAAACTTATTTTCCCCTGAAAGTTTTCTCTGCCAGTTTCAGGTTTGTTATTGCCGGCTGAAAATCAGGATTAGCCTGCAGAATTTTTTTCCAGAGGGAAATTGCCTCCTGAATCTGGTTATTGTTAGCCAGACAAACCGCTAAGTCATTCATCAGTTCAGGATTTCCTGGCAGAAGCTTCAGACACTGCTGGTAAATCTGAATTGCCTGACTGTGTCTACCGAGCAACTGATACATTTTTCCCAGATTCTGCAGGAAGGCAACTTCCTTAGGATTTAAACGGCAGGCTTTCTCCCACTCTGAAAGAGCCTTCTCATTTTCCCCTTTTTGCTGGTAGACAATGGCTAAAAGATTATGTGCCTGGGCATCTTCAGGCTTCAGAGAAATGGCATGATGCAGAAATCTTTCCGCCCGGGTTAGCTCTCCCTTTTTCCAGAGTAGCATCCCTGCCAGGCGAAAACCAGGCTGAAAAGAAGGTGACGTCTTCACAATTACGGACAGGTGATTGAGGGCAGTGGCAATATCACCTTTTTCGCTGGCAATCAATGCCAGGTCATATCTCAACTGTGGATGAATTGGGTTCACTTCCAGTGCCCTTTTGTAAAAGGACATTGCTTTTTCTTCTTCACCCAGCGCCCGGAAAGTTCTGGCTAAACCAAGTAAGGCATTCATATACCGTGGCTCCAGTTCCAGCGCTTTTTCAAACTCACTGACAGCCTCCTGCAAACGTCCCCCGGCTGAGAGTGCCTGTCCCAGACTGTTATGCGGTCGGGCTTTCCCGGGACTTTTTTTAACGGCATCAGACCAGAGGGAAATATTACTCTGCCACACCTTATTGCGTCTACACGTTAAATAGCCATAAGCGGGCAGAATCAGCAATATGATTGTCAGAAAAATCCAGGAGTACCTTTTCCTCAACACCCAGCAACAACCGCTGGCTACAGCCAGAGAAAACGAAAACATTGGCAGGTAAAGTCGGTGTTCAAAAATAACATCAGCAATAGGGATAAAACTACTTTCTACCAGCAGCGTAACAAAAAACCAGCCTATTAAAAAAGCATGTAATCTCTTCTGGCGAAAGTACAACCATATCGCCTCACAAATTAAAAAAAGAATTAAAACAAAGCTGAGATAAACCGGGGGTTGTGTCAAACTGTAATAAACAGGATAATCATAGTCAATATTCTGGTTGAAAGGCAGGACCAACAACCTTAGATATGTAATAATCACGCGCCACTGGGTAAACAGGTATTGATACCAGCTAATCGTTCCTCCAGGCTCAGCGAACCTTAACCAGCTTAACTGTTCCGTTCTGCTGCGTACAATAAAACTTAACGGAATAAAAAGGGTAATCAAAAAAAAGGGGACCAGATATTTCGCACGCCTGCGCAGGTCTTGAGAGAAAAAACTTACCTCCAGCAGTAACAAGGCTAAAGGCAAACTGAAACTGTTTTCCTTGGTAAGCACTGCCAGAATCATTAAAAAGATAGCACCTGCATAACTTATCACACCACAAATACCGCTGCGGAACAACCCGTAAAGCAAAACAGTTCCCAGATAAAAAAAGGCAACCATTACCGTACAGCGCTGGGAAATGTAAGTTACCGCAGAAGTCTGAAGAGGATGAAGTGCGAAAACCATAGCTGCCAGCCAGGCGCAAAACTCTTTTTCCAGAGAAAAATTTCCCTGCGGGAGACAAGACTGCCGGAAACGTTGATTCTCGCTGAGTAAAAACCTGGTAAGCAGCCACACCAGAAGCACTGTTAGAATGTGCCAGGTGATACTGGTAACATGATAAGAAAAAACATTTAAGCAGCCGCGCTGGTAGTCAAGAGCAAAGGAAAGCATAGTTAAAAATCTCGTCCTGCTGTATCGCCAGAGTGAAGAAATTCTTAAGGGTGAACGGATGACCGGATTTTCCGTGATGCAGCGAGCATCATCAAGTACCCAGGGAACGGAAAGGCTATTAAGATAGACACCAATTGTACTAACTATCAGGATAAAGAAAAGCAAAATTCTTAACCGGGGAAAAGACCTTTCCTGCAAACAGGAATCTGAACAAAACTTAGTACAGTTGGCGGCTGCCACGTTTAGATTTTCCCCAGCAGTAAAGTTTCAATACCTGGCTGACAGTTTGCGCCAGAAAGATTTTTGCTTTAGCCATCGCCAGCCTGGTGCTGACAGGACCAGGGACAATACTGAAAAAACTTCTTCTTCCCCTTGCCAGTCTGAAACCTTTTTCGGAAATGGAACCGGCAAAGGCAATCACCGGAAGATGATACTTTTCCGCCAGATGAAAAACCGCATAAAGTGCCTTCCCGTATTCTACCTGCTCATCAAGACTACCTTCTCCAGTTATGACCAGGTCGCTTCTGGCTAATTTGTTCTCAAAACTACCCCATTCCAGAATGGTCTCTATCCCGGAGACAATTCTCACATTAAGAAAACCGTACAGACCAGCAGCAATACCACCAGCCGCACCACCGCCGGCAATGGTCAGGATATTTTTTCCGGTGACCTTTTTTACTACTCCAGCATAATGCTTCAATCCTTTGTCCAGCCGCCTGACTATTTCCTCACTGGCACCTTTCTGCGGTGCATAGATATATGCTGCCCCCTTTCTGCCAGTCAAGACATTGCGTACATCGGTCATAATAATCAGTTGCGCCTTTTTGACTTCCGCAGGCAGACCAGAAGCATCAATCTGATAAATTCTCTCTAAATCTTCTCCTTTCCCGGGCCAGAGTATTTGATGGGAACGGGTAAAAAACTTCACTCCCAGAGCCGTAAGAGCACCTATACCTCCGTCATTGGTAGCACTTCCTCCCACACCCAGATAAATTTTCTGGCAGCCAGCTTTGACAGCCGAAAGAATCATTTCCCCTACACCATAGGTGGTAGTATACAAAGGATTACGTGCCGAAGAAGGAACCAGAGTCAAACCGGAAGTTTGCGCCAGCTCTAAATAAGCTTTATCTCCTTTTTTCAACCAGAAGACCTTTTTTTTCCTTGTCAGCGCATCAAGAGCCGCCAACCACTGCTTTTTACCACCTATCAGTTTCTGGATTACCTGTAGTGTCCCTTCGCCACCGTCTGCCAGAGGAAAAGTTTCCACTTCCGCCTGCGGTAGAATTTTGCCCGCGGCCTGGGCTATGATTCCGGCTGCCTGGATACTACTTAAACTACCCTTGAAGGAAGCAGGAGCTACAAGGATTCTCATGAAGAATTATTTCACCCGGGCTGCCCAGACCTTAAGAAAATTCTTCAGCGACCGGTCATAGGTCTTCTCAGCATCCGGCGGGAAAAGACATCCTGGTAATTGCTTCTGTGACCAGTGGTAGTGAAGACACTCGCAGCAGATACCCTGCCGGGAACATCCAGAGTAGCTGCAACTACATCTTTCCAGATTCTTTTTCTTATTTGCGCACTCCGCCATACTGCCTCCTTTAAGTTAAGTAATATTTTTCTTCACTAAATCAGCGACTGTCAGTTCATCCAGACCCTGGCTGGCAAAAAGAGCATCAGGCGTTCCGGAACTACCATACCGACTGATACCCAGCCGCAAGAATTTCCCCTGATAATTTCTTTCACTCAGATAAAGAGCTACTGTTGCACCAAGACCTGTATCCCGGTGATGGTCCTCATAAGTTACTATCAATCCAGTCTTCATTGCCCTGGTTAATACTTCCTCGTCCGGCACCAGCGGGCAGGACATATTTACCACCGCTATTTCTATTCCTTCCTTTTTCAGCAATTGATAAACCTGGGCAGCCCTGGGAACCATGGCACCCATAGTAATAAGACAGCCACTTTTTCCTTCCTTTAAAATATCAGCCTTTCCGTATACAAACCGGTAATCTTTCCCAAAAAAAGGTTCCCCTGATTCTTTTGTGACTACAGGAATCTTAGAACGACCCATTCCCACAAAGAAATTTCCTGGCTGGGAGGCGATGTAACGGACTACCGCATCAGTCTGGTTTGGGTCTGCAGGAATAATAACCTTAAAACCAAAAAGATTACGCAGCAGTCCCAGATAGTCAATACACTGATGGGTCTTACCATCTTCTCCTACATCCAGACCAACATGCGTACAAACCAGTTTCAGGTGAGTGCTGTTACAATCATTTAACCTCTGCTGGTTAAAAGTCTCATCCACCCCAAAAACACCAAAATCAGAAAAGAAACTCACCAGCTGCTCAATGGAAAGTACTCCAGCCAGGGTGGCAGCGTGGTGCTCCTGGACTCCTGCCTGAAAAAACCTTTCCGAAAACTCCTTTTCAAACAAATCTGTTTTCACGGAAGAAGCTAAGTCGCAATCCACGACAACAAAAATTCCCTGCTGGTTATCCTTATTTGCCCTGGCTAACTCAAGTAATGCCTGACCGTACGCTGTGCGGTTATCTGTCTTGTCAGTGGCAGAGTAGATATGACGAGCTCCTGTTTCTACCTTACACTTCCACTGAAAATTCGCCTCCGGGAAAACCCATTTTTTCTGTCGCAGCAGCCTGTACTTTTCCAGAGATGGTGTTAGTCCCAGTTCTGCCATGGCTTTCTCATACTCCTGCTGGCTCAAAGGTTTCCCGTGATACTGATGTTTGTTCTCCATAAAGGAGACACCATGCCCGATAATGGTGCGGGCAATAATACAGACTGGTTTGGCACTTTGCACAGAAAAACGTAAGGCAGAGTATAAAGCGGAGAAGTCATGACCATCTACTTCCACTACCTCCCAGCCATCAGCCCGGTAATTGCTACAGATAGAGCAAGGCATTACCTTCTCAGTATTACCACTGATTTGTATCCGGTTATAATCCACCACAACCGTAATATTGTTCAAACCATACTTAACGGCAAATCTTCTGGCTTCACCTACCTGACCTTTGGTCTGCTCTCCATCACTCATTAAAACAAAGACGTGGCTTGCCCGGTTATGAATTCTGGAAGACAGAGCAAAACCGCAACCTGCTGATAACCCCTGACCTAAATTACCTGTTCCCCATTCTACTCCTGGTACCTTGCGGACGATATGCCCATCAAAAATAGAACCTTCCAGCCGAAAGGTAGAAATTGCTGCCTCTAAATCACAAAATCCTAATCTTCCCAGCACTGAGTAAACCCCGGGAGAAGTGTGTCCGTGGCTGATGACAATTCTGTCTCTCTCAGGGTCAGTAACCAGGTCCGGTCCAATTTTTGCGCAGGAGTAAACTGTCAGGTAGATATCCAGACTGGACATAGACCCACCGGGGTGGCCGGAACCTGCCAGGGTGGTCATCGTAAGTATATCTCCCTTGCAAAGACGACTTAACTCTTTCAACCTTTCTCTCTCTTTTTCAGGCAATTCCTCCCATATAAATCTTTCCATTCTTTCTCCTTTTTACGCAGGTAATTGATTATAACTGGCTGGCTTACTTCAGGCAAAAAAGTCAGCGTGTGCTATCCTGCACTTTCGTCTGTGGTTTTACTTTCTGGTAATATTCTGCATGCCGTTTCCAGGAAGTTAAAACTCCTAATTTTTCTGCCAGTTTCTTAGCCACTACTTCACAATCAGGTCCAGAGATTCCTTTAATGGTAAACTCAACCTTGCCTTCAGGGGAAATGATAAGCTCAATTTCTTGCTTCGAAGCCATTTATCTCCACCTCCTGGCAACTAATCTGATGGTCTGGTTAGCACCTTGTTTTTCTTCCACAATAGTATAACCCTCCTGTAATAATTTTTCCCTGACCGCTAAATACGCATATCTCTGTTTTAGCCGGTTAACCATTTCTTTTTGCCTGTGGTAAGAAACCCCACTGCTGGCAGTGAAAACTGTTTCGTAAGTACCGTCTTTCTTTTTTATCAACCCGATGGTCTGACCCTCCGCATCCCTGATAAGAATGTCCACCATTACTTTCTGACCATCAGCTTTAATTATCTCCACAGTCTTCTGCTGCCCGGCTTTCTCTTCTTCTATAATTTTGTGGTAAAAATGCAGTTCTTCCAGCGCCTTTTGCAGTAACACCAGACTTGCCATGCACAATTCTAAGCTTCCACACCCACTCATCGTCTTTCCTTTTAATAAAAACTTCTCCACCGGCTGAACTGGCCGGGGTCTACTCCTAAAGCCAACGTAGCCATCCCACCAATAATTAAAAGCCCTGCCACCACAGCCAGAACCAGCAACCAGCCAGAGATTGCTCCTTTTGCTGTCCAGAGAATAGTTCTGAAAATAAACATTAACAATCCCCCGGAAAAAAGTAAAGCTGCTGCTACGGCGCTGTACTTCCTTTTTTCTACTTCCCGCTCCAGTTTAAGTCCCATTTCTGCCTGCCTTATCTTCATTTCGTTAATAATCTGCTGGACTTTTTCCGGATTGCTTCTTTCCTGCTTAATTTTTGCCAGAACCTGCCTGATATGAGCAGGCAAATACCGGTCTTGAGAGGAATATTTCTGTCCGCCAATTTCTATCTCTACCGGCGGTCCTTCCTTCAAAATATCCTGTTCAGTGGCTACAAAGTGGAACCCGCACCACAGACACATCTTCTGGTTGACATTGGCTTTTCTGCCACATTGAGGACAGATTACCTCATAGGGAGCAAGGTTACCTGCAGTCTTTTCTGCCACCTGGGGAAAAACCTGACCACAGTAAATACAGTAAAGATTACCTGCCCTGTTATTACGACCACAAAAAGGACAGGGAAAATATTTCTTTTGTAAGACTTCTGATTGTTCAGACAAGGTTCTGGCATCTTCTCCTGTCTCCAGATGAGAGAAACGGTCTTTCCCCGGTTTTTTCTTTACCATACCAGCACGGATGTCTTCACCTTCAATCCGGCGAAACCTTTCGCTTGCCATATGCCTATAGCTCCAATTTTCTTTCTTTTGTGGACTTTTCCACCTGATGTATACTGGCAGGGACAGTCCTCTTTAAAGCCCACTGTCTCAAGCTGGATATCTCCTCTTCCATTGTCCGGGATAGTGGCACAGTAAAGCTGATACTCTTCAGAATATCTTCTGTCATCACTTCCCTTTCCTCAACAAAAGCATCAAACAACGCGGCAATAATTGCCTGTTCAATCTCTGCTCCGCTGAATCCTTCGCTGGCTTCAGCCAGAGCAACCAGATCAAAATTCCCGGGGTCCCTTTTCCTTTTTTTCAGGTGAATCGCAAAAATATCCTGCCTTTCTCTCACTGAAGGTAAGTCCACAAAAAATATCTCATCAAATCTTCCTTTTCTGAGAAGTTCTGGTGGTAAAAGACGGACATTGTTGGAAGTAGCCACCACAAAAACAGGCTTCGTTTTTTCCTGCAGCCAGGTGATAAATGTACCAAAAACTCTGGCGGCTGTTCCTGCATCAGAGAAGGAGGAACTCTGTAAACCAGAAAGAGACTTTTCAATTTCGTCAATCCACAGTACCACCGGTGCGATAGATTCAGCTGTTTTAATGGCACGACGCATATTCTCTTCTGAGGAACCAACCACTCCGGAGAATACCCGGCCTACATCAAAACGTAAAAGTGGAAGCCGCCAGAAATTACCCACAACTTTCGCCGTAAGCGATTTACCACAACCCTGAACACCCACCAGCAGAATTCCCTTTGGTTCGGGCAGACCAAAGTCTCTCGCTTTCTGACTGAAGGAATGGCTGCGCTTACTCAACCAGTGTTTAAGATTATCCAGACCACCAATACTTTCAATATCTTCCTCAGTATGCAGATAATCCAGAATGCCTGTCTTCCTGATAATCTGTTTTTTTTCCAGGAGTATTAAATCTATGTCCCGCTCATCTAAAGCATTGTCTTCCACTACAGCCCTGGCGAAAGCGTTCTCCGCCTCGTTAAGAGTCAACCCCTGGGCAGCATCAATAATCTTTTCTTTTGTTTCCGGGCTGAGACTAATCACAATATTCTTACGGCTGGCAAGAGTGCAGATTATGGAATCAAGCAGCCGCTCTATCTCGTCACGACCCGGTAAATCAAAATCAATAACAGCAATATCCTTTTCCAGTTCTATCGGGACAGTTCCGACAGGAGAGACAACAACCAGCGTCTCATAAGTACTTTTTAAATTCTCTACTAAATCGCGTAACTTGCGCACAACTGCAGGGTCTGAAAGGTATGGGTGAAGGTCTTTGAAAAGAAAAATTTTTGGTCCTACCTCCCTTTCTACCTGAGACAGAGCATTAAGAACATCACGGGTGGATTCCTGTATCTGCTCGTTTTCATAGAGCCTTAAACCTGTGGTAGCTGACCAGACATAAAACTCTTTCCTCTGTTCCTGACTCAAACGGAAAAGAAAACGAGTAACCCTTTCCTCCTCATAACTGACAATAAAAATCAACGGGTAGCGTGCACGAATAAGAATGCTGATTTCTTTTTCGCAATTGTTCATCGTATTAATTTTAAATACAAAAGGAAAACCTGTAAACGATTAACTTTTCTCCCGGAAATTTTCTTTTCCGGCAAATTAAAGAAGGGGACAGGTGGAAGTTCTTGTAACAGCTGGCTAAGGACACGCCAAAGGCAGAGACAGGATGGACCTTGGAGCAAACTTTACCTGTTGACATCCTAACCCTGATTGGGTTAAAATGAGTTTAATAAAAGGTAACTTTGTCTTGATTGTCGGAGAAAGATGAACAGAAAAACAGTTCTCCAGCTGCTAATAATGCTGTCTATTTTTCTGCCAGCATTGACTGCCGCCAGTCAAAACCAGTATTTAATCTATGTTTACACGGAAAACAGTGTCAGTAACCTTTATCTTTGCGACCTTACCAGCCTGGAAACCAGATTACTAACCTGCTTTTCTGATAAGGGCACAATCACCAGTATCTCTGCCTCTGAGGCGGGCTGGCCCATCTATTTTACCCGAGCATCTGCTGATAACGGACGTTCTAATCCTACCATCTGGACAGTTAATCTTGACGGAAGCGGCCTGACAGATGTTGCCTCTGTGGCTACCAGCAGCGATATTAGTTACACTTACGTGGCTGTTTCACCTGACGGACAGAAGGTCGCCTATGTTGCCAACAGCATAGCAGCAAATAATGAGTATCATCTTTTTGTTTGCTCACCTTCCGGAACCAACCGCAGACAACTTACTTTTGCGCCCGGAGAAATTTGTTCTTATCCTGTCTTTATTGATAATGAAACTATTCTTTTCAAATCTCAGGTGGGTTACCTGCAAAACTATTACACCGTTACTACCTCTGGTACTGGTTTAACCAACCTTACCAATAACCAATCCCATTCCCCTTATTTCCCGCGGCTTGGCCGTCCGATGTTGAATTCCAGCCGCTCCCGGGCAATTTTTGCTCAGCAGATTCAAGAAACATGGGGTTACCGTAAGTGGTCCATCTATACCCTTAATCTACTTACCGGTTCCCAGATAGAAGAAACGCCAGATGTTTTTCCCTGGTGGGGGCTTTACTATGATTTTCAACCTGACCCGCTAAAGCAACCTGAACCCTATCCTGTTTTTGTTTCAGACAGCCAGGTCGGTCTGGTTGGAACCCAGGATAGCACTGCCTCGGAAACTGATGTTAACCTTTATATCACATCTTTGCCGATTGGCAACCCTTACCAGTGGCAGCTAACCTTTACCGGTGGTATCAGCCTGCCATATTTTGTCATTCCAGCTGAGCTACCCACTCAGATAATCTATCAATTATCAGGCAGGTTGTATCGTGTGGATGAAGCTAACCAGGTAACACAGTTAACCTGGTTTTCTGCAGCTTCTGATCCCACACTGGATAGCCGTGGTTGCCGGATTGCCTATGTTGACAATGGTCTCTGGATGATGAAAATAAACGGCAGCGATTTAATCTGTCTGGAACAGGATGTCTCTGTCAGGTATCCTGCTTTTTCTCCTGATAGTTCCTGGATAGTTTATGTTAAAAACAATGACATCTACGCCCGGTTGACTGATTTAACGAATTCACCTGTGAGACTGACAGTTTCCCCGGATATGCCTAAAAGTGACCTTTCTTTTTCCCCGGATGGCCGCCAGATTCTTTTTACTGGAGCCAGCAACGGGAAAAAACAGCTTTATCTTCTTCCGGTAACAATTACTGAATCACCTTCACTTATTTTACCCAATGGTTCCCCGGTTAACCTGACACCAGGTAGCAACGACAATTATCAGGGTCGTTTTAGCCCTGATGGAAACATGATTGCCTTTATCTCTACCAGAGCACAGATACCTGAAATATGGATGATGAACCGTGACGGTAGTGCTCAGAGAAAAATTCTCTTTTCTGACAATAAACCCGTGAATCCCTCCTGGGTTCAGTTTTCATCTTATGAGAAAAACCGCTTACTTTATCTTTCTGGCACACCGGAAAAAATCTGCACTGCTGATATCTCCATCCTGCCCTGCCAGGGAATTTTGAGAACTCCTGAAATTGTTGCTTCTCAATTTGTCACAGGTCCTGTACCACCTGGAATAGTCCGGGCATATCGCCATATTACCCTGGACACTCTTGACCCTCATCTTTATCTGGTTTATCGCTTGAAATTATATGTGGATGCTGTACCGGCACCTTCCAGTGTTGTTCTCACAGAAAATCTACCGGCTGGCTGGAAGTTGAAAGATGTCAAAATTAATGGTGTCACACCAGCCCCCTTGACCAGCAACAATCAAACTGAAGGTACGCTAAAATGGGTTTTTGGCCCCACAGGTGTTGCCCCTTTAAAAAACTCCACTATTGAATTAACCGTGGATCTTTCCTCGGAAATCGGGAAAGATGGTTACCGGTATTTAAACGGCTGGGTGGAAAAAACCGGTGATAGAATCAGGACCAGCGGTGATGCCAGCATAAAAATTGGTTATCCGTATCTGCCAGTTGATACCAGCCGGGACTGGAAAATCTCTGATGAAGAATTGCTTTTTGCCATTGACCTGTGGGCAATGATGACACAAATACATGGCTGGCCTGACATCAACAACTGGGATTTCTGGCTGCTAACCATTATTGACTTCTGGATTAACGACGATAAAGGTTATGAATATGATATCCCGGCAGGGCCTTATCCTGTAGACCAGGAAGCAAAATGGAAAATCCCTGTAGACCAGGAAGCAAAATGGAAAATCCGATGAGAAATAATAAAATACGGTTATTTCTTCTTTTCTCTTTTGTGGTAGCGGTAGCATTCTGTATACCAGTAGACTCTGCCTGGGGTCAGCCTGAAAGCATTTCCTTGAATTATTCCTTTTCCATCCCTTCTGTAGAATATGCTGGCTCCTGGCCAAAGATACAATTGCCAGGCTGTGAAACCCTCAACCTGCCAGGACTGCCGCCTGTCCCTGTTAAACTGGGAAAGATTCTCCTTCCAGAAAACAGAAAAGTTAGCAAAATTATCGTAGAAACAGAGGAATACTTAACTTTTCCTCAAAGTTATACTTTACCTGCTTTACCTTCACCCAGAAAACTAAAGGAACCAGGCGAACAAGAACTTTCACAGTTTACAGGAATCTATCCGCAACAGGCTTATGAAGTCTGCGGTATACACAGGCTACACGGTTACCAGATTTTGCTGGTGCGACTTTTTCCTGTCCGTTATGACGGCAAAGCAAAAAGAATTTCTTTCACTTCCCGGATTAGCCTGCAGATAAACCTGGAAAGTACAAAATCTGTGACACCGGATGTCCAGATTCCCCGGGAGAGTACGAAAGATGAGAATCTTGTTAGAAGCTGGGTGGACAATCCTTCTCTGGTGACAACCTACCTGACAAAAACCACCAGAAATGGTACAGGCTACGACTATCTCATCATCACTACTTTTTCCTTTGTTTCTGCCTTCCAGCCACTGGTTACCTACTACCAGAATAAAGGGATAAGAACCATAGTGGTTACTACCCAGGAGATAACTGCAGAACCTTCTTCCCCTTACTACCAGACTGGTCGTGACAATGCGGAACGTATCAGAAACTTCATCATCTACGCTTACCGCAACTGGGGTATAAGTTATGTACTGCTGGGAGGTGATACTGAGGTTATTCCTGCCCGGTACTTCAAGAACCCGGTGGAGGAGGATCCTATCCCTGCTGACATGTACTACAGCAATCTGGACGGTGATTTTGACTATAACAGAAACAATATCTTTGGTGAACCTTACATTGATGGTCCTGAGGGAGGCGATGTTGACCTGCTGGCAGAAGTTTTTGTTGGCCGGGTCCCGGCAAGTACAGTTTCTGAAGTTACCAGCTGGGTCAATAAGAACCTTTCTTATCTGCAGACTGAGACTGTCGCACTGAAAAAAGCCGGAATGATTGGACAGCAACTGGATGACTTCAACTGGGGTGGCGACGGTAAAGATGATATTGTTAACCGGTGCTTTCCTTCTGACTGGGAAATTTCTCGTTTTTACGAACGAGACAGAACCTATTCAGTTCAGAATGTAATTAACTACTTAAATTCTGGTCCTCACCTGGTAAACAATTTTGCACACGGTTCCTGTGATTACGCCTTTGGTCTTGATGGCTCAGATGTTCGAGCTCTTACCAATACAACTTATTTTATTCTCTATTCGCAGGGCTGTTATGAAGCTTCTTTTGACAATCCCTATGGTTATGACAGTATCACAGAATACTTCATTACTTCTCCAGCAGCAGCAGTAGCTACGATCGGTAATTCCCGGTACGGCTGGTACTCACCTTGGGCTATCAGGAATGGGCCTTCCCAGGTTTTTGACAGGGAATTTTTCAATGTTCTGTTTAACCAGAACTTTACGGGTTTGGGGCAGGCTTTCTATCGTTCCAAGCAGAACCTGACAGCCGCCCTGGGGGGCTACCAGCGTTATGTTTACTATGAACTCAATCTTTTTGGTGACCCGGCGTTGCCAGTGGTCCAGCCAGCCCAGGGTCCAGCTGAGGAGCTGCAGGGTCTTGTCTACTTTGTTAAAGACAACAACCTGTGGGTGAATGACTTAAAGAAAGAAGAGACCCGACAGCTTACTTACCTGCAGGTTTCACCAGGACCAGGCAAAGTGGCAAACCTCGTGCTTAATGATGATGGTAGTAAACTTATTTTTGCCTACAAACAGGATACCTTAACTGAGACCCATCTTTATCAGGTAAACAGCGATGGCAGTGGCTTAGAGAATCTAACTGTTAAGTACAATCTGAGCCTCCAGACAAAAAATCAATCTTCTGGCGCATATAGTCCCAATGGTGATTTGTTTGCCTTTGTGGCTCAACCAAGGTCAGGCAATATTCCTGAACGTTTTCAGCTGTATCTGAAGGAATTAACAGGCACGCGGAGACTTTTTCAATTGACCTTTCTTGATGGGAATGTTTCCTCTCCTCTTTTTATTGATTCCAGCCGGATTCTTTTCCGTTTTCAGTCAAGCAGAGATAATTGCGAGGATTTCTATACAATTACTACGACTGGAGCCAGTTTAACCAACCTTACCAGTAATGCTTCCACTTCACCTTATTTCCCGAAATTAGGACAACCTGCTCTCAATAGAGATAAAACTCAGATTATTTATGGTAAGAAGTTACAGAACCTTGGTCAGTACAGCAGCTGGCGGCTTTATACCCGCAGTGTTCTGCCAGGTGGAGTGGAAAGTGAAATTATTTCTAACCTTTACTATTATGAAGACCCAATCTACCAGCCTGACCCAAAACCATGTTTTGTCGGGGATAATGCCATCGCCTTTGCAGGCGAAAGACCCTACAACAAAGATACAGAAATTTTTGTCACCACTTATAATGCTTCTGACCCTTACCTTCACTCAGTAGTATCCAGTGGACCCGGTGGTGACAACCCGGTTTATTTTCTACCCTTACCAAAATCCACACAGGTGGCTTATGTGAGCGCGGGCCAGATTCATGTGCGCCGCAGTGACGGTACTGATTTACAGATAACTTCCACCATTAACGAAAATCGGGACCCTGCTTTTTCTTTCACAGGCGAGTACCTCACTTACGCAGGAAATGGCATCTGGGTGTGTAAAGCAGACGGTACTGAGGCAGTCCAGGTGGAGGAATTTTTCTCTGCCAGATACCCGGCTTTTTCTCCTGATGGGAAGTGGGTGGTTTATGTGAGGAATAACGATATTTACGCCCGGAGAATTGACAGAAGTGTACTTGCCTTGCGCTTGACCAGTACCAGCAATATCATTAAGAGTGATTTGTCTTTTACTCCTGATGGCACAAGGATTATTTATACAGGCGCTACCTCTTCAGGAACCCAGATATTTGCCTTACCAGTAACAATTTTTGATACCATCATCAAGGTAGAAGGTTCACCCGTTAACCTTACCAGCAGCCCTGGTTGCGACAATTTCCATGCCTGTGTTTCTCCTGATGGGAAAAACATCATCTTCATTTCCCGAAGGCTGGGCAGTAACAGAATTTTTATCATGAACGCTGATGGTACAAACCAGCGGCTTTTAACTTTTAATCCAGAACCTGTTAATCCTGCCTATCCTCAGTTTTCACCTTATGGTGAACAGCAGATAATGTTTTTCTCCGGTGTCACACTATATCAGGCTGACTTAGACGAAGGTCGCAGCTGGGCTGTTAGCCCTTCTGTCACCAGTGACTATCGTTTTGCCTGGGGTATTTATCTACCAGCAAAGATTACTGTCCAGCGACAGTTTCCCTTCAGCCGGATAGACCCCAGACTGCCACTGCGTTACCAGCTGCATATTAATTTTAACCAGCTATCTCCACCAGCAGGTTTAATTATCACTGAGATTTTGCCCACCCTCAGTGACGGCACAGCCAGTGACACCTGGGTTCTTACCGAAGCTGCCTTCAATGATACTCCCCTTGTTCCCCGCACCAGCAATGGCCGTACCACTGGCACTCTGAAATGGATCCTTAGCAATAATTTTCCTCTCGGTCAACCGGTAACAGGTATCCTGAAACTAACGGTAAAGCCTGGTAACGATGGTCCGGCTAATGCTCTGCGGGCGCTTAACGGTGGCGTCAGTGATGGGGCCAGCTACAATGCCACTTACGGCGATAGCTATCTGACAATCGCTGATATCAACAATCCCGGCAGTTGTCCAACTTTACCGGTAGATAGCAATGAAGATTTTCTCATCTCTGATGAAGAATTACTTTTCACTATTGATTTATGGGCAAAATCTATGTCCATTCGCGGCTGGCCAGTTGATGTCTCAAGTTTGAACTGGGATTACTGGCTCTTACAGATTATTGATTTCTGGGTGAATCCTTCAGGCTATACTTATGATGCTGGAAGGAGTCTCTCAGATGGTGAACCCCGCTGGAAAAAAGCACCATGAAACAAGAAAGGAGAATAATGGAAAAACAAAAGTGGGTACTGCTGAGCGTGCTTACTTTTCTGCTGGCTGAAAGCAGTTTTACTGGTGCCCAACAGGTTGCAGGAACCAGAAATCTTCCTTCTTTTTACAACCCGGGAAGTACTGCTACAGTTAGTATCAATATTAATGTGGATGAAAGCAATGTTCCCAGTGGTCTCATCGTGGCAGAAACACCTCCTTCGGGCTGGGCAATCATCAATTCTCTTCCGCCTTATGAAAGCGCTACCGCTGGCACTTACAAATGGGTTTTCTATGGTGGGGAGGTGACTGACCGAACCATTACCTACACTGTGAACATTCCTGTTACCTCTACCGGCGACCAGGTTTTCTCCGGGAAGGTAGAATATCTGGATTCAGGGGCAACCTACATCTCTGATAATATCCAGGGAGACACTATCACCACCTCCACGCCTTTACCCCTTCTTTCCGTGAGTCCTTCCACCCTTAACTTTGGCACGGATACTACCTTCATTCCATTTACTGTCGGCAATGTAGGTGGAGCTGATTTAATCTGGCAGGCTTCAGTGGATAAATCCTGGCTTACTATTACCAGAACCAGCGGAAGACTTTCCTCTGGCCAGGTTGAAGTAATAACCGCTAATGTTACCCGCAGCGGTCTTGTTTCCGGCACTCATACTGCCAGCATCAATTTTACCAGCAACGGTGGCAATTCTTCCATAGCAGTAATTCTGGTGGTGGGTTCTCCTTCCCCGGTCACCAATGTACAGATTCTCTCCTCCGTGGGAGGGAATGTTCTCTACTGGGACAACCCTTCAGGTTATACGGGGACAATCATCTTTCGGAAGGAAGGAAGCCAGATCACCGGGGCAGCAGTCAATGGCGTTTATTATGGAGTAGGGGACACAGCAGGTGATGCCACATGCGTATTTAAGGACACCACGGGTCTGGACCACTGGTTTGATGATGGGGAGGGAAGCGGACTCAATCCAGACATTACTTACTACTACAATATCTACAGCTTCAGCGACCTCAACTATTCACCAGCAGGCAGTGGTTTTGCGCGGCCAGTTACCACCCTGGACCAGTGGATAGTACCAACTACAGGTGGAAGCCACACAGTAAGTGGTCAGATACCCGTCAATGGTTTTGAAGTAAATATTCCTGCATTACCTTCTGAAGCTAAAGTTTCCATTGGTGTTGTTAGTTCTGCCCAGGCTCCAGCTCATTCTACGGCTCTGGCAGGGTTTAACAATGTCTATTTGTTGCAGTCGGATATTGAACTAACTTCCGGTCAATCAATCACCCTTAAAATTCCGGTTTATCAACAAGATTTAGACGCGGCAGGCGTACGCAAGTTAGCTGATTTGAAGGTCTACCACTGGCCAGGGCCTGATAGACAGTGGGAGGAAATGACCATTCTTCTCAGGGAGACAGTGGAAGCTGATACCCTGCGTGGTTATATTTCTGTCAAATGGGAAAATGTTACTGGCAATGATTATTTTTCCTCAGGTGCACCGGTTCCTGTACCTGGTGGTGGAGGAGGCTGTTTCATTGCCACAGCTGCGTTCGGAAGTCCGCTGGCTGGACAGATTGAGATTCTGCGCCGCTTCCGCGACCAGACTTTACTCCGTTGCAAACCAGGACAGGCTTTTGTTTCCTGGTATAACCGTTATGGTCCCCGGGCTGCCCGCTACCTGATAAAACACCCCTGGTTAAAACTTCCGGTAAGACTTGCTCTTTATCCTTTAATCTTTTTTGCCTGGTTATCTCTGAAACAACTTTTCTGGCCTTCTGTAGTAATAATCAGTTGTCTTTTCTTACTTTCCGTCAATAATTCCGGATTATCACTCAAAAAGGAAAGGGAAAAAACATGAAGCGCACACTGATTCTAACTGCTACAGTCTTAACTTTACTTTCAGTCCGTTATGGGAACGCAAAAATAGTACTAAACTCATTTACTTCCTATGTCATTGCCAATCAGGGCATTTTACCCAACATTAATTATTCCCGGCAGCTTCCTGGTGGTCAGTATTCTCCTGCCAGACACGCTGTAGGTGACCCGGATTTAATCGGGAGTAATGCCTTTGATGAAGGCTACATTATTATCTTAAGTCATAATGTTGCCAGGGATACAGCTCCGGTGCAGTTTGTAGAAAGTATTACTGTAACTGCTACCGGAAACTTAGATGTAGAATCTACCTGTGTGACTGACCGGGAAGGGACAATTTTAGGTGTTGTCCCTGGTACAGGGACCATTACCCTTCAGCCGCGCCAGCCAATCCCCCTGCAGACAGCTGACCCTTATGGTGGGATGGGATATTTCTTTATTGCCATTCGTATCACTGACATCTGCCAGGACGGTGCTTCTTCCACCTTTACTGCGCAAAGTGTCGTTATCAGGCCCCCGGTAGACGGAGATGTACCCGCTGTGCCTGTTACCACTGCCGCGCTTACCTGTGAACTGCGGGTAGCTGACATTTTACCGGAGGAGATTAACAATCGGGTGCTGACGACACCCATGCAATACCCGGAGTATAACCAGTGGTACCCCGGGGAGATGATAAGACCAAGGTATGACCGCACACCTCAGGGATACGATTATGCACCCTTAGAAAGCACGAAAAGCCACCGTGTGCCTCAGGTTATTCCCTGGGAGACAAGAACTGCAGTTTTAGCCATAGCCTGTGCGCAGCGCGATGTCATCTGGAATGGAACCAGCACACCTGTTGTTGCCACTGAAAGTCTCAGTGCTATCAGACTAACCTGCACAGATACAGGAAAAAGTGATTTTGACCCTAACTACTTTTTCCGTGATACTACCAGTATCCGACCTGGAATTACACTGTGGCGTGATACCAACGGTAACGGTATCTGGGAACCAACAAATGATACTCAGGTGCCTATATCCTTCCAGCAGGGCGGACTCTGGCAGCAAAAACCAGGTTTGCGAGAATGGACTTTAGTTATGTTTATAGCAGAAGCGATTGAACCTTTATGGGACGGTCTTTATGACTACTTTGTGGTGATAGAAACAAGAAGTGATGCCCCTTCGCCTTACGATAACCTTATGGGTTCTGACTACAAAATCTGGATTGACAGGGGAGACATTGTTTTTGGACCAATTGCCTATCCTTACAGGTATGCTGGGATTTTGCAGACCAAGACAATTTATAACAACATCTACCTGGACGGTATTGCGCCTTCCTGGGTTGACCCGTGCAATGTTAATGATTCCCCTGACATGACAGATAACATTATTCCTGTAATGGGTCTGGATATTGCTGGAGGTCCAGCCCAGGCCACAGGTGGTGAACTTTTCACTTTTCCCAATCTAATTCTTCAAAATGTCCGGGTAAATTTACTGGCTATTGATGATTTTGACCCTAACACAGATTTGCACCCTCTCCGGTCTGATAACTACTCTGGTCTCAGCCTCTGGCAGGATAACAAAACTACAGGCAATATCGGCAGTTTTGATGTTTCCGATACTTTTATCCCCTGTAATTTCACCGGCTGGGTTTTTGATGGCCAGGTAAACGACCCGGTCCATGGCTGGGTCAACCAGTGGCATACCACACTGACGACACTGGCTCTGGCTCCTGATACAGTCAGAATTCTTCCTGAGGATGACGCCTACCACAATTCGGCCAACCGTGGCGATGATTTCTTCCTCTGTGTGCGGGTAAGAGATAATATCGGTTATGGAGCGAAATTTGCTGTTAGCATTCCGTCCTCTGGCGTCTGGCTGACCCAGGGTAAATCAGCAGGAAACAGCAACAGCTGCACAGGAAGTCAAATCCGTTCCAACATTACAGCAGTTATCACCTCCCTGGTGAATCCTGGCAACACCGGTATCGGACCTAACAGTGGGCCTGTACCTGTCTTCAAGGTGGAACTGAAAGATAACAGTTCTAACAAAGGTCCCAGGTTACAGGGAATTACTGTAGAATTTTATCCCCGGGGTGATTTTCACCTGGATGATCTGGCTTCCTTTGACCCTGTTTTCCCCCGCTTCAATGAGACTACCCGCTGGTGGGAAGTCACTAATTTCAACCCCACAGATTTAGCCAGATGCGGTGTTGTTATTTACAGAAGCAATACTTCTGGCACCGGTCCTGACTATAACCAGCCAGTGCTTATCTCTCGTTTCCGCCAGCCATCCTACCCCGGTGTTCCCATGGCTTATCAGTTAGAGTTTCAATCACCGGTAAGTCTGCCAGCTACACTTTTTGTTGTCATCCGCACATCCGGCACTTTCTCTCCTGGTGATTCCTTTGATGTGGGCATTGTTGGCTGGGGAGGAACGCAATCTTCCTGGAACTCCTGGGGCTCTCAGGCTTTACCCATCATTGATAATTCCAGTATCCGCACCAATGCATATGTCCGGCAGCAAACCGGTACTTTCAATCCAGTGTCCAGTGGAACCATTGTTACCACCAGCTCCTCCAGTTATCAAAATGTCACAATTACCTGGTCCAATATGACAGGAATCAACCCAGCCAGTTTCATAAATTACCAAATCTACCGGGATGGCATTCTTATCACCACCATAACTGATTTTTACACCACCAGCTACACTGATTACCTGGGTCCTGATGACGGTACAGAACACAACTACACAGTACGAATGAATTACTACCAGGCAGGTGTACCTGCTTATCTTGAATCTAATATTACCTCCGGTCAGGCTTATGGTTTCCCGGATAACATGGCGCCAACTCTTCTTAACTTAGTACCAGGTAGAACTTCAGTCTTGGTTCAATTCCGGGATAACTCCCCTCATAACGAACCACTCAATCCTTTCCGCGCTACCAGTTTCCGGCTCCGGCGCACAAGGCTTCTGGATGATACTTTTGTGGAAAGCACCATCCCGGCACATATAGCCTTGAGTGATATAACCTATGCTTATACTGATAGCCCCTTACTTCCAGGTAACTGGTATAAATACGAAATCTGGGCACAAAGACAGGTCGGTGGTGGAACTGCTATCTCCAGACCAGTTACCCGCACCACCCAGACCATTCTGGAAGAAGGGACTGGACCAGGTGGGGGAGGGGGCTGTTTTATTGCTACAGCTGCCTTCGGGTCAAGTCAGGCTCCAGCAGTAAGAGTTTTACGGCAGTTCCGGAATATCTTTCTCCTGCGTTCTGTTCCGGGCAAGCGCCTCGTCGCCTGGTATTACAGATGGAGCCCGAAAGCTGCTGCTTATTTAGAGATACATCCACTGTGGAAACAACCTGTGCGTCTGGTTCTGTACCCACTGGTAGTCATTGCCTGGCTTCTTGTGAAAAACCTCTTCTGGCCCATGCTTTTTCTGGTAGCCTTTTTCCGTCTTTTAAGGAAGTTTTCCCAGCACTACCATTGTTACAAAAAATGAGCAGGACTGGATTGTTTGCTGTGTATTTTCTTATCGGTGTTATCACTTCCTCTGGAGCCAGTCAGTCCTCAGTTAAATCCTATAACACCATCCTGAAAAAAAACGTCTTCACCAATCTGGTTGAAACTGCAAAACCTGTTGTTGTTTTAAACCCCGTAAGCAGTCTTCCTGAACCGGAACTACCAGACAAAACATTTAACCTTCTGGGAACTGTTGTTGACACCAGGACAGCAGCAAATAGCCTGGCAGTTTTTGTCAATGTCAGAACAAAACAGGACTTTTTTCTTTCCCCGGGAGCAGCACTGGGCAATACTAAAATCGTCCATATTGAAAAGGAAGGAGTAGTGCTGGAAAACAGTTTCGGAGACAGGTTTTTCTTTACCTGTTTCGGTCTCAGACCTTTAGGGTTATTTCCCAAAACATTTTTCTACCGGGTTAACCTCGGTCAACTTTTGCAGAAACTGCAGCAGGAGACAGACTTACTTTCTTCCTTGAAGTTGACCCCGGCAGAAATAAAAGGCACCGGCGTAAAACTGACTGGAATTGTTGCCGAAACTGTGATGGAAAAACTTGGCCTGGCAAACGATGATATCATCCATAGTCTCAACGGTGTGACTTTAACTTCAACCGTGGATTTACTCCAGGCTTATCAGAAATTACTCAGTGAGGGTCAGAAACAGGTAGTTGTCCGCGTGATGAGGGAAAAAAGACCCCTCAGGCTGGTTTATCAGCTGGAGTGAAACAAATGAAGCGAAGGAATATTTTTATATCCGTTGTTCTGCTTTCCGTCATCATTGCAGGTTTATCTTATCTGCGGTCCATCAGGTGGGAAAGGAAATTCGAACCATCCCTGCCGGTAAAACACCAGACCAGTTATCAGCCTGTCTCTCCTGACTTACCAGTTAGTTCCAGGAAACCAGTCTTTGCACCGTTTGAGGCACAACAGCCAGAAAGCACAGAGCCTGAGTGGTTGAAAACAGCTGTGGCTCTTTACGAAAAGTACCAGGATACCTGGAGGAAAACCCCATCCTCTGCTTTTGTGGAGAAATCAATCTCTGTTTCCGGTAGTACTGTTAGTCAGCCAGACTCTCTGGCAGAGTCTCCTCCAGTGTCTCAGGGTACTACTACTTCACCAGTCACTATTTCTTCTCATGTCCCTGCTTCCCCGGCAGAGAAAAAAATACCACAAACCCTGCCAGCAGCACCGGGGCCAGCTGCCGTGGCTTCTCTTGCTGACACCTCCAGCCCACGTTCTGATACATCCGGTCCTGATACAACCCCGGACAGCAACTCCGGCCAGGTAGCCCCGGTTTTTGTCACCAGAAAAATCAAGCCACTACCAGGTGGTGGAAACCAGGTGATTCTTACTATTACTATAGGTGAGACAATCAGCGGGCTCATCGTCACAGAGGAAATTCCGGAAAATTACACAATTTACTCTGCTACTCCTAACTATGCCAAAAAGGTTAACCAGGCACATAAATGGCTTTTTTATGGGACATCAGTGCCCAGCCAGCAAATCGTTTACGAGGTAAAGGGAAGAGGTTCTGGTAATATCAGTGGTTCCTTTACTTCCAGCCGGGGTTCAGGTATAATTACAGGTGACTTCAGGCTTGGCAATTAGAAAGCTATGGACGGAGGAAAAAAAAGAAAGCAGTATTTCCAGATGATACTGACTGCGCTGGTTCTGGTATTTCCGTTCTGTGGATTATCCTATCCTGCAGGACAACTGGAAGGAAACAGAAAACTACCCGAAAATTTTTCTCCAGGAAAAACAGTCACAGTGAAGTTATCCATCAGTGCAGGTAAATCAGAAACAGCCTGTACTCTAACTGAGGTAGTACCGGAAGGCTGGCGTATTGTTGCTGCAGCTCCCAGCTATGAAAAAGAAAAAGAACTCCTGATAGAGAATATTTACACCTGGTCAATCCCTGCTCTCAGGAAAAAACCTTATACCATAACCTATGTCCTGGAAATACCCTGGTCAGTGAGAAGACCAAAGGAATTTTCTGGGTACCTGAAAATCGGAAATAAGAATCTACCACTTTCCGGCGACACGAAGTTAACCATCACGGAGTAGAGGCCCGTCCTCAACGAAGGGGGAGCGATGAAAAAGAAATTCTGGCAGGAGAAGATGTGCGGAGTTTTCAGGAAAATTTTTGTTTTCGTTACTGGCGTGGTAGTGGCTTGCCTGGCAGCAGATTTCCAGCAGGCACCTTTGAATCCTCAGCATTTGCAGTATAAATCGCTGGTAGCACAAGACATCTGGTCAGTTTCCACACCAGAAGGATATGGTCTGGGTTTCATTCCCCCAACAATTGATTTTTCTCATCTGAGGAGTGAAATTTCGCGACTTCCTGTGGAACCAGGAGTAGGAGGACCCAGGAAATATGACCTGCGTTCCCTTAATAAGGTTACCGGGGTAAGAAACCAGGGTTCTGCTGGTTCCTGCTGGGCACATGCTACTTATGCTTCTCTGGAATCCTGTCTTTTACCTGGAGAGACATGGGATTTTTCTGAAAATAACATGAAAAATCTGCTGAGTTCCTCCTATCCGGAGGGGTATGACCGGGGACATGCTGATGGTGGTAACCACATAATGTCCGCAGCTTACCTTGCCCGCTGGACAGGTCCGGTAAAAGAAAGTGATGACCCTTACAACGCTAATTCTGGTTCCTCACCTACAAATCTACAACCGGTGAAGCATGTCCAGGCAGTACTGTTTCTTCCGGACCGCACCGGTCCTCTTGATAATGAGACTATCAAGAATGCAATCCAGACCTATGGTGCTGTTTATACCAGCATGTATTTCGGCAGCAGTTACTATGTCACCAGGGATTACGCTTATTATTACAAAGGCAGTTCTCCCAGCAACCACGCAGTAGCCATTGTTGGCTGGGATGACGATTTTGACAGGAACAAGTTTAGCGGTTCTGCCTCAGGAATACCGCAGGGTAACGGCGCTTTCATTATTAAAAACAGCTGGGGACAATCCTGGGGAAATCAAGGTTATTTCTATGTTTCCTATTACGATACCCGTATTGGCACCTATAACGCTGTTTTTTATAATGCCCGACCGACCACCGAGTATACATATGCTTACCAGTACGACCCTCTGGGCTGGATAACCAGTTACGGTTATGGTAGTGAGACTGCCTGGTTTGCCAACATCTTTACCTCGGTAGCTGCTGGTACCAGCTTAAAGGCAATCTCCTTTTATGCTTGCTCAGCGCCATGCAGTTACGAACTTAGAATCTACACCGGTGTAGGAGAATTACCTACCAGTGGAACGATGGCGCGCAGTGCGTCCGGAAGTTTAACTTCTGCCGGTTATCACACCATTGCCATCACACCAGTAACTGTAACCGCAGGACAAAAGTTTTCTGCGGTCTTGAAGGTGAAAACCCCGGGTTACAACTATCCCATTCCTGTAGAAGCACCTCTTTCCTATGCCAGCAAAGCCACAGCAAGCGCAGGGCAGAGTTTTATCAGTTCCAGTGGCAGTAGCTGGGAAGATTTGACCAGCAAGGTTTCTAATGCAAATGTTTGTTTAAAAGTGTTTGCTACCGGCCTGGCAGAGGGGGAACTTGATCATTTTACCATTTCTCCCATCAGTTCACCTCAGACAGTGGGTGTTCCTTTCTCCATTACTATTACCGCAAAGGATAACCAGGAAAAAACAGTAACCAGTTTCACCGGCAAAACCACTCTTTCTGATTCCACTGGCACTATAAACCCGACCATCACCGGTAATTTCACTTCCGGTGTCTGGACAGGTTCAGTGACTATTTCCCAGGCTACAGAAGCAGATACCATTGTAGCCACTTATGAAGGGAAAAAAGGAATCAGCAACCAGTTTAAAGTGAAACAGGCTGAATCTGTGAGAATCATCACCGAGTATCTACCTGAGGGAACTGTGGGCGTTAGCTACAGCCAGACTCTACAGGCTACTGGTGGTAAAACCCCTTATACCTGGAGCATTGTTTCTGGCAGTTTACCATCAGGTTTGAGTTTGAACAGCACCACCGGTGTTATCAGCGGGACACCGACAACAGCCGGTTCATTTACCTTCCGTGTAAGGGTAGCGGATTCTACCAGTCCTGAACACCTGGTGGATTATCGGGAGTTTACCATCAGAATAGTAGCGCAGGTTGCCAGTATCACAGTGGTTTCTCCTAACGGTGGTGAACTCTGGGAGCAGGGACTTAGCTATTCTATTACCTGGAACTACGGCGGTGCAGTGGGAAAACAGGCAAAAGTGGAACTTCTTGATGGGCAGGTTCCGGTGGCTGTCATTGCCTCTAACTGTTCCCTGGGCACTGACGGTAAGGGTTCTGTCAACTGGAAAATTCCTGATAATCTACCTGCTGGCAGTAACTACAGGGTAAAGGTTAGCAGTGTAAGCAATCCTGCAGTGAGTGATACCAGCGACCAGCCCTTCACCATTTCCGGTAAATCCATTACCGTGGTTGTCCCTGCTGGTGGTGAGACCTGGTATCTTGGCACACAGCAAAATATCCGCTGGATATATACAGCAAACCCGGGTCCTGATGTGCGGGTGGACTTACTGCAGGGTAATCGTGTGATAGGCACCATCACCCCCAGTCGCTGGTTAGGGGAAGGCGGAAGCGGGTATCAAATCTGGTCTATACCTTTCACGGTAAAACCAGGGAATGACTATCGTATCCGGGTCCAGAGCAGAAGCTATCCTGCAGTAAGTGACACCAGCCATCCTTTTACAATCAGCGCTGGTAGTATTGAAGTAACCCGTCCTGCAGCTGGCGAGGTGTGGTATAAGAAAAACACTTACACCATCACCTGGAACTATACAGGAAATCCTGGTCCCTGGGTGAAGGTAGAACTGTTAAAATCTGGCTATACCATAGGAACGATCGCGGCAACCGTGTCCGTGGGCAGTAACGGTACTGGCACTGTAAGCTGGAAGATACCGTTGAACCTTCCAGCCGGAACAGACTACCAGATAAGAGTCAAAAGTACATCCTTCAGTACAATCCAGGGCTTAAGTGAACAGTTTACTATAGCCGAACCACCCGGCTATCCCGAAGACTGAGTTAGAGGACGGGCCTCTGCAAGATGGATAAGGTAACTGGATTACTGCTGATGTGTTTTTTACTGGCAACCGGGTGTAGCACTAACCGAAAGAATCAACCAGTAATCACACCTGGAAAGTCTTCTCCTGAACCTGTTCCTACGCCGGTGGTGGAAGGCAGAGCCAGTAAAGCCATAAGAAGCCTGCCCTCCTTTTACCAGCCAGGGGAAATTCTGACAGTGAGGATTGCGGTCAACCCAAATCCAGCCACTGCTGCAGTCATCATCCAGGAAGCCATCCCGGAAAACTGGCAAATAATTCAGGCAAACCCTGCTTACCAGAAAAAAGAAGGCCGCATCTATAAATGGCTTTACTGGAGCAGAGAAATGGAACCTTTTGAAATAGTCTACCAGATAAGGGTTCCAGAATCAGCCACTGGTAAAGCAGTTTTTGAAGGGGTTATCAAGACGTTTGAGGAAAAATCAGTCCCTATCTGTGGCTGTTGCGTGATAGAAAGAAAACCAGAATAAAAGAGTGAAAAAATGTGCTCCTGGTATCTAATTTCCGCTTTTTCCAGATGGGGAAGGGGGACTTGACAAATTTACAGGCGGTATTAAAATCATTGTATAGTGAAAAAAATGGGCTGCTCTTTGACATGTGGCAATTCAAGACGCAAGACTTGACAAATTTACAGCGTGTAGTACAGTCAAGCTATACTGAGTATACTGATAAAACTGTGACAAAAGTGGAACCAGAAAAGGATGTTCAGGCCTGGCTGGCTGCCTGAACGCTAAACTGGTTTCAAGCAAAGACGCAAAAGGAGGTGAAAGTTCACCAGCACAAAAATAATGGGCTGAAAACCCTGCTACTTCTTCAACATTTTCTCAGCC